>Ga0068853_100000724_pt1 | contig 22805 bp, 24 predicted proteins | sample KBSCornC32_FD_65655 | JGI IMG/M metagenome (GOLD analysis project Ga0068853, IMG submission 65655) | Corn rhizosphere microbial communities from Kellogg Biological Station, Michigan, USA - KBS Corn C3-2 | ecosystem: Host-associated > Plants > Roots > Rhizosphere > Soil ... | reverse complement strand
TTCAAATATTTCAGACCGATGATCGTTTCGGCCTTCGCGTTGCCGCCATTGGCGAGCGCGGTGAGGCGGTCGAGTGCGGGAACCGATGCCTGCTTGTTCGGCACGGGCGTCGCGGGTGCGGGCACGGCGTGAACCGGCGCGGCGTTGACGGGCTTCTGCTCCAGCGGCGGAACTGCGACCGGCTTCGCGTTCGCAGGCACCGGCATCGAAGCCGGCGCATGGGGCGCGAGATCGTCACCCTGCGTCGTGGCGTGCAACGGCGTGGCCGCCTGCGGCGCATCGGCGGGCTTGTTGAACAGCGCGCCGGCGTTGGACGGTTGCGAATGTCCACCGAAGCCCTGGCTCAGCACGATGCCGGCGACGAGCGCGATGACGATCAGCGTAACGAAGGCGAGAAGCACGGTGCGCGAACGGCCGCTGCCTTCCGCTTTCTCTGGGCTCGCAGCCTTGGCGTTGCCCCAGGCGAAACCGCGCGAGGACGCTTCGACTTCGGCGGCGCTGGCGGCAGCCTGCGCGGAACGGCGCGCGGCGGAGAGATAGGAATCGCCGGCCGGCGGCGGCACGGCAGTGAACGGCGCCGCGGCATAATCCTGCATCGGCTCGAACGGATTCTCGTCCGCAAACGGCGGCGGCGGTGCGTCGAGCGATGCGTGTGTGTCGAACGGCGAGGCCGGTGCGAACGGATCGGCCGAGGGCGCGAAGGGCGGCGGTGCGCCGGGTGTCGGCACATCCGGGAACGCCGGCGCTGCGTCAAAAGCGGGTGCGTCGAAGGCCGGCGCAGCGGCAAATGTCTGTGCCGGCGGAGGAGCAATCGGCGCAGCAACAGCGGCGGGCTTGGTCTCGAGCGTCGCAAGCCGTGTCGTCATGTCGTTCACGACCGAGCGGAATTCCGAGACTGTATCGCGCTGACGGTTTTCCGTCGCTTCGACGCGGTTGAGCAATTTCTTGAGGCTGTCTTCGATGGTGCGCGCTGTCGTCGGCTCATCGCCTTCGAGACGATCCATGATGGAGCTGAGTGAACCTTCGATGCCCGACAGACGGCGATCCATCTCCGGATCGGGGCCGCGCATCTCCATCGCATGGAGTCGGCGGTCGATCTCCGGATCGATGCCGCGCGCTTCGAGTCCGCTGATGCTGTCCTGTAGGCGCGCGATAGCGTTCGTGGTCAATGCGTCGCGCTGCTGCGCGTCGGCGCCATGGTTGCTGTGCGCGGCGTTCAGGGCCTCGATGGCGCGTTCCATCGCGTTCGCGTTCGCCTGCGATGCTTTCTCGACGGAATAGATGCGGTCGTCGAGTGCTGCGATGCGCTGTTCGAGAACCTGCGCGGTGCTTTCGGAATCGGCGCGGCTTTCACCAACGCGTCCGGCAATGGCTTCAAGATTTGTCGCGAGCGCGGAGATCTGTGCCGCGGACTGGTTTGCATTCTGCGTCAGCTGATCGGCGAGGCGTTCGAGACCCGTGTGCAGGCCTTTGACCGCATCGCGCATGCCGTCGTTCTTGGTGATCTGTTCGACGCGGTCGATGCGTTCCTTCAGGCCGACAACATGGCTGCCGAGCTGATCGAACGCCTGGGCCTGTTCGCGCGTGGCGATGTTCATCTCCGTCGCGGCGCGGCTGAGCGCGCGGTTGTTCTCCGACTGAGAACGCTCGGCGGTCTCCATCCGTCGCGCGACACCACGCATTTGTTCTTCGATGCGGCGATAAACGTCGCCGGACTCTGTCGCGCTGCGGGACACGCGGTCGAGAAGCTCGTCGGTTTCGCGGCGCGACGGCGGCGGGGCCGGCTCGTCACGGTAGGTTCTGCTGGCTGCGAAGCTATCGCGGGTCAATTCGTCCTCGTCTCCGGCGTCGGCGAAGCTGCGCAGGATGCGCCGCGTAAGCCACTCGCCAACGGAAAGACCCTCACGGCGCGCAGCGGCTCGTGCCGCCTCACGCGCTTCGGGGGGTATTCCCGCCACGTTCCAAGGAAGATCAGGCCGCATATCGAATCACTTGACGACGCACCCTCGACACTAAGTACCGACGGCAACATATGGTGTAAAGCAACGTCGCTGACCCTAAGCATATGCCGTTCGCGGCTTTTCTTCCCGTGCCGGACATCATCCGCCGATACGATTAATGCAGGGTTATCAGGTGTTACGGGTTGGCACGCCGGCGCGGACCAAGTCGCCGCCAAGCTGGCCGGTGAGCCAGCGGAAGGTCATCCGGTAGTCCGAAAACAGCGACCACAGCGGATAGGTGAAGGTGGCCGGGCGGTTGTGCTCGATGAAGAAGTGCCCGATCCAGGCCGGGCCATAGCCGCCGACCAGCGCGCCGAGCGCGAACCACGCGTTGCCCGTGACGATGGCAGCCAAGAGGCTCGCCGTCGAAAGCCCGGTGCCGACATAGTGGATGGCGCGCGTCTGGGGCTTGGAATGCTCCTGCAGATAATACGGCCAGAAGTCGGCGTAGCTCTCGATCTTGCGGTTGGTCTGCGCGGCGTTGGCCATGATCACGATCCCGGCAGTTTGGCTTGGGGCTTGTCCTCATGCGGGCCAAGACCCAGATCGGTCGCGAACAGTTCGGTGACATAGACCGTGTCGCCATTCACCGCCGCGCCGACGCCGGTGAGATTGTAGTCGGCCATCGCGAGGTTGTCGCGATGCTGCGGGCTGTTCAGCCATTGATCGACGATGGCGCGGGCGAACTTGTTCACATCGACGCCGAGTTCTTTGCGGTAGTGCTCCGCCCCCATGTTCTCGCCGAGCAGTCCCTGAAAGCGCGGATCGGTGTCCATCAGGATGCTGGCTGAGGTTTCGCCGGTGGGCGCGGTGTGGGCGAAGTAGTTCTTCGCCGCCATGTCGACAGCGCGTTTGCGCGCGATGCCGCTGAGTTCGGGATCGATGACCAACGGCCGCGCCTTGACGTTGATCTTCTCGCGCTCTTCCTCGATGAGCACCGCGATGCGCGTTTCGAGTGCTGGCATCAGTGTGTGCGGATCCGGCGGAGGCGGCGGCAACGCAACCTGCTTCGGCGTCGTGCAACCGGCGCAGACGAGAAGCAGGAACGCGGCCGCAACTTTGCGCATGATTTACGGATTGAACTCGAACAAACCAGCAGCGCCCATGCCGCCGCCGATGCACATCGTCACGACACCGTATTTGAGCTTGCGGCGATTCCCTTCGATCAGCAGATGCCCGGTCATACGTGCGCCGGACATGCCGTAGGGATGGCCAATGGAGATCGAGCCGCCATCGACGTTGAGCTTGTCCTGCGGAATGCCGAGACGGTCGGCGCAATAGAGAACCTGCGACGCGAAGGCTTCATTCAGTTCCCACAGATCGATGTCGGAGACTTTGAGGCCGTGGCGCTCGAGCAAACGCGGCACGGCGAACACCGGTCCGATGCCCATTTCATCCGGCTCGCAGCCCGCACTCGCAAATCCACGGAAGACGCCGAGCGGGCGGATGTTGCGCTTCGCCGCTTCTGCCGCATCCATCACCACGCATGCCGATGCGCCGTCCGCAAACTGCGAGGCGTTGCCGGCGGTGATGTATTTGCCCTGGGCGATCTTCATGCCGCCCTGCATCACAGGCTTGAGCGATTTCAAGCCTTCGAGCGTCGTGTCGGGACGATTGCATTCGTCGTGATCGACGGTGACCGGCACGATGGATTCCTGACCCGTCGCCTTGTCGACCTTTTTCATCTTGACCGAGAGCGGAACGATTTCGTCCTTGAACTTTCCATCGCGCTGACCGGCAGCGGTGCGCTGCTGGCTGAGCAACGAGTATTCGTCCTGACGGTCGCGTGTGATGCTGTAGCGCTCGGCCACGATCTCCGCGGTCTCGATCATCGAGATCCAGAGTTCGGGCTTCACCTGCATCAGATGTTCTTCGGTGATGTTCTTGGTGTTCATGCCGCCCATCTGCACCAGCGAGATGGATTCGACGCCGGAGCCGATCGCGACCGGCGTTCCTTCCGCGATCACCTGATGCGCGGCGACAGCGATGGCCTGTAGGCCGGAAGAGCAGAAGCGGTTGATCGTGGTGCCGCCGGTCGTCACCGGGCAGCCGGCCCAGATCGCGGAGAGACGCGCGATGTTCATTCCGGTCGCGCCTTCCGGCTGCGCGCAGCCCATCACGACATCTTCGACGTCACCCGGATCGATGCCGGCGCGCGCGACGGCGTGCTTGATCGCGTGCCCGCCCATGGTCGCGCCGTGGGTCATGTTGAAGCCGCCGCGGACGGATTTTGCGAGACCGGTGCGCGCGGTCGAAACGATGACGGCTTCTCTCATGACTTTCTCCAAAGGCTGAAAACTGCGCGAACCCTATCGTGCAGCGTCACCGGGAGAAAGCTCAGATATAGGCGCCTTGATCGATCAACTCCGGCGCGGCTTTCACGCGGGAGCGATGGGTGATCATGCGTTCGTGGAGATGCTTCACGGTCTTGCTGCCGGTGGTCACGAACAGGAAGGGGAAAATGCCGTGCAGCATGCAGGCGGCGCCAGCCACGATCATGCGGCTGCCGAAGCTGCTCGCCGTTTCGAGGTGCTGGAAATAGGTCTCGCCGACGCTGGCGGGATGGTCACTGAAAACGCTCACGGGCCGCACCTCTGACGCTGCGGCCCGTGGTCTACACTGGTTTCACACAGATTTCACGGGGGAAATTGTCCTAGCTGGCGCGCCGCGCCGGGTCGTTTCTCCAGAAAACATAGGAACTGATGATCGCCAGGATTCCGCTGGCGGTAATGGTTGCGGCCATGGCCAGGAACGCCTCCTCGGTGCCGATGGCAAAACGGACGGCGAGGGTGATGATGCCGCTGAACACGAACAGGCGGCCCAGCATACGGTGCGTCTTCTCCCACGACAGATCGCTCGACAGCGTCCATGGGGTGCGGAGGCCCATAAAGAAGTTGGGCCGTGCTTTGCCGAGATAGTTGCCGCTCACGATGATCATCAGCGGAATGATGACGATCAGCGCGCCGGGAATGTCGATGGGATAGCCCAGCGCCGCGCCCACCATCATCGCGTGACAGACCGCGAGCACGACAAGCCCGCCAATCCAGAAGGCGAGAAAAGGCTTACGGCTCGCAACCATATTGTCACGGCGCGGCTCGATGCGCGGCACTGCGATGAGCAATAGCGAGATCAGAAACGCGATGCCGGGAAGGAGCGAAAGGCCCCACTCCTTGGTCATCGTACCGTTGACCTTGCCGTCCATACCCCAATGCGTGGGCAGCACGGCATCGGCCGGCAGGATCGTCCATGCCCAGGCCGACAGCGCGGCCATGCACGCGACCAACGTAAAACTCAGCATCACAGGAATACGCAAATTCATGACGGATCTCCTTCGGGATCGGGCGCGCTTGTGTTCGCGATGGACATCAATGCGGCCATCGCTTCCTCCAGCACGCTCATGTTCAGGCGGTAGATGATCGAGGTGCCCTGACGCTCGGTGTGGACGAGGTCGGCAGCTTTCAGGACCGCGAAATGGCCGGATAGGGTTGGCTTGGAGATATCGAAATCCGCCGCCAGATCGCCCGCGCTCAGCGGGCCTTTCCGTAGCAGTTTCAATATCTTGCGGCGGACCGGGTGGGCCAGGGCGTCGAATACATCGCTCATATTTCGTTATTTAGCGAAATAACGAAAAAGATCAAGAGGGCGATGTCAGTTTTTCTTGGCGGCCTCAAGGGCGGCGTTCTGGTCCGCCATCCGACGCAGCACGAAGTACTGCACGAAGAACAGGATGATGATGATCGTCGTCGGCACGAAGGTCGCGTAAAGCGTCCACACCGCGAAATCGAACAGGAACGCGACCGCGACATTGGCGAGCGAAAACCCGAACATCAAAAACGCCCACGCCTTCTCTGCGCGGAAGATCAGTTTCTCATCGAGATAGCGGCGCGTCTCTTTCGGAATGTACGGCGTCATCCAGTCGCGCGTGATCATGAACAAGCCGACCGAGGCGTCGATGATGCTGGGCTTGAGCTTGATGAAATACTCATTGTGCAGCGCGATGGTCATGAGCCCGAGAATGCAGACGACACCGAGGCTCAGCCAATGCAGTGGCCCGATTTCCTCTCGCATCGCTTTCTTGATGAGGAGCTGGATCACGCCGGTCGCGATGCCGGTGATCGCGGCGACATAGACGCTGTGCAGGCCCGAAAGTCCGAAGCTGTGCTTGGCGATGAAGAACGACGCCGCAAAGGTGATCGCAGACAGCAGATCGAAGACGATCGGCTTTGCGACCTCCAGGGGACTCACATGCTGCATGGCGTCACTTTGTGTTGGTATCGTTACGGCCGCGCATAAAGACCGGATAGCGCACTGTAAAGATGGTGGCTCCGGCCAGCATTGCAAAGTTCACCAGAAGGACCAGGCGTTCCGCGGTGCCGTGGATGTAAACAGCCGCGCCGTCCATCACCATCATCACCGCGAAGGCCAGTACCCAGGCAGCGGAGATATCTGTCGCCTTGCGGCGGAACGCGGCATCGGGCTCCCCATGCGCGTACTGGACCGCGAACGGCTCGCGGCGGATGAACGACGTGATCCCGATCAGCAGCATCCCGATGATGACGACGAAGCGGGCGGTGTTGAAATTCGATAGCGCAGTCAGGAACGCCGAAAGAAATGCTGCCAGCCCGAACAGCGCGACGCCCCCGCCATCGAGCGTGCGCAAGGTCCGGGTGTGCAGGAATTCCGGCAAGCCCAACGCAAACGCAAACGCGAATGCCGCCCATAGCCCGAAACTGATCGAGAGGCGCGACAACACCGTGAACGTGAGAAAGGGGCCGAACCCGAGCAGCAGGTTCAGGGGGAAGGCAATTCTGTCGAGGCGGTCGATGTGAGGCGGGAAATGGGGCGCCCGTACTCGGGGCGCCCCATCCTCATCAGGAGTGCGTGGGTGCGGCGCCATATTGGCGTGTTGCGTAAACCGTCCAGAGATGGGCGATCTTGGTCACATTGGCATTGCCGTTCACTTTCGCGAATTCGGCGGCTGCGTCGCTATTCTTGCCCTGCTGCGCCAGCGACATGCCGAGCACCATCTCTGCTTCGGCGTTGTCCTTGACGCCGCCCTTGCTCATCGCGCGGCGCACGGCCGTTTCGGCATCGGCATAGCGGCCATAGCCGTAGTAGGTCTCCGCGAGCTTGAGATCATAGTCGCCTGTCTTGCGCGCCATCGCAGCCTTTTCGAAATCACCGATGGACGCCTTGTCCTTCGCCGCTTTCGGTCGGATCTGGGCAAGCGCCGCGCTCGCCTTGTCACCCGGCTTCACGACGCCCTTGCTCATGCCGTTCTCGATCATCATTTCGCCTTCGACCGGGTAGAGCAGGTTGATCGACGCCACCTGTCCCATGATCGCGTAATCGTCCACGCTCGTGGTCGCGCCGGTGATGATGCGCAGGCGATAGAGGTTGAGCGCCTGGATGTCCGTCAGGCCCTTTTGCGTAAAGGCGAGGTCGATGAGACGCGCCCAGTCATCCGGATTGCCGTGTTGGGCGACCATGCCTTCGATCGTCGCCATCGCACCGGCGGTATCGTTCGAGGTCGCCTGCGCGCCGAGCTGAATCTGCATCAGCGCTTCACTGGACGGACGGCCGGCGGCCTTGTCGGCATCGATCTGTGGCTTGGCGATGGCGAGCGCCTTCACCTTGTCGCCGGAATTGTAATACGCGACGGCCATCTGCTCGACGAGCGGGCCCTGAAGCGGTGCGATCGCCTGAAGAAGTTCGCCGAACTTGATGGCTGTCGCCCAGTCGTTGTTGTTCACCGCGAGCTGTACCGTGGTCGAATAGGCGTTTGCTCTGTCGGCTGCGGGAAGATCGGGCGACGACGCCATCCCGACGAACGCGGTTTCGGCGTTCTTATAGTCTTTCTGCGCGATATAGATGTTGCCGAGGAACTGATTGATCACATAGTTGTCGTACTCGGTCAGGCCGGGTACCGCCTGCGCTTCCTTCACATGCGCGAGTGCGCCGGCAAAATCGTTCGCCTTCATCGCGTCCTGCGCGGCCTTCAGCGGCGTTCCGAGCGACTTGCTAACCGACTGGCTCTTTTCGGCGGCCATCGCGCCGGTCGAAATTGAAAGCGCGGCGGTGGCCATGAAGGCGGCGGCGAGCGCCGAACGGACGGATGAGATTCTCATTGCTGTTCCTCTTGAATAGTCACGCTGTGCAGAAAGCGGCCCTCGCTTGGCGCATCTTCGCGGGATTTGCAACTTTACTGTGGCGCGCGGGTGTTTCCAACGTGGCGGGAAGGCAACGGCCTCGCCATATTGCGGTGCAACGCGAAAGTTCCTATCACCGCGTAGCCATTCACGAATCCGTGTCCGATGCTGGTTGAAGCGAGCCGATTGCCCGAAGGCGCCGAGAACATTTCTCTGCGCGGCTTTAACCTTCATGCCGGTCCGTTCTATCGCCTGCCCGACCAGGGCACGGTTCGGCGCTTCGCCTTTGTTGCACTTGAGAAGCATATGAATTCCGTCGGCACGGTGCATGGCGGACTGCTGATGACATTTGCCGACATAGCGATGAGCCGCACCTCGCGTCTCGCGACCGACGCGAAATCGTGCAGCACGGTGTCGCTCAGTTGCGATTTCGTCGGTGCGGGCAAGCTCGGCGATCTGATCGATATCCGCGTTCACGTCACGCGGCAGACGCGCACGCTCGTGTTTCTCTCCTCTCACATGACCGCGGGCGATCGTGTGCTGATGTCGGCGCAGGGCATGTGGAAGATTTTGAAATGACCACAGCGCCCGAAGGCTTCACCGAAGTCCGTCTCGTCGATCCGTTCGAGCTCCATGTCGGGCCAGCGTTCTCACAAGGCGAGACCGGCACGAAGCGCTACGCGTTTCAGGTGCAGGCGCACCACTGCAACCTGCGCGGCGTCATGCATGGCGGCATGCTGATGACGCTGGCCGATCTGACGCTCGGCCAGGCGGTGTGGGACGTCACCGACCGGGCGCATTCGGTGACGCTGAACATGCAGCATCAGTTCATCAAAGCGGCAAACGAAGGCGACTGGATCGAAGTCGTCCCCGAACTCACGCGCCGCACGCGCGCCTTCGTCTTCATGCGCGGCGACTTCACCGTGAACGGCGAGATCGTGATGACGACGTCGAGTGTTTGGAAACTGCTCGGGCAGGATTGATCAGAACAAGCGCTTCGATGCCAGCGCCGCGCCGTTGCGGAGCGCGCGCAGCTTTGCCCACACGACGTCTTCCGGAATCGTAACGAAGCCTGCCGATGTCTCGAAGCCGCAATCGGTGCAGGCCTGCACGCGCTTCGGATCGCCGACGGCTTCGGCCGCGCGTTCAATGCGCTGCGCCACGACTTCCTCGTGTTCGACGTAGTTGCTGGTCGTATCGATGACGCCTGCCGCGAGCATCGCGGTCTTCGGCAGGATGCCGTTCTTGAATAACGCGACTTCATGTTCATGGCGCGGATTGGCGAGGCTGAGAAGGTAGCCACCGACGTTCGCTTTCGCGATCTCGGGCCAGATGTCGGCTAGTGCGACATCGCATTCGTGCGGGCCGTTGTAATTGCCCCAGCACACATGCAGCCGCACGCGATGCTGTGCGATGCCCGCAAGCGCCATGTCGATGGCGCGCACGACCACGCGAATGAAATCGAGAAAATCGCCGAGCGGCTTGTCTGCAAATAGCGTGTGCCGCTCCATCGCGAGATCGGGCGCGTCGATCTGCAGAATGAATCCGGCTTCGGTGATCGCGCGGTATTCGACGGCGAGCGCGCGTGCCAGCGCATCCACATAACTCTCCATGTCGGGATAGTGCTGGTTGCTCATCGCCGCGGCGATGATGCCGGGCGAGGGCGCGGTCATGAACGCGTCGGTGTAGCGGCCTTTCTCTGCCGCCAGATGGCGCGTGAGCCGCGCACAATCCGCCCTGATCGCGTCCGCACCGCGATAGGTGACATCGCCGGTCGCGGCTGGCGGTGCGAGCAGGCTCACCTGTTCGCCACGCGGCTGCATGACGAATTCGAGGAAGCTCGGATACATGGTGAGGTCGCGCATGATCGGCCGCCGCGCCTGTCCGCCGAAGCCGGTCATGCGATGGCGCACGTATGAGAAGAAGCCCTCGCGCCCGACCTCGCCGTCGTTGAGGATGTCGACGCCGCATTCGATCTGCTTGGCGATCACGGCGGCTTCCGCGGCCTCGACCTTCGCTGCGAAGCTGTCATCCGGCGGCGCCGTTCCGGCCGCACGCGCGGCATGTAAGCGGCTGAGATCTTTGGTCTTTGGAAGGCTTCCGGCGTGCGTCGTCAGGATGCGGTCAGCCACTAGGTCCCCAATCGTGTGTAAAGCGGAAATTTACCATGCCGTGAGACGTTAAAGCGGGGAAGAGGGTGACGTCTTTCATGCGTGGTCAATCTCCGGCCGAGCTCGTGATGGGATCGGTGCAACTCGGTCTGGCCTATGGCGCCGCGAACCGCACGGGCAAACCGTCGCGCGAAGCGGCGCTGCGTCTGGTCGAGCACGCCATCGACGGCGGCATCTCGCAATTCGACACCGCGCGCGCCTATGGCGACAGCGAGGATCGCCTCGGCGAAGCGCTCGCCGACCGCAAGGCCGTGCGCACAATTACCAAGCTCAGCCCCTTAAGTGAATTGAAAGCAGATGCGTCGCGCGGCGAGGTCCGTGCGGCCGTCGATGCGAGCATCGAAGAATCCCTCGTCGCGCTCCGTCGCGCCCGGCTCGATTGCCTGTTGCTGCATCGTGCCGAGCACATGCGCAGCCATGGCGGCGCGATCTGGGATCGTCTGATCGAACATCTTGAAGATGGCAGGGTTCTGTCGCTCGGTGTCTCGGTCTCGTCGCCATTGGAAGCACTCTCGGCGCTCGCGTGCCCGGATGTCGTGCATCTGCAATTGCCGTTCAATCTGCTCGACTGGCGATGGCGCAAGGCCGGGTTCAAGATGTGTCTCGCGTCGCGCCGGGGCGTCACCATTCATGCCCGCAGCACGTTTCTTCAGGGCATCCTTGCCAGCGATGACGCGCGCGTCTGGCCGAAGGTGGATGGCGTCTATCCGCAGGCGCTGATCAACATCATCGCCAGTCTCACGCATCAGCTTGGCCGCGAAAGCGCCGCCGATCTCTGCCTTGCCTATGCGCGCGGACAGGACTGGATTGATGGTGTTGTCGTCGGTCTCGAAACCGAAGACCAGCTCGAAGACAATCTGCGTCTCTTCATCAAGCGTCCGCTGAATCCCGATGAGTGCGCGTTGGTCGAGTCGCGCATTCCGCATCTTCCGATCGCGCTGCTCAATCCGGCGCAATGGCCGAAATGAGCGATCTGTTCGGCCTCGAAGGTTGCGTTGCGTTCGTTTCTGGCGCGGCGGGACATCTTGGCCGCGCGATGACGGATGTGCTCTGCGACGCCGGTGCGCATGTGATCCTCAACGGCCGCGACGATGCAAAGCTCGCGGCTTATGAAAGCGAACTCCTCGGCAAAGGCCATTCCGTCGAGCGCGTTGTCTTCGACGTCGCCGACGTCGCCGACAGCGCCGCGGTGCGCGCGTTCTTCTCCAAACTCCCGCGCCTCGACGTGCTTGTGAACAACGCGATCAGCATGACCCCGAAGCCGTTCGCTGCGCTCGAACCTGCCGATTTCGAAAAGACCTACGCCAGCAGCGTCACCGCCGCGTTCGAATCCGTACGCGCCGCGCGGCCCGCGCTCACGGCGTCCGGCCACGCGAGCGTCATCAACATTGCCTCGATGTACGGAAGTGTGTCGCCCGACGCGCGCATCTATGCGAAGCCGGAGCAGGCGAGCCCGTTTCATTATGGGCCGGCGAAAGCCGCCCTGATCCAGCTCACCCGCCATCTTGCCGCCGAACTCGGGCCTCAGAATATCCGCGTGAATGCGTTGGTGCCGGGGCCATTTCCGAGAGACAGCGTCGCCAAGGACGATCCCGAATTCGCCAAACGGCTGGCCGCGAAAACCATGCTCGGCCGCACGGGGCAGGCGGGCGAGATCGCGGGGCCGTTGCTCTTCCTAGCAAGCAAGGCATCGAGTTTTGTGACCGGCGCCGCCATCGCTGTCGATGGCGGTTGGACGGCCTGGTGAGTTAGAACCATGAACATGGCGTTCCTGTCGTCCTTCCGCGGTGCCGAAACCACCTATCCCGACTCGCTCCGGGCGCGGCTGCACAATTTCCCGCTGCTGCAGGATGTCGGCGACCCGGCGCTGCGCCGGATCCTCTCGGAAGCGAACTGGTTCGGTCTGCCGGGCGGCATGGAACTGAAGCGCGACGGCGAGAATGCCTCGGCGCTGTTCCTGGTGATCACCGGAAGCCTCGGCGTCTTCGTGCCCGACGAGCACGACAAGCGCCGTCTGGTCGCACATATCCCCGCCGGCGAAACCGTCGGCGAGATGTCTCTGATCTCGGGCGACAATTCGCATTCCGCCGAGATCGTGGCGCTGCGCGACACCGAATTGCTCCGCATCTCGCCGCAGGGATTTGAATCCCTGCTCAACCGTCATCCGCGCGTGATGCTCAATCTGATGCGTGTCCTGGTGAAACGCTTGCAGGCGACGACGCGCAACCCCCACGACTCCGCGCGGCCGAAGACGTTCGCCATCGTGCCGTTGCAGGATGGTTTGGAACACGAACCGATCGCGCATCGTATTGCTGCGTCGTTGACCGAGATGGGATCGCGCGCCGCAGTGCTCGACTCCTCCGCCGGCGAACAATCGGCGGAATGGTTCACACGCTTCGAGGCCGAACACGACATCGTCTTCTATCGCGGCGACAAGCCGGATTCCGCGTGGACGCATCTTTGCCAGCGCCAAGCCGACCGCGTGCTTCTGCTCGCTTGTTCGGATCGCCCAATGCCCGCCGCGCCGATAGACGTCAATGCCGCCAAGGAACGCGCGAGCGGATTGCCGGAGCTTCTGCTGCTGCATCCGTCGAGCTCGTTGCGCAGCGCGCCGGAGCATTTCGCTCTGCGCAGCGGTCTGTTCGAATCCCATCATCATGTCCGCGCCGGAAACACCAACGACATCGCGCGTCTGGCGCGGTTCATCTCGGGCCGTGCCGTCGGTCTCGTGCTCGCCGGTGGCGGCGCGCGCGGCTTCGCGCATATCGGCATCATGAAGGCGCTTCAGGAAGCGGGCGTGCCCTTCGATCATCTCGGCGGCACCAGCATGGGCGCGATCATCGCCGCCGGTGTTGCCGCGGAATGGGATCTCCAGGAACTGTCCGACCGCGTGCGCGCGGCGTTCGTCGATGCCAATCCGCTTTCCGATTACACCTTCCCGCTGATCGCCTTGGTGCGCGGCAAGCGCGTCAGCGGCCTGTTGCAGGAAGCGTTCGGCGATGTGCGCATCGAGGAACTGCCGAAGCCGTTCTTCTGCGTCTCGTCCGATCTCACCACCGGCCGTATTCACGAACATCGCAGCGGCGCGCTCTGGCGTGCATTACGCGCGAGCGTCGCGCTGCCCGGAATCTTGCCGCCCGTCACCCATCATGGCCATCTGCTCGTCGATGGCGGTGTGATGAACAATCTTCCCGTCGATGTGATGCGTCAGCGTGAAAGCGGACCGATCATCGCCTCCGACGTCACCGGCGAGATCGATCTTCAGGTGAAGGATGACCGCTATGGCGAGCGCCCGATCTGGGAATTGCTGTGGCAGCGTATGCGCGGCACGCCGTCCATCGTCTCGATCCTGATGCGCTCCGGCACCGTGGGCTCCGAGGCCCAGCGCCGCGTCGTGCGCGAGCAGGCGGATTATCTGTTCGAGCCCACCTTGCCCGATATCGGTCTGCGCGACTGGAAACTGTTCGACCGCGCTGTCGCCGAAGGCTACGCGCACGCGCAGGCGCTGATCGAAAAGAACGGCGTCCCGCTCACCGGCGTCTGGAGCGAAGGCCCCGCCGTCTCGCTCGTGCACCACATCGCGGTGGCGTAGGCGATTACTCGCGGATTTTCTTGATCGGGATGAGATCGCCGAACTGCGCGGCGCGTTTTTCCTTTTTTGCGACCATCGCTTCGCGCATGTCGGTTTCGGGATTGTACATGCCCGCCTGCCAGGTCGCGATGTAGTCGAGGCCGTCGGCGATGGAATGATCGCGCGCGTAGTTGATCATCACTTTCGAACCGTGCACGGCGAGCGGCGATTTCTCCGCGATCTCTTTTGCCAACGTCATGACATGCGCCAGCATCGCTTCCTGCGACGGGAAGATGTCGTTGACGAGACCGAACTCGAGCGCCTTCTTGGCGGAGAGGCGGCGACCGCTATACGCAAGCTCACGCACCATGCCCTGCGGCAGCAATTTGCACAGGCGCGGGAAGGTGCCGACGTCCGCGGTCATGCCGATATTGATTTCCTGCACGACGAAGAACGCATCTTCGGTCGCATAGCGGCAGTCGCAGGCGCTGGCGAGATCGACGCCGCCGCCGACGCATCCACCCTGGATCGCGACCAGCACCGGCATCCGCGCCATGTCGAGCACGTTGAACGAATGCTGGATGTCGAGGACGTGATAGCGAAGGTTCGCCGCGCGCCGTCCACGCTCCAGCTTTGCGAGTGAAGTGCCCGCAGTGCTGCTGGCGAAATTCGCGAGGTCCATGCCTGCGGTGAAATGTTTGCCGGTGGAGGAGATGACGATCACGCGCGCTTTCGCCTGCACATCGATATCCTCGATGATCGTCGGCAGTTCTTTCCAGAATTCCGCGACCATCGAGTTGAATTCGTCGGGGCGCTTCAGCTGCAGATGTGCGACGCCGTCGGCGATCTCGACGTTGAAACAGCGATAGGTCATGGGCGGGGAATCCTTCAGGAGAGCAATGCGCAACGCTAGCATCCGTCCCGCGCGCCCGCGAGCCCGGCCTTGACAAGTTGACGTGAAAGGAAGCGCCTTATGCATCCGTTGGGGGACGGCGCATGACAGACACCGGAGTTTCAAGCGGCGTTGCAGGACGTAACGCAGCGGAAGGCGGGCTGCGAACGGGTATCGTCGCGCTCCTCGCGCTGGCCGTGTTCATCAACTACGTGGACCGTGGAAGCCTTGCGACTGCGGCGCCTATCATTCGCAACGAGCTGAAGCTGGATCATGTCCAGATCGGATTGTTGCTCGGCGCGTTCTTCTGGACCTATACGCCGGGGCAGTTGTTCGCGGGTTGGCTCGCCGAAAAGATCAACGCCTATCGCACCATCGCCATCGGCGTGACCTTGTGGTCGCTGGCAACAGCAGCGTCGGGGTTTGCGACGGGCTTTTTCGGTTTGTTGGCATTGCGCCTTGTCCTTGGTCTTGGTGAGAGCGCAGCGTTTCCGTGCAGCTCCAAACTTCTCGCGGAGCATCTGCCTGGGCACCGCCTCGGCTTCGCCAACGGCATGATTGGTGTCGGCCTCGCGCTGGGTCCTGGCTTCGGCACGTTTGCCGGCGGATTGCTGATGGCGAAGTATGGATGGCGGCCGGTGTTCATTCTGTTTGGCCTCGCATCACTGCTGTGGTTGGTGCCGTGGCTGGCGACAACGCGCGAAGCCTCGCGCCACGCCGACAAGCCGAAGCTGCAGAGTGCGCCGTCATTTTTTGAAATCATTCAACAGCGCGCGGCGTGGGGCGCATGCCTTGGGCATTTCTCTGCCAACTACGCCTTCTACTTCGTGATCCTGTGGCTGCCGCTTTATCTCGTGAATGCGCGCGGATTCACGGTGAGCGAAATGGCGGTGATCGCGGGCGTCATCTACGTCATCTATGCGATCAGTGCGCAGACCACGGGACTCATCTCTGACATGTGGATGCGCGGCGGCGCCAGCGCTACGCGCGTGCGCAAGTCATTCTCCGTTGCCTCGCATCTCGGCGCCGCGATCTGTCTGCTTGTTTGTGTGATGGGTAGCCGCGAACTTGCGGTCGCAAGCCTTCTCGTCGCCGGTATCTTCTTCGGCTTCAACACGCCGACGATCTACGCCATCGCGCAGACACTGGCGGGTCCGCGCGCGGGCGGGAAATGGGTCGCGGTGCAGAACTGTATCGGCAATGCCGCCGGCATCGTCGCGCCCGCCGTCACCGGCTACATCGTCGACCGCACCGGCCAATATAATTTGGCGTTCATGATCGCGGGTGCCGTAGCGTTACTCGGCGTTGTCGGCTGGGGCCTGATCATTCCGCGTGTCGAGCCGGTGAAATGGAATGGCTCTGCTTCCATTGGCAGCGGGGCCGCGCTCGGCTAGGACTCGGGCTCGATATTCAGGGAGCCACCGCCATGCCGATCATCTACGACGAACTTATGAAGGCCAAAGAGACGGGCCTGACCGCGAGCTATGGCGACCGCGAGACGATGCTCTATGCGCTCGGCATCGGCTTCATGCGCGATCCTATGAACACTGACGAACTCAAGTTCGTCTATGAGAACAACCTTCAGACCATCCCGACGATGGCGACCGTGATCGGCTGGGGCAAGGGCAGCACGATGGCGAAATCGGGCATCAACTATTTGATGGTCGTGCATGGTGAGCAGCGTCTGACGATCCACAAGCCGCTGCCTTATGCCGCCGATGTGACGTTCGACGAACGCGTGCTCGGTGTCTTCGATAAGGGCAAGGAAAAGGGCGCTGTGATCCTGACGGAGCGCGTCGTCAGCGAGAAGGGCGGCGACAAACTCTGCACGCTGGTCAACACGATCTTCGCGCGCGGCGATGGCGGCTTCGGCGGGCCGAAAGAAGGCGCGCCCGAGCCGCATTCGATCCCGACACGCGTCGCCGATCTCGTGCACGAATGCGACACGCGCGCCGATCAGGCGTTCATCTATGCACTCTCCGGCGACCGCAATCCGCTGCACCGCGATCCGGCGATTGCGAAGATGGCGGGCTTCCCGCGTCCGATCCTGCACGGGCTTTGCACCTACGGCACCGCCTGCCGCGCAATCGTTTCGACGGTGTGCAAATACGATGCGACCAAGATCACCGGCTTCGACGTGCGCTTCTCCGCACCCGTGTTCCCGGGCGAGACCATCGTCACCGAGATGTGGGTCGATGGAAACGTCGTCTCCTTCCGCTGCAAGACGAAGGAACGCGACGTCGTCGTGATCAACAACGGCAAATGCACGCTTGCCGCCTGATGTAGAGGCGGCGCGCGAAGCGGCGGCACTGCATCCGCGCAGCGCCGAACATGCGCTTGAATACGGACAGGTGTTGCTCGCGGCAGAGCGTCTGCCCGACGCCATCGCAGAGTTACAGCGCGCGCTGCGTCTCGACTACACGCTCGCCGATGCGCGGTTCGCGCTCGGGTGCGCATGGCTTGAGGCTGGTGAACCGGACAAGGCGCTTGAAGCCTTCGACCATCTCGAAGAAGACGAGGAGACTGCCCCCAAGATCGCCGCGGCGCGCGCTATGAAGGCGCAATCGCGGTCCGACGCCGGTTATGTGCGTCACCTCTTCGACCAGTTCGCGACCGATTACGACCAACGCATGATCGGCCAACTCGGCTATGCCGCGCCGCAGATTCTGCGCGAGCTGGTGGACATGGTGATGATGGGACGCGACAGTCTCTCCATCCTCGATCTCGGCTGCGGCACCGGGCTCACCGGCGTCGCGTTCGAAGACCTCGCCTATCGCCTCGACGGCATCGATCTCAGCCCCGCGATGATCGACAAGGCGCGGGCGCGGAACCTGTATGATGCGCTCGCCGTCGCCGATATCGAGACTGCGCTGGCCACCGACGGCATCGCCTACGACCTGATCGTGGCCGCTGACACGCTGGTCTATCTGGGCGATCTGGAACCGGTGTTCCGTGGCGTTCATCGCCGGCTGAAGCCCGACGGCTTCTTCCTCTTTACTGTCGAGTCCAAGCCGGACGACGGTTTTGAACTCGGCCCCAAGCGCCGCTGGCGGCATTCGGACGCTTATTTGCGCGATCTCGCGGAACGATCTGGCTTCGAGGTGAGCGGGTTTGTGGCCTGCGCGCCACGGCATGAAGCCAATGTGGCCGTCGACGGTTTCGCCGTCGCTTTGTCACGCGCGCCCTAGCAACGAAATCGTGACCTGTTCGTTCTCGCCCTGAACCAGTGCGGGGAATGCCATTTATGGTCGCGATCGAACATACCGGCGTAGAGTTTGCGCCCTCCCGCTGGAACCCACGGCAACGCATCGTCGGCCTCGCGGCAGGCCTCACATTGGGTGTCCTCGCGGCTTGGATCAGCTTCCTCTATCAGGGCGGTGACATGAACGCGGCGCGGTTCGCGTCCAGCGTCGTCCTGTTCACATCTTCGATTGTGTTCTCGCTCTATTACATGGCTGGGCCGGTGGCGCGTCTCATTCGCAGCGACGTCACCAAGACGTTCGGCGAAGAGCGTTTCGCGATGGCTTATGGCTTCATCGGTATGATGGGCGTGTTCCTCGCGAGCATCCTGACGCCGGATTACCTGCTGACGGGCCGTGTCCCGTTTCCGACGCTTGTGTATGTCGCGTTCACCGCGATGGTCGGCGCTGTGTTCCTGATGAGTGCGGGCAACAAGCGCACGGATCAGTCCGTGACCCTGCGCGCGTTCCGCGGTCTATCGAGCGCCTATTTCTGGCTCGCCTTCGCCTTCATCGACATGGACCGGATGATCGGCCCGCATCGCCCCGACGCGAATCCTTACGGCATCTCGCTGTTGCTGCTGGTGATCGCGCTGCTGGTCCGCTTCGCCGATGCCTTCGCGCAGAAGCACATTGCCGGTATGTCCGAACGCGCGGTCTGATTTCCGTTTTCGTGGTGTAGTGTCCCTTCGCGCAATTTGGGGACACCGCCATGACACTCAAAATCGGCATTCTCATTTTCGATGACGTCGAGGAGCTCGACTTCGTGGGTCCGTGGGAAGTCTTCACCATGGGCAACGAGATGGCGAAGCGCGGTGGTCAGCCCGAACCGCATGACGTGTTTCTGATCGCAGAGAAGGATGCGCCGGTCCGTTGCGCGAAAGGGATGCGCGTTCTTCCTGACAAGACGACAGCGAATTGCGGCGCGCTCGATGTGCTGCTGGTGCCGGGTGGGCAGGGCACGCGCCGTGAGGTCAACAATCAGGCACTGTTCGGCTGGATCGCGAATGTCGCAAAGAGTGCCAAATGGATCACAAGCGTGTGCACCGGCGCGATGCTTCTGACCGCCGCCGGTCCCGCCAAGGGCAAGAAGGTCACGACCCATTGGGCCTTTGTCGAAACCTTACGCGCGCGCAATGAAGCCTCCGAAGTGCTCACCCACTACCGCTATGTGCGCGACGGCAATGTGGTTACCGCCGCGGGCGTCTCCGCCGGAATCGACATGGCGCTGTGGCTGACGGGCGAATGGCATGGCCCGGATTTCGCGCGGACGGTGCAGCGTGGAATGGAATACGACCCCGCGCCGCCTTACGCCGGGCTCACCTGAGAAGTCTTGGTTCCCTGCCCGAAAGGTGCTTCAGTACCGTCACCGCGAGGGGCGGCAAATCTCAGGAGTGCGTCATGTTGAGCAGGATTTCGTTGGCTTCGGTATTCGTGTTGGCGATGGCCGCACCTGCGCTCGCGGACGCGAGTTCCTGCTATGAGCCGATCGCCCCCGCTGCCGTCGATGGCAACACCGCGACCGAAGCGCAGATGAAATCGTCCCTCGCCGATGTGAAAGAGTTCATCAAGCAGTCCGACGATTATCAGACCTGCCTGCTGTCCGATCTCGGCAATCAGAAGCGGGAAGCTGCAAAGTCGAAGGATGCGGCGAAGCAGAAGCTCGATCCTTCCATCGAAGCGGATGTGCAGGCCCGGATCGCCAAGAACCAGAAGTTGAAGGAACAGGTCGGCGGCGAATACAACGCAGCGGCCAAGGCCTATACGGCCAAGCATCCGGCGCCAGCAGCAGCGCACTAAAGAGACGAATCGCCTATCATGGGGTGATGGGCGAGCCCAATCCGATTCGAAGTGAACGTCGCGCACGCACGCGCGATGCCTCGCGTGCCGCGATCCTCGATTCCGCACGCCGGGTGGCAGCGCGGGATGGCGCGCGGAATCTCTCGCTGCGCGGGGTCGCGGCCGAAGCGGGATATGCGCCGGCCGCGCTCTACGGCTATTTTGCGAACAAGGACGAGCTGCTGCTCGCACTCGCGGCGGACGACCTCCAATCGCTTTCGCGCGCGATGCGCGATGCGGTGGCGTCCGGCGGTTCGGGTAAACTGACAGCTGCATCATCTGCAGCGCTGGTATTGCTGCGCGACAACGAAACCTTCGCCGCGGCGCAGGGCGCGTTGCCGCAGGAAGCCGGCAGCAGCGAAGCGGAACGCCTGTTCAACGGCAGGATGATTGCCGCGCTGAAGGTTCTCGCCGATGCGACCGGTCAACCGGCCAACAGCCGCGACGCGCAACGTGATGTGGTGCTGGTTGCGGCCGCGCTAACGGGATTGGCGATGCTCGCGCGTTCAGGACGCTTGAACGCGCTCGGCTTCACGCCGGAAGAAATCCTCGCGCGTCTCGACGGACGTTTTACGTCTTAAAGCGCCGACGCGCTGCGCAAAATCTCATCGCGCACGAGTTGCGGATATTCCATCGGCAGGAAATGGCTCGCGCCTTTTTGTGCGACGATGCGCACCGATGGATACAGTCGGCGGATTGTATCGAGTTCTCCGGCGGATGAGGTGCTTGCGTACTCGCCATGGAGGATCGTGAGCGGGCAGCGGATCTTCGCCGCAAATCCGGAAACGCCGAACGGCGCAGAGCGAAAGATTTCGGACTCCCATTGCGGGCGACATCGCAAGCGGAATCCGCCTTCAACCGATTCGAATCCGCCTTTGATGTAATCGGCGATGGTCTCTTGCGGCCATGTCGTGAACGCGCCGCGGCCTTTGTAGGCGGCCATTGCCATCTCCAGCGACGGAAACACATCGCGGCGCTTGAGCGCGCGTTCGGCAAGTCCCGGTTCGCTTGCGCGCAGGCCAAGACTCACCAGCAACATGCGCCACCACAGCGTGCGCGGCATCAGCACCGGCTCGACCAGCACCAGCGCTTTCACTTTGTCCGGTCGCGCGGCGGCGACCATCAAACTCACCGCACCGCCCATCGAGTGTCCGGAAAGAATGGCGCCGTTCGGCGCGACGCGGTCGAGCACGGCAATCAGATCGTCGCGAAAGATTTTCCAACCGCGCGGCATGCCCGGCTCTGCGGGCAATGTCGTCGAACCGTGTCCGCGCGCATCGCTCGCGACAATCCGAAACCGGTCCGCAAGCGGCGACAACATCCCGCGATAGGTCTCCGCGTTAAACCCGGTCGCATGCGCGAAATGCAGCAACGGCGCGTCATTCTCCCAGACAAGCTGCGAGACGTAGCCTTCCCCCAGCGCGAGTGTTTGCCGTGTCGCATCGGTCATGACCCATCTGTGCAAGGTGCTTGCGCTTTACGCAAGGCGCACCCGCCAGTAACAATTCGCGCAAAGATATTGAGCACTGGGGAAACGCATGCATCCCACAATCCACGCGCAGGCAACGCCCGACAAACTCGCGCTGATCATGGCGGGCAGTGGCGAGAAGTTGACCTTTCGTGAGCTTGACGCGCTCTCCAATCAGGGCGCGCAGCTGTTCCGTTCGCTCGGCCTGAAGACCGGCGATGCGATCGCGATCTTCATGGAGAACAATCTCCTGTTCCTGCCGATCTGCTGGGCGGCGCAGCGCGCGGGTTTGTATTTCACCTGCATCTCGTCGCGCCTGACGGCAGGCGAGGTCGAATACATCGTCAAGGATTGCAGCGCGAAGGTTCTGATCGCGAGTCACGGTCTCGCGAAGGTCGCGGCCGAAGTCGTGCCGCTCGCGGGCAACATCGCGTTCCTCTCCGTCGGCGGGAAGATCGACGGCTACAAGAGCTACGAAGATTCAAGCCGCGCGATGCCGACGACACCGGTCGCTGATCAGACCGCGGGCGCCTCGATGCTCTATTCGTCCGGCACCACGGGACGGCCGAAAGGCGTGCGTGTGCCGCTCGCCGGCGATCCCATCGACGCGGTGTCGCCGCTGATGGGCCTGGTCTCGATGGTGTTCGGCATCCGCGCCGACGATACCTATCTCTCGCCCGCGCCGCTCTATCATGCCGCGCCGCTGCATTATTCGATGACGTGTCAGCGTCTCGGCGCGACCGTTGTCGTGATGGAGCATTTCGATCCGGAAGGCGCACTCGCCGCCATCGCCACGCACAAGGCGAGTGCAAGCCAGTGGGTGCCCACGATGTTCGTGCGCATGCTGAAGCTGCCCGACGATGTGCGCCTCAAATACGATGTGTCGTCGATGAAGATCGCGATCCACGCGGCGGCGCCGTGCCCCATCGAGATCAAGCGCCGCATGATCGAATGGTGGGGCCCGGTGCTGCACGAATATTACGCCGGCACCGAGGGCAACGGCATGTGCTACGTGAACAGCACCGACTGGCTCGCCCATCCCGGCACTGTCGGCCGTCCGATCCTGGCGGCGGTGCATATCTGCGGCGAGAACGGCGAGGAGATGCCGGTCGGCGAGGAAGGCGTGATCTATTTCGCCGGCGCCACGCATTTCCACTACCACAACGATGAGAAGAAGACGGCGGAGTCGCGCCATCCCGCGCACCCGGATTGGTCGACGCTCGGTGATGTCGGCAAGCTCGATACCGAGGGCTATCTGTACCTGACCGACCGCAAGGCGTTCATGATCATCTCCGGCGGCGTGAACATCTATCCGCAGGAGGCCGAGAACATCTTGTCCCTGCACCCGAAGGTCTTCGACGTCGCGGTGCTGGGCGTGCCCAACCCCGACTTCGGTGAGGAGGTGAAGGCGGTCGTCCAGCCGGTCGACATGGCCGACGCCGGCCCCGACCTCGAGCGCGAGCTCATCGCCTACTG
>Ga0068853_100000721_pt1 | contig 22857 bp, 19 predicted proteins | sample KBSCornC32_FD_65655 | JGI IMG/M metagenome (GOLD analysis project Ga0068853, IMG submission 65655) | Corn rhizosphere microbial communities from Kellogg Biological Station, Michigan, USA - KBS Corn C3-2 | ecosystem: Host-associated > Plants > Roots > Rhizosphere > Soil ... | reverse complement strand
GCCGCCGCCGCTCACGTCACCCACTGCGTCCGGAGAGGGCGCTGACGGTGGTCGAGCCCTCGCCCGCAGCGCCGCGCATCGCGGTCCTGCCCCCGGCGCTCGCCGATCAGATCGCCGCCGGCGAGGTGGTCGAGCGCGCGGCCTCCGTCGTGAAGGAGCTGTGCGAGAACGCGCTCGACGCGGGCGCGCGCCGGATCGAGATCGAGATCGACGGGGGCGGCCGCCGCCTGATCCGCGTCGTCGACGACGGCGGCGGAATGTCGCCCGAGGAGGCGCGGCTCGCGCTGAGGCGCCACGCCACGTCCAAGATTCGCGATGCCGCCGACCTGTGGGCGCTGACGACGTTCGGCTTCCGGGGCGAGGCGCTCCCCTCGATCGCGGCGGTCTCTCGCGTCAGCCTCTCCAGCAAGCGACCCGGCGCGACGGCCGGCTTTCGCCTGACCGTCGAGGCGGGTCTCGAGACCGACGCGCGCGAGGTGGGCATGCCCGAGGGCACGCAGGTCGAGGTGCGCGACCTGTTCTACAACACCCCGGCGCGCCTCAAGTTTCAGAAGACGGAGGCCACCGAGGCCGCCAACGTCAGCGAGGCGGTCCTGCGCCTGGCGCTGGCGCATCCCGAGACGCACTTCCGCTTGCGGATGGCAGGGCGGGTCGCGCTGGACCTCCCCGTTCACCGCGACCTCGGCGAGCGCGTGCGGGCGGCGATGGCGCGCCGCGGGGTGGGGGCCTTGCACGAGGCGACCGGGCAGGAGGGGGGGCACGAGGTTCGTGCCTTCCTGGCGTCTCCGGAGGCGGCGTCGACGACGGCGCGGTCGACCTTCCTCTTCGTGGCGCGCCGGTTCGTGCGCGATCGCTCGCTGCTTCACGCCCTGGCCCTCGGGTATGGAGAGCTGCTCGAGAAGGGGCGCTATCCGCTGGCGGCGCTCTTTCTCGACATCCCGGGGGGCGACCTGGACGTCAACGTTCATCCGCAGAAGCTGGAGGTCCGGTTCGCGCGGGCCGCCGAGGTGTACGCGGCCGTGCGTCACGTGGTGGCCGGGGCCGTGGCGCGCGCGCCGTGGCTGCCGGCTCCGCGTGGGGCCATCCGGGTGCACACCCTGCCGCCCGCTGCGGATCGGCGCGCGGACGGCGGCGAGGGGGCCCACGGGACTTCGCAGCTCGCGCTGTCACACGCGACGGCGCTCCCCTCCGGACCCGCTCGCACGGCCTTCCGGCCTCCGGTCTCCAACGGCGGCGTGACCTTCCCGGTCGACGGTGAAGATGTGCATGGCCCTTTGCAAGGGCGAAACGGTGCGTCCGCGCCCTCGTCGTCGTCATCATCCTGGCCAGCGTCCTCCTGGCCGGCTTCCTCACCCCGGGACGCCGCAGGATCGCCCTCCCGCCTCGCCGACGGGCCGTTGGCGTCGGACGAGGTCGCCCCCTCCGAGGCGGCGCACCCCGGCTCGACCTACTTCGGAGCGCTTTCGTACATCGGACAGCTCGATCGGACTTACCTCGTGTGCGAGGCCGCGGGCGAGCTGGTGCTGGTCGATCAGCACGCGGCGCATGAGCGCGTGGCCTACGAGCGTCTTCGCGCCGCGCACGCCCGTCGCGAGATCCGCCAGCAGCGCTTGTTGTTCCCCATCCCGGTCGAGCTGGACGAGGCGCTGGTCGCGGCTGCGGCGGAGCCGCCGGTGATGGAGCGGCTCGGGTTCGACGTGCGCCGCGGCGGCGACCGCACCCTGGTGGTCAGCGCGGTGCCGGAGGTGCTGAAGGACGCCGACGTGAAGCCGCTGCTGGCAGAGGTGCTCGCGCGTCTGGCCGAGGGTGACGCCGCCGCGGAGCGCAGCGGGGGAGCGGCGGCCGAACGGATGGATCACATCCTGGCGACCATGGCGTGTCACAGCGTGGTGCGCGCCGGCGACGTGCTGTCGCGGACCCAGGCGGTCGCCCTCCTCGTCGATCTCGACGCGGTGGACCTGCGAACTCATTGCCCGCACGGCCGCCCGGTGCTGCTCCGCCTGCCGCTGGCCGAGATCGAGCGTCGTTTTGGCCGGGCCTGAACCGACGCCCGCGCGGCCGCCGCACGCGACGCCAGCGAGCGGCCCGGCGGTGCTGGCGGTGGTGGGCCCGACCGCCGCCGGAAAGAGCGCCCTCGCCATGCAGCTGGCGGCGCGCCTGCCGATCGAGATCGTCTCCTGCGACTCGCTGATGGTTTACACCGGGATGGACGTCGGCACCGGCAAGCCGACGGCCGCCGACCGCGCCGCCGTGCCGCACCACCTGCTCGACGTGGTCACACCGGCCGAGCCGTTTCACGCGGCCCGCTGGGCCGAGCTGGCGCGCGCCGCCATCGACGGGATCGCGGCCCGCGGCCGGACCGCCGTCATCGTCGGAGGGACGGGCCTTTACCTGCGCGCGCTCGTGGGCGGGCTCTTCGAGGCCCCGCCCCCCGACGCGGCCATTCGCGCCCGACACCGGGAAGAGGCCGCGCGCGAAGGCGTCGAGCGGCTCCACGCCCGCCTGGCCAGCGTCGATGCCGACACGGCGGCGCGCGTCCTGCCGCGAGATCTCCTTCGCATCAGCCGCGCTCTCGAGATCTACGAACAGACCGGCCAGCCCATCAGCGTGCTGCGCCGCCAGGCCGCGCCCGCGGCCGGGCTCACGGCGGCGACGGTGGTCCTCGATCCGCCGCTCGAGGAGCTGCGCCCACGCATCGGCCGGCGGCTCGATGCGATGATCGACGAAGGGCTGCTCGACGAGACGCGCCGCCTGCGGGCCGCGTACGGTCCCGTCACGCGGCCGCTGCAAGCGCTCGGGTACCGGCAGATGGGCGAGTTCCTCGACGGCCGCTGCTCGTGGGACGAGGCCGTCCTGGCGGCGAAGGCCGCGACCGCGGCCTATGCCCGCCGCCAGCGCACGTTCTTCAAGAAGCAGCCCGCCGACGCCTGGCGATGCCCCGCGCTCCCCGACCCTGACGCCGTGCTGGCCTGGTGGCGCGAACGGTCCGCACCCGCGTGAGGGAGCCGAGGCGGCCGCGGCTCACTTGCAGACCCGGCCCGCCTCGCAAGAGGGACCACTGTCGTTCGTGAGCACCAGGGTCGTGATCCCAGCGGTCAGGGCGACCGCGCCGATCGCCGCCCAGAACCACCAGCGCTTGTAGATCGGTGGGTGGTCCGACGAGGTCGCCGTGCCCGCGGGGGCCGCGTCGTCGATGATCGGCGCGAATCCGGGCGGCGGAGCGGAGAGGACCACCGGCGGAGCGCCGGCCGCGCTCGGCGGCGGCGTCGCGGCGGCAGGCGGGGTCGCGGCGGCGCTCGGGCTCGGCGGGGGGCTCGAGGCGGGCGGCGGCGGGGGCGCCGTCGCTTCACCCGCGTCCGCGCCCGCGGCAGCCTCGGTGGCCGATGTCCCGCGGCCCTTGGCCAGGGCCTTCTCGAGGTCGCGGATGTGGGACTCGACGATCTCGCGGTTCGGGACGCGGGTCGCCTCGGTGAGGAACCGCTTGTAGAAACGGAGCGCCGCCTGCTTGTTGCCCATCAGGCGGTGGCACTGCGCGATGTTGTAAAGGAAGCTCGGGTCGCTCTTGGCGATGTATCCCTGCTCGTACTCGCTCAGCGCCTCCTGGTATTTCTCGAGCTTGAAGAAGGCCTCGCCGCTGCGGAAATGCTCGCGCGCCTTCTCCGTGGCGGTCTTGTCGCCGGGCGCGCGCTCGGCAGCCGGCTTTTCGGCCAGGGCGCGCGGAAGCGGCGTGACGCCCTCCAGCACGGCGAAGACCAGGGTCGAGACGGCGAGCTGGACGGAGATCGGGCCCGAGCGGCGTCGACGCATGGGACGCCGTTCATAACAGGAGCGTGAGGGATTGCAATTGACGGGGAACCGGGCCTAATAATGGCCCCAAACCAGCTTCGTCACGCGACGGAGGCGACGGTCGAGGAGACCCGCCGAGGCCGCGCGACGGCGCGGGACCGGAGCTTCGAGAGGAACGACGACCATGGGTGACCCAGCCGAACGCACTGACCTCGGGACCGGGGTGGTGCTGGACTTCGAACGTCCCATCGTCGATCTGGAGCGCAAGATCGACGAGCTCATCCGGGTGGGCGGCGACAGCCCGGACCTGCGGCCGCAGATCGCGGTCCTGGAGTCGCGGGCCCGCGACCTGCAGAGGGAGATCTTCGCCGACCTCTCGGCCTGGCAGAAGGTCCAGCTGTCGCGTCACCCCGCGCGCCCCTACACGCTCGACTACATCGAACGCCTGGTCGAGGACTTCGTCGAGCTGCACGGCGACCGACACTTCGCCGACGATCCGGCGGTCGTCGCCGGCTTCGGCATGTTCGAGGGCACGCCGGTCATGGTGGTCGGCCAGCAGAAGGGGCGCAGCACGAAGGAGAAGGTCCTCCGCAACTTCGGCCAGCCGAAGCCGGAGGGGTACCGCAAGGCCCTGCGCTTGATGGACCTGGCGGGGCGCATGCGGCGTCCGATCCTGTGTCTGATCGACACGCAGGGCGCCTACCCGGGCATCGACGCCGAGGAGCGCGGGCAGGCCGAGGCCATCGCCAAGAACCTGGAGGTGATGGCCGGGCTGCCGGTGCCAATCGTCTGCGCGGTGATCGGCGAGGGCGGATCGGGCGGCGCCATCGCGCTGGGCGTGGCCGACCGCATCCTCATGCTCGAATACTCGACCTACTCGGTGATCTCGCCGGAAGGGTGTGCGTCGATCCTGTGGCGCGACGACTCGAAGAAGCCCGAGGCGGCCGAGGCCATGAAGATGACGGCGACCGATCTCGAGCGCCTCGGCATCGTCGACGAGATCGTGCCCGAGGCGCCCGGGGGCGCTCACCGCGATCACGCGCTCACCGCGCGCAACCTGGGCGACGCGATTCGCCAGCACCTGGCCGAGCTGATCTTGATGCCGCCCGAGACCCTGCTCAGCCGCCGCTACGCCAAGTTCCGTCGCATGGGCGCCTTCGTGGAGAGCGGCGACGCCTGACGCACGCTCGGACGGCGTCGACCGGACCGACGCGGTCGAGGCCGTCGGCGGCGACGAGGCGCGCCTCGTGCGCGAGGCGCTGCGGCTCAACGATCGGTACGTCCGAGAGGTGGTGCTGCAGTTCGGCCTGTGCCCGTGGGCCGACGGCGTGCTGCGCGAGGGGGAGCTGGCGCGGCGGGTCTTGCCGGGGCGCGACCCCGCGCCGGCGGACTGCCTGCCGATCATCGACGACTGGGGGCAGGGCGCGCCCGTCGACATCGGCTTCATCATCTTGCCGCTCCGCGGGGGCAGCTCCGGCTCCTTCGATTCGTTCGCCGAGGCCGTGCGGCGGGCCGATCGGGCGCGCCGAACGCGCGAACGGCCGTCTCCGTTCGTGATCGCCGCGTTTCACCCCGAGGGCGCGCAGCGCTTCGAAGGCCCGCACCAGCTGGTCTCGTTCGTGAGGCGGACGCCCGATCCGTTGTTGCAGCTGGTGCGCGCCGAGCTCCTTGACCGGGTCCAGACCGCGGCGCCCGGCGTGTCGGAGCAGATCGCCGCGCGGAACTTCGCGACGTTGCGCGATCCCGTCGTGACGGCGCGCTTCGACGCCGTCGTGCGCGACATCCGCGCCGACCGCGACCGCACCTACGCGGCCTTCAATCCTTTCGGGGCGTCGCCAGCATCGGTATGAACCCCGGCAGCGCCTCTATGCGCGACAGCCACGCTCGCACCGCAGGGTAGGGCTCGAGGGACACGTCGCCCTCGGGGGCTCGCGCCACGTACGCATACATCGAAAGGTCGGCGACCGTCGGCGTCGAGCCGACCAGGTAGGGCCGGGTCGCCAGCTCGGACTCGAGGACGCCGAGCAGACGCGTGCCCGTCTCGACGGCGCCGTCGTAGTCCAGCTTCGCGCCCAGCAGGCGCACGCGGCGGGCGGCGGCCAGGCCGAACATCAGGGGTCCCGCCGCCGCGGACAGCCACCGCTGCACGGCCGCCTTGCCCTCCGGCGTCCGCGGCCAGAAGCGGCCGTCGGTGTCGTAGCGCTCGCCGATGTACACCATGATGGCGCCGCTGTCCGCCAGCACCAGGTCACCGTCCTGGATCACGGGAATCTGCCCGAAGGCGTTCAGCGCGAGGAACGCCGGGGCCTTGTGATCACCGGCCCGCAGGTCGACGTGCACGCGCTCGAAAGGAATGTCGAGCAGGGTCAGGTACAGCTCGACGCGGTGACAGTGGCCCGAGATCGGGTGGCGGTGAACCCGAATGGGACGATCCGGAAGAGTCGGCTTCATGGCCGACCATCCTGACACGAGACTCGACGAATGCGGTGCGAGCCCGGCCGGAAACGACCGCGGCTTCCGATGACCACGAGGTCGTCGCGCTGGTTTATTCTCGCTCCGGGAGGCATGACGCCGATGCGCAGGTGGAGCGTGTCAGGTCCGCGATTGTCGAGGACGTTCGTGTGGGTGCTGGCGGTGGGGACGGCGGTCCTCGGCGCGGGTTGCGGCGCTGGCCCGACCAGCGGCGGCGCCGCGCGGGAATCCGCGACCACGGAGGTGAGGCGTTCGGCCGCCACGGCCGCTCCTCCGGTGCGATTCAGCGAGCTTCACTACGACAACGCAGGAGCCGACACCGGCGAGGCCATCGAGATCTCGGGGGCGGCGGGCACCGATCTGACCGGCTGGACGGTGGTCCTGTACAACGGTGGCGGGGGCGGAAGCGCGGTCTACGACACGAAGGCGCTGAGCGGCCCGCTGCCGCCGACGTGCGGCGCGCGCGGCGTGGTGGTCGTCAATTACGCCGCGAACGGCATCCAGAATGGAGGATCGACGGTCACGGGGACGAGCGATCCCGACGGGCTGGCGCTGGTCGACGCCGGCGGGGCCGTCGTCGAGTTTCTTTCCTACGAAGGGGTCCTCTCCGCCACGAGCGGCCCGGCTGCCGGTCTGACGTCGATCGATCTGGGGGTGCGCGAGCTCGGTAACACCGCCGAAGGCACGGGCAAGTCGCTGCAGCGAGACCCCGGGGGCACCTGGAGCGCGCCGGCGTCGAGCACGTTCGGGGCGTGCAACGATGGCGACGCGCCGCCGCCCCCCGTGGAGGTGGTCCGCGTCTCGGTCTCGCCCGCGGCGGTCGCGCTGATGGCCGGCGTCTCCCTCCCCCTGGCGGCCGCGGCCTTCGATGGCGCCGACCAGCCGATCGCCGCCGTGTCTTTCGTGTGGAGCAGCGACGCCCCGACGGTCGCGAGCGTGAGCCCCGCCGGGGTGGTCACCGCCGCGACGCCGGGCCGCGCCGTGATCACGGCGGTCGCGCCCGGCGGAGTCGCTGGCAGCGCGACGATCGACGTGACGGCGGCTCCGCCCCCCGGGTTGCCGCAGACGCGGGTGACCGAGATCCACTACGACAACACCGGCGCCGACCAGGGCGAGGCCGTCGAGATCGAGGGGCCGGCCGGCGCTGACCTCACCGGCTGGAGCCTGGTGCTGTACGACGGCAACGGGGGCGTCACCTACGGCGCCACGCCGATCGCGGCGGTGATCCCCGCGACGTGCGGCGATCGTGGCGTCATCGTCGTCTCTTACCCGGCCAACGGGCTACAGAACGGGCCGGACGGGCTGGCCCTGGTGGATGCGGGCGGTCAGGTCGTCGAGTTTCTGTCGTACGAGGGCGCGTTCACCGCGACGAACGGTCCGGCGGGCGGGCTGGCGTCGAGTGACATCGGCGCGGCGGAGGCGAGCTCCGCGCCGATCGGAGCCTCGTTGCAGCGAGACGCTGCCAACCAGTGGGCCGCGGGCGCGGCGACGTTCGGGGCATGCAACGGCGACGGGCCGCCACCCCCTCCCGCCACCAGCACCATCGGGTTCAGCGGGCGTCTGCCCGGAGATCCGCCGCTGCCGGTGGGATTTCAGGACCAGCTCTTCGCCACCGTCCGCGACGCCAGCAACGCCGTCGTCCCGACGACGATCACCTGGTCGTCCGAGACGCCGGCCGTCGCCAGCATCGACCAGGACGGCGTCATGACGGCCCTCGCCGAGGGGAGCGCGACGTTCCGCGCGACCGCCGCCGACGGCGTCACCACGGCGACGATCACGCTGCCCACGCGGGTCGCGGTCGCCAGCTCGACGGCCGTGTACGCCGGCAACACGGAGTTTGGCGAACCATCGGACGCGGACCCGACCGACGACTTCATCGTGCGCCACCGCCAGTACACCGCCTCGTACAGCGCGAGCCGGGGCACGCCCAACTGGGTCAGCTACGATCTCGACGCCTCCCACTTCGGCGCTGAGGACCGCTGCGACTGTTTCACCTTCGATCCGGACCTGCCGGCGGGCTTTCCGCGCTACACCACCGCCGAGTACACCGGCGCGGCGGCCATCGCCGGCTTCAGCATCGATCGCGGTCACCTGACGCGCTCGTTCGACCGGACCTCCGCCAGCCTGGACAACGCGTTCACCTTCCTGTTCTCGAACGTGGTGCCGCAGGCGTCGGACCTGAACCAGGGGCCCTGGGCCCAGCTCGAGAACGACCTCGGCGATCGGGCCCGCCTCCAGAACAAGGAGGTCTACGTGATCACCGGCGTGGCCGGGAGCCGCGGGACCCTCAAGAACCAGGGCAAGGTCGTCATCCCGGCGAGCACCTGGAAGGTCGCGGTCATCATGGACCGCGACCACGGGCTGGCCGACGTCCGCGACTACCGCGACCTGGAGGTCATCGCCGTCGACATGCCGAACACCCCCGGCGTGCGCAACGTCCCGTGGCAGACCTACTCGACCACGGTCGACGCGATCGAAGCGCTGACCGGCTACGACCTGCTGGCGCTCTTGCCCGACCGGGTCGAGGTCGCCGTCGAGTCAGGACAGAAGCCGCCGCTCGGCGCGCTGGACGGACCCTATGTCGGCGAGGAGGGCGGGGCTGCCATCGCGATGAGCGCGGCGGCGTCGCTGGATCCGAACGGGACCATCGCCACCTACACCTGGGACTTCGGAGACGGCGCGACCGCCACGGGGCCGGCCGTCGCGCACGTCTACGCGCAGGATGGGGTTTATCCGGTGCGGTTGGTCGTCACGGACGGGGACGGGTTGACCGACACGGTCGTCACGACCGCCACGGTGACGAACGTGGCGCCCGCCGTCGCGCCGATCGCGGGCGCGGCCTTGCTGGTTCACCAGGCCTACCAGGCCAGCGGGTCTTTCGCCGACCCGGGCGGCGATTCATGGACGGCGACCGTCGACTACGGCGACGGGGCGGGACCAGCGCCGCTGGCGATCGAAGGCCGGACGTTCGCGCTCGCGCACGCCTACGGCGCCGGCGGGGTTTTCACCGTCACCGTACAGATCTCCGACGGGACGGCGGCCGCGACCGCGCTGGCGGTGGTGACGGTGACAGCGCCGGCACCACCCCCTCCGCCCCCGCCGGGGCCCTGCACCCCATCCCGCGGCGTCGGCCCTCGATCAACGCGCTTCGATCCGTCCGACCATCCGCACGGTCGCTTCGGGCGCGAGCTCGAGGTGAGATAGGACCGCGAGCCGCGGGTGCGTGGCCTCGATCAACCGGCGCACGTGGCGCCTCACGTCGGCGCTGGCCAGGATGACCGGGACGCCGCCCGGCCCTGACCCGGCGGCGGTCGCCATGGCGCGGGTGACCGATGCGAGGATCTCGCGCGCGAGCTGCGGCTCGAGGCCCAACGCGCTCCCGGACTTGGTCTGGTGGACGGCGTCCCGAACGGCTTCCTCGATCATCGGATCGAGCGTGAGCACCGGGACGGCGCCGTCCTGGCCGGTGTGGGCGTGGGTGATCGTCCGCCGCAGCGCCGCGCGCACGTGCTCGGTCAGCGCGGCCGGATCCCGCTCGGCGGCGGCGGGACGGTCGGCCAGGGCGCCGAGCACGTCCTTCAAGTTGCGGAGCGAGACGCCTTCCTCGACCAGCCGGCGCAGCACGTCCGCCAGCACGGCCGGCGACACCACCCGCGGCACGACCTCGCGCACCAGCGCCGGGTGGGTGCGTTCGAGGCGCGTCAGCAGCGCCTGGGCCTCCTCGATGCCGATCAGCTCGTGCCCCCAGCGCTCGAGGACGGACGACAGCTCGTCGGCCAGCGCGTCCTCGGCGGCGGTGGGGTCGACCTGCGAGCTACCGAGCGGCAGCTCGCCGCGGAGCCGCGGGACCTCGTCGAGCCGGATCTCGTAGCCGGCCGGAGGCAGGCCGGGCCCGGCGGGATCGGCGGCCGCGGAGGGTCGCACCGTCAGGCGGGGCATCGTGAGGCCGAGCGCGGCGAACAGAGGCTCCCGGACGCGGTCGGCGAGCCGCGCCGCCAGGGCGTCGGCATCATCGTCGCCCGGGCAGAGCGCGGCGGCCAGATCAGGGCCGAGGAGCAGCTCGAGCGGCAAGAGGAGCGGCTCGGGCACTCCGCGAGCGCCAGCAGGCGCCGCGGGGGCCTCCCGGTCGGGCCGGCGCGCCCGTTGCGCCCGCATCAGCGCTCGGGCCAGCAACCCGAGCGCCGCCGCCAGCACCACGAAAGGTCCGACCGGCAGTCCCGGGACCAGCGCGAGCACCGCCAGCAACACGGCGGCGACGGCGATGGCCTTCGGCTGTCCCAGGATCTGCCTGGCGATCTCGCGCCCGAGGTGGGTGTCCGTCCCCTCGTCCTCGGCCGCGACCCTCGTGACCACGATGCCCGCCGCGGTCGAGATGACGAGCGCCGGGATCTGCGCCACCAGGCCGCTGCCGATCGTGAGCAGGGTGTACGCGCGCGCCGCCGCGCCCAGGTCGAGGCCCCGCTGCAGGACGCCGACGGCAAGCCCGCCGATGATGTTGACCGCCAGCACGATGACCCCGGCGACTGCGTCACCCTTCACGAACTTCATCGCGCCGTCCATCGACCCGAAAAGTTGAGATTCGCGGGTCAGCGAGGCGCGGCGCCGGCGCGCCTCGTCGCGATCGATGTGGCCGGCGCGGAGCTCGGCGTCGATGGCCATCTGGCGGCCGGGGAGGGCGTCCAGCGTGAAGCGGGCCGCGACCTCGGCGACGCGCTCGGCGCCCTTCGAGATGACCACGAACTGGATGATGGTCAGGATCACGAAGATCACCGCGCCGACCACCAGGTTGCCGGCCACCACGAAGGATCCGAAGGCGTGGATCACCGCGCCCCCGTCGGCGCGCAACAGGATGAGACGGCTGGCCGAGACCTCGAGCGCCAGGCGGAACAGAGTGGTCAGCAGCAGCAACGTCGGAAACGTCGCGATCCGGAGCGCGTCGCTGACGTAAATGGACACGAGGAGCAGCGTCACCGCTCCGGCGATGTTGAGGGCGAGGAGCACGTCGAGGAGCGCCGGCGGCAGCGGGACGATCATCATGGCCACGATCGCCACGACCAGACCGGCCAGCGCCAGGTCCGAGTGGCGGGTCAGGAAGGCCCCCAGGTCGCCCGCCGCCCCTGGCACCCAGGCCCCGTCGCTCCTGGATCGGGTCGGGCCACCGCCTCCGCCTCGCTGTGCGCGCCCCATCCCGAGTGGATAGGCCGCCCGGTGCTCGGGCGTCAAGCGCCGCCCGGTTCCCGACGGCGCCGGGCGCGATCTTTCGTGCTCGGCCGCGCGAGGTGCACTAGGCTGATGACCCATGAACGAGCGCGTTCCGCTCGCGATCCTGCTGCCGCTGCGACTGCTGGTGGCGGGGATCCTTTTGCTCGAGGGTTATCAGAAGGCGACCGGCGGGTGGTTCCACGGAGACGCCCTGCTTCGGACCACGCAGACCTGGCTGGACGCGCATCGCGCCTATGGCTTCTTCCTGCCCATGTTGCAGAGCGCCCACCACCACCCGAAGATCTTCGGCGCGCTCATCACGCTGGGCGAGCTGTCGGTCGGCCTCTGCATGCTGCTCGGGGTGGTGACCCGGCTCGCCGCCGCCGTCGGGGTGGTCCTGCTCGGGTCGATCGCCGCTGTCTCGGGCCAGGGGTTCGCGCCCCCGGGCAACGCGCTGCTGATGGCGGCCATCATGTTCACGTTCGTCCTGGCGCCGCCGGGGCGGGTCATGGGGCTGGACGCTTCGCTGCGCGCGCGCGTGCCCCGCTGGATGGCGTGAACAGAGGGCGAGGGGTGTCTCTCCCTCGCGCGCTTCGCTGACGCGCGTCCGTGGATGCCTGCCGGCGCGTGCTAATGTCCGGCCCCGTGGCTGATACGAGACGTCCCACCAGCGCCGCGGCCGAGGAGATCCTGGGCCTCTACTTCCCCGTGCTCGATCACGGCTTCGTGTCGCTCATCGACTACATGGGCACCGACGAGTGCATCGAGCGCGCGGCGCGGGTCAGCTACGGCTACGGGACCCGCAAGCAAAGTCAGACGCGGGGGCTGCTGCGCTACCTGCGCCGGCACAAGCACACGACGCCGAGCGAGATGGTGGAGCTGAAGTTCCACTGCTGCATGCCGATCTTCATCGCGCGCCAGTGGATCCGTCACCGCACCGCCAACGTGAACGAGTACAGCGGGCGCTACAGCCTGATCCCCATGCTGTTCTACACGCCGGAGGCGGAGCAGCTGCAGACCCAGAGCGCCCGCAACAACCAGGGGCGCAGCGGGCGCGCCGTCGACGCCTCCGTCCACGCCGAGGCCGTGCGCCGCTGGAACGAGGCGCGCCGAGCGACCGTCGAGGGCTACGAATGGCTGACGGGCCAGGAGATCGCGCGGGAGCTGGCCCGGATCGACCTGCCGCTCTCGACGTACACGCAGTGGTACTGGAAGATAGACCTGCACAACCTGCTGCACTTCTTGACGCTGCGGGTGGACGGCCACGCGCAGTGGGAGATCCAGGAGTTCGGCCGGGTCATGGCCGGGATGTTGAAGCGGGTGGCGCCCCTGTCGTACGAGGCGTGGATCGACTACGACGTCTGCGGCGCGCACGTGTCGCGCATGGAGCTGGAGGTCCTGCGCGAGCTGGTGGCGCCCGACGGTACGGGCCTGAAGGCGACGGGCGCTGCTCTCGATCGCGCCGCCCTGACCGGGCGCGGCCTCTCCACCCGCGAGGCGGACGAGCTTCTCGTCAAGGTCGCGCCGGCGTCGGTGCCGGACTTCACCCTGGATCTCGCGCGAGCCCTCCCCGCCGAGCACTTCGCCGAGCGTTTCGCGGCCGCGGTTCCTCGCGTCGACCGGGTCGAGCCGACCCAGGGGTGATTCGTGGCGCGGCTCAGTTGCCGCGGGTGACGTCGACGACCTGCAGCTCCAGGAAGTTCCCGCTGTAGGGCTGCTTGATCGTGGTGGTCTTCACGTTCGGCACCGACATATTGGTGTTTGCCACCTGGTGGTGGTCGCCGTCGATGACGTAGAAATCGATCTTTGCCTGCCCGGCGATCGGGATCGACACGGTGTAGTCGGTCTTATAAACGGAGTGAGGTTGCCTGTCGGAGTCGACGTCGGTCGTGTAGTTCAAGAAGTACGTCTGCTTGGGCGACGAGACCGTCATCGCGAAGATGTTGAACCCGTTGTAGCAGTTGTCGGCGGGCGCGACCTCCGGCGGGACGGTGAACGGGATCGGGTAGCTCTTGTCGGTCTGGGGCGGGTGGATCTTGCACGCCCCCTGACCCGGGCTGAGGTTGTTGTTCGGCGCCTGGGTCGAGTGAATGGTGGGCAGCCCGCCCGTGTAGAAGATCTTGCTGACCGGGTCCAGCATCCCGCCGCTGTACCAGTAGCGCTCGGCGACGCCGACGACGCGAAGCTTGACGTTGTAGGTGACGTTGGCCTCGCCGCCGAACTGCTTCATGAGGTGCTGGTTCTCCGGCGCCATCCCGGTGTCGAGGAGCGCGGCCGTATTCTCGTCGCAGCAACACCCCGACGGCGGCGCGAAGCAGGGCTTGAGCAGCGCGAACCCGTCCAGCGCCTCCGCGGCGGCCCTGGGATCCGAGCCGCCGGGCTCGCCGGCCCCGCCGCTTCGGCCGCCTCCTCCCAGGCCGCCGCCGCCGCCCGCGCGTCCGCCCTTGCCTCCGCCACCGTCCTCACCGGCGGCGGCGCCGCCGGAGGAGGAGGCGCGGCCGCCGACCCCGCCGGTCCCGCTCGTGCCGGCTCCCCCCTCCGCGGTCCCTCCCGTGCCTCCGCTGGCCGTACGCCCGCCGCTACCGGAGCTGGCCTCGCCGCCGCTGCCGGGACTGCCTCCGGATGCGGGGGCGATCGACCCGCCGCTCCCGCTCGGCCCCGTGCCGCCGGACGAGGTGCTCTGACCTCCGCTGCCGCTCGGGCCCGCGCCTCCGGATGACGCCACATGGCCGCCGCTGGCCGACGCGCCCCCGGAGCCCGCGCCCGCGTCTCCGCCGGAGGTGCACCCGCCGGCGAGACCGAGCGCAAACGCGCCGGACAGAAGGGCGCTGCGCCGGGCGGCATTCTTGGTCATCCGGCGCGGCGCGGCGCGGCCGGCCGCCCGGGATACGCCTGTGACGCTCAGGTGAGGGGTGAGCACAGGCAATACTGACGCGAGCGCTCCGATCTTGTCTCTCGTTGTCGCGGAGGACGCGCGGGGCGCCGCCTCTTCAATACTTGTACGAGAACTTGCCGTTCAAGTGGACGGTCAGGTCGATGGCCCAGTCGGACTCGGGAAGCGCACCGGCGACCTGGAGGTCGAAGACCGCCGTGTCCTTCCACTCCTTCAGGATGTCGACTGCGTTCAGGCTGTCGACGAGCAGTGACTTGCCGACGACGGCGCCGTCCTTCTTCTCGTACTCGAGCAGATCGATGGGCGCCGGGCTCCCGCTTGGCGTGATCGTGACCCGCAGCGCCTTCAGGAACGAGAAGTCCGCGATGCCGCGCTTCGCGGTGAGCTCGATCTTGGCGGTCTCCACCTGCGACTCCACGCTGTCGGGCAGGTCGAGCGAGGGCAGCTTCTGCGTGAACGCGAAGTGCGTGGAGACGTCGCCGAGCCGGCCCGCCATCGGGATGCCGTTCACCACGATGTCGTGCTGGGTGACGGCGAGATCGGGCACCTCGGCCTCGACGGACACGGAGCAGCCTCCGGCCGCCGCGGCGAGGGCGGCGGCCAGCAGCGACGTCAGCCAGGCGCGACGCGAGGGGCGAGCAGGCAGGGTCGAAGAGGCGGTGGGGGAGCAGGAGCTGTTCATGACATCACCAGATGTAGAAGATGAAGCCGAGCTTGGCCGAGGGGGCCACCACGCGGACCGTGGGGTCCTGGTTGAAGCTGACGGTGGTGCTGGACGACGAGCCCGCCGAGGACGCGACCTGCTCGTTCACGTTGTGGATCTGGGCGCGGATGTAGCTCATGCCGCCGTGGATGAAGAAGACGACCCGCCGCGTACCGAAGTCGAGGCCCAGGTGGGCGTTCGCGAAGTCGTAGCCGATGCGCTGCAGGACCGCCTTGTCCTCGAAGCCCGCGCCGGCGATGCTGCGAGCGAACCCGTTCGCGTCGCCGTCGAAGAAGTGGCCGGCCTCGACCGTGGCGGACGGGCCCGCGCCGAACGGCAGCAGCGTCAGCCCGACTCGCCCGCCTTTGCTGATCATGTTGTAGCCGGCGCCGACCTCGGTGCGCAGCCACGAGAACGGACGGTAGATCGCCGAGACGGTCGCCCCGTCGGGGACCCCGCCGTCGACCATCAGCCCCAGGACGGGCAGGGGCCTTTCAACCTTCTGCTCGAGGGGTACGCTCTCCAGCCGGGCCGCCTCGGCCGGGGCGGCCTCCTTTGCAGAAGCGAAGGCCATCCGGCTGCACAGCAGCGCCGCGAGGAGGGCGAGGCGGGTTGCGGGAGTTCCCATCGAAGATCATCGTCGGGAAATTACTTCGTATTCTTAAGTACGAAAAAAATTCGCGATGATGATTTGCGGCCGCTCGATCAAATATTGTTGAATTCCATATGTTTATCCAAGCTCACCTGGTTGCCATCGGGGGCCCCATCCGCGGACGAACGGGCCCGGCTGGTGTCGCGGTCGCGGTCGCCGCCCTCCTCGGAGCAGCGGGGGGGCCTGCGCGTGCGACCGAGCTCGAGCCGGACGGTACCACGGTCCCTCAGCAGCCCCCTTCGGGTGAGCAGTCGGCCGCCGCCTCCCTGACGCCGCCCTCCGAGGTGCGCCTCGACCGGCTGATCGTCGCGCAACACGAGATGCTCGAATCGATCCAGGACGCGCACGTCCCTTTGCCCGGGTTCTCCCCCCTGTGCGACATGACCGCGCAGCTCCTGCTTCGAGGCGGGACGTGCGAGGTCAGCCTGGGCTGGTACAACGTCGTGCCCGGGCAGACCAAGCCGCCCACACCGGATCAGATCTTCCCCTTCCTGGCCGCGAACGATCCGGCGAGCACGCCCCGCCCCGACTACACGCCCGGCGTGCAGATGTCCGGCGCCGGGGGGGCCGCTGGCTCGGCGAGCCCCATGTCCGCCACCATCAAGGCGGTCCGCAGCGATCCCCATTACGCGGGCGGGCTGATCGGCTTCGCGATGATCGGGGACGACAAGAAGATGCCGCCCGTCTGCACGCAGACGCACTTCATGGAGGCGTCCCTCAACCCGGTCTGCACGACACCCGCTTGCATGAACAAGCCCTGGATCGCAGGGCTCTCGTACCAGTCGACCGGCCGCCCGAACACCTACTACTTCCTGTTCGAGGAACGGCCGATGAGCGCGACCGACTTCGGCAACGACGGCGACTTCAACGATCAGGTGTTCATGGTCTCGGGCGTGACCTGTGACGGCGGCGGACAGCCGTGCGACACCGGTCAAGGCGGCGTGTGCCGGCGTGGCACCACCCAGTGCGGCAAGGCCGGGAAGCTGACCTGCGTCGCGACGACCCCGGCCAGCGCCGAGGTGTGCGACGGGCTCGACAACGACTGCGACGGCGTCGTGGATCCCCCGGGGGTCGGCTGCGCCGATCCCACGAAGATGTGCGACCGCGGCCGCTGCGTTCCGGCGTGCAACGACCTCACGGCGCCCTGCGCGTCCGGGATGGTTTGTGTGACGGGCGTTTGCCGGCAGCCGAGCTGCGCCGCCGTGACCTGTCCGGCGGGGCAGGTGTGCGTGGGTGGGGTCTGCCAGGATGGCTGCATCCGCGGCGGAATGGACGTGGCGTGCCCTCACGGCCAGGTCTGCAGGGTGGGCCGATGCGTGGATCCGTGCGACGGTGTGACCTGTTCCGCCGACCAGATATGCGAGGACGGCCTGTGCCAGGCACCCTGCACCTGCCGGGCCTGTGCTTCGGGAAAGTCCTGCACGCGTGACGGCCGTTGCGTCGACGCCGGGTGCCAGAACACGGCCTGCCCCGACCAGATGACGTGCATCGCCGGCGTCTGTCAGGACCTCTGTTACCTGACCCTTTGCCCGACCGGCCAGTTCTGTTCGATGGGCCAGTGCCTCCCGGTCCCTCCGCCTGGCGCGACCGGTTCCGGCGGGTTCATCGGGATCCCCGACGCCGGGTTCGGTGGACGCGCCGGCGGGGGCGGGATGTCGGGGGGCGAGGACGCCGGCATCGACGAGACGTCGGGGGGCGGCGGTAAGATCTCGACGTGCAGCTGCGAGGCAGGGGGGCCGGGGCTGGGCTCGGTCGCTGCGTTGCTGCTCGTCGGAATCGCGCTGGCGATTCGAACCCGCCGCCGAGGTTGATCAGGGCGAGGGTGGCGGCGGCGGCGTCGGGCCCAGGAACGGGGACGGCGCGGTCGGCGCGCCCTCTTCGAGAGGCGGCACCCAGGGCGCCATCCCGGCGGGACTGCTGGCCGGCGGCGGCGGGTCCTCGCCGAGCACCGGCGGCGCGGCTAGCGGCGCGGCCGGCGGGGCGGCCGCCGCGAGCATCTTGGAGGACGGGGGCATCGATGGCCCCTCGTCGCCCGCCGCGGTGGGCGAGCGGGGCTTGCGGGCGACCATCCAGTCGGCGACGCGTGCGACGTCCCCGAAGCGCGTCAGCTTGCCCTCGTTGGACAGGAAGGACATGTAGCACAGGCGTCCGTCGATCTTGGTGGCGATGACCAGGCAGTAGCGGGCGTCGTCGTTGTAGCCGGTCTTGCCCCCCACCACCTGCACGTGCGCCCGGATGGCGGGCCGGTAGGTGTTCGTGTAGCGGATGGGCGGGCGGCCCACCGGGTGCGCGTCGTATTGCACCCGCTCGGTGATGGGGCCCAGGATCGGGTTCCTGATGACGGCTTGAAGCAGGGCGATGGTCTCGCGCGGGGTCGACACGTTCTGGACCGAGAGGCCCGTGGGATCGTGAAAGCGGGTGTGCTTCAGCCCGAGCTCGACGGCCTTCGCGGTCATGGCCGCCGCCAGCTGCGGGGGCGAGAGCTTGACGGCCCGCCCGAGCGCGGGGATGGCCCGGTTGTCGGAGCCCATCAGCGCCGCATGCAGCAGATCGCGGTTCGACAGCGTCATGCCCTCGAGGAGGCGTGACCGGGCGCCGCCGCGCGCAACCTCGATGTCGGCCTTGGTGATCGTGGTGAGCCCGTCCAGCTCGAGACCCCGGGAGACGACGGCCAGGGTCGCCGCCAGCTTGGAGATCGAGGCGATCGGGCGTTCCTGATCGGGGTTGCGGGCGTACAGCTCGTTCCCGCCTTCATCGAGCACGATGGCGCCGCGCGCCTGGATGTTCGGCAAGCCAGCCTTCGTGGCGGGGACGCGCCGCTCGAGCAGGACCGTCTTCTTGGCGGCGGGACGCGGGGTGACCCGCCCTCGCCCGGGCGCGTGCGCCACCGATCGGGCCGCACGCGCCTGTCCGACGGGCACACCGGCCACCAGCCATGACAGAACCAGGATCGCGACCGCGCGACGGCGCAGAATGACCGACGGAGACACCGTCAAAAACGTTACTTGCTCCAGCGCGTCTTCGCCAGAGATACACCCAGCATCAAGCCGATCATCAGCAGCAGGCCGATCGATGCCTGGCCCATGCTCAGTCGACCGTAGAGGCCGAGCTTGTGCGCGATGAGGCCGTAGCACAGATCGACGTGAATCCAGTAGACGAGCAGAGACGTCCGTCCGAGCTGTCGCAGGACCGAGAACCGCCGTCCCACGATCGCCACGGCCGGCCAGCCCAGGAACGCGACGATGCCGTTCATGCCGAGCCGATAGAAGAACGAGCCGGGGCCCATCTGCTGGACCAGCTCCGACGGGTAGCGAATGACCTGGGGATCGATCTTGCGGATCAGGTCGACCAGTCCGATGAGGGCCAGGCCGGCCAGTCCGGTGGCCAAGAAGGTCAAGGCCAACCCTCGGCGCGCGGCGCCGCGCACCCACAGGTGTCCCACGACGACACCGGCCAGCGGCCACGCCGCCCACGGAAACAAGGGGAACCACGACATCGGCCGCTGCCCGCCCACGTACGACGAGATCCAGGTGGGGATGAACGCCGGATAGTGCGCAGGGCCCAGCACGGGGCCGAGGCACACGAAGGCCAGCATTCCGGCGAGCGCGAGGAGGTAGGAAGGGCGGCCGCTCCGGGGCGCCGTGATCACCGGGACGATCAACATCGTGGCCCCGATGCAGTTGAGGATGTCGATGCGCAGCAGGTCTTGCCAGTAGCGGGGCAGGTCGACGATCGATTGCCCCATGTGCCCGAGGACGTACTCCTGCAGCCGGAAGAGGTACGCGAGTCCGAGCATCTCGAGCCCGCGACGCTGGACGGGGCGAACCAGCGCGCGCCGCTCGGTCACCCCCCTGGCGAGCTGGGCTTCGAAGCGGAGCGCGATGGAGACGCCGACCAGCATCAGGAAGAGGCGCGACGGAATGCCGCCCACGAAGCGGGTCCAGCCGTAAGCCGCCGTCAGCTTGCCGGCCGGGCTCACCCACGCGTCATAGAGATGCGTCTGGATCATCAGCACCACGGCGGCGCCTCGGACCCAATCGACCACGTCCAGCCGGGGCGGCGACGCCCGCTTCCCGGGCGCCGCCGGCTCGACCGGGGGCGCGGGTGGGGAGGATTCCATCGCGGCTGTGCTCACGCGGTTCCCTCTTTATCACGGGCCATGGGCCCATGGACCACGGGCTCGGCCCGCGCGCGGACCATGCGCCTCGGCGCGGACGGAGGTACCGCGGCGCCGGGACCTCGGGGTATACCTACCCGATGTCGATCGGGGCCGCGCCGAAGTCGATCTCCCTCGCTTACTCGGTGGACGCCGACGACGCGTTCATGTTCCATGCGTTGCGCGAGGGCTTCGTCGCGACGCCGCCCGGGTTGACCTTCACCCACCGCCGCGGCGACACCGCGGCCCTGAACCAGATGGCCATCGCGGGCGAGGCCGACGTGGTGGCCATCTCGGCGGGCGCGTATCCGTCGTGTGCGGATCGATACCTGCTGTTGCCGCACGGCGCTTCGGTGGGACGCGGTTTCGGGCCGGTGGTCGTGGCGCGAGAGCCGCTGGCGCCCGCCGATCTGGCGGGCCGGCGGGTCGGCATCCCGGGCCTGACCACGACGGCGTGGCTCGTGCTTCGGCTCATCGTCCCGGGGGCCGTGCCCGTCCCCATCCCCATCGTTCCGTTCGCGCGCATCTTCGACGCCGTCGAGAGCGGCGAGGTGGACGCGGCGCTCGTCATTCACGAGGGCCGATTGCTGTACCCGGAGCGCGGTTTGAAGCTGGTCGTCGATCTCGGCGTGTGGTGGCAGGAGCAGGTGGGCCTGCCGCTGCCGCTGGGCGTGAACGTGATCCGTCGCGGGCTGGGCCCGGACCTGGTGCGCGAGGTCTCGGACGTCCTGCGCCGAAGCATCCGCTTCGCGCTCGACCACAAACCGCAGATGGTCGAGGTCCTGATCCGCGAGGACCGAGGGGAGCGCGCGCTCGCCGACCCCAAGTTGATCGACCACTACCTGGGCCTCTACGCGAACGCCGATACGGCCGAGATGCCGGCCGACGCCCGGAGGGGCGTCGACGCCCTCTTCGCGCGGGCGCGCGCCGCCCATCTGTTGCCCCCCGACCCCGCGGGTGGGGTGGCCAAAGTGGAATGGGCGCCCTGAGCTGGGGCCGCGCGGCCTCCGCCGCGGTTCACGCCCGGAGACCCCGGGGTCGTGGCACGTCCGGGCGTTCCGGATCGGGATCCATCAATCCTCCATGATCCCGATCCGGATCGGCGCTGAACCCCGGGAACGACCGTCTTCGAGACCGGGTCCGGCGAAAATCCCAGGGGGATTGCCCACTCATGACCGCCGCCGGTGCGGTCAGAGGACGCTGGCAATGGCCTTGCAAATTGGTCCGGCGGGACAATCGACATGAGCTTCGACATCGACGGACTCGACAAGGTGGTGGTCTTCCGAGCGCTCTACGAGCGTGCCCAGCCGCAGGGCTGCAGTCACCTCAGCTTCGTTCCCGGGCCTCTCCGGGCCGAGGAAGCGCAGAGGCTGTTCGACGCCCACAACGGGATCTTCAGCTTCGTCAAGGGGCGCCTGCTGAAGGTCGACCTCTCGGGCGACGACCTCGACACCGCCGCCTACGATCGCAACAACGGCCCCGGCGCGGCCCTGGCCGCCATCCGAACTCGGTTCCCCGGCTTTCCGGAGCGACCGAGCTGACGAGCGCCGCGCCGCTTGGTGCGCGGTGGCGTCGGCGCGAGACGTTGGCGACTCAGCCCGAGGCGCGATCCTCGAGCCACGCGGCCACCAGCGCGCAGGCGTTGGCGGTGGCCGCGTCGCGGTGGCTCAGCCACTGCGCGTGCGCCGCCGGGCCGACGCGGTTCGCGACCCCGAGCACGGCGCCGAACGGGACCTCGGCGGCGGCCGCCGCTCGCGCGACGGCGAAGGCCTCCAGGTTCTCGACCGTGGCCCCGCTCGTCGTGGCGAGGCGCGCCGCCAGGCGCCGCGAGCTGGTGATTCCGAGGGGAGTCGCCACGTCTCCTTCGGCGGCGGAGCCTCCCCCGGCCGCCAGCAACGCGCGCCGCAGGGCCGGGTCTGCGACGGCCCGGGGAACCATGGGGGCCGGGAAGTAGGAGCCGCCCGCGGCTGCGGAGCCGGACGCCAGGTGCAGCGCTCGGGCGACAGCCACGGCCTCGAGCGGCGGTCGCGCCCCGTAGCTGCCGGCGGTGCCCACGAACACGACGGCGGCGGGGGCGTGGCGGACGAGCGCGGACGCGGCGCCGGCGGCCGCGTCGACGGCGCCAATCCCCACCGGCTGGCACGTCACGGTCCGGCGCAGGCGGCGCTGCGCCGGCGACTCGAGCCACCGCACGATGGGCGCCAGCTCGGGCGCGAAGGCCGAGACGAGGAGGACGCGGGCGGAGTTGCGAGGCGAGATGCGGGCGAACGGCATGGCGAGGCGGGCCAGCCGTCGACCTTGACAGCGCGCACCGCCGCCGGCAACCTTTGCTTTTCCAAATTCGGATGGCGGTGGAGTCCGCCGAGAACCGCGGTCGCCGACGAACGAAGACGCCCGCCAATGACTCCTACGAGACAGCCCACTTCCAACTGGGGCCGCCGTAGGAGCTCACGTGAGACCCTCCGGCGCGGAAGCAGGAGAGACGCACGTGACAGACGGTTCAGCTGACGACGGAAACGACCGCTCCACGCCGGGCCATGATCGGTGGGGGCGACGGGCCCGACTCGCGGCGCTCGGCCAGTGGCTGGTCCTTGGTGTGCTGGTGGGCGGGCTGTGCGGCGGCGCCTCCGCCGCGTTCTTGTGGCTGCTCGACCGCGCGACGGCGTTTCGCGGCGCGCACGAGGTCATCGTCTATGCGTTGCCGGCCGCCGGTCTCGTCATCGGGTGGCTCTACGAGCGCTTCGGCGCGGCGATCAAGGGCGGCAACAACCTGGTCATCGACACCATCCACGACGAGGGGCCGGAGATCCCCGTGCGCATGGCGCCGATGGTGCTGGCCGGCACGGTGCTCACGCATCTGTTCGGAGGAAGCGCCGGGCGAGAGGGGACCGCCGTGCAGATGGGCGCCAGCCTGGCCGACTGGGCGTCGCATCGGCTGAAGCTGGGGACGGCCGTTCGACGACAGCTCCTGTGCGCCGGGGTGGCGGGCGGGT
>Ga0068853_100000711_pt1 | contig 23017 bp, 20 predicted proteins | sample KBSCornC32_FD_65655 | JGI IMG/M metagenome (GOLD analysis project Ga0068853, IMG submission 65655) | Corn rhizosphere microbial communities from Kellogg Biological Station, Michigan, USA - KBS Corn C3-2 | ecosystem: Host-associated > Plants > Roots > Rhizosphere > Soil ... | reverse complement strand
GGAGCTTCCGGTGTGAACCGCTCGGTTGGTTTCATGGAAGCGCAGGCAGGCTTCTTCGAAGGGCTGTCCGAGATAGGCGAGCAAGCGCCGGATCTCTGCTTCGGGCTCGGCGACCATGCGCTCATAGATCACGCGATGGATCTGACCAGGAAAGATCGCGTCGTAGTGCGCCATGAGATGGACATAGTCGCGATAGTACTGCCCGATCTCGGTGAGGTCGTTTGCGAAATCGTATCCACCCTCGAAGTCTTGCCGATAGATCGACATGCCGCACGCCAGGGGATGGCGGCGAGCGTCGATGATCTTCGCATTTGGCAGCATCAGCCGAATGAGGCCGATATGTCGAAAATTCTCCGGCATCTTGTCGATGAAAAATGCTTTGCCGAGTGGTCTGGAAGCGCGCGTCTCTTCCATAAACTCTTCGCCAAGCGCCTCGAAGACGTCTGGATCGAGGTCGCGTATCACCCCCGGATAAGGCCCATCGAACCGTTCTGCGATTGCCGGAATGTTCTGCAACTCCATTGTCGCCTCGATGGCGGAATGCGAGGCGAGAATCTGTTCCAGCAAAGTCGAACCTGAACGCGGCAGTCCGACCACAAAGATTGGGTCGGGCGCAGAACAGCCCGTGTTCGCGTGGCGTGATAAGAGTTCGGGTGTGAAGGTCTCGCGAAGCTTCGCAAAAAACGCTGTTGTTTCATCGGCATTGTAGGGCACCGCTTTTCGGCGGAGCAGGTTCGCGGCTCGATAGTGCTCGAAAGACGGTTCAAACGCTTTCGCATCTTCGCCCGCTTTTCCGAGAGCGAAGTGCAAAAGGCAACGATCTCTGTCACTGATCTCCGGCCGGGCAAGTTCGGCGCGCATAGTGTCGATCTCGTCCGGCTCGAACCCAAACGTTTTGAAGTTGCTGAGACTCCAATAGGCCTCCACCAGATGCGGAAACCGTGCGATGGCGTCGCGATAGACTTTGATGCTTTCCGTTTGCCTACCCGCGGTTTTCAAATCTGACGCGTAGTTGAGCCACACGCCGGATCGGTCGGGATATTCGCGGATCAATCGCGCGTGGCATGCGAGGGCCTGATCGTAGTCGCCAATGCGTCCAAGTATGATTGCCCTTAGAGAAAGACACTCGAAGTTCTGAGGATCGTCCTGCAGCAGACGATCGGTTTCTTTAAGCGCGCGATCTGGCTTGTTTAAGTAGAAAAGAACGGTTGCGTAGCGATAGTGCGCCGCGAAGAAGTCGGGCGCAATTGTAAGGCAGCGTTCGAGGATATCCGCGGCATCGGCATTGCAATTGGCGCGGATTGCGATCTCCGCCAGCATCTTCAATGCATCGGCATTGTTGGGGTTTTGCGCGAGCACCCGGCGCACGATCATTTCGGCACTCGCGTCGCGATTTTCGCGCAAGGCGGCTCCGGCGTCCGCGAGCGCCGCTTCCGGTCCCGCCGGCGTATTGTCGTTGCCGGGAACGCCCGGGCCCACTATGCCGGTTTCTTTTGGCCCGTTACGCCGTCGTACGGGTATGAATCGAGTGCAGGGCCGAGCGCCTGCTTGAGTGGGCCAAGCCACTGCTCGTAATGCTGCCAACTTCCAAGCGATTCTTTGAAGATCGGCCGGCGAACCTGTTCCGAACTCGCGGTGCGCACCGCGCGCTTGTTCTCATGAAAGCGCAGGCTGCTCTCTTCAAACGGCAACCCCAGAAAGTCCAGCAGCCGGCGGATTTCAGCCTCCGGCGTTTCGATCATCTGTTCGTAGAAAATGCGATGAACTTTTCCGGGAAGCGCATTATCGAAATGCTCCATCAGCTGAACGTAGTCGTGATAGTAGCGGCCGAGATCGTTGAGGTTGTAGGAAAAGTCTTTCCCCATCGCGTAGTGATGCTTGAAGTTGGAAAGACAGCAGGGCAATGGATGCCTGCGGACATCGATGATCTTGGCATTGGGCAGGATCAGCTGGATCAGGCCGATATGCGCGAAATTGTCCGGCATCTTGTCGATGAAGAACGGGCGATCCGTCGTACGGTGAGGCCGCGCTTTTTCCAGATATTGCTGCCCCAAATATAATGCGTCTTCATTGTCCAGGTTGCGAAGGCTTTCCGGATAGGGCGCTTGCATGTCGGTCGCCAACGCTCTGTTGGCGGCAAATCCCTCACGAAACTGACGGACACCCGTCGCGCCGGCGCGCGCGACCAAATATGGCAACACACGCAATTCCATCGTCCCTTCGATCGCCGAGTGACTCGCCAGGATTTGTTCGACTAGCGTGGAACCAGAACGCGGCATACCGACGACGAAGATCGGATCGCGCTTGTCGCTTCCCCAATTCGCTCGCTCCGAAAAGAATTTCTGTGTGAACAGGGCTCTGCAGTTTGTGATGTATACCGTCGTACGCTCTGCGTTGTAGCCAAGCGTCGCGCGCTTCGTTGCGTTGGCTTCCTTGAAATATCCGAACGCGGCTTCGTAATCGCCTTCGTCCTCAAGGGCTTTGCCGAGCGCAAACTGAAACTGCACGCGGGACTCGACAGGAAGCTCACCCGATTCGAGAAGCGCGCGCATAGCCGCAATCTCTTGAGGCGTGAATCGGTGCGTCTTCAGATTTGCCAAGGACCAATAGGCTTCACCGAGCCGTGGGAATTGCGCGATTGTGTTTCGATAGGCGGCAGCGCTGTCTTCGTTGCGCCCGATGATCCGCAGGGTTTGAGCGTACGCCATCCACGGAGCGGGATGTTTGGGGCGATGAGACAGAAGGATCTCGTATTCCGCCGCCGCGCACGCGTGATCGCCGACCCAGGCATGTGCCATTGCCTTGAGGCCGTGGTGACCTGGGTTGTTGGGTTCCAGTTTGAGTAGCGCGTCAATCTGCGCGAACGCTTCCTGCGGCTTGTTCTGCAGCAAAAGCACATTGACGAAGTTGTGCCGTGCGCCGACAAAATTTGGGTCGATCTCGATGCTGCGCGCCAGAAGACCGGCAGCTTCCTCGTTGCGGTCGAAGCGAAGAACGGTTTCCGCCAGCAAGGTCATAGCCTGCGCATTATCCGGATGCTGCTCCAGAAAGCGGCGAAGCATGGCGTCGGCAATTTGGGGACGATTTTCGCGGAGCGCTTTAGCCGCTTTCTGCAGTTCCGGGTTCGCCAAAGCGGCCCCTTCGGACGCTACATTTGCGGGCGCGTTGCTCACGGTTGGCGCTTTCCTGGGCTTATGTGCAGCAGATGAACAAAGACGGACTGTTTGCGCCTGTCAACGCCATGTTCACGAACGAAAAGAAACGGCGCCTGCGATTGCTCGCGGCGCCGCTCGAAGAGCAGTGGCGGGCCTGAGCCCGCCACGCCATAAGACACGATTACTGATAGACGTGATAATCGTTCTGGTAGTGGCCCATATACGCAGGCGCCGTCGTGTAGACGTAGGTCTGCACGGTGTGCGAGCCGCTGCCGACCCCGAGGTTCGTCTGGTTGGTGCGGTTGGTGTACAGATCGTCTGGATGCACAACGCCCGAGAAGTAGCACGAGCCGTTGGTGAAGTAGCCATCGACCAGCGGGCAGATGCCGACCTGGTTGTACGAATAGTACGACAGGAATTCCGCCGTGTTGTTCGTGACGACCGTGCAGGCCTTTTTGCAGTTGATCGACTGCGCCGCGTCTTCAACGGCAAAGCCGCCGGTGAGCGAAACCGTCGTCACGCCCCAGGTCTCAACCAGGAACTTCTCTTTGCCAACGCCAGCCTTAGGATGGCCAGCGATCTTGTGCATCTTGAACGGCGCCTTCGCGAAGTTCACGCCAGCGTGGTTCTTCGCACCGTTCGGGTGTTTCTTGCCGACGGCCATGGCAGACGGACCGGCGACTACGAATGCCAGACCAACTGCTGTCGACAACAGAAGATTCGTCTTGTTCATTTGGTACTCCCCTTTCGAAAGGTGGTTCAAATTAAGTGCGGCCCTCGAAACCACCGCACGGACTGCAAATGCCCAACATGCTGCCATCGAGGGAGGCTATAAGTCGCAGCGTGGCGCGAAGGCTAATCTCTCTGTAATCGGAGTCAATTCGGAATCGCAATTTCGGGCTGTATTGCACTTGCTGCAGCGCAGCGAGGAGGGTGCGGAGACCTGCGGAATTTCTGTGCTATTGCTCTTCGCGTGTGCAATCACCACTGACTTGGTCATTGAGGCCAACGATTTTTCGCAAAAGCTTCGCACTGCGCATTCGATCGGTTGATTGATCTTCAAATTTTATCGGCCCGGACAGACGCATCAGATGTGACGTTGTGCTGAACCCGCGCAGCTGTGTGGCGGCGTTTGAGGAGGCCACCGCCGCGGGAAGCGGCTGAACATAATTTAATCCCGACGTGCAGAATTGAGATCTCACTGCGCCATCGTTGCCGTCTTGCTGGCGCCTTGATCCCGGCGTCGGGAGGAGATGTCCGAAAAACTCCGTGGACGTATGGCTTTGCGCAAAACGTTAAGCCGGGTTAACATGACGGTTCCTTCATGGCATTGAGTTCATAGGCTTTTTTGGCCACTAAGGAGGCGGTTCCACCTTCTGCGGGTAGGGTGTTGGCGTGGCAATTTTTACCTGTGCCGAATAATGTAGAACCCCTCAGGAACCCCATCGGACTGCCGGAATAATAATGAGGCTGGAACAGCTTATTGTTGATCGTGGGCTTGTCGCCCCGGAAACGCTCTCGCGCGCACGGCTGATTCAGGCTGAAACGGGCGAGCGGCTCGATTCCGTCTTGACGCGGCTTGGCATGGTCGCCGAGCAGACGCTCGCCAAGGCGATCTCGGACGAGACTGGCCTCGCCATCGCCGCCACAAGCGATTTCCCCGCGGAGCCCGTCCTTGGAGATGCGATTTCGGTGCGGTTTCTGCGCGATGTGAAGGCCGTCCCGATTGCAGCTTCTGACGAGGCGGTGGACGTGGCGTTGATCGATCCGCTCGATCCCTATCCGCTTGAAGCATTGTCCTTCGCGCTAGATCGCAAGGTCCGTCCCATAGTCGCCAAGGCGAACGATGTCGAAGCGGCGCTCGACCGGCTCTACGGCAGCGCAACCCAGATGCAGGCGGAGGGCGAGTCCGTAGACGAGTCCGATGTCGAGCGGTTGAAAGACCTCGCTTCCGATGCGCCGGTCGTGCGCACGGTCAACAATCTGATTACCCGCGCCTCCGAAGCGCGCGCGTCCGATATTCATATCGAGCCGGCGGAAGATTGCGTGCGCGTGCGCTACCGCGTCGATGGCGCGCTGGTCGATGTCGAGACTTTGCCTGCGCAGATGAAATTGCCGTTGGTATCGCGCATTAAGGTTATGGCCTCTCTCGATATTGCAGAGCGCCGCCTGCCGCAGGACGGGCGTTTGCGTGTGGCCGTGCGCGGACATGAGATCGATCTTCGTATCGCAACGTCGCCGACTATCCATGGCGAAAGCGTCGTGATGCGTATTCTCGACCGCTCCAGCCTGTCGCTCGATTTCAAGACGCTGGGCTTTGAAGACGACGTGCTTGAGCAGTTCTTGCACGTTCTCAAGCAGCCGCATGGCATCGTGCTGGTCACGGGCCCGACTGGTAGCGGTAAGACGACGACGCTTTATGCATCGCTCGCGGCGATCAACTCGCCGGACCGCAAGATCCTCACCATTGAAGACCCGATCGAATATCGCCTCGCCGGCATCAACCAGACTCAGGTGAAGCCACAGATCGGGCTCAGCTTTGCGGCCGCTCTGCGCTCCTTTCTGCGTCAGGACCCGGACGTGATGATGGTCGGCGAAATTCGCGATCTGGAAACGGCGGAGGTTGCGATCCAGTCCGCGCTTACCGGCCACACCATTCTTTCGACGCTTCACACCAACAGCGCGGCTGCTTCGGTGACGCGTCTTATCGATATGCGCGTCGAACCGTTCCTGATTACGTCAACGTTGAATGCAATTCTGGCCCAGCGCCTCGTCCGCCGCCTTTGCCCGAAGTGCCGCGAGGCCTACGCGCCCACGCAGGCGTTCTTGCAAGGCATCTTGCCTGGAACGGATACGAGCCATGTGAAGCAACTCTACCGGCCGAAGGGATGCGAGGCATGTGGCAACACCGGCTTCCGCGGGCGTCTGTCGGTCATGGAATTGCTGCTTGTCGATGAAGAGATTTCTTCGATGATCCTCGGTCGCGGCGAAGCGCGTGAAATACAACGCTCTGCCGTCGCGCATGGCATGCGCACGATGCTCGCCGATGGTCTTCTCAAATCAGAGAAGGGCCTCACCACCATCGAAGAAGTCCTTCGGGCGACACGCGAGGTTTAGCGGGTGGCGACATACAAATACCGCGCGGCGACCGTCACCGGCCAACTCCGCACCGGCGTTCTCGAAGGCAGCTCGCGCGCCGATGCGATAGAGCGCGTGAAGCGGCTTGGGCTCATGCCCATCGAGACGGTGGAGACGACGGCCAAGAGCACGGCCGCACCAAAGCTTCGTCTCAATACGCAAACGCGTCGCGGTATCGTCAATGCCGTGAGTGAGCTTGCCGTGCTTTTGAATGCAGGTCTCCCGCTCGATCGCGCGCTCGGCGTCTGCGTTGAGAACCTGACAAAGCCGGCGGTGAAAGCGACGTTTGCAAAGCTGCGCGACCGCGTGCGCCACGGTGCATCGCTCGCGCGCGCGATGCAGGAAAGCGACGGCGCGTTCTCGCCGATGGCATCGGCAATGGCCGAAGCCGGCGAGGCGAGCGGTAAGCTCGATGAAAGTCTCGGCCGGTTGGCGGAAACGATGGAGCGCGCGGAGACGCTGCGCCAGACCATCGTATCGTCGATGGTTTATCCGATCATGCTGATCGTGATAGCGACCAGCGTCATCCTCGTGATGCTGCTGTTTGTTGTTCCGCAGTTTGAGAATCTCTTCACCGATACTGGCGCGAAGCTTCCGTTCATGACCCAGGTCGTGATGGGTGCGAGTCATGTGGTGCAGAACTACGGTATCGTGGGAACGATCATCGCGGCGGTCGGAATCTTCTTTTTGATACGCTGGGCACGGCAGCCGGCGGTCAAGCGCATCATCGACAGACAGCTTCTCAATGCGCCGGCGATCGGACCGGTGATCCGTAACGCCGAGACTGCGCGCTTTGCGCGCACGCTCGGAAGTCTTCTGGATGGCGGTGTTCCGCTCGCTTCCGCACTGCACATTGCGCAGCGTTCGATAGCGAACATGCATATGTCGGAAGCGGTCGATAAAGTGTCCTCCGGCTTGCGGCAGGGTGGCGGTCTTTCCAGCCCGCTCGCTGCCACAGGATTATTTCCGCCGATGGCATTGAGCTTCCTGCGCACGGGTGAAGAGACTGCGCAGCTCGGGCTGATGCTCAGCCGCTTGGCTGACGTGCTCGACCGCGAGGTGCGTAATTCCATTCAGCGCATTATCTCGATCCTCACGCCTGCGATCACTGTGGCGATGGGCGCCATCGTCGCAACTGTGATCGCCTCTATCATGACTGCAATTCTTGGCTTCAACGATCTAGCTCTAGGACCATGACCATGCACTCTCTCCGTCGCCGCGGCGAAAACGGCTTTACCCTTCTCGAACTTCTGGTCGTTCTCGCGATCATGGGCATGCTGGCGGCGATCATCGCACCGACCGTGATCAAGTATCTCGGAAGCTCGCGGACGCAGACCGCAAAGGTGCAAATTCAAAACGTGATGCAGGGCCTCGAGCTCTTCCGCGTCGATGTCGGTCGCTATCCGACGCAGCAGGAAGGTCTGATCGCGCTCGTGAACCCCACGCCGACGGCGCCGAACTGGAATGGCCCGTACCTCAAGAAGGAAAGCGCCATCCACGATCCCTGGGGCAATCCCTATCTCTACCAAATCCCGGGGCAGCACGGCGAAGTCGATGTTTATTCGCTCGGTCAGGACAAGGCTCCCGGTGGAACCGGCGAGGCACAGGATGTCGGGAGCTGGTAGCAAGGGTTTCACCCTGCTCGAAACGCTGGTCGTCGTCGCCATCACGGCGATGATCAGCGCGATCGTTGTCGTGAATATGGAGCGCAGCCTGGGCACGCTGGAGCTCCAGGAGAACGTACGTCTGCTGCAGGCGGATTTGCGCGTGGCGCGTGCGACCGCTCTGCGCACCGGAAAGAAGGTCGATCTCGAAGCGACCAATCGCGGACGTGAATATGATTGGATCGGCGGGACACGTTTTATGCCGGAGGGCATCACGCTCGCGATGTCGCGACCGTTTGTTGTCTATCCCGACGGTTCGGTCGATGCGCCGCCCATCGTGATGTCGTCCGCACGGGGTCGTCACACGCTGACCGTTGACCCTGTGACCGGCGGCGTGACGGTGGATAGCCGATGAGGCGTCGCGAATCCGGATCGGCGCTTGTCGAAGCGATGGTTGGCGCCGCGATCGTGGCAGGCACCCTGATCGGCATGTTTGAAGCGATCCGTGAAAGCGCCGCGCACAATCACATGATCGAAGAGCGCCGCGTCGCATTGATGATCGCGCAATCGGAACTCGCCGCCGTCGGTGCCACTATCCCTTCCGCAGTCGGCATCACCGAAGGCACGCAAGGCACGTATTATTGGCGCGTCGATATCGAACCTTACGGTTCCTCCGCGCCGCAGCCCGGCTTTGGAACGCCGCCAAATCCTGCCGGCGTGTTGTGCTCTGTACATGTGACCGTCGGCGACGCGCAGCGAAAGCCGCTCGCCAATCTCACGTCCCTCACGCTGGTGAAGGGCACCTGAGCCATGCGGTCGCGCGAAGCCGGATACACGCTGGTCGAACTGCTCGCGAGCCTCATCATCATCGGCATGGTGAGCGTGATGATGCTGTCCGGCATCAGCGCAGGCCGCCGCGTCTGGGAGCGCGCCGATATCGCCAACGCCCAAGGCGAGACGATCTCCGGGGCACAGATGCTCCTGCGTGAGCGCGTCGAACGGTCGTTCCCCGCGACCCGGTACGACAAGATCCCGACTTATGCCGATTTCTTCGGTGCGGCGAACGCCGTCAATTTTCTGTCGCCGCCGCGCGATATCCACGCGCCCTCCGGGCTGGTCCGCTACACCCTCGCGCTGGCCCCCAATGGGGATCTCATTTTGTCGGCACTCACCGATCTGGCCATAGACCCCAAGGCGGCCGGGGAACCCTTGGTCCTGTTGCACAATGTGCAGCAACTCGATATCGCCTATTTCGGCGTGGCACCTCCGGACAAGGACCCCGCCTGGCATGACCAATGGCAGTTCCGGGCGACTTTACCCTTGTTAATGCGTGTGCGCGTACAATTCCCTCCTGAAGACACCCGCGCCTGGCCGGACCTTCTGATCAAACCTTTTGCGACGGTCGACTCCATGTGCGTTCTCACGGTCATGACTGGAAAGTGCCGGGGCCGGCAATGAACGCCAAGGATCTCCTCAATCTGGACATGGCGTCGGCGGCGCAGTTGCTGTTGCAGTTCTGGCGCTGGTGGACGGATGAGCTAATGGGGATGCTGCCGCCCGAATGGCGCGAGCGGCTGACCCATCGCAGCCACTATGTGGCGAAGGTTCGCGGAAGCGGCATCGTCTACAGCGATGAAGAGAGCGGTGCGCTGCTTGCGGCCAAGCCCAAGGGTTCGATCAAGTTCCTGATCCCGTCCGAGCGTGTGCTGACCCGTCAGATCGATTTGCCATTGCTTCCGCTGAGTGATGTGAAACGCATGGTCGCACTCGAGATCGACCGGCTGTCACCGTTTCAGCCGGAGCAGGTCTATTTCGACGCCGATATTGTCTCGCGCGATCCGGAGAGTGGCCGCCAACAGGTCGCGGTCGGCATCCTGCCACGCACGACGGCTGAACAGTTTCTGGGTTTTGTCCGTGAGCATGATCTCGCACCAGCCGCAATCGGCGTCGCGCACAACGGCACGGCCGCACCGGATTTCGATTTCTTGGCCGCGATGCGCGATGCGCAGGGCGGCGATGCGGCTCAGCGCCGTTCGCTTTATTGGTGGGTCGCCGCGGCGGTCCTTCTCGTCCTCAACATCGCGTTCCTCACCTATCGCGACTCCACGAGCCTCGATGAACTGCGTCAGGCCGTCGAAGCACAGCAGATACCCGTCGCCGCGGCGTTGCGCACGCGCGACAAGGTCAACCACGAAGCGGCAAACCGCGCGCTCCTGCTTGCGAGCAAGGAACGCACCTCGCCATTGCCGGTGCTCGATGCGGTGACGAAGGCGATGCCGCAGGATGCGTGGGTCAGCCGCTTCGAGTGGAACGGACGCACGGTCCACATCCGTGGTCAGAGAAAAACATCAAATGATATTCTCGCGCGTCTGGAGTCGTCGCCGGTTTTGCGCAATGCGCGCTCACTCTCGGGCGATACGCGCAACGGCGATGGCGTGACAGCACAACCGTTCGATATGCAGGCTGACCGTCAGTTCGGAGGGGCGAAATGAGGCCTCTGGAACCACGCGAACGGCAGGTTGTTGCTCTGGGCATTCTCGTCCTTGCGATCGTGATCGTGTGGTTCGGGCTCATCCAGCCCGTGATCGGCGGGTTCATCGGTCGCGCGGAAGAACGCAGCGAACTGACCGAAACCTATCAGCGCAATGCGCGGATGCTCGCGGGTATCTCGACCTGGCGGCAGCAGGCTGAAGAGCAAAGCGGAACACAATCGCGGTACGCTATCGTCGCGCCGACCAAAGTGCTGGCGGTCGAGAACCTCAAACAGCGTTTGAACCGCTTGGCGAGTGCGGTTGGTGGCAGCGTACAGACGGTCTCGGAACTCCCCGCGGAGGGCGGAGATGACTGGGTTCGGGTGCGTGTCGATATGCAGCTTACAATGAGTCAACTTTACAAGAGCCTGACCCGGCTCGAAAATGAGGCGCCTTATGTCGTTGTTGGATACGTTTCGGTCGTGGCAGACCGGGCCGTTCAAACCGGACACCTTGCAACAATGGACGTCCGGTTTGAGGTCTCGGCTCCCGTCCGGATTAATCAGCCGTCGTAACCCGGAGTTAGTGCCTGCAATGGCTTCCGTCGTCCTGCTCCTTGCAGTGGGTCTTCAATTCGCGCTGCCTTCCGGCGCGACGTTGCCTGAGGTTGTGCGCCGTCCCGCCGCAGCTGCTGCGCCAACGGTTGAGCCGGTGCGTGCGGCATTGAACACCTACAACGCCATCATGGCCCATCCGATCTTCGCGCCCGACCGCGCGCCACCCCCGGTAGAAGCGGACGATGCAGGAAACTTGGCCGGTGTGGAAATTCTCGGCACCGCGATCGCCGGTAAGGTTTCGGCCGCACTGGTTCGCGATTCCGATGGCGAATTCACGCGTTTGAAGATCGGCGAGGATATCGACGGGTGGAAGCTCGTGTCGATCAATCCGAAAGAGCTGGTGTTCGACCGCAATGGCGAACGTAAAACGCTTGCCGTTACCGCGACGGCGCCGGCGCGACCGGGTATGAATACAAAACTGGGTGGTGGCGGAACTGCGGCATCGTCTACTTCATCAGACGACGACAGTGACGACAGCGAAGACGACAGCGACGAGTGAGAGACCGATGAACCGTTTTGTCCTAGCAGCGCTCTGCGCGCTCTCGCTTACCGGCGCCGCCATCGCCGACGGCCCGCCGCAGGCGCAGCCGAACGCCAACGGCACCGCCGTCTATCCGGGCACGCAGTCGTTCAGCCTGCCGCACCATCCCGCCCGTCCGTCGGGACAGCCGAACGATGTGACGCTGAATTTCCCAAATGCCGATGTGCATGAAGTGGCGAAGGCGATCCTCGGCGACATTCTCGGGCTGAACTACGCCGTCGACCCGTCGGCGTCCGGTTCCGTGACCGTGCAGACCGCGGAGCCGGTCGCGAAGGTCGACGTGCTGCCGATCCTTGAAGAGTCGCTGACGGCTGCGAAGCTCGGCCTGATCAAGAAGGGCACGGTCTATACGATCATCCCGATCGACAAGGCCAAGCGTCAGCCGCAATTGCTGAACGCAACCGAAGCCGGATACGGCAGCGAGTCGATCACGCTGCACTACGTCAACGCCGTCGAACTGAAGAAGCTGCTGGATCCGCTTGTCCCGGAAGCGTCGATCTCGCAGGCGGATCCCGGCCGCAACATCATGCTGATCACGGGCACGGCCGATCAGCGCAATGCGCTGCGCGATCTCATCCGTCAGTTCGATGTGAACTGGCTGCACGGCATGTCATTCGCGCTGCTGGTGCCGGAACGCACCGACGCACACATGCTCCAGCCGGAACTCGATGCGATCGTGAATACACCCAACTCGCCGACGCAGGGTTTGGTGAAGCTCGTCGTCATCGACCGGCTTAACGGTATTCTCGCGATCTCGCCGCAGCCGCAATATCTGAAGGACCTGAAGAAATGGATGCAGGTCCTTGATCGCGCGGGCGGCGATAACGACCGCAAGCTGTTCGTCTATCACGTGCAGAATGGCCGCGCGGCCGACCTCGCAACGGTGCTGATCAACGCGTTCGGTGGCGGCTCGGGCGCTTCAGGCCCCGCGGCGCGTCCGACGGGACCAAACCTTCAGGCCACGGGTCAGCCCTCCCAGATCAGCGGCGCGACATCAGGTCTGGGCGGCATGCAGAACGGCGGCGGACTTGGTGGCACCAGTGGTGGCGGCTTCGGCGGTGGCGGTTTCCAGGGCGGCGGCGGGTACCAGCCCGGCGGCGGGTTCGGCCAGAACCAGCAGAGTTCGTCGAGCAGCTCCGATCCAAATTCGCTGGGCGGAACAGGCTCGCAACAGCCGCAGAACGTCTCGCAGACGCTGCAGCTGCAGGGTAGCTCGACGCCGATCAGCGTCAGCTCCGATGAGACCAACAACGCCATCGTCGTCTACGCGACGCAGCGCCAGTACACGATCATTCAGGACGCTCTTCGTCAGCTCGATTCTGCGCCGCTTCAGGTCGTGATCGAGGCTGCCATCACCGAAGTCTCGCTGACCAAGGAATTGCAATTCGGTGTGCAGTGGTTGCTGAATACCGGTGTGGGCTCGGTCGGTTTCTCGGAAGGCAAAGATGCCAATCCGACGCAAATCTTCCCGGGCTTCTCCTATATCAACAGCGGCAACGAGATCACAGCGACGCTGAACGCGCTGCAGACGATCACCACCGTGAAGGTTATCTCCGCGCCAAAGGTGCTGGTGCTGAACAATCACACGGCATCTTTGCAGGTCGGCGATCAGGTTCCGATATCGACCGGCAATCTAACGACGGGTGTCGCTGGAGACCCGACTGTCGCCAACGAGATCCAGTATCTACCAACTGGTGTGATCCTGACCGTAACGCCGCGCGTGAACGACAGTGGTCTTGTCCTGCTCGACATTTCGCAGGAGGTCAGCGACGTCAAACCTGGTACGTCCGCTGGCGATCAGCCGACACCGACAATCGAAGACCGCAAGTTCACGAGTTCGATCGCGGTCCATGATGGTCAGACCATCGCGCTTGGCGGTCTGATCCGCGACAACAACAGCCACGGCCGCGACGGCATCCCGTATCTTTCGCAGATCCCGTATCTCGGCGCGCTGTTCGGTTCGACTGACAACATCGACAACCGCACGGAGCTTCTGGTGCTGCTGACGCCGCGCGTCATTCGCAACGCGCTCGATGCGAAGTCGATCACCGATGAGCTCAAGGAAAAAATCGGCACGGTCGCACCGCCGGGACCGCCGAGAGGCGTGATTCATTGATCCCGCGCCGCGAGCGCGGCTATGCGATGATCGCTGCGATCATCGGCGTTGCCGCGTTTGCGTTTATCGCCTTTGAGTTCATGGCACAGGACCGCGGCGTGCTTGCCGAGGTCCGCGGCGAGGTTGAACAGGCGCAGCTGACGGCAGACTGCAATGCCGGTCTGTACATGGCGATATCCGGCCTCGCGACCACCGATGTGACGCAGCGTTGGGGCATTGATGGCCGTCCGCGCACCGTTCAATTCGGCAGAACAACACTTGTCATCACGGTCGAAGACGAACGTGGCAAGATTCCGTTGAACGGCATCATTCAGGAAGAAGTTCGTGACATGCTGAAGGCCGTCGGTGTCAGCGGCACGCAGCTCGCTGCGCTTTCGGACTCGTTCGAAGATTGGGAAGACTCGGACAATTCTGCGCGGCCGGAAGGCGCGGAAGCGCCAGCTTACGCGGCCTTTGGTTATAAGCCGCGCAATGCCGGCTTTCGCACCGTCGGCGAACTGCGCATGCTCAAGGGCATGACCGACGACATCTATGCGCGCGTTGCACCGGCAACGACGGTCTTCTTCGGCGAAAGCGGCGGCTTCAGCGAGTCAACATCGCAACCTCTGGCACTTCAGGTTCTGGGTGAGGTCGCTGCCAATTCTCCGGAAGTCATCGAACGCCAAAGAGAGCTAGCGGGGCAGGCGGCCATGCCGCAGACGCTTGCAAAAGTGAACCTTACCGGGCGCACGCTAACCGTGCGCGTCGAAGCCCATCGTGGTGCCGCCTATCTGAAGCGGACCGCGATCATCGAGTTGACGGGATCCAACACCAATCTGCCGTACTGGTTCCGCTATCTCGACTGAGCGTCACATCGCGCCGAAGAAGTCTGGCGTGCCGTAGAGCCAGGCAATCCACATCGCGAAACACAGCGCGACGCCGAACGGAATGCGTTCGCTCAATGCTTCCTTGCCGCGGCGGATGACGGCGATGCCGACCCATAACAGTCCTGCAAAGCTCGCGAGCAGAACGACGTAAGGAAGTGCTTGCCACCCTAACCACGCGCCCGCCGCACCGGCGAGCTTGGCATCGCCCAGGCCGAGACCTTCTTGGCCTCGCGTTTTCAGATAGACGGCTGAAATAGCGAAAAAGGCGCCAGCGCCGAGAAGGGCCGCAACTGCGTGCCCGAACAGATCGTGCTCCGGCAACCACCACGCGACGGCGACACCTGCCACGAGAAGCGGAAGCGTGAGGATGTCGGGAAGACGAAAGGCGAATGCGTCCACGAGACCGAGTAGAAGCAGTGTCCATCCCAAGACGTAGCTGATTGCGAGCAGCAGCAGTGTCGGCATGACACACGCTGCCCAGATACCAACTGCGGCGCTTGCCGCGATCGCGACGATTACAGGCGGCTGTGTGCTTTCAGAAAGATTTCGTGCGGCGTAGGCAATGCCCAACCCCGCGGGAATGGATATGGCCATAACAGTCAGAAGCGTCATCGCAAAAGGCAAACTCATTGGCGTTTCCATCTCGCGTTGATGCCTGGAACTCCGCTGTCGGCTTGGGCATCACCGGTTTCGGACTGAAGCCGCGGCCTATCGCTAGTATTTATCCCGTAAACGCACCCATTCTTTGCAAAAAGCAGCAATCCAGCCTCCTCGCCCCTTCACCCCGAAAGCGATTTAGTGTCATTCTCAGAACCTAACTTCGCGGCTGACGCAAGCCGGGCATAAAAGTGCCTTTGCGTAAACCCGCCCAGATGGCAGAGAGGGAAAAATGAAGACCATAGTCCGGGGATTGCTGTTCATACTGTCCTTGACGGTGTTCATGCCTGCCACTGCTTGGGCCGACGGAGGCATTTGTCCCCGCCCTGCGCCGCAGACCGAAGTACTACCTCCGCCGGACCTCTTCAGCGTCAACGGCGTTCTCGATGTGACGCTCAACTATTACACCTCCGTCGACGATCAGGGCCGTACCCTGTTCTGTTTCGTGACGTCCGATGGAAAAGAGTCGCCCACGCTCCACGTGAACCCGGGCGATACCATCAAGATCAATCTGACCAATCAGGTGCCGGCAGCGCCTGGCGCACCGCGCGAAAAGATGTTCACGCCTGCGGTCGCCTGCGGCAGCACCGACATGACCGTCAGTTCGATCAATATGCATTTCCACGGCACGAACACCTCGCCGAAGTGCCACAGCGATGAGGTCATTCATACACTCATCAACTCCGGCGAGACCTTCCAGTATGTCTTGAACATTCCCAAAGACGAGCCGCCGGGGCTGTACTGGTACCATCCGCATGTCCACGGAACGTCATCACAGATGCTTCAGGGCGGCGCGACAGGCATGATCGAAGTCGAAGGCATTGCGAATATCCAGCCGGCCGTCGCGGGACTGCCGGAACGCTTCCTCATCCTGCGCGATCAGCAATTCACGGAAGATGCCTCCAAGGGATCCGGCCTGCCGGCCGCGCCGTTCTGGGATACGACGATCAACTACGTTCCGGTGAATTTCCCTATCTATAAGCCGGCCATCATCAAGATGCAGGAAGGCAGCCAGGAATTCTGGCGCGTCGTGAATGCCGGTGCGAACACGATCATGGATGTTCAGGTTCTCTATGACGGCGTTCCGCAGCCGTTGCAGATCGCGGCGTTCGACGGCGTGCCGACCGGTTCGAAGGACGGCAAGCATCAGGGAACGCTCGTCACGCAGACCGACATCATGTTGATGCCGTCTGCCCGGGCAGAGTTCATCGTCGCGGCACCGTCCAGTTCGGTTCACAAGGCTCAGTTCGTCACCTTGAACATCGATGGCGGCCCGGCTTCCGACGTTAATCCGGCGCGGCCGTTTGCAAATATCGTTTTAACATCGGGGCCTGCGCGCCTTCCCAAAACGCCAGCGCCGACCGCAGGGGCACACAAGACGCGCTTTGACGATTTGGCGAACGCGAAGATCACAGCGCACCGTGACCTCTATTTCTCCGAATACTTCCAGGCCTTCGGATTCCATGAGAAGGAAGCGGCCAGCTTCTTCATCACCGTAGACGGCCAGAAGGAGACGCTGTTCGATCCGAATAACCCACCAGCGATCACCACCACGCAAGGCGCTGTGGAGGAATGGCGCATCGAAAATCGCACGGAGGAGCTGCATGGATTCCACATGCATCAGATCCACTTCCTCATCACAGCGATCAACGATGTTCCGATCCCCAAGGAGCAGCAGCAGCTCTACGATGTGTTCGAGGTGCCGTTCTGGAACGGCGACGCGATTGTTCCGTACCCGAGCATCACGGCCAAACTCGATTTCCGTGGCCCGACGGTCGGCGACTTCGTCTATCACTGCCACATTCTCGATCACGAAGACGCGGGAATGATGGCGATCATTCGGGTGCAGAAGGCGACTAAAGGCCATGACAAGCAAGCCCGCGCGGACGGCCATCAAAAGAAGATGGCATCGCGAGCAAAGCCCATAAAGCTCGCAGCACGATAATCAGCGCTCAATAAAATGGCCGCGCGGACGCTGATCGCTCCGCGCGGCTTTTTCTTTGCGCTGCGGCACCGGAATTTCCTGTCACAAACTGTGCTTGGAGATTGTGCTGAGCCTTTATTTGCAGCTTCTGAGCGATTTTTGCGCGTATAGGCTGGCCCTAAAATGTATAACACCAATAGGTTGTATATTATAATTTTTCCCCGTACGATTCCAAACGAAGCATTGGGCGCATAAGCTCTGAGAGCGAATCGGGAAAGCCAATTGGTGGGGGCTGAGCGACTGACCGTCCGCATGGAGCCCCGCCATGCTTAAAAATTTATACGGTGAGAAGCGCACGGCACGCACGCAGCAGGAGTTGAACGCAATCCTGTTGTCGCACGAGCGCTATGTGACGTATCGCGGCGGCGCGCGCGCACAACTCGCGCATGCGACGCTCGATGGCTTGATCCTGGCGAACCGAAATCTCACGGAGGCCGATTTTTCGGGCGCGTCGCTTGTGCGTGCCAGTCTCTATGGATCGAACCTAGAGCGAGCGAGTCTTTACTGTGCGGATTTGCGCGACTGCGATCTGCAGTCCGCCAAACTCGGACGCGCGGATTTGCGCGGCGCCTCGTTTCGTGGTGCGAAACTTGCCTATGCGACGCTGGATAACGCCGATCTGCGCGCCGCGATGATGATGTATGTCGGTGAAGACGGTATTTCGGTGCTGGACCGCGAGCGCGGCAATCACGCCAGCGGACCGTCGTCGGTCGATTTCTCGAACTGTTCGCTGAAAGGCGTGTCGTTCGGCGGCGCCAAGCTTGACGGCGCCAATTTCACCGGTGCGGTTTTGACCGGCGCGAATTTCAAGAATGCCAAGCTCAACAATGCGAGTTTCAGTGGCGCGGTTCTCACGGGTGTAAATCTGAAAGACCTTTCCGTGCCGCCCGAAGCGCTGGCCGGAAGCATCACGGACGTCACGCCCGAGGCCGCGGCTAAATTCGATCAGTTGAAGGCACGCCTCGACGCACACCAGCAGTGGATCTCGTCTGGGGGATTGCAAGGCGCGCAGGGCATTCTCGATGGCGAGGATTTGAGGCCGCTACGCGATCTGCTTGTCGGCCGTCCGCTATCGGGCCTGTCGCTGCGCAACACGATCTGCATCGGACTCGATTTCTCGGGCAGCCAGCTCCAAGCGGCGAAGCTCGACGGCGCCGATCTTCGCGATACGAATTTCTCAAATGCCGATCTGCGCGGCGCGTCGCTGCGGGACGCGAAGCTGGTGCATGCCGCATTCGACAAAGCTAATCTGGGAAGCCTGCCTCTCACGAACGGAACGGCGCTGACGCCGGATTTGACCGGCGCCCAGGCGACCGAGGATCAGTTCTTGCGCGCGGTGCTTGAGACCAAGGTGACAGACCTCGGTCTCAAGCCGGCGGGACAGGCTCCGCTACCGCCGTCCGATTAGTTCGGCGTGATCAAGCCAATCAAGCCGTGGGTCTCATCGTTGGGGCCGGCGGAGAACTGCACATTAGATTTTCCGGGACCGGCATCCAGTGCCCATAGTCCGTCAATCTTGAGCGGTTTGCCTTTCTTGTTGCTCACCGTGCCGAGTGAATCGCCCGTGGTTGCGTCGTAGGCATTGATGTGACCGTCGCCGAAATTCCCGACCAACAGGGCGCCGGCAAATGTGCCAAAGCTAGATGGCGCAATCGCCATGCCCCACGGCGCATTCAGCAATCCGTTGGCAACCAGATGCGTCTGCAGATTGCCGCTCAAGTCGAACACGTCGATATAGCCAAGACCGGCGCCGTGGACCTCGTCGATACTGCCCTTCGCACGCTTTGCGAACGCGACATAGACCTTGCCATTCAGAATCTGCACGTTGAACGGCGCGAAGTTCTTCGGGAGGCTCTTATCTGTGAAGGTTCCAATTTGGGTCCATGTATTGTCGATGATCTGAACGCGGTTGTTCGCAAAGTCGGCGGTGAGGAGGTGCTTGTTGGTCGTGTCGATCGCGAGGCCCTTATAGGCGGAATGCTCCGCCGAACCGTCATAGCCCGTAATCGCATTGAAGCTGTCGAGTGACGGTGCCCAGCACGAGATCACGCCGCTTTCGGTGTCGAAGGCAAAGACGCAGTTACCAGGTGTACTGTTCTTCGTCACCTTGAACGCTGTGCTGCTCGGCACTGCCACGATGCCTGTCGGCGCGGTGGGTACGTTAACAACGGGCGACTGCTTCACGCCGGTGTTGCGATCGTAGAAGGTCGATTTGTCCGTACCGTTGTCGGACGTCCATTCCGGGGCGCCATCGGCCGCCTGCGCGAGGCCCCACGGATTGACGAGGTCGGTATCCTGGACCGGTGCGACACCGGCCTGATCGGATACTTGTGGAATGATTTTATAGCCGGCTGCGAATGCGGGCGATGTGATCAAACCAAGAGCTAAGGCGACGCCAAAATACGCTTTCATCGAATCCTCCCCAAAGGTGTCGTTGTGCGAGGCGGGGAGGGTGTCACCGTATTGGGGCGGTGCCAAGGGTTGCGACGGCCGCAAAGCACGGCCGTCGCAAAAGATTGATCAACTTACGCCGTATTGTGGCGATTTACGCCGTTACGGCGCGCAATCTCACAGGAACGGCAAGTGAAATCACAACAGCAACGATGAAGGTTAGGAGCAGGCTAACCACGATGACGGCGCCCGTCGGCAAATCGAATACAGACGATGCGATCAAACCTGCGATGTATCCGACGAGGCCGACGGCATAGCCAATGCCGAGCCGCGCATTCTGCGTGAAGCGCTTCGCCGCAAGCGCCGGTACGATCAGACTCGCGAACACGAGATAGATCCCGACGAGCTGCACCGATTGCGTCACGACAAGGGCAAACAGAATGTAGAACCCGATTTGTCCGATGCGGTTGCGCGCGGTGAACCACACGAATAGGGCGACCGCATACAGAGCGGCGATCGGGATCAGGTTTTTAACCGACACCCAAAGGATCTGTCCGACCAAAAGGTCTTTCAGATGTTCGCCGCCGTGCGGATTGTTGGCGAGGATCAGAAGCTCGATACACGCGGCGACCACGAACAGGACGCCGATCAGAGCTTCTTGTACTTCCGGCCATTTCTTTTCCGTCCATGTCAGCAGCAACGCGCCGATCAGCGCCGCTCCGACGGCCGCCACCTGCACGCGCCAGCCTTCGGGTTCGAAACCGAATGCGTCTGCTGCCGTCACGCCGAGACCCGCCACCTGTGCGATGGCGAGGTCGATAAAGACAATGCCGCGGTTCAGCACCTGCTGGCCTAGTGGAACATGCGTGGCCAGCACCAGCAGGCCGGCGAGAAACGCGGGCCAGAGAATGGAAAGTTCGAGATTGCCGATGGTCATTTCTTCAGTCCTGCGAGGAGGCGGTTGATGGTATCTTCGTAAAGGCCGAACAGATCCTTCGCGCCATCCGTACCGCCGACGGTGAAGGGCAGGGTGACGGCGGGGATGTTTGCGTGTTCGGAGATAAACGCCGACGGACGATCGTCTTCATAGGCCGCGCGGATCGTGAACTTCGCGGGCGTCGCCTGAAGCTTTTGAAGTACTTCGGCGAGATAGCCGCTGGACGGCGGCACGCCGGGCTTCGGCTCCAACGGCACGACTTCATGGAGGCCGAGCCACTGCTCCATATAAATCCACGCGTGATGCTGAACCGCGATGTTCACGCCCTTAAGCGGCGCAGCCTGTGCCGTCCATTTTGCGAGCGCAGCACTCCAGCGCTTGTTGAAGTCCGCGAGGCGCGCTGCGTAATACGCCGCGTTCGCACCGTCGAGCTGGGAGAACCGCGCGGCGAGCGCCTTCGCGACGGGAGCAATCATGCGCGGGTCCGTTTGAATATGCGGATTACCGGCGGCGTGGATGTCACCTTCCGCGCGGTCGAGGCGTGAGGGCTGCTCCAGAAGATGCACATAGTTGGTCGCATCGAACCCGCCGGGCTGGCCGACCGCGATCTTTCCGTTTCCGGACTGCTGCAGGATCATCGGCAGCCAGCCGATCTCAAGCTCCGCGCCGTCGCACACCGTGATATCGGCGGTGCGTGCTTTGGCGATCAGGCTCGGCCGCGCCTGGATCTGGTGCGGGTCCTGTGCGCCGGTCGTGGCGGTGTAGACGGAGACTTTGTCCCCGCCGATCTCTATCGACAGCGCGCCCCATTCGGGTTCGCACGCGAACACATTGAGGGCATGGGCCGGTGAGGAAAGTGCGAACGCGCTGAGCGCCGCACCGATCAGGATTTTACGCATAGACATTTCTCCTTAGTAGCGATGGGCGCCGTGCGGCCCATAGATGACGGTGTATTGGAAGAGGATTTCGTCGTTCGGTTTCAGATCGCTCTGGTCGTGCGTGTATTGCACGCGGAAGCGCCCGAACTCCGACGTGTCGTATTCGAGCAGCGCGGTCTCGGCGCTCGGTGAATGGCCGAAATCGTCGAGCGCCGTGCCGGTGAGTAACGGTCCGGGGTCGGATGTGCTCAAACCGGAATAGCGCAGACCGAAACTCCACTGCGGCATGAACTGATAAACGCCCTGTGCGTACCAGCCGAAGCGGTTCTGTCCGAACTTGTCGCCGTTGTAGGTGCCGGCTTCGCGTCCGTAGAACAGCTCGCTCGACAGCGTGAGGTTGTTCACCGTCGGATTGCCACCCGGCGCCCATTTGTAGACGAAGCTGCCGATGCCGAGATCGTCGGTGCCGGTGAACAGATTGCCGTCCGTGTCGCGGTTCTTGGCGCCGGTGTGCAGGTAAGACAGCGCCGCGAGATACGAGCTGCTGTCATTGATGTCGTTGCCGGTGTGGACGAAGGCGGTGTAGGTGCCGACGCCGTCATGCTGTGCACCCGAGGCCGGATAGGCATCGCCGCGGAACGCTTCCGCGCCAAACTCCAGGAACTGGTCTGTCGGCGCGAGCCAGCGCACCTGCAACCCATCATCGCCATATTGCGAGTTCAGGAACGCCCGATACGGCAGCGGGGCGTCGGAGAATGTCCAATCGTGCGCGTGACGCTCGTTCAGATAGCCGATGCCGGAGAGGAAGCGTCCAGCCTTAAGCGTGAATCCATCGGGCAGGTCCTTCGTCTGGATATACGCCTCTTCGACTGAGAGCGAGTTGTCATCCTGCATCGAGAAATCGAGGAAGCCCGACAAATAGGGATCGATGTTTGCGGCGAACGAGACTTCGGATTCGCCGAGTGAGAAGCCCTTTGGTGGCAACCCGGATTCACCGCCCTGCGCCACACCGCGGATCACCTGTTTCTGCGGATCGCGTGACGATGTGGCGTAGAAGCCGTTCAGAACCGCTGCGATGCCGGGATTGAAAGCGTTGTTGGACGCCGGCGCTGCGGGTGGCGGTGGCGGCGTGTTGTCTGCGACGGCAACGTCCTGCGGTGCCGCGTCAGGCGGCGGTGTTTCAATCTGCGTCGCTGGCTGATCGAAGGTCTGGCCAGTCGGTGGCGGGGTATTCGATGCAATGGCCACAGGCGCGGCAGAGTGGGAAGGTTTGGCGGCGGCAACGCGTGCGGCCTTCGCATCAGATTCCGCTCTGGCGAGACGGACTTCGAGCGAATGGATCTTGGCGTCGTAGTCGTGCTGCATGAGCTTGATCTGCGCCTTGATCGCGGCGAGGTCGGATGCCTCGTCGGCGAAGGCGGGCGATGCTGCAAACAGCAAGGCAGCAATGGAAATAGGAAGCAGGCGATGCATGGTCTAACTCCGAAATAGTCGCACACTCGCCAAAGGCGATGTGCTGTGAAGAACGTGCGCGACTTCACGCGTACGTTCGACCGGTCAGGGATCGGGAGTTAGTGGCGCGGTGGCGCGCGGCTCTGCCAATTATGCGACGCGGATTGCGCCGTGGGTGTGTTTTCCGCCGCCGTCGCAACGAAGAACAGG
>Ga0068853_100000709_pt1 | contig 23047 bp, 11 predicted proteins | sample KBSCornC32_FD_65655 | JGI IMG/M metagenome (GOLD analysis project Ga0068853, IMG submission 65655) | Corn rhizosphere microbial communities from Kellogg Biological Station, Michigan, USA - KBS Corn C3-2 | ecosystem: Host-associated > Plants > Roots > Rhizosphere > Soil ... | reverse complement strand
ATATGTTAATCTTTTTACCAATACAAGCATTTGCCTGATATTATTTAAAAAGAAAAAAGGACCGGTCGAAAAGACCGGTCCTCATTCCATCCAATTATTTGCTTCTATCTATCGGTTGACCTTTACCATCTGGAAGGATCTCCGCTTTCCATCGGGTAACCCGTATAGCTGAATAAAGTAAATACCCTTTGTCAGCCTTGAGAAATTCAGCGTCTGCTGCCAGGCCCCGGCCGGAACACCGGAGAATTCCTGCTTCTGAATGATCCTGCCGCCGCCATCGACAACGACAAGCGTAAACTTGTCCGCCGCCTGGGCGAGGTTCATGCTGACTATGACATTATCGGTGAACGGATTCGGATAAGCTGCTATCTTCCCGGTGATCACCTGGCTGGCGCTGTCCGGCCGGGGAGTCGAGGTAGTATCCAATGCCCCGTTGGGATCGCCGCCAGGCGTCGCGATCGAGCCCGCGGTACCGGCAGAATCTGCCGCGATCACGTCCGGAGAAGGCATGCCCTGGATGGTCAGGCTGGTCCACATCGCGTAAGCGGTTGAGATATCAGTGTAGAAGGAAATTTTCACCGCACCGGTCGAATCCGGCTGCACGCCATTGATGAATACCATATTCGTAGTATTGTTGTAGGCGTTCAGCGAAACTACCTGGTTACCGATCTGGTAGATACCGACGGTCGGGCCGTTGCTGTAATTGGTACCCGCATAGAACCCGAAGTTGTATATCTGGGTCCTGGCAAGACCGGTAATGCTGACCGTCGCGGTGTCTCCCTGCGAGTTATAGTAGAAGGTCTTCATGACCGCATCCGGGACCACACCGCTGTTGTTGTTCGTCGTCAGACCCAGCTGGTCGTTGAAGCTGGTGAAGGTATTTATCACGTTGAAATTGATACCCGTCCTCTGGGCATACGTATCCATCATATTGTTCAGGCTGAACCCGTTGGACAATAATGTATTGATATCATTCCACGGAACCGGCTGCGAACCCGCCGTCTGTGAGTTCAGGCTGACGTTCACCGTATACTGCACCACCGACCCGCCGGCGATATTGCCGAAGTCGGAAAATAGTCCGCCGCTGACCACCTCGCGTATCTTGTAGAAGTAGGTCTTGTTGGCCGGCAGATTGCCATCCACGTAGGTTGTGACGTTTGCGCCTACCGTATTCAGCAGACTGAAGGTGCCGTAAGGATTCGTTGCCCTCCAGATCTCCAGCCCCGTACGCGCGTCGGACGAGTTGGCCCAGTTGAGCCTTACCGCGAAGTTCTGGCCGATAGCCGAAAGGTTCGACGGCGGGATCAGCGCCGCTGTCGTCGCAGGCGCATCGTAGGAGATGATCTGCATGTCATTGACCATACAGTAGGCAGAACCCGCCTGTTTGTTTACCGTTACCGCGATAGAGCCCGTCCCATCCGGCGCCAGACCTGAGAACTGTACCGTATTGCTGATATTGTTCGCCGCATTCAGCGTCTGTGACTGACCGGCCACCGTATAGTTGACGATCAGATTGCCATAGCTGGCCATATCGCTGGCCGACCATGGATAGCCGCTGTACAACACCAGCGTATATTTTTTACCCGCGCTCAGACCCGTGACTTTGAACGAATAATTGTTATTGGTCGAACCAAAGTAGAAATTCTTCAGCACATTGTCCGGATAGATACCGCTGTTATTGCCCGTATTCATACCCGTCGCATACGCACCGTCGAAATTACTCGTGAGCGTAACGCCCTCCGTAGTGGTAACTCCATTGACATTCTTAAAATTGCCGGCGCTGGCTCCGTTGGTCGCACCCGAAATATTCATCCCGTTCCAGCCCGCAGCCGTCACCGGATAGTTGTTGGTATTGAAGCTGACCTGCACGATATTGGCATTCCGCCCATTCACCGTAATATTGAAAGCATCGGTCGCACTGCCGCCAAAGGCATCCGTAGCCGTTATCTTCACCCCGTTCCAGGTGCCCAGATTGGCGCTGTTCGGCTTCATCGTCAGCGTGGCCGTACCGTTATGGTTATCCGCCAGCACAGCAAAGGCCGGCAGACCAGCCGACGAGTAGGTGATCGCGGCGCCCGCACTGCTGCTCGACGCACTCACGCCGACTACGATCGTCGTGTCATTGACCATCGTCTGGTTGGGTATGGCCGTCATGGTCACCGTCGTCATCGCCGAACTGGAAGTCGTCACGGTGATCTCGTTGCTGAAGCTGGAATTGCCGCCTTCATTGACCGAGCGTACTTTGTAATAATAGAGCGTACTTTTCGTAAGACCGGTGTCTATAATGGAAGTCACGACAGGCGTCCTCGCAGCCAATCCATAATTGGTATTCGACCCCTCCGATCGCCAGACCTCAAAAGCCGTGGCATTGTTCGCATTGTTCGTCCAGCTCAGACCGACAGTCGTCGGCCCCTTCGGCACTCCGCTGAGACCGCCCGGCGCGGCCGGCAGCCCAGGCAGCGCAAGGGTGGTCGCGCTGGCGATGGACGTATAGGCGCTGGAACCGGCCTGGTCGATAGCCCATACTTTATAGTAGTAGGTCGTCGACCCGTCCAGCGTTGAGTCACCATAGCCGGTCACCCCGGGTTTCACCGTCGCTACCGCCAGATAAGTGCCGCCGGCGGAAGTCGAACGGAAGATCTGGAAGCCGGTCTCGTTGTTGCTGTTATCCTTCCAGGTCAGATTGATCTTCTTCGCCGTCGCAGCCGTAGCAGCCAGATTCGAGGGCGCCACGGGCGGCGTACCGCCGACCCCGGCATTCTGCACGAACGACGAGTTGGGAATGTTCACGAACTGTCCATTCGTTTGCGGCGTCATCCACTGGAGGGTCAGGTCGCCGTAGTTGCCGCCGGAACTCTTGAAATAGGTCATGACGAAACTGTGCGCACCGGCGCTATAGTTGGCAGCCGTACCGGTAACCGTCTGGTCGCCGTGTACTCCGTCATTATTGACCGTAGCCGTAGCCGTCGAACTATAGGGCACGTCGATATACAGTTTGCTCCCGTCCTGCGAGATCAGCCGGAAAGTATAGGAACCCGCTACGGGGAAATAGATGAATCCCGAGAAGAAGAAGCCGTAGTTGAAGTTGGTCGTTTTCGGACTCAGCGAATAGATGCTCAGCGTACCCGCAGAGACGGCGGTCAGCGCGTAGAAGTTCGGCAGGGTGGTCCAGGTGCCCATGAAGTATTTCCAGTTGACGCCGATCAGCGAAGGCACCCCTACCCACTGATTGCTGAAGGGCGATGCATTGCCGGCAACGTCCCTGGCCTTCACCGCAAACGAATAGGTCCGCCCATTGATGAGGTTGGATGCCTGGTAGGTGGTCACGTTGCCCGCAACACTGGCCGTCAGATTACCGTTGACATAGATATCATAAGCGGTGACACCCACGTCGTCCGTAGATGCGTTCCAGATCAGCGAGATCGTGCTCTGCGAAAGACCGCTGGCGTGCAGATTGCCCGGAGCCGTCGGCGGGATAATATCCGCCTGGGTCCTGGAACTCGAAGGGCCCGCTGCAGGAGACCCCGCCGTGCTGTTGATCGCACGGACTTTATAGAAATAGGTGGTATTCGGGATCAGACTGTTCGCTGCAAAACTGTCCACGTTGGCCGGGGAAAAACCGACCAATTTGTACGGACCTGCCTGCGCCAAAGCCTGATAGATCTCGAACTGCGTCTCCGTATTGGGCGACCCCTCACCCCAGGTCACCCTGATCCGGGTCTTGCCGGTCGTCGTCGCCAGCAGATTGACCGGAGTTCCCGGCGGATTCGGGCCATTCGCACTGATCACCGTAAATGCATTCGACGTGGCGGTATTGCAGCCGAACTGCTCCGTCACCGATACGGTGTAACGGCCCGGCACGGCGCCCGTCAGTATGTTCGTCTTACTGGACAAAGTTGCCGGAGAATCCACCCGCTTCCAGACATAGGTCGCATAGCTGGCCGGCACCATCAGCGATGCCCCCGTAGTACCATCCGGCGCCGGCTCCACTATCGTCTCCAGCCCCACCGTCGTGATCGTCGGCGCAGCGGTAGTCTGCTTGGTGCTGATCACCATCGGTATCGGCGACCACGGCGACCAGGTCGACCCCCGCCTGACCTGACAATCGTATGTACCCGTCGCCGTCACCTTGATCGAATCCGTCGTTGCGCCCGAAATGATAGCGCCGTCCTTCCGCCACTGATAGCCGTCCAGACCTGCAACCACGCCCAGAGTAGCATTGATCGGGACTCCGGGACAGAACTGGTTCTGCCCCTTCAGCACCCAGGGATTGGCCGTGTTCGCCCTGAGCACAAAGGGGAAATAGTCTGTTTGTTTCCAGGCGTCATCCCAGGTGTCGTGCCCGTCCGCGGGAAACAGCGTATACTTCAGGTTACCGCCGGCGTTGTTATAAGCGTTTACCAGCTGCTGTGTGGTGGAAGGGTCGGGAGATTTGTCGAGCCCTCCCTGGAATAGCCAGATGGGCGTCCATTTTAGTTGTTGGACATACGGAAGGTCTAAAAGGCTGGCCGAACTCATCGGGACCAACCCGGCGGTAAGCGTCGGATGACGATAGGCAAAAAGCCATGCCCCATCGCCGCCACCCGACAATCCGGCCACCGAGATCCGGTTGGGATCCACCTTACACTGCGGAATGATATACTGCGTAATCAGCTGGGCAAGGACGTCTATCTGGCCCTGGGACCACCCGCCGGATGAACTGGAGCTCTGCGGGTACAGCAGAAAACCATTGTACTGGCCGTTGTTGACCGCGGCCTGATGGACACTTCCTCCATGGTATAGCTGAAACTCATTGTCATATATCTTGCCCCCCTCCCCCACTCCGTGGAAAAAAAGGTACAACGGCCAGGTCTTGCCGTCAGCCCCCGGGGTCCAGTTGGTCGGCCACTTCAGCCTGAACTGAACGCCGTTGAAATAGTAACACTTGAAGTCGGACGTCGCGTAGCTCATCCGCACTGTCCTTACCCATTTGGCAAGCGTGCCGTTCGGAGGGGTCGCCGGCGGATTCGAAGGATTGTAGGTGATCACTGAATCATTGGGGTTCAGCACGCCGGTCTGTGCCTTCGCGATCCCAACCAATGCACCGAATGTCAATCCAATAGTCAGAATTCGCGTAAAAATTGTGTTCATATTAGCTAAGGTTAAAAAGTATATCCAGCTGAACATTGTGCCGCAATGGCAATGTTCGCTCGTCGAAACCAGACTTGTAAATTGGATATTAAAGAAACTAGCGGTGGAGGGTTAGGGAATTTTTATCCCACATTATTTTATAAGCAAAAAAAGGACCGGTCTTTACGACCGGTCCCTGTTGATCCAAACTATTTATTTTTTTCTATCAGTTGACCTTTACCATCTGGAAAGACCTCGTCTTTCCGTCGGGCAGACCGTACACCTGGATGAAGTAGATACCCTTCGTCAGTCTCGAGAAGTTGAGCGTCTGCTGCCACATTCCGGCCGGAACCCCGCTGAACTCCTGTTTCTGCATGATCCTGCCGGCGGCGTCGACCACCACAAGGGTGAACTTGTCGGCTGCCTGGGCAAGGCTAAGGCTAACTACTACATTGTCAACGAACGGATTCGGATAGGCCCCGATCGTACCATTGGACAACTGCTGGTTCGCGCCGTTCAACTGGAAGCTATTGGCGGTGGCCATAGTCCCGTTGTTGCTGAGGCGGGTCGCGATAGTGCCCGCCGTGCCGGCAGAGTCGGCAGCGATCACATCCGGCGAAGGCATGCCCTGGATCGTCAGGCTCGTCCACATCGCATAGGCCGTCGTGAGATCGGTGTAGAACGAGATGTTCACCGTACCGGTCGAATCCGGCTTGACGCCATAGATGAATACCATATTCGTAGTATTGTTGTAGGCGCTCAGCGAAACGATCTTGTTGCCGATCTGGTAGATACCGACGGTCGGGCTGTTGTTGAATACGGTGCCCGCATAGAACCCGAAGTTATATATCTGGGTCCTGGACAGACCGGTGATGCTGACCGTCGCGGTATCACCCTGTGAGTTGTAGTAGAAGGTCTTCATGACCGCATCCGGTACAACGCCGCTGTTATTTCCCGTCGTAAGGCCCAGCTGGTCGTTGAAGCTGGTGAAAGGCCTTGTCAGGTTGAAATTGATGCCGGTCGCATTGTTGTTCATATCCGTCAGGTTGTTCAGGCTGAACCCAACGTCCATGAGCGTGTTGATATCATTCCACGGAGCCGGCTGCGAACCCGTCGTCTGCGAGTTCAGGCTGAGATTCACCGTATACTGTACCGTCGAGCCGCCAGCGATATTGCTATAGCCGGAGAACTGGCCGCCGCTGACCGCCTCACGCACTTCATAGAAGAAGGTCGAGTTGGCCGGCAGGCTTGCATCCGTATAGCTCGTCGCACTGGCTGCTACCGTGGCACGCAGGCTGAATGTGCCGGTCGGGCTGGTCGAACGCCAGATCTGCAGACCCGTACGGGCGTCGGACGAGTTGACCCAGGTGAGGCCGATCGAACTGCTGCTCAGACCGTTAGCCACCAGGTTCGACGGGGGCAGCAGGGCAGACGCAGTTGCAGGCGCGTCGTAGGACAGTATCTGCAGGTCGTTCATCAGCACATAGGCGCAACCCAGCGGCTTGGCCATGCTGACCGTGATGGTACCGCTGGCATCCGGAGACAGACCCGCGAACTGGATCGTATTGCTGACGTTGTTGGCCGCGTTCAGGCTCTGGGTCTGGCTGCCCACTGTATAGTTGGCGGTCAGGTTGCCATAGGTAGCCACGTCGCTGGCGCCCCAGGGGTAGCCCGCGTACAGGATAAGCGAATATTTCTTGTTGCTGCTCAGACCGGTCACCTTGAAGGAATAGGTGTTGAACGTAGAGCCGAAGTAGAAGTTCTTCAGCACGTCGTCGGGGAAGACACCGCTGTTGTTGCCGGTATTCATACCCGCCGGGTAGGCGCCGTCATAATTGCTGGTGATGGTGATGCCCTCCGTGGTGGCAGCGCCGTTCACGTCGACGAAATTCGTCGCGCTCGCGCCGTTGACCGCACCGGCGATGTTCATACCGTTCCAGCCGGGCGTCGAGACCGGGCTGTTGTTCGTATTGAAAGACACCTGCACGGTGTTCACATTCCGGCCGCTCACCGTAATGGACAGCGTATCGCTGGTGGCGCCGCCAAAGGCGTCGGTCGCCGTCAGGATAACGTTGTTAAAGGCGCCAAGGCTCGAGCTGTTGGTCGTCATTGTCAGCGAAGCCGTACCGTCATGGTTATCCGCCAGTTTTGCAAAGGAGGGCAGACCGCTGGACGACCAGGTGATCGCCGAGCCTGCGCTGCTGCTGGACGCGCTGAGCGCTACCACGACCGTGGTGTCGTTGACCAGGGCCTGGTTGGCGACCGGCGTAAGGGTCACGGTAGTGACCGCCGCGCTGCTGGTCGTCAGGGATATCTCGTTGCTGTAGTTGGATGAGCCGCCTTCGTTGAACGCGCGCACCTTGTAGAAATACTGCGTATTGTTGAGCAGGCCGCTGTCGATGAAGGAAGAAGAGACCGGTACGGTTGCCGCCAGAACATAGTTGGTGTTCGTGCCGGGCGAGCGCCATATTTCGAAACCAGTCGTGCTGCCGTCGTTGTTCGACCAGCTGAGGCTGGCGTGGGTCGGGCCCTGTGAAGTACCGCTGAGACCGCTGGGGTCTGCCGGCAGCGCAGGGAGTGCCTGTGTCGTCGCACTCGTGGGAGGAATGACCAGAACGCTGTCAGGTATCACCGATTTGGAGATGCCGGGGCCTGCCCAGGAAGTGGTCAGCGCAAATGAACCGGTCTGCTGGAAGAAATTCACCCGGATGCTGTGGAAACCGGCCGTCAGTGCGACAGTACCGGATTTCTCCTGCGTATTGTGGACGCCGTCGTTGCTGACGATCTGGTTGCCGTCGATCAGCAGGGTGCTGCCGTCGCCGCTGCTGGAATAGAACGTATAGCTTCCCGTAGTCTTGATCAGGATATTTCCGTTGAACTGCAGGGCGAATTTGGTCGTCTGCGAGGTCACGCTGGTACTGAAATTAGTGGCGGTACCCGTAGAGGCCGGCGTGGAAGTTGCTATCGCCGCCAGGGTGTTGGCCGTGTAATTGGTGTACAGCGCGTACGTCAGACCGGGAGCGCCCTGATTGTTGAATAAAGAAGAACCGGAATTGTTGATGGACTGTATCTTATAATAATAGGTCGTAGACGGGTTCAGCGAAGAGTCGCCATAGCTGGTACGGTTAGGCTTCACCGTGGCGACCGGCAGATAGGCGCCCGTTGCGCTGGTCGAACGGAATATCTGGAAGCCCGTCTCCGTGCTGCCGTTGTCCTGCCAGGTCAGACTGATCTTTTTGGCAGAGGCAGTGGTGGCGACCAGATTGGACGGCGCGGCAGGCACGGTACCCGAGGGTGCGAGGCCCTGTGTGAATGCGCTGTCCGGGATCGCAACGAACCTGTTGTTCGTCTGGGGGGTCTTCCACTGTACGGTCATTGCAGCCCCGCCCGTGCCCTGGAAGAATGTGATCGTGATGGTATGCGCGCCTTTGCTCAGGCTCAGGGAGTTACCGGTGACGGTAGTAGTCCCGTGCGTATTGTCGTTGTTGACGTTCGCGCTGGCGTTGACCGAATAGGGAACGTCGATATACAGTTTGCTGCCGTCATCGGAGGAAGTCTGGAAGGTGTACGTGCCCGCTACAGGCGCATATATATAGCCCGTCCATTTGTAGCCGTAGTTCGTAGTGCTCGGCGCATTGGCCAGCGTCACGTTATTGACGTTGCCGATGGACGCAGGGGTCAGCGCGTTGAAGTCCGGCAGCTTGGTCCAGCTACCGGTATAGTAGCCGAAGTTGAGCCCGGTGAACTGCGGCACGCCTGCCACCTGGTTGCTGAACGGTGAGAAATTGCCGGCAAAATCCTTTGCTTTTATCGTAAATGTATAGGTCTGTCCCTGTACCAGGGTCGGCACGGTGAAGTTATTCACGTTGCCGATGGTGTAGGCCTTGTTGCCATTGATATAGACGTCATAGGCCGTAACTGCCACGTTATCGGTAGAGGTATCCCACGCGAGCTGTACAGTCGTCGGGCCGAGATCGATGATGTGAAGGTTAGCGGGCGCGGTAGGCGACGTAACGTCCGCCTGTGTCTGCGAACTGGAGGGGCCCGCAACGGGAGACCCGGCCGTCGCGTTGACGGCGCGAACCTCGTAGAAATAGGTTGTTTTCGGAGTCAGGTTGCTCACGACGAACGAATCCACATTTGCGGGTGAGAAACCGATCAGCTGATAGGGACCGTCCTGTGACAGTGACTGGTAGACCTCGAACTGGGTCTCGGGGTTGCCGCCGCCTTCACCCCAGGTCAGCTTGATCTGGGTCTTCGACAGGGTCGTCGCCAGCAGATTGACCGGCGCCGAAGGCGGATTGGGACCGCCCGCGCTGATCACCGTATAGGGATTCGAAAAGACGCTCGCGCAGCCGAACTGCTCGGATACCTGCACCGCATACTGACCAGGCGTAGCACCGGTCAGAATATTGCTGGTGCTCTCGAGGGTCGCGGGAGAATCCACGCGTTTCCACAGATAGCTGGTGTAGTTGGCCGGAACCATCAGGTTGACCGAAGTGTTGCCGTCGGGCGCAGGAAGAACATTGCTCGCCAGGCCGCTCAGCGTGATCGTCGGCGGTACCGTCGGCTGCTTGATACTGATCACCATCGGGATCGGCGACCACTGCGACCAGGTCGACCCGCGGCGGACCTGACAATCATAAGTACCCGTTGCCGTAGCCGTGATCGTATTGGTGGTCGCACCGGAGATGACCACTCCGTCCTTGCGCCACTGGTAGCCGTCCAAACCGGCGACTACCCCGAGCGTAGCATTGATCGTCTCGCTGGGGCAGAACTGGTTCTTCCCCGTCAGCACCCAGGGGTTCGACTGATACACCCTGAGCATGAAGGGGAAATAGTCCGTCTGTTTCCAGGCGTCATCCCATGTATTGTGCCCGTCGTTGGGGAACACGGTATATTTCAGGTTGCCGCCGGCATTATTGTAGGCATTCACCAGCTGGATCGTAGTGGAAGGGTCCGGGGCCTTGTCGAGACCGCCCTGGAACAGCCAGATGGGCGTAAACTTCAGGCTGTTGACATAGTTCATATCCGAGATATTCGCCGCGCTCATTGGAAGTACGCCTGCGAACAGCGAAGGATGTGTTTCGGCAAATTCCCAGGTTGCGTCACCACCGCCGGACAAACCGTTCACATTGATACGGAAGGGATCCACCCTTTCTTCAGGGATCAGGTGATTGATGATCACGTCCGCCATGGCGTCCAGCTGCGCCTGGCTCCAACCGCCGCTGGCGGCTGCGCTCTGGGGATAGAGCAGGAAGCCGTCAAAAGTACCGTTGTTCACCGCTTTCTGGTGGACGTCGCCACCGTGCGCCATCTGGAATTCGTTGTCTGTATAATTGCCACCCTCGCCTACCCCGTGGAAGAAAACATACAGCGGGTAGGTCTTCGTGTCACCGGGAGTCCAGCTCTTCGGCCATTTCAGGCGGAACTGGACATAATTATAAACATAACACTTGAAGTCGTCTGTGTTATAGCTCATACGGGTCGTCTTCACCCACTTGGCCAGCGTTCCCGCAGGCGGTAGCGTGGGGGGAGCGGAAGGGTTGTAAATGACAATAGGGTCATTAGGGTTCAGGACACCGGTTTGCGCGAGTACGGACTGGCCGAAAAGGAAAGCCAGAACCACAAGCAGCAGGTTTAGTCGTCGGGTAAATCTCTGATTCATATTTAGAAGGGTAATTTGCTACTATTTAAAAGGTTACTACAAGGCATATGCTTGCAGAGCGCCATTCCGGCACAAGCCGAAATAGTTTTACAGTAGGATCGCGATGGATCTAAAAATGGAAGGAAATGGACTGACTAATGGAACTGATGGTGTGCGGAAATTCAGCGGATAAAAGGGACTTTCAACAATAGGTAGATAAGGAGTGAGAGGTGATAGCAGTAAATCGAATGCAAATAAACCTAAAATTTTTCGATTGTGCAAACTTTTCGGAGGAGATAATCCGCCGTTAACAAATTCACACGTATTTCTTCAGCTTCCACATCGGAACCTCCACTTTCTTGTGCAGCAGGTATACGACGGGGACAGTAATGGTAAACGCTATGGCTACGCAGATCAGCTTGGCAATGTTCTCGTGGCCGGTAAGCGTGGTGAAATAGCCCAGGAAATTGTCAGTAACGCATACGTGTATCGGATGATGAAAAATATATATACAATAAGACATCACACCCAATGTCTTAAACATCTGCATGTTCAGAAGTCTTTTCAACGCGAGCAGCTCGTTCTTGCACATGGTCAGGACGATGATACCCGCAAAGAAGAGGTCTACCAGGGTGTAGTTGACGCTGTAGTTGACATAGTATTCCATATGCATGGTCCTGGCCACGAAGAATACGACGACCGAGAGTATCCCGGATACCACGGTGACCGGTATTGCCAGCTTTTCCAGGATACCGCGGTTCGTGCGGGAGAGCACGGCGATGATCGCGCCCAGGACGATCCCTTCCATACGGCCAAGGGTGGCGACATAGGGGAAGGGGTTGACAAAACCGATATGCATGCCGATGTTGCGGAATCCCCAGCTGAAAAAGAAGAGGAAGACGCAGAACCGGACGAGGTTCTTAGGAGAGAAGAGCATGACGATCAGCGGCCAGGCGATATAGAACTGCTCCTCGATAGCCAGCGACCAGAAATGACGGAGCGCCTTACCCGGAGGCCAGCCCTCTACCGAGAAAAGCCAGTTCTCCTGATAGGTCCAGAACCAGGCCTGATGCTGCCGGTAATAGGACAACTCCATCCAGCCGGCCGGCACCACGAAGAAGAGGAGAATGAGGGCGATATAGTACAGCGGGAAGACGCGCAGTACCCGGCGCAGGATAAATCCTTTGTAATAATCCTTCTTATTTTTTGAGTCCAGCAGGATGCCCGTGATGAGAAAGCCGCTCATGACAAAGAACATCTCCATAAAGACCCAGGACCCGATGAAATAGACCGGGAAATAGTGCGCCAGAACGACAAAGCAGATACCCAGTCCGCGCCAGCCGTCAAATTCCTTGACATAGGTGCCTGGTACATAATCCAGCTGAACGGGTCTCATCCAGAGTGCTGCGGGTCTCTTAAGGTCGAAAAGTTTCATGTCGGTTTAGTTTTTTTCCCACACGGTCACAAAGCCTCCGGTAAAACTATAGGGTAGTATTTCTGCGATGGCGCAGTCCATGCGCTGAAGCGCCTTTATTTTCTTGGTAAAAAAGCTGAAAGGGAATACGTCTTCGATAAAATTCGTCTTGCCGTATCGGACGATACGGAACCGGTTGTCCTGGGCGAGGCGCTCGAGCGATCTCCGGGTGAAGAACTGGATATGCGTGAGGTCTTCGGCGTCGCTCTGTTTGGTAGTTCCGCTATACCCGAAGAGTTTTTTTGCCTTCAGGAGGGTCCGCCAGCGCCAGTCCTGCTTCTTCTGCATATTGATAAAAGGCTTGGTCACCAGGCTTTCCCGGGGACCCTTGCCGTTGGGCACCGTTACGACCAGGATGCCATCGGGGTGCAATGACTGGCTCAGGACGCCCAGCAACTTGCCGGGTTCGCGCAGGTGTTCAAGCACTTCGCTGCAGATGACGGCATAATACCTGCTGCCTTCGGCCACCAGCTGTTCTGCGCTCACGACCTCAAAACGAACATTGGGCAGGGTATTGAGGGACTTTGCCCTGGCAATAGCCTTGTCACTGACGTCGATGCCACGCACGTTGAATCCCTGCGCGCCGAGGCTTCGCGAGATGACCCCGTTGCCGCAGCCTACGTCCAGCACTTCCGCGCCTTCGGGCAGCCTGCTGCGTAATACTTCAATGATGAAGTTGAGTCGCTTGATATCGGCAATACGTTCGAACTCCATAAAAAATGTCTTAGTTTTCTTTTTGTTTTAATACTTCGGTATAGGCAGCTTCTATTTCTCTGGTCATGGCCGCCGCATCGAATTTCGACCGGACGGTCTGGCGGGCGATAAGTCCCAGCCGCTGCCGTAGACCGGCGTCTTTTCCGATGGCCACCAGGGCGTTCGTCAGTTGAGGGATATTCCCCGCGTCGACCAGCAGACCATTCTCTCCATCCCTGATCACTTCCCTTGTTCCGTCCACATTGGTGGCGACTATCGCCTTACCCATCGCCATCGCCTCGAGCAGACCGATCGGCAGCCCTTCCCAAAGGGAAGGCAGCACGTAGACGTCGGCGCCGGCCAGTACCTGGGGGACGTCCTGCCGGAAAGGCAAAAGGGATATCTTGTCCCCAAGCCCCCACTCCTCTACAAGAGCCTGCGCCTCAGCCTTCTGATCACCGTCCCCGACAAGGACCAGGTGCAGGGCCGGCAGCGCGGGCAGCGCTTCCTTAAAGGCCCTCATCAGCGTGAGGGGCTGCTTGTGCGCGGTAAACCTGGCCAGGAACAGGACCATTATCGCATCCTCCGGGAGTTGCAGCTCCTGCCGCAGCCGCCCTGAAACGCTCTCGGGGTCGAATTTATTACGGTCGATGCCGTTGTTGATCACCTGGGACCGGAATCCCCTGATCGCCTCGACACCGGTCTGTTTGTTGGACGCCGACACAGAAATATTCAGACTGGACCGGGAAGTAAGATAGCGCTCGCCCATTTTGCGCAGGTTACGCACCAGAAAGGACTGGTCGTTATGGAAGGACCAGCCGTGAACGGTATAGACGACCGGTATCCCCATCTGACGGGCGACGTGCATGACATTGGAGGCGGCCCTGGTACCGTGCGCGTGGATCAGCTCCACGCCGTGCCGCTGCAGGAACTGCCTGACCTCCTTCCGTTTGCTGACGTCGAAAGGTTTTTCCGTATAGATGACGTGCGTAGGGATGCCCATCGCCCTGAGCCTGTCCACCATCGGCCCTTCCGTAAAGGAAAGAACAACGGGGTCAAACCGCTCTTTATCGATATTCTCGACGAGGCTGAGCAAATGGGTCTCTCCTCCACCGATCTGTCCCTGCCGGATACACTCCAGTAACCTAACCCTGTTTGCCATGGCTGACTATAATGCGGGTTGCTTTTTGATACCCCAGCCGTCCGGTAATTTTTCGGTGATCTCGATGTTCCCGAACTCCTGACTGTGCCGGGCTCCTACCACTCTGGCCCAGGCGGCCATACGGGCGATACCTTCTTTCAGGTCGATACCGGTCGGGCTTCCGAAAATGGAATGCGCCTTGGTATGATCGGAATAGGCGTGCAGTACTTCATTTCTTGCGCTGAGGTAGGAAATTTTGGGTTCAACGCCGAACTCTTCACAGACGACAGTAGCTAACTCGTTGACTGTGTAAGGCTTGTCGGCGCCGATATTGAAGACTTCGTTGTAGGACGCGGGGATATTCACGCACTTTGCGATAGGAATGGCGACGTCGTCGATATAGCTGAAGGCCCTCGTCTGGGTGCCGTCCCCAAAAATGGTCATGGACTTACCCTGCATGATCTGGTTCATAAAGATCCCGATCACATTCCTGTATTTATCGCCGATATTCTGGTTCTCACCATAGACGTTGTGCGGGCGGAAAACGACATAGTTCAGACCGAACATTTCGTGAGCTGCCTTCAGGTCCATCTCCACAGCGTATTTGGACACGCCATAGGGGTCCTCGGGCTGGGGAACGAGCGCCTCTGTCATGGGCAGCTGGCCCTTGCCGTAGACGGCTATGGAAGAGGTGAAAACAAAGCATTTCACCTTGTGCTTGACCGACTCGTTGATCAGATTGATACTGCCGACGAGATTGGTATTATAGTTGAAACGACGTATAAAGTGGGACAAACCCTCGGCTGCGTATGCGGCCAGATGGTAGACATAGTCGAACCGGTGTTCGTTGAAAAGGTCGGTGATGAGGTCGTGATCCACCACGCTTCCCCTTACGAACTGTGCTCCGTCGGGAATATGGTCTTCGAATCCTCCGCTGAGGTCGTCGAGAACGACTACTTCATGGCCGAGCGCCAAACAATGCTTAACAACATGGGAGCCGATGAATCCTGCTCCGCCGGTAACAAGTGATTTTGCCATCTCTGACTGTTTAAAAGGGTTTTTTATACAGGTGAATATTTAGACACGGTCAGGTTCCAGGCGGTGCCCTTTATGAACGATCGCAGGTGTTCGAACTGCCGTTTCAAAAGGTACGTAATGGTGGCCTTTGGCGCCGCGACCAAAATAAAAAAAGTTATGAACACTGCAAACTGGTACCAGGCAGTATTTCTTCGCATGTAGAGGATGCGGTTGCGGGTATGGTAATAGACCTTGATGGCGCTTTGCTTGCCCATCGTGATCGATTCCTTGTGGTAGATAAGGCCCTTGCCCTGATAGTAAATATTATAACCCGCCTTCAGGATACGGGCGCTCCAGTCCCATTCTTCATAATAAATAAAGAAATTCTCAGGGAACATACCAACTTTATTGATAATTTCCCGGCTGACGAGCATGGCACAGCCGTGCGCGCCGTGAGTATAACCCGAAACGTCGCACTGGCCCTTGTCGATCTCCTTGCTGCCGACCGCGGTGGTCCGGCCGGTAAACACGTTGATGGGATTGAATCCGGCATACTGGATCATGTCCGGCTGCTGGTAAAAACGGATCTTTGGGCAGGTGACCCCGATGGTCGGGTCTTCGAAGAAGGGTTGTATGAGGACGTCCAGCAGCTCGGGTGTTACTTCGGTATCGTTGTTGACGATAAACACATAATCGCCCTTTGCCTGGCGCATACCCCAGTTGTTACCGCCGGTAAAACCGAGGTTCTTTTCGCTGCGCAAAACCTTGGTATTGGGATAGTTAGCGGCATTGATGCGCTCGGTCGGGTCGACTTCCGACCCCATATCGCAGACTAATATTTCGTAATTTTTCCAGGTAAGATGACGGGTGGATTCGAGGAACTGACAGGTCACTTCCGTCTGGTTCCATGTTAGAGTAACAATGGAGATTAAGGGTTGATCGTTTGACATAAAACAGTTGAGTGATCAGTTGGGTAAGCGGTTAAATATACTATCTTTTTTTTAAACGTTCTCCTTTTGGAACAACGCGGTCGGCGTATTTGCTATGATCCAGAGATCGGTGGAAAAATTGCATTTGGATGCGTAGTCTATGTCAAGGCTGATCCTTTCTTCTACAGACATATCTTTGTTACCTCTCTTTTTCACCTGCCACAGTCCCGTGATGCCTGCGGGCGCCAGAAAACGGGCCGCGTAGTCATCCGTGGTCAGCGTAGCCGCCTCGTATAAAGGCAGCGGCCTGTTACCTACCAGGGACATATCTCCCAGAAGCACATTGATCAGCTGGGGCAGTTCGTCCAGACTGGTATTCCTCAGCAGCCTGCCGACCCTGGTTATACGGGGGTCATTGCTTACCTTGAAGAAGACCGGTCCCTTACCGTCACCTGTAGTATACTGGTTCAGGTGATTGAGCTCTGCAACCCGCTGGTCCGCATCGCGGTACATCGTGCGGAACTTGTAAAAATTGAATATCTGATATCCCCTGCCCGCCCTTTTGGCGATGTAAATAAAGGGTCCGCGGGATTCGATCCGGATAGCTATCGCGATCAGCAGGAGCAAAGGACTCAGTATCAGGATGGCAATGGATGCCACAATAATATCGAATGCTCTCTTGGAAAGGGGACCCATGCTCCAGCGGTCCGTCCTCGCCTCTTTCTCGATCTTCGGAACAGACAGATTGCCCTCGACCGTCTTCATTTTGCGCAGAAAGCCTACCTTACATTTCAGGTCCGCTTCCGTAGTATCATGAAGATAGATCACCTCATCCGGGCGGATGAGCTTTTTGCAGGCAGCCAGGTCGGCGCCGGCGATACCGGAGCAATCCAGAATAAAAGGAATGCTGCGAAGATCAGGATGCTGCCGTACAAAGCGGGCAAGCTCCCCTACTTCCTCAGCCCCGAACCTGGCCTCGCAGATGATAACCTCCGGTACGAGGTGCTGCTCGGACTTCAGATTCCGTAAAAGCTCAGCCCTGGCATTGTCCAGACCTTCTGTTGCATAGCCGCGGTCATACATCTTTACCAGCTTCTCGATATGATCGGTGTTCTTACCGATATAGTAGAAGCCTTCATAATGCATTTCGGCCGGTACAGGCAGGTGATACGAACGATAACCCGGGACGAACGCTGTTTTTGTTCTTTTCTCTACGGTCTTGAGTTGTAGTGCTAACTCCATAAAAAAGGTTTAAGTTTCATACATACGGTGGTTCAGAAATAGCGCTCATTGCTATCAGGAAAGCACGTCCACGACTTAGTAAACACGATGATGCGTTCTTTTCATATGACAGCCTTCGCTATTATTCTTGTTAGGCTTTGACAGAATCGGTCCTGACCATGCTACCAAGAAAATTTATCAGGTCCACAGGATTAAAAGGCTTAGAGAAATATTTAACGGCTCCGTATTGAAGAGATCTTGCGGCAGTCTCCACTTCGTCCAGTCCCGACAGCACGATCAAAGGAATTTCTCCATATAATCCGCTCGTCGAAAGCTGTGCGATCAATTCCCACTCTTCCATATCGGGAAGCTGAGGATCCGCAATGATAATATCCGGGAGCTCACGATTAGACAAATAATACATCGCTGAATAACCGTCTGGAACGGTCACCACCTGATAGCTTCTTCCCAAAACAGTCTGCAACAAAAATCGTATCGCTTTACTATCATCAATCGCCAAAATTTGCTTTTTCATTACCGGGGGTTCAATTTTTTAGGGTCACTAAACTAGTAACTAATCTTTCCAGGATTGGCAATGGAAAACTCGGCTAACAAGAGGTATTGGCGTAAATACTTCAAATGAAAGAGAAGCAGGCTTATCTGTAGCGATGTGGATTATTTCTCTACTTTAGGTTCCAAAGACAGAAATAGGAATTTCACGGATGGTGGCTCGAATAAGAAATACATGCAAGAGTTAAATAGCCTTTATTCAGAGGATTTGAATATGGCAGGCGTTAATAGTCGACCAAAAGTAAAGCTAGTTTTCCTAATATTCAAATCTTTTCGAGACTATTTTTGGATGCCGTTGCAAAAATGGGAATAATTCCAGATATAATAAATACCCAATAAATGGTATTTTCCGAAATTGCCCAGTTACCCCAAAAAAAACATACATTTATATATATGTATATATAAATAGCTCAATCTCCCCCCACTGTGCTGATAACGCCGGATCGACCGGGACATAACTGACAGATGTACCCGACAAGATCCCAACTTCCTTACCAGCCGGTAACCCGGACCGTCGCCGGCGGTTTCCCATTCTGGCAAGCCCGGACTCACCATTTTCCACTGCAAAATCCGGCCCACCTGTCCTTCACCGTTAATCCGTCCGGGAGTCGGGTCACATCGTAGAAATTAATCCACATTACTGCCGCTCATTTTATCAGCGGGTTCAATTCCGACGCCGCGAGCCTGCCCGGCGGCAGGCCCATCAGCCAGGTATTCAGCTCGTGTACCTGCGCCTTGTGCGCCGGCTGCGTCACCCTCGCCCCATCGGCCATATAAGTAATGGTCATTATCTCGCGGCGGCGATCCGACTCATTGGCCAGCGTATGATGTACCGTATTTCCATAGTGCCAGGTGGCGTCACCCGCGCGCATACCCGCGGCATAGCTCAGCGGAAAATGATTTTCCCTGATATATCTTTTATACGCACTGTCCGGCTCGACGGAAAGTTTGGGATCCCAGACCGTGCCGTTCTTATGCGAGCCGGACGCAAATACGAACATTCCCATCTCGACGCTCTGGTCCACCAGCGGCATCGCCATCGTCACCGTATCCGCCGTATCCAGCGGCCAGTAATACTGGTCCTGGTGCCAGTACGTGGCCCTGCCTCCCGCCTCCCTCAGCAGCGCATGATCGTGATAGATCCTCACCCCCGACACCCCAAGAAGATCGGCAGCCACCCGCGCCAGTCTTCCCGACAACACGAACTGCCTGACGCCTTCGTCTACCCGCCACAGATTGACCATCTGCCCGAACATCCGTCCATAGATGCCCCGCTCGGGTAGTCGCTTCTTTTCGCGGCTTTGCCTTTTCACTGCTTCGAGGATCAACCCGCGGTATACCGCCGCCTCATCTGCACTCAGCAATCCACGCACGAGCAGGTGCCCGTTGTCCCTGAACTCGTCGCGCTGCGCAGTCGATATTTCGCGCCTGTCATCCAGTGGTGGTATGTTCCTGGTCGTCGCCATACGTAGTAGTGATGGTTGGTTCCCTGGTTAGTGAGATAGTTGGTTTTCTGGTCAGTGAGATAGTGGTTCCCTGAGTTAGTCTGATCGTTGGTTCCCTGGTCAGTGTGACCGCTGGTTCCCTAAGTTAGTGAATTCCCTCTATTCCTCGTAGAAGCCCGAATTTTTGCCTTCGTAAACTCGCGCATTGTAGAATTTGAATGCGGCATTACATCAGTCATTACCCTTACTCGCAGGTAAATTCATTTCGACAACTAGGACCACCTGGACAATTTCTCTATCTTGACAAGCAAATTCAGTTCCTATGAGAAAACTTTATACTTTTCTCGCCACATGCGCATTTTTGACGTTTGTCATTCCTTCCTTTGCACAGCATCAGGCGTTTAATCTTATCGGCAGTAACTACATCGAATCGGATGCAACTACGCTGAGTACCGCCGAACTTACACTCGAATTCTGGGTCTATGTGGACGCCGCCGCGATCGACGGCCAGCCCCACCAGTTCGTGTCTGTCGGTGACGTCAACGGCAACGGCTTCTACATCGGGTATGACGCGTCGGGCACCATGCTGGCGGGCGATTTCTGGCTGCAAAATCTCATAACCACAGGCGTACAGATGCCGACCAACCGGTGGACGCACGTCGCCGTTTCGGTGAACAGCTTTCTGGAGAGCGTACTGTACCTGAACGGCGCGGCCGTAGCCAACGGATATGTTACCTACAATGCCGGCTCGCCGTTCCGCATCGGCGCCATGGTCACGACGCCGACCGACCCCCAGTTCGCAAAAGCGAAGATCGACGACATGAAATCCTGGAATGCGGTGCGCTCGCCGTTCACCATCAGAAGGGATATGTTCACGGACCCCAATCCCTCCGACCCGACCCTTCTGGCCTGGTATAAAATGAACGACAACGGCACCCACGTGCTCGACAATTCTATCACCAGCGGCGGCGTCAACGAGGGTACGATCTTTGGCGACGGCGGCGCGCTGGGCAGTCCCGTCCCGGCCAACTACTGGACCTGGTCGCCGATATCGGATTCCTCCAATGCCCTGTTGTTCGACTCCACTGCCCACAGCCAGGTGATCATCCCGGACAGCGCCGCTTATGATAATATATTGAACGGTTCCGCCGGAACTGGCGGAACGATCGAGTTCAATTTCAACGCCACGAACCTGCCCACGGCCCCGGCCTTCAGCACCGTCCTGAGCAAATTCGGTCAGTACGGCATCCTGATGAACACCACGCAGATCGCCATCGACAACGGCAGCGGCACGCCGCTGGTGTATAGCCTTCAGCCCGGCGACCTTCCCAACGACGTAGTCCCGACGGGAGAGTGGCACCAGATGGCCTTTGTCAACGACGCGACCAATACGGTCACCCATATCTATTATGACGGGATGTTCTTCGCCGATATCCCCGGCACGATGGGAACGCCCCAGACGAATACCCTGGGCGCCGCCCTTCCCGTGACCCTGGGTATCACAAAAGACCCGGTCAACGGCGACAAGCAGCCCTTTAACGGTGCGATCGACGAGGTTCGCCTCTGGAACACGCCGCTGGACGCCCTGACCGTCTTCAACAATTATGACAAGACGCTTAGCGGCACCGAACCGGGCCTGATCAGCCAGTTCACTTTCGATCAGGGTATCGCCGCCAGTGACAATACCGGAATGACAACGGCATTCGACCAGGTGGCAGCCAACAACGGAACGCTGCAGAATTTCGCGCTGACGGGTTCCTCCTCCAATTTTGTAAAGCACACCCTGACGGTGATCCCTGTCCCGCTGCCGGTGACCCTTACCAAATTCAACGCGCTCCGCAACGGCGTGCAGGGCTATCTGCAATGGCAGACCGCCCAGGAAGAGAACAGTAAAGAGTTTGTCATCGAAAGAAGTTCGGACGGCAGGACGTATACCGCCATCGGCACCGTCCCAGCCGCCGGCACGAGCAGCCAGCCGGTGGACTATGACTTCACCGACCTGACGCCCATCAACGGTCCCAACTACTATCGCCTCAGAGAGGCAGACCTGGACAGCAAATACACCTACAGTATCGTCCGCGTGCTCAACTTCGGCGAGTCCAGCAGGGTCACCTGGTTTAAGACCGGCCACCTGACCGCCCAGGTCGTCTACCTGAGGGGTAACAATGAAAGCTATTCGCTGTGCGATATCAGCGGACATATCCTCCGCCAGGGCCAGCTCTCCGGCGGGAAGGCCAACGTATCCGGTCTGCCGGCCGGCGTCTATGTCGTGCGGGTCCTGACCCGGACGGGCGACGCATTAACCACTAAACTCTTCTTATACTAAGCAAAAAGGGCCCCGCGATGAAGCGGGGCCTTTTATTTATATGGGCTTTCACGATCGTTGCCTATTCCTTCATCCAGTCCCTTCGTATCTTTTGTTGTAGCTCATCCACTTCCTGCAAAGGATAGATCTTCCAGGTCTTATCCGTCACGTCGATGCCCAGTCCGCCGTAGGCCAGATATTTGGCGTAATCCGGTTCGTGCACCGTGTAAACATAGTCGAACAGCTCCGACAGATCGACCCCGGCCACGGTCTCGCATGCGCTTCTGAATTCTGCGTCTGTAAAACCTCTTCCTTTTTGTTTGTAGTATATCCGGTAGACCACCCGCATCACGTCGTCGAGCGACTTTTTGTTGCCCGTCGAATGCCGGATGGCCATATCCAGCAACAGACCGACCGCAGGCCCCTTCTGATAATAGGAGATCGTCTTGTTCACCGTGTCCCCCGTCCTTCCGAACGGCCCGTCGGACCAGGTCTCGTAGCTGGACTGGGCCAGGCTCTGATAGAGATGCCCCGTCTTATTTTCATACGCCGCTATATCGGACTGAAAATGTTGCAGCAGGTCCTGACCGCTCATCAGACCGGCCCGCCGCACCAGCATGTATTCGTAATAGACGGTCAGCCCTTCCGAGACCCAGAGCATATTTGTCCTGTTCTCCCGGTCATAGTCGAATGGCCCCAGCGCGATGGGCCTGATCCGCTTCACATTGAAGTGATGGAAATATTCGTGGGCGATAAAACAGAGCGTCCGCTGCCGCTCGCCCGCCTTATTCAGGGCCTCCCCCGAGAACCCGATGGTCGAAGAATTCAGGTGCTCGATACCACCCCTGCCCGGCCCGATCGCCAGAAAGGTATAGTGCGTGTACGGGAGGTCGCCGATGAGGTCCACGCCCTGTTGTACGATCTTCTTCAGGTCGTTCATAAGGCTGTCTCCGTCGAACTGCCCCGGCCTGTAGGCGGAAAAATAGTGGGGAACACCGCGCACGGTGAAGGGCTTCAGGTCCTCCAGGTTGCCGATCAGCATCGGGCTGTCGAATAAGATATCGAAATCCTGCGCCCTGTAGACGTTGTTTCTTCCTGCCACCGGCTCGAGGCCCGTGGCTATCTCAGGCAGACCGGCTTTCGGCGCGTGGCCTGCGGCTATCCCGGGCAGACCGGCTTTCGGCGCGTGGCCTGCGGGTTTCGGCGCCAGGCCTGCGGCCGCCTTGTTCCATCCCGGCCATGGCTTTACTTCCACGGTCACCGGCTGGTGAATATATCCGTCGACATAGAAAAAGACGCCCGCCGGCGCCACATATGCCCGCGTGCTGTCCAGCCAGGGCTGCGCCACAAAGGCCTTCGCGGCCAGGACGTCATAACTAACTGTGATGCCTGCTCGTTGTGTACCGAGGCTTGCCGCGCCCGGCCCGGCGGGGTTCTCCACCCTCCACGTATTGGGAGACGTCTTCTCCCAGCCCAGCTCTTTCCCTTTTTCGCCG
>Ga0068853_100000708_pt1 | contig 23050 bp, 24 predicted proteins | sample KBSCornC32_FD_65655 | JGI IMG/M metagenome (GOLD analysis project Ga0068853, IMG submission 65655) | Corn rhizosphere microbial communities from Kellogg Biological Station, Michigan, USA - KBS Corn C3-2 | ecosystem: Host-associated > Plants > Roots > Rhizosphere > Soil ... | reverse complement strand
AGGCCACTGCCGGAAAATTCGAGCCGGTCGGGCCATTCGACGAGCTGCATTTCGACCGACCGGCGGACACGCTTGCGGGCGCGGCGCAGCTGTCCACGGGCGAGGGCCAGCAGCGCCAGCACGTAGCCGATGGCCATCAGCACGAGGACAAGCAGGTTGAAGCTCCAGCTCAGCCGCGGTCCTGCCCAGTCGAGCGGGATGAGCAATGCCAGCGACCCGCAGGCCGCGAGCCAGACGAGGAGGACCAGCGCGCCCAGGATGCCGACGCGCGAGGTTGCCTGCTCGTAGGCGAGCGCATCGGCGGCGCTGAGCAGGTAGGTCGTGGTGCGGATGGGGTCGGCGGACATGGGGGCAGCTTAGCGCAAGCGGCCGCCCCATCCACCATGCTTCGCATGGTCCCCCTCCCCCGCGACTGCGTCGCAGGAGAGGAAACTGACTGCGACTACAGCTTGCGCGTGACCTGCTCGACGCGGAAGCATTCGATGACGTCGCCGGGGCGGATGTCTTCGTAGTTCTCGAAGGCCATGCCGCATTCCTGGCCGGCAGGGACTTCCTTGACCTCGTCCTTGAAGCGCTTGAGCGTCTTGAGCTTGCCTTCGTGGATGACGACGTCGTCGCGCAGGAGGCGCACGCCGGCGCCGCGCTCGACGATGCCTTCGGTGACCTGGCAGCCGGCGACCTTGCCGACCTTGGTGATCTGGAAGACTTCCTTGATCGTGGCGTAGCCGATGAAGGTCTCGCGGCGCTCGGGCTTCAAGAGGCCCGACATCGCGTTCTTCACGTCATCCACGAGGTCGTAGATGATGTTGTAGTAGCGGATCTCGATGCCGCCACGGGTCGCGAGGTCGTTGGCCTGCTTGTTGGCGCGGACGTTGAAGCCGATGATGATGGCGTTCGACGCCTCGGCCAGGGTGACGTCGGATTCGGTGATGCCGCCGACGGCCGAGAGCAGGATCTGCGCCGAGACTTCTTCCGTGCTCAGCTTGTTGAGCGAGGCGGTGATCGCCTCGACCGAGCCCTGCACGTCGCCCTTGATGATCAGCGGGAATTTCGCCACGCCCGCGGCCTTGAGCTGGTTCATCATCTGCTCGAGGCTGGTAGCGCCGCCGGTGGCCGATTTCTCGCGCAGCGCGCGGCTGCGATAGTCGGTGACTTCGCGGGCGCGGGCTTCCGTCTCGACGACCGAGAAGCGGTCGCCGGCCGAGGGCACGCCGGTAAAGCCCAGCACTTCGACCGGGGTCGAGGGGCCCGCATCCTTGACCTGATTGCCCTTGTCGTCGATCAGCGCGCGGACGCGGGCGAACTCCGTTCCAGCGACAACGATGTCGCCGACCTTGAGCGTGCCGCGCTGCACGAGCACAGTGGCAACTGCACCACGGCCGCGGTCGAGCTTGGCCTCGATGACGAGGCCTTCAGCGCGACCGTCCTTGGGCACCTGCAGCTCGAGCACTTCGGCCTGGAGCAGGATGGTTTCGAGGAGCTTGTCGAGGCCGGTCTTCTTGACGGCGGAGACCTCCACGTCGAGCGTTTCGCCGCCCATCGATTCAACCTGCACGTCATGCTGCAGAAGCTCGGTGCGGACGCGCAGCGGATTGGCCGACGGCTTATCCATCTTGTTGATGGCCACAATGATCGGAACGCCCGCCGCCTTGGCGTGCTTGATGGATTCAATGGTCTGCGGCATGACGCCGTCATCGGCCGCAACGACGAGCACGGCGATATCGGTCGCCTGCGCACCGCGGGCACGCATGGCGGTGAACGCCTCGTGGCCCGGGGTATCGAGGAAAGTGACCTTCTGCCCGTTCACCTCGACCTGGTAGGCGCCGATGTGCTGGGTGATGCCGCCGGCTTCGCCTGAAACGACGTTCGTCTCCCGGATCGCATCGAGTAGCGAGGTCTTGCCGTGGTCGACGTGTCCCATGATGGTGACGACCGGCGCGCGATGCGTCAGGTCCTCGGCCTTGTCGTCGGCGGGGAGGTCGTAAAGGCCCTGCTCGACGTCCGATTCGGAGACGCGCTTGACGGTGTGGCCAAGCTCGGTGGCGATCAGCTCGGCGGTGTCGGCGTCGATCACGTCGTTGATCGTCACCATCTTGTCCATGCCCATGAGCATCTTGATGACGGTGACGCCGCGCTCGGCCATGCGGTTGGCAAGCTCGCCGACCGTGATCGCTTCGGGGATCACGACCTCGCGGGCGAGTTTTGGCGCCTGTTGCTGGTTGCGGCCGAGCTTCTTGTCGCGGCGGCGGCGCATGGCGGCGAGCGAGGGACCGCGATCGCGATCGGATTCGGTGGTGGCACTTGCCACCGTCAGCCGGGCGCGGGCGAAGGCATTTTCATCGCCGGCGCGGCGGACGGGACGCTCGGGCGTCGCACCGGCGCGGCGGGCGACCGCCTCGGTTTCCATCGGGCGACCACCGGCGGGCGGAACGGAGCGGGTGCGGCGGCCATCGGCCTCCGACGGCGGGGCCGGCATGTTGGGGATCGGCGCGGGGCCGCGGCCGAAGCCACCCGGGCGGCGATCGCTCGAGGGACCACCCGGACGGGCGGAGGGAGAGCCGGGACGCGCCGACGGGCCACCGGGGCGGCGATCGGTCGAGGGAGTGCCGGGACGCGGTGGGCGGTCGGGCGAAGCCGGGCGGCGCGCCGAGCGGTCGTCGGCGGGGGCCGGACGCGGTGCGTCGGCCTCGAGCGTTGCGGTCTCGGCCTGGGCGGTGGCGCGGGCGGCGCGGGCGGCATCCTCGCGGGCGGCGGCTTCGCGGACTTCGCGGCGGCGCGCTTCGTCCTCGATGCGGCGGGCCTCGGCTTCCTGGGCGCGACGATTATCTTCGGCGGCGCGGGCACCGGCTTCGCGCAGAACGCGGGCACGGGCCTCGGATTCGGCACTCGACAGGCCCGGCGAGCGGGGCACGGCGCCGGCCGCAGGGCGCGGGGGGCGAGCATCGGGGCGCGGCGCAGCAGGTGCCGACTGGCGCGGCGGCGGAGCAGCAGGGGCGGAGCTGGCCGGGCGCGCCGATGCGCCGGCCGGGCCGTGGGGCGCGACGACGCGGTTCTTGCGCTCGACCACTACGGTCGATCGTCCGCCACGCGACATGCCCGCACGTGCGCCGACAGCCGGCCCGCCCTTGAGGGTCAGGGTCTTCTTGTGGGCGCCGTCCTGGGTCTTGTCGTCACTGTCAGCCATAAAAACTCGCTCTTTCAAAGGTCAATTGGCGGCGTAACGCGCCAATCTCTCGGCCCGTTTCACCACCGCGTCACCTGCTGCCCCTTGGGTCGGCGCAGCATGTATCACACTTTCGATCCCGAGTGCCAAACCCATTCGGGCGGAATCGAGCAATTCGAAATGGGGGATATTTACCGTCCCCATTCCCTGTTCCTCGGCACTTTTGGTCGCGGCCTTGAGGGTCGCGAGAAGCTTCTTGCGGCCATCCTCGGCGGCGTCGGTCGCCGTCAGGAGGGCAATGGCGCGCAGCGTCTCCAGCGCCTCCTTGACCTTGGTCATGCCGGTCAAAAGCTGACCGGCTTTCTTGGCCATCTGGAGCGCCGAAATCAGCCGCTGCTCGAGCCGCAGACGGGTCAGGCCCGGCAGATCGTCGGGCAGCCTGACCTCGGTCTTGAGGCTCTTGGCGAACGCCTTCCGGCGCACCGCTTCGGCGACCTGCTTTTCGCCGAGCGAAATCCAGACGCCCCTGCCCTCGGCCTTCATGTCGGTGTCGGGCACGAGCACGCCGTCCGGACCCAGCACGAAGCGAATGAGATCGGCCGCCGGCTTCACCTCATGGGTGAGCGCGCAACGCCGTTCTACTTCGTCCTTGCCGGGCACCGGGCGGTGGTCGCCCGCATTTACGCGGGCGCTCCTTCCTCGGGCATCTCCTGGGCCGGCGGCGCGAGATCGGCTTCGGTGATCCAGCCGGCCTTGAGGCGCGCCTGGAGGATCATTTCTTCGGCTTCCTCGCGCGAGACGGGGAAGTCCTTGAAGGTGCCGTCGAAGCGCTTGGTCTCGCCGTCCTTGCGCTCGGTCCAGCCGACGAGATCGTCGGCGGCGTTGCCGGCAAAATCCTCGACGGTCTTGATGCCGTCCTTGCCGAGCGCGACGAGCATTGCGGCGTTGAGTCCGGGAATTTCGTAGAGCGCATCGTCAACGCCGAGCGATTTGCGCTCTTCGTCATTGGCCTTCTCGATGGCGGCGAGATAGTCGGTGGCGCGCTGCTGCAGCTCGGCGGCGGTTTCTTCGTCGAACCCCTGGATCGACGTGATTTCGCTCAAATCGATGTAAGCGAGCTGTTCGACCGACGAGAAGCCTTCGGACGCCAACAGCTGAGCCACCATCTCGTCGACATCGAGCGCCTGCATGAAGAGCGCCGACCGCTCGGTGAATTCCTTCTGGCGGCGCTCGGATTCTTCCTGCTCGGTGAGGATGTCGATGTCCCAGCCGATGAGCTGGCTCGCAAGACGCACGTTCTGGCCGCGGCGGCCGATGGCGAGCGAAAGCTGCTCGTCGGGGACGACGACTTCGATCTTTTCGGCCTGCTCGTCGAGCACGACCTTTGCGACATCGGCCGGCTGCAGCGCCGAGACGACGAGATCAGCGATGTTTTCGGTCCAGGGGATGATGTCGATCTTTTCGCCCTGAAGTTCGCCGACCACCGCCTGCACACGCGAGCCACGCATACCGACGCAGGCGCCGACCGGATCGATCGATGAGTCATTGGAGGTAACGGCGATCTTGGCGCGGCTGCCCGGATCGCGAGCGATCGAGCGGATGGTGATGATGCCGTCGTAGATCTCGGGCACTTCCTGCATGAACAGTTTCGCCATGAACTGCGGGTGCGTGCGGCTCAGGAAAATCTGCGGGCCGCGCTGCTCGCGGCGGACGTCATAGATGTAGGCGCGGACGCGGTCGCCATAGCGGTACATTTCGCGCGGGATCAGCTCGTCGCGGCGGATGATGGCCTCGCCACGACCGAGATCGACGATAACATTGCCGTATTCGACGCGCTTGACCGAGCCATTGACGATCTCGCCGACGCGATTGATGTACTCGTCATACATGCGCTCACGCTCGGCATCGCGCACCTTCTGGACGATCACCTGCTTGGCGGACTGCGCGGCGATGCGGCCGAACTCGATAGGCGGCAGCGGCTCACCGACGAAATCGCCGATCTTTGCGGCCGGGTTCTTGGCCTGGGCATCGGGCAACGAAATCTGCTTGGCCGGCTCCTCGACGCTCTCGACCACCTCGCGTAGGCGGGTGAGCTTGAGCTCACCGGTGCGCGGGTTGATCTCGGCGCGGATTTCCGTCTCGGCGCCATAGCGCGTCTTGGCCGCCTTCTCGATCGCGTCCTGCATGGACGCGATGACGATCATGCGGTCGATGGATTTTTCGCGGGCGACGGCATCGGCGATCTGGAGCAGCTCCAGCCGGTTTGCGCTGACGGCCATTTAGTCGATCTCCTCGGGGATGTCTTCTTCAGGTGTGGAGTCTAGTTCTAGGGTTTCGACGTCGTCGCCTTCGTCGATGGGATTCTCTTCCTGATCGGCCTGCGCCATGTTCAGAAGCTTGTCGGTCATCACGAGCTTGGCTTCCGCGATGTTGGCGAGCGGCAGCACGTGATCGGGGTCGGTGTCCTTTGGCGCATCCGGCAGATGGATGGTGACGCTGTCGTCGGTCGCAGCCTTGATCTCGCCGCGGAAGCGCTTGCGACCCTCGATGGGATCGGAGAGCTCGAGCTTGGCCTCGTGGCCGATGAAGGCCTTGTAGTCGCGGGCGCGCACCAGCGGGCGGTCGATGCCCGGCGAGCTGACCTCGAGGTGATATTCGCGGTCGATCGGGTCCTCGACGTCGAGGACGGGCGAGAGGTCTTTGCTCAGCCGTTCGCAGTCGGCGATGGTGAAACGGCCGTGCTCGTCCTCGGCCATGATCTGCAGCGTCGTGCCGTTCTCCTGCGTGAGTTTCACGCGCACCAGCGAATAGCCCAGATCATTGGCGACCGGCTCGACGATGGCGGCAATGCGCGCCTCGAGGCCGGTCTGCTTGATGTAGCGCTTTTCTTTGAGGTCGAAGGGCAAGACGGGGGTACTTGGTTTGGCGGTCGCTCGCGAAGGGGCTCGCAACTCGCCGGAGTGGGTCCAGAAAAATCAAAAGAGCGGGGGCCGGTCAGGGCACCCACTCTCACAAGAGAGCAACGATGTAGCGCTGCATTTAGCTCTTCCGGGGCTCGAATGCAAGGGGAGCGGGGCCGGGCCAGTCGGCGCTGCCCTCGCATCGCGCTCCATTTCCGCCTCGTCGGCAAAGAGCCCGCCATCGCGAACGAGACGCCAGCCGCTGCCCTCTGATGCCGGACCGCATGACAGATGCTCGACATAATAGGTGAAAAGCCGGTCGGGCCGCTGGCAGAAACGCACGCGATTGACGCTCGCTGCGTCAACAGCAATCCGCAGATTCACCTCGCCATACATCGGCTCCTCCAAGGGGAGAGCGTCTGCCACCGCGAAGAGAAGTCAATCTTTCGCTAAGCGAGGAACGCGATCGCCTCGTGCGTGAAGGCCGGATCGAGCCGGGCGCCGACATGGTCGCCGGGAACGAGCGCGAGGCGCCCCACGGGAATGGCGGCGACCAGCCGTTCGGGATGGCGCGCGAGCGGATCGTCGACTCCCGCGATCAGGAGCGTCGGGACGCCGATGCGCTCGAGCGGCATCGGGGTCGCGTGAACGGCATCGGCCTGCGCGGCATGAGCCAGCAGATCGCCGCCGCGCTCGAGGACGCCGGCGCGGAAATTCCGGACGAGATCAGGATAGCTCGAGACATCGCGGGCCCTGAGTCCTTCGGCAAGCACGCGGTTGTCCAGCACGCGGGTGTCGACGCCGCCCAGATCGACCACCGCTTCGCCGACGCCACCGATGACGAGGCGTCTGAGGCGCCGATCCTCAAGCGCGACCAGCAGGGCGACGATGGCGCCCATGGAATAGCCGAGCAGATCGAAGCTCTCGAGCCCGAGATGATCGGCCAGAGTCGTGATGTCGCGAGCCATGCGCGCTTCGCCATAGTGGCGGGCCTCGTGCGGCTTGTCAGAGGCGCCGTGGCCCAGCGCATCGAGGCCGATGACGCGGCGGCCGTTACGCGCGAGCGCGGCCGCGATGCCGCAATCGACCCACTCGCTCAGGGTGTTTGCGGAAAAGCCATGCTGCAGGATGATCGCGGGGCCGGCATCTCCGCCGAGCTCATACCAGGCGTGGGCAAAGCCATCGGCGGTGGTGAAACGGTTGGCCTCATGCCGCGCCGATGGCATTGGCATTTGGGCTCAGGCCGCGTTTGGCCGCGACAGATAATAGAGCGCGCCGACGAGGACGATGATGTGGGCGACGACGCCGACCGCAATCCCCGCCCAGGGGATATTGCCGGCAGCGGCGGACCAGATGTCGCCGACGAGCCCGATGGCGTGGATCGAAGCATCGCCCCAGAGCACGGCCTTGAGCGTCTCCGACATCGGGTGATTGCGAACGAGGAAGTTGAGCACCGCAACGCCCAGCAGGATCGAGCCGAGGATGCGGAAGGTCGTGTCGGTCGCAGGCGATGCCGCAAGCTGGAACTGGGTCGCGGCAAAGCCGGGCGCAAGGAAGGTCAGGAGCCCGAACGCGAGCGCCAGGATGGTGGCAATCCAAAAGAAATAGGAACGCTTCATGTCAAATCCCCCCAGATGACAGGGGTCATGCTCTAGCCGGGCAGCAAGGGATCGTAAAGCTTGCGAGCGAAATCCGGCGCCTTGCGCCGCCCGCGTTAGGCATCGGGCAAGCATAAGATTCTAAGGGAAATCCCAGGGTCAAAACCACGGGAAACTTCCGCAATGTCCGCTGCACTCAAACTGGCCGAGACCCAGGCCGACGACGACAGCCGCCTCGCCGCGCTCGACCGCTATGACATCATGGATACGCCGCGCGAGGCCGCGTTCGACCGCATCGCGACGCTGATCCGGCTGGTGTTCGGGGTCGAAACCTCGCTCGTCACCATGATCGATGCCCACCGCCAATGGTACAAGGCGGCCCAGGGCACGCCCAACACCGAAGTGCCGGTCCGGGACACGTTCTGCCAATATTCGATCCTCGGGCATGAGCCGATGATCGTGCCGGATGCTTCGCTCGATGACCGGTTTCGCGACAATCCGCATGTGACGGCGAACAATGGCGTGCGGTTCTACGCGAGCATGCCGCTGACGACGCCGGACGGCGAGAATATCGGCACGATCTGCGCGATCGACAGCAAGCCGCGCGAGTTTTCGGGCCATGAGGTCGTGATCTTCAAGGAGCTCGCCCGGGTGGCCATGAGCGAGCTCGAGCTGCGCCGGCTCGCGACCACAGATGGGCTCACGGGGATCAATACCCGCCGCGCCTTCAAGGAGGACGCTCAGAAATATGTGGCGCTGGCGCGCCGGCATCGCAGCCAACTCAGTGCCATCGCCTTCGACATCGACCGCTTCAAGGCGATCAACGACACCTACGGCCACGTAGCCGGCGACACAGTGCTCAAGGCGGTGGCGAAGGCGGTGCAAGGTGGGTTGCGACAGAGCGACCTGCTGGGGCGGTTGGGCGGCGAGGAATTCGCGGTCGTTCTGCCGGATGCCGACAGCAATGCGGCAATGGAGGTTGCCGAAAAGCTCCGCCGGGCACTGCTGATGCTGAAATTTCCCCGCAGCCATCCTCCGATCTCGGTGTCGGCGAGCTTCGGCATTGCGGCACTCGATCCGGGAAGCGACGATCTCGACAGCCTGTTGGTCAAAGCGGATGAGGCGCTTTACGAGGCCAAGGCGGTGGGTCGCAACGTTTCGGTGGTTTGGCGCGGGACGACCAGCGCCACCATGCTGCAGGTCGATCGCCGCCGGGTGCTCAAGGCGGGCAGGCTCGTGTTCAACGATCGCCGCTCGACCCTCGACTGTACGGTGCGCGCGCTGTGGGAGACCGGCGCCGAGGTGCAGATATCGAACAGCGCGGACGTGCCCGAGACTTTGACGCTCGAGATCAAATCTTCCGGCTTCCAATGGAACGCCAGGATCGCGCAGCGCCGTCCTTCGAGCTTGGAACTCGAATTCACTCGCGACTGACGGCTATTTCTCGAACGTCACGTTCTCGACGCTGGCGCCGAGGCCCTTGAGGGTGCCGCGCAGTTCCTTGACCATGTCATCGGGACCGCAGAGGTAGAAATTCTGCGTCCAGTCTGTGACGTGGCGCTTCAGGAATTTATCGTCGATGCGATCGTGGAGCAGCTTGCTCTGCGGCTCGTCGGTGACGGTCCAGATGATCTCGAGGTCGCGCATTTTCTCGAACTCATCGCGGAGGATGATATCGGCTTCGGTCCGGTCCGAAACGATCAACGTGTGGCCGGCGAGCTTCCGGCGGTGGTGGAGATCGCGCAGGATCGCGATGAAGGGCGTCACCCCGGCGCCGCCGGCGATGAAGGTGCCGGGGCCCTTATAGGTGATGGTGCCCCAGACATCGCGGACGACCAGCGACTGGCCCGGCTTGTAGCCGTGGAGCCGCTCGGTGACGCCATCGCCGCCGGTGTTGAAATAGCTCTTGATGGTGAATTCGAGATAGGGCGCGTCGGTTAGCGCGGTGAAGGTGAAGGGATGCTTTTTCACGCGCCAGCCTTCTTCATCGAGCGAGACGTCGGTCGCCTGGCCAGGCTGGAAGGTATACCCCTCCGGCCGCTCCAGCCGGTAGCGCCGGACATTGTGGGTGACATCGGCGATCTCGAGGATTTTGACGCTGGGCATGGCTGGCTCCGGGACTTGTCCATCAGATGCAGGAAACGCCTTTTCGTTCCCGGAGCCTAGAGCGCGCGATCAGGCGGCGTCCTGCCGGCTGCGGCGCCAGAGGCCGGGCGGGCTGCCGACGATCTTCTTGAAGGCCCGGTTGAACGCCGCTTCGGACTGGTAGCCGACATCGGCGGCGACATTGGCAATGGCGGCACCCGGCCGCTCCAGCGCATGGGCCGCGAGCTGCATGCGCCAGCGTGCGAGATAGGTCATGGGCGGCAGTCCGACGAGCCGCGTGAAGCGCTCGGCCATCACTGAGCGCGACAGACCAGCGGCACGGGCGAGCGAGACCAGCGACCAGTCGCGCGCCGGGTCGGCGTGGATCTGGCCGAGGACGCGACCGACAAGCGGATCGCGCAAACCGCCGAGCCAGCCGCCGGATTCGGCGGGCAGCGCCTCGATATGCATGCGGATCGCCTGGACGAGCATGAGCTCGCTGAGCTTGGCCAATATCGTCTCCCCTCCGGGGCGCTCGGCACCGCCTTCGGTGAGCGCGGCGTTGATGAAGGTCGCGGCGAGCTTGCCGCAATCGGGACCGGCTTTGATGACCGTCAAGCGCGGCAAGACGTCGAGCAGCGGATTGAAGGGCGCCGCGTCGCAGCCGAAATAGCCGCAGACGATGTGGATACCGGGCCCATTGCCATCGACCGAGACACGGAACGGCAACTGGCGGTCCTGTGGGCGGTAGAAATCCTCCATGCGCGCCGGCACGCGCACGCCGGGCGCCGAGCTCAGATAATGCGAGTCGCCGCGCGGCATGAGGATGACATCGCCGCGTTCGATGCGACGCGGGATCTCGCCCAGCTCGTTGGCCTCGATCCAGCCTTCGCCATCCATCACCAGATGGAAGGACATCAGATGATCGGAAGTCGGCATGACGCGCGTTCGGATCTCGTCCGTGCGCGGACTGGCGACCGCCCAGGGGGCCGCCGCGTGAATATCGAAGAACACCGCTCCAGTGAGCCGCACGGCCCGCAGGACCTCGGACAAGACATCCATAGCTACCCCTATCTGCCCCGAATTTCGGCCAACACCTCCGGCGCTCCGATAATCCATTGCTTTTGTGAATGGAGGACGCCGGACGAATTGCAAATCGCCCCGGACCTGCTGCCAAACCCCAGCGATGCAGCGGACGATCTGCGCCGTCTTCAGGATCGGCGGACATGGTGATTCCATGCCTGAACGCCACATGACGGGCGGTGGGGAGCACTCAACGGAGATTACGACTATGCTCAAGAAATTCGTCATCGAGCGGGAGATCCCGAAGGTCGGATCACTCGATCACGCGCATCTGCGTGGCGTTGCGGCAAACTCGAACGCCGCGCTCGAAAAGATGGACGGCCAGGTGCAGTGGGTCCATTCGTTCATTACCGACGACAAGACCTATTGCTTCTATATGGCCGAGAACGCCGACCTGGTGCGTAAGCACGCGGCGATCGCAGGCATCCCGGCCAATGTCGTCAATGAGGTGGCGACCACGATCGACGGCAGCACGGCCCGGCCATGATGGATTTGCTCTCGACTGCGGGGGTCGTTCATCTATTCAAGGCCGAACGCCGCGCCCGGGGCTATGACGAGGTGCCGAGCCAGCCATTCGAGGAAGCGGCGCCTCGCGTGACGCCGCCGAAACATAAGCGTCGACGCTGGCTCGCGAATTTTTGATCAAGGGGCCGCCCACGGGCGGCCCGCCTACTGCCGGATGAAATCGAAGTAGAACGAGTGGAGCCGGCCCGCGGCGCGTGCCTTGGCCTCGTAGCGCGTGGGCACCCAGCCGGGCCACGGCTCGTGCCAGATGCCCGGACGCTGCGGCGCGAACCGGAAAGCCGGCGTACGGATGACATGCGCGAGGGTCCAGTCGGCGTAATCCTCGATATCGGTGGCGAAGTGGAACACCGCTCCAGGTTTCAGCACGCGCGCGAGCTCGCCGAGGGTCGTGGGCGACACGAAGCGGCGCTTGTGGTGGCGCGATTTGGGCCAGGGATCGGGGTAGAGGAGCCAGGCTTCGCTGAGCGAGGCGGCGGGCAGCTTCACCAGGAGCTTCAGGGCATCGTCCGTAAAGAGGCGGACATTGGAGATGTCCTCGGCGGTGATCGCCTCGATCATCTTGGCGATGCCGCCCGAGAACACCTCACAGCCGACGAACCAAGTGTCGGGGTGGGTGAGCGCCTGGCGCACCAGATGTTCGCCGCCGCCATAGCCGATCTCGATGGCGACCTGCTTTGAGCCGGGGAACAGAGCGGCTGGATCGAGTCCGCCCTCGGGCAGCGCGATCTCGAGCGTCGGCAGCTTCTCGTGAAACAACCGGTCCTGCCCTTTGTGCAGACGCTTGCCCGAGCGGCGGCCGAAAAAGGCCCGCGGCTCGCCCTCGACATTGAGCGGGGGCGGCTTGGCCAGCTCAGGCTGCCTTCACTGCCGCCTTGAGCGCGGGCACGAGGTCGGTCTTTTCCCAGCTGAACGAGCCGTCGCGGCCGGGCTTGCGGCCAAAATGGCCATAAGCGGACGTCTTGGCGTAGATCGGCTTGTTGAGATCGAGCTTGGTGCGGATGCCGCGGGGCGATAGGTCGAACACCTGGCCGAGCGCGGTCTCGAGCTTGTCCTCATCTACTTTGCCGGTGCCGTGGAGATCGACATAGATCGATAGGGGTTTTGCGACGCCGATGGCGTAGCTCAGCTGGATCGTGGCGCGATCGGCGAGGCCGGCTGCAACGACGTTCTTGGCGAGGTAGCGCGCGGCGTAAGCCGCTGAGCGATCGACCTTGGTGGGATCTTTGCCCGAGAAAGCGCCGCCGCCGTGCGGGGCCGCCCCGCCATAAGTATCGACGATGATCTTGCGGCCGGTGAGGCCGGCATCGCCATCGGGACCGCCGACGACGAATTTTCCTGTCGGGTTCACGTGCCAGACGGTGTCCTTGCCGATCCAGCCCTCGGGCAGCGACTTACGCACATAGGGTTCGACGATCTTGCGCACATCGTCGGAGGTGAGCGAGGCATCGACGTGCTGGGTCGAAACGACGATCTGCGTCACGCCGACCGGAACGCCGTTCTCGTATCTGACCGTCACCTGCGACTTGGCATCGGGGCCGAGCTTGTCGGCGCCGGGTTCGCCCGCCTTGCGCGCTTCGGCGAGGGCTTCGAGGATCTTGTGGGCGTAGTAGATGGGCGCGGGAAGCAACTCGGGCGTCTCGCGGCTCGCATAGCCGAACATGATGCCCTGGTCGCCGGCGCCGACGTCCTTGTTGCCCTTTTCGTCGACGCCCTGCGCGATGTCGGCGGACTGGCCGTGGAGCAGCACGTCGATCTTGGCCTTCTTCCAGTGAAAGCCCGCCTGCTCGTAACCGATGGCCTTGATGGCCTTGCGGGCGGTCGACTTGAACTTGGCCGGATTGACGATCGGGGCACCCGAGGCGTCCTTGAGGATGTTGCCCTCTTTGTCCTTCTTGAGCAGCGTCGGCGGCACCCGGACTTCGCCGGCGATCACGACGCGATTGGTGGTGGCCAGCGTCTCGCAGGCGATGCGCACCTGGCTCGGGTCCATGCCGGTCTTTTTGGCTTCGCGGAAGACGAGGTCGACGATCTCGTCGCTGATGCGATCGCAGACCTTGTCGGGATGACCCTCCGACACCGATTCCGAAGTGAAGAGATAGGACTGCCGCACGGCCGAAACCCCCGAAAAGTGACCAAAAACGCGAAAATTCGCGCAGTTCGGGCGCGGTTGTGTCACCGGAAGGGGGTGCGGTCAATGGCGATATAAAGAAAGCTTGATATGCCGCAGCGGGTGTTTGGGGAAATCCTATGCGGCGTTCAGGCGATCGGGCGCTGGCGCCGCGTGCGGGTGAGGATCGCGGCGATCAGGCCGAGCAGCACAACGATCAGGAACGGCCAGTTGCCGAAGCGATCAAAGAGCGTGGGCGGCAGCTTTTGCGGGACCGGGCCATCGAGGACGGCGGTCGCGCCTTCGGGCAGGCTGGCGGTGATGCGGCCGAGGGGATCGGCGATGAAGGTCAGCCCGGAATTGGCGTCGCGCAGCATCGGCAGGCCGGATTCGACGGCGCGCAGCAGTGCGTGATGGGCGTGCTGGGCGGGACCGATGGAGCCGGCGAACCATTCGTCATCGGTGATGTTGAGCAGGAATTGCGCGTCCGCCGGGTTGGCCCCGAGATCGCCCGAAAAGATCGCCTCGTAACAGATCAGCGCGATGAAGGTGGGGATGCCCCGCGCAGTAACCAGCCGCTTGGCCGTGCCGGGGGCCCAGCCATTGGTGCCGGGGACGAACTGCCTGATGCCGAACATCTTCCAGAAGCCGGCGAAGGGCAGATATTCGCCGAAGGGCACGAGGTGGGTCTTATCGTAGCTCGCGACCACCTCGCCCTGGTTGTTGATGGCGAGGAGCGAATTGTAGCCGGGGGCGTCGGGATCGCTGCCGGCTTCGGGCTCGCGCGGTGCGCCTGCGAGTAGAGTCGTGCTTGCCGGCAGCATGTGGCCGATACGCGCGAGGCCTTCCGGGTACTGGCTCATGAAAAACGGGAACACCGACTCGGGCCAGATGAGCAGCGACTTGCCCGCAAGGCCGCCATTCCCGGTGGAAAGATCGATCAGCCGGCTCACGAGCTCGGGCGGCTTGATCGAGGCCCAATCCGCCTGGGTGGTGATGACCGGCTGGACGAGCCGCACGTTGAGATCGCTGCGGCTCGCGATGGGCGTGGCGTTGAGGCGGACATTGCCCCAGGCGATCTGCCCCGCGATCACGACGATGGCGAGAAAGAACGGCGCCAGTCGGGCCGCGACGCCGCGGCCGTCGGCGGGCCAGATCAGCGCAGGCGTGAACGAGAGCAGCGCGGCGATGGCGGTGAGGCCGTAGACACCGATGATCGAGGCGAGCTGCATCATCTGCGTATTGGCGGTGAGGGCGTAGCCGAGGAGGTCGAACGGGAAGCCGGTGAAGAATGTGCCACGGGCGAACTCGGCGGCACTGAGGAACGCCGCGAGCGTCATGATGCGCCACGCACCATGGCTCCAGCAGAGATGAGCGAGCGCCGATGCGAGTCCCCAGAAGAGCGCGATCAGCGCCGCGAGCGCCGCGATGGCGAACGGCATGAGGACCAGAAACAGAACGTCGTTCTCGAGAAAGAACGCGGCGCCGAGCCAGTGGAAGGCGATGATGAAATAGCCCCAGCCAAAGGCGAAGCCGATGCGGAAGGCGGGGCCGAACAGACGGCCGAGTCCCGGACGGCGCTCGGCACCATCGAGTGCCCAGACCCAGAATGGGAACGCCACAAAGATCGCGGGGAGGATGAAGAGCGGCGGGATCGACAGTGCCGCCACCGCGCCCGCCACCAGCAGCATGAAGAAGCGCCGCCAGCCATGGGCGAGCATGGCCCATTCGGCAAGCCGGGTCATGCGGGCGAATCAGGGAGAAATGCAGCCATCGGCGACTGACTACCCACCGGGTCACTCCCGCGAAAGCGGGAATCTCGGTTGCTCTTGGGGAAACAGCCGAATCCGCGCACTGGGCCAAACGGAGATTCCGCGTTCGCGGGAATGACACCGAGAGGATTGCAGGATCCGGGATTACTCCGCCGCTCTCTTGTCGGCGTCGGCGGTGCCGTCGGCCTTGGGCGCGCGGCCGCGCTGCTTCAGTCGCTTGATCTTGATGCGGCGAAGCTGGTGGGAATCGGCCTGCATCACCTCGAACTCGAAATTCTTGATGCCGCCGATGACCTCGCCCTTTTGCGGGACGCGGCCGGCGAGCGCGAAGACGAGACCGCCCAACGTGTCGACATCCTCGGCATGCTCGCCGGGATCGAACTCGGCCCCGATCAGCCCCTGCACGTCGCTGAGCTCGGCGCGGGCGGCGGCGATGAAGATGTTGGAATTGATCTTGCGGATGAGCGGGCCATCCTCGGTGTCGTGCTCGTCCTCGATCTCGCCGACGACGGCTTCGAGCAGATCCTCGATGGTGACGACGCCATCGGTGCCGCCATATTCGTCGATGACTATGGCCATATGCACGCGTTTGGACTGCATCTGTGGGAGCAGATCGCCCACCGGCATCAGCGGCGGCACGAAAAGTACCGTGCGCACGATGTCGAGCTTGCCGAGCTTGTGGCGCAGAGCGGGCGAGACCAGGCGCACAGGCCCCGGCTTTTCGGGATCGGTCACCCTCTCGGTGATCCGCCGCAGCGCATCCTTGACGTGGATGAAGCCGGTGATGTTGTCGATCGAGCCGGAATAGACCGGGATGCGCGAATGGCCGACTTCGCGAAACTGCGCGATGAGCTCGCCCAGGCTCGACTCGATATCGATGGCCTCGATATCGGCGCGCGGCACCATCACGTCCTCGACGTGCTTGTCGCCGAGCTGCAGCACATTCTGGAGGATCGTGCGCTCGGAGGGGGAGAAGTCCTGCGTCTCTCCGGCGGCTTCGGATTCGAGGGCTTCCTCGAGGTCGTCGCGCAGTGAAGCCTGCGGCACGAAGATCGCCTTGAGGCGGTGAAACAGCGATTGCCCCCGCGGCGCAGCGGGGGCGGTGGGCGACGGCGGCTCGGTCGGCCGGTCGTCGGATCGGTTCTCAGTGCTCGTGTCGCTCATCGCTCATTCGTCGGCATAGGGGTCCGCCACCCCCAGGGACGCCAAAATCTGGGTTTCGAGGCCCTCCATGGCAAGGGCCTCGTCGTCGTCCATGTGATCATAGCCGAGCAGGTGGAGAAAGCCATGGACCACGAGGTGGGTGAAATGATCCTCAAAGGAAATGCCCATTTCCCCGGCCTCCCGGACCAGGGTTTCCCGCGCGAGGATGAGGTCGCCCAGGAGGCCCTGGACGGCACCGAAGGGCTCGATCTGGGGAAAACTCAGCACGTTCGTCGACTTGTCGATGCCGCGCCAGTCACGGTTGAGAATGCGCTGTTCGGCGTCGTTGGTAAGGACGATCGAGAGCTCGGCGGCACCGGCGATCTTTGCCTTCGATTGTGCCAGCGCGGCGCGCACGGCTTCTTCGGCGCGCGCGTCGAGCGCGTCGGGCCAGCCTTCGCTGTTGCGCGAAATTTCGATGGTGAGGGGTGCGGGCATTACGCCGGCTTGGTTGCCCCCGCCGCGTCGTAAGCCCGCACGATGCGGCCGACGAGTGCGTGGCGCACGACGTCCTTGTCGTTGAAGCGCGAGATGTGAACGCCCTCGATACCGTCGAGCAGCTTGGTCGCTTCGACGAGCCCCGACTTTTGCCCCGGCGGCAGATCGACCTGGGTGGGATCGCCCGTGACGATCATCTTGGAATTCTCGCCGAGGCGGGTCAAAAACATCTTCATCTGCATCGATGTGGTGTTCTGCGCTTCGTCGAGGATGACGACGGCGTTGGCAAGCGTGCGGCCGCGCATGAAGGCCAACGGGGCCACCTCGATCACACCCGAAGTAATACAGCGTTCCACATGCTCGGGGCGCATCATGTCGTAGAGCGCGTCGTAGAGCGGACGCAGATAGGGATCGACTTTTTCTTTCATGTCGCCGGGCAGAAAGCCAAGGCGTTCGCCGGCTTCGACCGCCGGGCGCGACAGGATGATGCGGTTGATGTCGCCGCGCTCGAGCAGCGAAGCGGCATGCGCCACCGCCAGATAGGTCTTGCCGGTGCCGGCCGGGCCGACGCCGAAGACGAGTTCGGCACGATCCATGGCGCGCATATAGGCATCCTGACCCGGGGTCCGCGCGACGATGGTCGCCTTGCGCGTCGCGATCTGCGCCATGCGCACCTTGCCCTTCTTTTCGAGGGTGGGCAGGGTCAGCTGGTTGTCCTCGGCCTCGATCATGCGGATCATGGTGTCGACATTGGCGATGTCGAGCGAGCGGCCTTCCTCGAGCATGCCGTAAAGCGATTCCAGCACCCGGCGGGACTGGTCGACGGCCGAAGCCGCGCCCTTCAGCATCAGGTGATTGCCACGCGGCGTCGCGGTGACCTTGAGGCGCTGCTCGATGAGGGCGAGGTTCTGGTCGAAATCGCCGTAAAGCTGGGCGGCGAGGCGGTTGTCTTCGAAGGCCAGTTCAAGCTCAGAGGCAAGGGCGTTGTCTGGGGTGGCGGACAAATGCCTGTTCAAGTGCTTGAAAACCCTTTGCTTTCGGCGGACCTGACGTGGTCAGGCCGGAATTGATGACTCAACAACGCTAGCAGTTTTGCGTTCCGAGTGTGTGACAATCTTGCCTTCAATCGAGTTGTTTCCGGCGGCGGTGATCAGCACCGGCTGGATTGTGCCGATCAGGCTTTCGGGCGCCACGAGGTGAACGGCCTGCAGATATGGGGAGCGGCCGCCCAATTGCCCAGGCATGCGGCCTGGCTTTTCGAGCAGCACATCCATGGTCCGGCCGACGCAGGCTTTGGCAAAGCCGCGCATCTGGGCGGTGACCAGGTCGTTCAGCCGGGCGAGCCGCTCGGTCTTGATGTCTTCGGGGATTTGATCGGGCATGTCGGCGCCCGGGGTGCCGGGGCGGATCGAGTATTTGAAGGTGTAGGCCGAGGCGTAGCCGACCTCGCGCACGATCGACAGCGTCTGCTCGAAATCGGCATCGGTCTCGCCGGGGAAGCCGACGATGAAATCGCCCGACATCGCGATGTCGGGCCGGACCGCCTTGATGCGATCGATGAGCCGCAGATAGTCGGCGCGGCTGTGCCGGCGGTTCATGCTCTTGAGGATAGCGTCGGAGCCCGACTGCACCGGCAGATGCAGCCACGGCATCAGCTTGTCATTGTCGCGATGCGCTTCGATCAGCTCATCGGTCATGTCCGAGGGGTGGCTGGTGGTGTAGCGGATGCGCGCGAGGCCCTCGAGCTCCGCGAGCCGCTCGCAAAGCGCGCCGAGACCGATAGTGCGGCCGCGTGCATCGAGCCCGTGATAGGCGTTGACGTTCTGGCCCAGCAGCGTGATTTCGCGCACGCCGGCCTCGACGAGGCGACGGGCTTCGGCGAGGACCTGCTCGACCGGCCGCGAGGTTTCGGCACCCCGCGTATAGGGCACGACGCAGAACGAACAGAACTTGTCGCAGCCCTCCTGCACGGTGAGAAACGCCGTGAGCCCGCGAGCGCGGATGATCTTCGGCGCGGCGTCGGGCAAATGCTCGAACTTGTCCTCGGCGGGGAAGTCGGTCTCAACGACGAGCTCGCCGGCACTGGCGCGATCGAGCAGGTCGGGCAGGCGGTGATAGCTCTGCGGCCCGAAGACGAGATCGACGCGGCCCTTGGCGCGGCGCGCGATCTCTTCGCCTTCGGCCTGCGCGACGCAGCCGGCGACGGCGACTTTGAAATCGCGGCCGGTCTCGATCTTGATTTCGGCGAGGCGCCCAAGTTCCGAGAAGACTTTCTCCGATGCCTTTTCGCGGATGTGGCAGGTGTTGAGGACGACGAGGTCGGCGTCATCGATCACCGTCGTCGGCTCATAGCCATGCGGCGCCAGCGCGTCCGCCATGCGGTCGCTGTCATAGACGTTCATCTGGCACCCGTAGGTCTTGATGAACAACTTTTTGGGCCGGAGCTCGGCGGGCGTCGTCATGGGCGGCGGTTTAGCACTGGGGTGACAGAGGAGCCAGCGGGTCTCCCTCCCCCGAGTGGGGAGGGCGGCGCGCTTGTGAGCGCAGCGTGCTAGCAAGCCGGGGTGGGGGGAGCCGCGGCTCCAGCTGTGCTGACTTCATCTCCCCCCACCCAGCTTCGCTAGGCCTCCGGCCAAGCGTCGCTACCCTCCCCGCTCGGGGGAGGGAGAAGAGGGTGCTACTCCACCGCGACCGCTGTCTGCGTCACGAGATCGCTCACGTCTTCGTGGCGGTTGAGCTTGACCAGCATCCGGCGGACTTGCGTCTCGGCCTGCTTGGTCACGACCTTGCGGTCGGTGGCGGCGGTCATGGGGATGGGCGTGCCGAAGGCGATGGTCACATCCTTGACGCCCGAGGTCAGCAGATTGCCGACGACCTCGCGGAAGCCGCGGGCGTTCATGCCGGAAATGCCGCTCCGCTCATTGCGCGAGACCGGCAGGCCCTGAAGGTGGGTATAGGCGATGGTGACGGGTTGGATCATGACGTCGCGCGCACCGCCCATTTCCATCGCCTGTTGTGCGGCTCCGACCAACGCACTGCGGAAGGGCTGCACATGCGTTCCGAGGTCGCGATGGCCCTCGGCGAACAGCAGCACCGCGCCATTGCTCGCGAGCCTGCGGCCCATCTCGGCGCTGGTGCGCTTGGCGTCCTGCTTGCGGTTGTAGTCGACATAGAGCGTGCGCTGCAGCGAGGCCATGAAGCCGACGAAGAACGTATTGCGCACCCCGGTCTTGGCGACGAACGTCACGTCCGCGACCGAGCCGATGGCGATGATGTCGGTCCACGAGATGTGGTTGGAGAGCAGCAGCGTCGGATGACCGTCGAGCGGCTTGCCGATGGCGTGAACGCGCAGGCCGAGGAAGATGCAGCCGACGCGATGGAACAGCATGGTCAGCACATTTGAGAAGAGCCCGAGCCGCGTGATCACGAACTGGATCGGAATGCCGACGATCAGCACCGGCAAAAAGACGAAGATGAAGAACAGCGTTCTGAAGATCACTTCTCGCTGCCCTCCTTGTCGAAGGGAACGGCGTAGAGCTCGAGCCGATGATCGACTAGACGATAGCCGAGGCGCTTGGCGATCAGCTCCTGGATGGCCTCGATCTCTTCATTGCGGAACTCGATGACCTTGCCCGAACGCACATCGATCAGGTGATCGTGGTGCGTGTCGGGCAGCGTCTCGAAGCGGGCGCGGCCATCCTTGAAATCATGCTTGGCGACGAGGCCGGCTTCCTCGAAGAGATTGAGGGTGCGGTAGACGGTCGAGAGCGAAATCTTGGAGTCGATGGCAGCGGCGCGGCGGTAGAGCTCTTCGACGTCCGGGTGATCGGTCGCGGCTTCGACGACCTGCGCGATGACGCGGCGCTGGTCGGTCATGCGCATGCCCTTTTTGGCGCATTGTTCCTCGAGGGTCTCGGTCATCCGATCCATGCTGGAACCCTAATCCAGTGGGCGCGCCATGACCAGCGCGGTCGCCGGCTTGCCGTCGGGCCGCGCGTAATAGCCCTGGCGCTCGCTGAGCTTTTTGAAGCCGAGCTTTTCATAAAGATGGATCGCCGCCGGGTTGTCGTTTGCCACCTCGAGGATCATGCGCCGGGACGGCGTCATGCGCAAATCCTCAAAGCAGGCGTGCATCAGCGCCGCGCCGACGCCCTTGCCGCGGAATTTCTGATCGACTGCGATGGTCATGAGCTCGGCGTCGTCACCGAGCAGGCGCAGCATGGCGAAGCCCGCGACCTTCCGCTTCTTGTCGCAGGCGACGAGCGTGGGCGTGTCGGTGTCGTTGAGATAGGCCTCGATGTCCTGGCGCGGCCAGCCGCGATAGAAGCTGCGGGCATGGAGCGTCGCGACCGCATCGGCATCGCGCTGCTGCGCGGGCTCGATGTGAAGCCCGAGCGGCGCCATCCAGCTGCGCTGCATCATGGGGCCGGCTCCGCTACCCGCGCGACCCGGAACTTTTCCTGCGGCTTGGCATCGGCGCCGCGAATGTAGCTCGCCTCGGGCGGGAACAGCGCCAGGTCGGCGGTCGCGGCGAAGCGGGCCAATGCGGCGATATCGACGAAGGGCGAGGTGATGATGGCCGCGCCAGGCGGGACCAGCGCACGCGCCTCGTCCATCGGCAGCAAAGCGGCATCGCGGATCGGGATCGCCGGGCCAGAGAAGGTCTGCACATAAGCCTCGCCGCGACGCGCATCGAGCAGCACCGCGAGCGCGTCACATCCAGCGACGAGCGAGAGGGCGAGCAGCGATGGCACCCCGATGACGGGGACCTTCAGCGCGAGGCCGAGACCACGCGCGGCGCTCAGCCCGATGCGGAGGCCGGTGAAGGAGCCGGGGCCGGTGGTGACGGCAACGCGATCGAGGTCCGCATAGGTCGCGTCATTGCGCTTGAGCAGTTCTTCGAGCGCGGGGAAAAGCCGTTCGGCCTGGCCGGTCGGCATATCCTCGACGAGCGTATCGATATGCTCGTCGCGCAGCAGCGCGAGCTGCAGCCGTGGGGCAGCGGTGTCGATGGCGAGAAGCGTCGTCATGCCCGTCATGTAAGGCGGGCCAGAGTTCGGGGCAACTAGACCTGTGCCACGGCCTCGACGCCGGGCACGAAGTGCCGCAGCAGGTTTTCGATGCCGGATTTTAGCGTCGCGGTGGAGGACGGGCAGCCCGAGCACGCGCCCTGCATGTGAAGATACACCGTGCCGTCGCGGAAGCCCTTGAAGGTGATGTCGCCGCCATCCATCGCCACGGCCGGGCGGACGCGTGTCGAAATCAATTCCTTGATGACTTCGACGGTCTCGCTGTCGGCGGGCTCGAAGAATTCCTCGGTCGCCACGGCGGCCACACTGCCGTCGTCGATCACGGGCTTACCCGAGAGGAAGTGCTCCATGATCACGCCGAGGATCGCCGGCTTGATGTGGCTCCACTCGGTCGAATCCTTGCTCACCGAGACGAAATCGGAGCCGAGGAACACGCCGGTCACGCCCGGGATCGAGAACAGCCCCGCGGCGAGCGGCGAAACGCCCGCGGCATCGGCGGTGCGGAAATCGCGCGGCTCGCCGGCCAGCACTTCGCGGCCGGGCAGGAATTTCAGCGTCGCCGGATTGGGCGTGGCTTCGGTCTGGATGAACATGGTGATACCGTTTTGGAATGGTTCTAAAACTAATGTCTGGCGACCCGAAAGGCAAGCCGTCCGGTTTCAGGCGACCGCCACGATTTCCTCGTCCGTCATCGCACCGGGGACGACCGTGACGAGGATGTGGAGCTTGTTGTGGCCGACAAAGTGCAGCACCAGAGGCCCGGGGCCCTTGTCGTTCTGGCCGGCGGCCAGCACCAGAATGCCGATGCCGGGGTCCTCGGCGACCACCTGCTCGATGGCTTCGACCGGCGTGCCCTCGCGGATCACCGTCTCGGTGCGGATGTTGCCGATCTGGCCGATCCGGGCGATGCGCGCGTCGAGCGTGCGCTCAGCCTCCTGCCGCGCTTCGGCCCGCATCGTATCGGCGACACCGATGAACTGGCCGAAATCGGCGGTGTCGATCACCGACATCAGGACCAGCGTGCCACCCGTGCGCCGGACGCGGTGGGCGGCAAAGCTGACCGCGCGATCGCATTCGGGCGAATCGTCGACAACGACGAGAAATTTCCGGGAATAGCCAAGGTCCGCCATGGGCGCATTGTCCCAT
>Ga0068853_100000706_pt1 | contig 23093 bp, 20 predicted proteins | sample KBSCornC32_FD_65655 | JGI IMG/M metagenome (GOLD analysis project Ga0068853, IMG submission 65655) | Corn rhizosphere microbial communities from Kellogg Biological Station, Michigan, USA - KBS Corn C3-2 | ecosystem: Host-associated > Plants > Roots > Rhizosphere > Soil ... | reverse complement strand
TACCAGGCCATCAGATGCGCGCCGTGGACCTCTTCCTCGATCGTGGCGATCTTCAGCATCGCCGGCACGCCATCGCGTCGCACCGGCAGCAACTGGCTGCTGTGCGTCGAGATGGCCTTGCCGTCCGGCGCCAGCCGCCAGCGTGCGAGCCAAGGTTTGAAGATGTCTTCCGCCGCCACGATGAGATCCTGCAGTTCCGAAGACTAGTGCCCGGACCCTAGCCGCAGGAAGTCTCTCGGCAAAGGCGAACAACGGGCGATATGGCCGGCGGAAGAAAGGTCTCCGCGCGGGAAGACGACGGGCGCCACCATCCTCCGTGCTGCCGCCATCGTAAGTGCTTGCCCAACCGGCCGCGGTCGAGTCTATCATCGTCCTTTGGCGCGACAGGAGTTGCCCGCCGAATGAACGTGGCGCTCGGGCGCGCGGCGCCTGCCATCGAGATCGATCGCCCGGCCCTGGTGGACCTCATCCTCAGGCGGCCGGAGCCGGTCGTCGTGCTCGAGGCGCCGGCCGGCATGGGCAAGTCCGTGCTGTTGCGGCAACTGGCGGCGCGCACCGGCGGCCTCGTGCATGCCGATGTGGCGGCGCCGGCGTTTGAGGCCGATTGCACACGCGTCTGGGACGTGCCGGCGGACGGGGGAGCGGCCCTGCCTGAAGCCTTCACCGCGGGAGGGGCAAAACTGGTGCTCGCCAAGCGGCCCGAGACCGAGATCGATGGGCTCGCTCGGGCCATCGTCTATGGCCGCGCCGCCGTTATCGGGCCGGCCGACTTGATGCTCAAGTCCAGCGAACTGGCCTCGGCCGTCTCGCCGCGACAGGCGAGCCGGCTCGTCGCACGCAGCGCCGGCTGGCCGCTGCTCCTGCCCTATGCGCTCGGCAAGCGCCTCGACGAACGGCTGCTGGCGGACCTCTTCGAGCACGACCTGCTGCAGCAGATGCCCGTTGCCTCGTTCGTGGCCCTCGGCGAGATCCTTGCCGGCCGCCCCGCGCTTCTCCCCCAGCCGGATGCGCTGCTGCCGCTTGCCGGCCCCTCAGCCGAGGGTACGCCAGCGCTGCGGCTCGAGCACCTGAGGCAGCCGCTCGTAAGTGCCTACGGGGCCGCCTGGACGAAGCGCACGGCCGATGCCGAGGAGGCCGCGCAGATTGCGGCGGTGCTGCTCGAGCACGGCCGAGCGACCGAGGCCATCACCACGCTGCAGCGCGCCGGCCGGTACGAGGCCGCCCTCGACATCATGAAGGCGGACAAGGGGTTCTTCTACGTTTACCGCTACGGCAGCGCCGCCTTCGACACGGTGCTCGCCGGCTTCCCGCAGGATTTTGCCTTCGCGCATGAAAGTCTCATCATCTGCCACAGCCTGCAGGCGCTGAAGCGCGGCGACGTCGCCCGGGCGCGGCAACTGGTCAGCGACCATTTCGGCGGCACCGCCAACCAGCCGGCCCGCGTGTTCGGCGATCCCGCCGCCTATTCGCTGCAGTTCCGCTTCTTCCGCATCATCATGCTGATCTACGAGGACGTGTTCGTCACCGACGACCTCTTCGAGCAGATTTTTGGCCTGATCAGCGAGTTGCCGGCCGACGCACACGAGGAACGCGGCTCGTTCTACAACTCGCTCCTCGAGTTCTACATCCGGCGTCGCCGTTTCGCCGAAGCCGAGGACGTGGCTGTCCGGGCGCGACAGCACTACCTCGCGGCGCGCGTGCCGATCCTCCAGTTCTACATCAGCCTGCATCGCGCGGTGATGCGCCTGATGCAGGGCGACGCCAGCGAGGCACAGCGCTTCGCCGACGAGGCGGCGGCCGACCTCAGGGCGTGTGGCTTCGAAAGCCCGAGCGATGCGCGCCTGCTGGCGCTGCTCCAGGCCTGCGTCGACTACGAGGGTGGCCACGCCGAGCCGCTGGCCCGCTTCCTCAGCTTCGAGCTCGACGATTTTTCGCACAGCGAGATCTGGCCGACGGTCATCGACCTTGCGCTCCATTATGGCAGCCAGGCGCTGAGCGAGCACTTTTCGACCATCGCGGCGCGCAGCTTCCTCGACCGCTGGCGCGTCTACCAGGTCCACAACCGCCAGTTCCAGGCGATGATCGACATCCGCGAGGCGACGGTGCTGCAGAACGGCAACCGCTGGCAGGAGGCGGCCGAAAAGCTCGCCTCCGTGCCCTCGCGCATCTCGCGCGACCACGTCATGAGCAACGAGGCGCTGACCCGGCTGCAGGGGCGCGACGAGATCGCGCTAGCGCTTGGTTGGCTGCGGCAGCTGGTGTTCGAAACGCCGCTTCGACCCGGCCTCGATCGGCAGCTTTCGGCCATTCTTGGCAACCTCGAGATCACCGGCCGGCAGCGCATCTCGCTCGAGATCTGGCTCGCCTACATCGCCAAGCGCCAGCGCGACCCCTCCCGCAGCCGGTCGCTGCTGCAAAAGACGCTGGAGCGGGCCGCGCGGCTCGGCGCCCACGGGCCCCTGGCCGAGGAGCGCTACTTTCTCGCCGAGCTCATCTCCAACCAGCGCGTGCAGGACTTTCTCCACACCTCCCCGCACATCCGGCAGGTGTTGCGGCGGCTGACGGATGCCGGGCTTGCCAGCAGCCCGGCCGGCGCCCGGAGCGGCCTCTCGCGGCGCGAAACCAAGGTGCTGATGATGATTTCGGAAGGCGGCTCCAACAAGTTCATCGCCAAGGCGCTCGGCGTCACCGAGGCAACGGTCAAATACCATCTCGGCAACGTCTACCGGAAGCTTGGCTGCAAACGGCGGCGCGAGGCGATCAGCGCCGCGCGGGCGCTCGGCCTCGTCCACTGAGCGACCGCGGGCAAAGAGCAAAACCTAGACCTTTTTGATCGAATCCTATCCTCTTATGCCGTTGAGGTAGGCCGCCGCGGCGCGCGAAGCTTCTTCTCCGGGGCGGCCGGGAACGACCGGTGCACCGAGGGCGAGGCGCCGCCGCCGACGAGCCGATGCGGAAGCTCGGGGGTGGCCGGATCGAGGGACGTGCGAGGGCACCCCTCAGCAAAGGAGACCATGAGCATGAGCAGGGAAGGATTACTGGCCTCGGCGGCCGCGGGCGCACTGGCGCTCGGCCTCGCCGTTGCGGGCCCGGCCACGGCCGACACACTGGTGACGATGAATACCGTGCAGATCTTTCAGACCGTCGATCCGGCCAAGATCTCCGACTACACCGACTACATGGCGGCCGTGAACCTTTACGACGGCCTTGTCGGCGTCGACTATGCGGGCAACATCACGCCCGAGCTTGCCTCGAGCTGGGATGTATCGGCGGACGCCAAGGAGGTGACCTATCACCTCAAGCCCGACGCGCATTTCTCGGACGGCACACCGGTCACCGCTAAGGACGTGGTCTATACGTTCGAGCGGCTGCTGAAGATCAACCAGGGCCCCGCCAACCTCTTTGCCGATGTGCTGAAGCCTGGCTCGGTGACCGCGGTCGACGACCACACGGTAAAGTTCACGCTCTCCAAGACCTACGCGCCATTCGTGACGACCGTGCCGGCGGTGTTCATCCTCAACTCGAAGGTGGTCGAGGCGAACAAGGGCACCGACGACGGCCAGACCTACCTTTCGACCCACACGGCCGGCGCCGGCGGCTACCTGCTCAAGAGCTGGGACCGCGGCAGCCAGATGACGATCGTGCGCGATCCGAAATACTATGGCGGCTGGAAAGACCATCCGATCGATACCGTGCACTGGGTCATCACCAATGACGAGGCGACGGTCAAATCGATGGCGGCGTCGGGCGAGCTCACCATGTCGAGCCAGTACCAGTCGCCCGAGACCTACGACGCGCTCAAGGGGATGGACCGCTTCAAGATCGTGAAGCAGGACACGGCCGTCGCCTTCTACATCAAGCTCAACACCAAGGCGAAGCCGACGGATGACATCCACATCCGCAAGGCGCTTGCCTGCGCGACCGATTACGACACCATCCGCAACACGATCGTGCCGGGCGGCGAACTGAACGGGCCGCTGCCCAAGGCCTTCGCCGACTACTACGCCTCGGACCTTCCGGCGCCGAAGTTCGACCTCGACTGCGCCAAGGCGGAAGTGGCGAAGAGCAAGTATGCGGGGCAGACGCCGATCCCGATCACCCTGCAATATGTCTCGGGCACCAAGTTCGAGGAGGACATCGCGCTCCTCATGCAGTCCAACCTCGAGCAGGTGGGATTCAAGGTGACGGCGCAGCCCGACCCCTGGAACCGCGTGACCGAGCTGGCGACCAAGCTCGAGACGTCGCCGGCGATGTCGGAGGTGTTCTTCGGGCCGACCTATCCGAGCCCGGACTCGATGTTCTTCACCCAATACGACAGCAAGGCGGCCGGCACCTGGTCGTCGCTCGAGTGGCTGCAGAACCCCGACATCGACGCCCTCATCGAGAAGGCGCGCTCGACCGGCGACAAGGCACAGCAGGCCTCGATCTACAAGGACCTGCAGCACAAGCTGGTCGATCTCCAGCCCGACGTGTTCCTCGAGACGCAGACCGTCCAGCACGCCATGGACAAGTGCCTCTCCGACTACAAGTCGGTGCCGATGCAGTCGTTCGACTACGACTTCAAGCTCTACAGCTGGACCTGCAGCAAGTGACGTCTTCGCGAGGGCGGACATTGGTTGCCGCCCTCGCTTCATCCACCGCGCCATTCCCGCGAAGGCGGGAATCCAGTTTGACCGCAAAGACCGTGGTCGAGACGAAACTGGATCCCCGCCTTCGCGGGGATGACGCCGTGGTAGCCTGAACCCAACGGGACGTTAACGCGCTTGGAATTCCTGCTCTTCCTCATCCGCCGGGTGCTCTGGTCGATCCTCGTCCTGGTCGGCCTCTCGATCGTGATCTTCGTGATCGCGCGGGTGGTGCCGGGCGATCCGGCCCGCATGGCGCTCGGCCCCACGGCGACGCAGGAGCAGGTGGCCGACCTCCAGCACAAGCTCGGGCTCGACCGTCCGCTGATCGAGCAATACGGCCTCTTCGTTGCCGACCTCTCGCATGGCGACCTCGGGCGTTCGCTGCTCAGCGAGCGGCAGGTCACCGCCGACATCCGCGACTCGTTTGCCGCAACCTTCGAGCTCGTGGTTTCGACCATTCTCATCGCCATGGTCCTCGGTGTGCCGCTCGGGGTGATCGCGGCGCGCTGGAAGGACAAGTGGCCCGACAACGTCGTCCGGCTGATCGCCATCTTCAGCGCTGTGACGCCGACCTTCTTCCTCGCGTTGCTGCTGCAAATTCTCGCCGGCTACGTGCTGCATTGGCTGCCGACGACGGGGCGGCTGACGCACGGGCTCGATTTCGTGCCCGATATTACGGGGCTCGCGGTCGTCGACTCGCTGCTGCGCGGCCGGCCCGACATCACTCTCGACGCGCTCCGCCATCTGCTGCTGCCGGCTTCGGCCCTCGCTGCGGCGACGATGGGACAGATGGCGCGGCTGACCCGCGCCTCGATGCTCGAAGTCGCCAACCAGGACTACATCGAGGCCAGCCGCGCGTTCGGCATTCCGGACTGGCTGAGGACGGTCAAGTACATGCTGCGGCCATCGTTCGTGCCGCCGCTCACCATCATGGGGCTCGAGTTCGCCTCGATGATCGGCAACGCCTTCGTCGTCGAGCTCATCTTCTCCTGGCCGGGCATGGCCGCCTACGGCATCCGCACCATCCTGCAGAAGGACCTCAACGCCGTGATGGGCGTGGTGATGGTCTCGGGGGTGTTTTTCGTCGTCGTCAACCTCGTGATCGACGTCCTCGTCGGCTTCGTCGATCCACGCATCCGCATTCGGGGCGCGCGGTGATGGCGGACCTGATCGACGGCGCCGCGACGGAGGAGGCCGCCCCGCAGCGCCGCCTCTCCAACGCCTACCAGAACTGGTACCGTTTCTCGCGCAACCCGACGGCGGTGATCGGGGCGGCCATCGTCATCGTCTGCGTGCTGCTCGCCATCTTCGCCCCTTTCATCACGCCCTACCCCAAGGACGTGGGCGCGATGGTCAATTTTCGCGTCCGTCACATGCCGCCCTCCGCCGCGCACTGGTTCGGCACCGACGACGTCGGCCGCGACATCCTCACCCGCGTTGTCTTCGGCTACCGGGTTTCGCTGCTCTTGGTTTTGGTCGTGCTCGGCACCGCCGTGCCGGTCGGCTCCATCCTCGGCATGCTCGCCGGCTATTTCGGCGGCTGGGTCGAGATCGTCATCATGCGGGTGACCGACATCGCCCTCGCCATTCCGCCGCTGGTGATGGCGCTCGCCGTAGCCGCCGTGCTCAACCCGAGCCTCGTCAACTCGATGCTGGCGGTCGCGATCCTCTGGTGGACCTGGCACACCCGGCTCGTCTATTCGATCACGCGGCAGCTCAGGACGCAGGAGTTCATCGAGGCCGCCGAGACGCTCGGCGCGAGCAAGTTCCACATCATCTTCCGCGAAATCCTGCCGAACTGCGTTTCTGCAATCGCCGTCAAGACCTCACTCGACGCCGGCTTCGTGATCCTCGTCGGCGCCTCGCTCAGCTTCCTCGGCCTCGGCATCCAGCCGCCGACGCCCGACCTCGGCACGATGGTCTCGTCCGGCGCCTCGTTCCTGCCGGACAACTGGTGGGAATCGGTGCTCCCCGGCTGCGCCATCCTCTTCGTCGCGCTGGGCTTCAACCTCCTCGGCGATGGGCTGCGCGATCTCTTCGACGTGCAGGAGGTGCGATGAGCGAGGCCCTCCTCAGCGTCCGCAACCTCAGCGTCGACTTCTCGACTTACGGCCGGGTCAACCATGTGCTGCGCGGCGTCTCGCTCGACGTGCCGGAGAAGCGCCACATCGCGCTCGTCGGCGAGAGCGGCAGCGGCAAGACAGTGACCATGAAGACCATCATGGGCATCCTCCGCCAGCCGCCCGCGGCCGTGACCGGCGGCGAGATCGTCTTCGACGGCCGCGACCTGCTCAAGGCCAGTGCGGCCGAACGCGATCGCCTCCGTGGCACCGCGATGGCGATGATCTTCCAGGACCCGATGTCCTCGCTCAATCCGGTCTTCACCATCGCCGACCAGATGACCACCATCCTCAAATACGCCGACCGCCGGCTCGGCCGGTCGCGCGGCCGCCGCGAGCGGCTGGCGCGGGTGCACGAGGTGCTGGGACAGGTGCGCATGCGTGACCCCGAGCGCGTGGCACGGTCGTATCCGATCATGCTTTCGGGCGGCATGCGCCAGCGTGTGCTCATCGCCATGGCGCTGCTCAGCGAGCCGCGCCTGCTGATCGCCGACGAGCCCGGCACGGCGCTCGACGTCACGACGCAGGCGCAGATCCTGAAATTGCTCAAGGACCTCGTCGAAGAGCGCGGGCTCGCGCTGCTGATGATTACCCATAACCTCGGCGTCGTGCGCGAGACGTCGAGCTACGTCTACGTCATGCATAATGGCCGCATCGTCGAGGAAGCGGCGACCGCCGATCTCTTTGCAGCGCCGAGGCAGGCCTACACGAAGAGCCTCATCGCCAGCGTGCCGCGCCTCACCGGCGGCACCGATTTTCTCACGGTGGCGCAGGCCGAGATGGAGGCCGCGCCATGAGCGAGCGGCCGCTGCTCGACATCGTCGATCTGGTGAAGACCTTTCCCGTCCGCAACCCATTCGGCCGGCAGACCGGCGAAGTGCGCGCCGTCGACGGCGTGTCGTTCTCGATCGCCCGCGGCGAGGTTTTCGGCCTTGCCGGCGAAAGCGGCTCGGGTAAATCGACCATCGCTCGCATGATCATGGGCCTCACCCGTCCGACGAGCGGCGACATCAACCTCAACGGTGAGGATATCATTGGCGCTGTCGGCAGCCGTGCACATGGCCGCAAGGTGCAGATGGTGTTCCAGAACCCCGGCTCCTCGCTCAACCCGCGCCGCACAGTCGGCCAGTCGATCGCCGTACCGCTCGTGGCGCATGGACTTGCAAGTGGCAGCCGCCGCCAGCGGATCGCCGAGCTGCTCGAAATGGTGCAGCTCCCCGCCGATTTCTCGAGCCGCTATCCGCATGAGCTCTCGGGCGGCCAGAAGCAGCGCGTCGCCATTGCGCGGGCCCTGGCCGTCGAGCCCGAACTGCTCGTCCTCGACGAGCCGACCTCGGCGCTCGACGTCTCGGTGCAGGCCCGCGTCATCGCGCTGCTCATCGAGCTCGGGCGGCAGCTTGGGCTGACGTTCCTCTTCATCTCGCACGACCTCTCGCTGATGCGGAATTTCGCGCAGCGGGTGGGCGTGCTCTACCTCGGCAAGCTTGTCGAGACGGGGCCGACGGCCTCGCTGTTCGAGAACCCGCAGCACGACTATACGCGCCTCCTTCTCGCCTCGGTGCCGGTGGTTTCGGCCGAGGAAGAGGCGATGCGCCCCGCTCTCCCCCTCATCAACGGCGAAGTCGCGACCGCCGCGCAGGTGCTCGCGGGCCTCGCCGAAAACCAACAGCCTCATTGACGACAAAGGACAGTTCACCGTGATCAGGATCGGCATCGACGTCGGCGGCACCAATACGGATGCCGTGGTGATGGAGGGCAGCAAGGTCATCGCCGGCGTGAAGGCCGCGACCACCGCCGACGTGATGTCGGGGGTGGTGGCCGCGCTCAAGGATGTGCTCAAGGCCTCGCGCCTGCCGGCCAGTGCGATTGACGTGGTGATGATCGGCACGACCCATTTCACCAATGCCGTGGTGCAGCGCCGCGACCTCGCCCAGACAGCGGCTGTGCGCCTTGGCCTTCCAGCGACCGCCTCGCTGCCGCCGATGGTCGATTGGCCGGAGGATTTGAAGCAGACGATCGGCAACCATGGCTACCTCGCCCATGGCGGCAACGAGTTCGACGGCCGGGTAATCTCGCCGCTCGACGAGAAGGAGCTGCTCGGCATCGCCGCCGACATCAAGGCCAAAGGCATCGACACCATCGCCATCACCTCGGTGTTCTCGCCGGTCTCGGCCGAGTTCGAGAAGAAGGCGGGCGAGATTTTCGCCAGGGCCGTGCCTGGCGCCCATATCACGCTATCCAGCGACATCGGCCGCATTGGCCTCCTCGAGCGCGAGAATGCGGCGATCATGAACGCCTGCCTGCGCGACCTGTCGGCCAAGGTCGTCGACGCGTTCGGCGAGGCGATCGCGCAGACGGGCATCAAGGGAAAGTTCTTCCTGACGCAAAACGACGGCACCCTGATGGAGGCCGAGTTCGCCAAGAAATTCCCGGTCCTGACCTTCGCCTCCGGCCCCACCAACTCGATGCGCGGCGCGGCGTTCCTCTCGGGCGTCGGCGACGCCATCGTCGTCGACATCGGGGGCACGACGTCCGACGTGGGCTCGTTGCAGAAGGGCTTTCCGCGCCAGGCCACCGTCGCCGTCGAGGTCGGCGGCGTGCGCACCAATTTCCGCATGCCGGATGTCTTCTCGATCGGCCTCGGCGGCGGATCGCTGGTCATCGAGGGGCCGGACGGCATCAAGGTCGGACCGCAATCGGTCGGCTATCGCATCGTCAGCGAGGCGCTGATCTTTGGCGGCAAGACGCTGACCACCTCCGACCTGATGGTTGCCGCCGGGCGCGCCGATTTCGGCGACAGATCGAAGGTCGGCCAGATCACGAAAGACCTCATCGACCGTACGCAGGCGCGCATCAGCAAGATGCTCGAGGACTGCGTCGAGCGCTCGCGCCTCTCCCCCGAACCGCTGCCGGTGATCGTCGTCGGCGGCGGCTCGATCCTCGTCGATGGTCCCATCGCCGGGCTCGAGGTCATCAAGCCCAACCACTTTGCGGTCGCCAACGCCGTCGGCGCCGCCATTGCGCAGGTCTCAGGCGAGGTCGATCGCGTCTATGCGCTCGCCAGCATGAGCCGCGACGCCGCGCTCGACGATGCCAAGAAACAGGCAACCGAAGCGGCCGTCGCCGCCGGTGCGCTCGCGTCCTCGATCGAAATCGTCGATGTCGAGGACGTGCCGCTTGCGTATCTCCCCGGCAACGCCACGCGCGTCCGCGTCAAGGCCGTGGGAGAGCTGCATGTCTGAGGCGGGCTACCTTCTCACCGAGGGCGATCTTCGGGCCTTGGCGATTGGCGCCGCGCTGCTCGGCACGGGCGGCGGCGGCAACCCCTATGTCGGCATGCTCCGCACCCGCGAGCTGATGCGCAAGGGCGCCAGCGTCCGCGTGCTGCCGCTGGATGCGCTGCCGGACGATGCCTGGGTGGCTGAGGTCGGCGGCATCGGCGCGCCGGTCGTGGGCGTCGAGAAATTCGAGGAAGGCGCCGAGTGCCTGAGGGCGATGCGGGCCGTCGAGGAAGCGGCTGGCGTCAAGGTCGCAGCCACCATTTCGGGCGAGATCGGCGGCGCGAACTCGATGGAGCCGATCATCACCGCGGCGCAGTCGGGCCTGCCGGTGATCGATGGCGACGGCATGGGCCGCGCTTTCCCGGAAGTTCAGATGTCGACCTTCATGATTTATGGCGCCAAGCCGGCCCCCTCGGCGATCGCCGACGAGAAGGGCAACGTCGTGGTGTTCCGCGAGGTGATCGACATGTACTGGCTCGAGACCTTTGCCCGCGGCGTTGCCGTCAACATGGGCGCCGCCGCGGGCTTTGCCATCGCGCCCATGCGGATGGACTTCATCCGGAGGACCGCCGTGCCCGGCACGGTGACGCAGGCCCTCGAGATCGGCCGCGCGGTGCTCGACGCCCGCGCCAGGCGGCAGAACGTCATCGAACGGGTGTGCGCCGCGACCGGCGCCCAGGTGTTTTTTACCGGCAAGATCGTCGACGTGCGGCGCGAGCTCATCGGCGGCTTTGCCCGCGGGCGGGCCGTGATCGCCGGCGTCAACGAATGGACGGGCTCGGAAGCCCAGATCGCTATCCAGAACGAGAACCTCGTGCTCTGGGTCGATGGCGTCCCCAAGGTGGTGGTTCCCGACCTCATCATGAACCTCGAGCTCGATACAGGCGAACCGATCACCACCGAAATCCTGCGCTACGGGCAGCGGGTTGCCGTCATCGGCCTCCCCGCCCATCCGCTGATGAAAACCCCCGAAGCGCTCGAGGTCGTCGGACCCAAAGCCTTCGGCTATCCCGAGCTCACCTTCACGCCGCTGAACGCGGCCAAAGCCGCCTGAGGCCAGCATGAAAATCCTTCGCAGCATCGAAGCGCACGACCTCGAGGACATCGCGACCGGCGGCGCCATCATGGGGACCGGCGGCGGCGGCGATCCCTATATCGGCAAGCTGATGGCGCAGCAGGCCATCAGGAAGCACGGGCCGGTCAAGCTCGCCGACATCGAGGACATGCCCGACGATGCGCTGATCGTTCCCGTCTGCATGATGGGCGCCCCGACAGTAATGACGGAAAAGCTGCCGCAGGGCGACGAGTTGATGAACGCCTTCCGCCAGCTCGAGCAGCTGCTTGGCAGGAAGATCGACGCCGTGCTCTGCGGCGAGGCGGGCGGCATCAACTCGACGACGCCGTTCGTAGTGGCCGCCGCCAGTGGGCTCCCCCTCATCGACGGCGACGGCATGGGGCGTGCCTATCCCGAACTGCAGATGGTGACCTTTACCATGCACGGCGTCTCGGCGACGCCTATGGTGCTCTGCGACGACAAGGGCAACTCGCTGGTGCTCGATACGGTGAGCAACGCCTGGACCGAGCGGCTGGCCCGCGCCGCCACGGTCGAAATGGGCGGCTCGGCGCTCCTCGCCTTCTACGCGATGGACGGCAAAACGGCGAAGAAAGCCGTGGTGCGCGGCACGCTGAGCCTCTGCGACAAGCTCGGCCGGACGCTGCGCGAGACCCGCGCGGCGCACGGCGAGCCCGTCCAGGCGATCGCCGGCATGCTCGATGCCGAGATCATCTTCCACGGCCGCGTCCGCGACATCGAGCGGCGCACTGTCGGCGGTTTTGCGCGTGGCACGGCGCAGTTCGAGGGCGTAGAGGAGTTCGGCGGCCAGACCTTCAGCCTCGAGTTCCAGAACGAGTTCCTGATCGCCCGCCGGGACGGCAAAGTGCTGGTGACGACGCCCGACCTCATTACCGTGCTCGATGCCGAAAGCGGCTCGCCCGTCACCGCGGACTCGCTGCGCTACGGGCTGCGGCTCAAGGCGCTGGCCTTCTCCAGCAATCCCCAATGGCGCACCCCCGAAGGCATCGCCCTCGTCGGCCCCCGCTACTTCGGCTACGACGTCGACTACTCGCCAATCGGCGGCAGGCAGGCAGCAGAGTAGCGGCGCGGCCGCTTCGGGACGATCGCTGCCCTGGGCTTGGCGCTCTCTGCGAACTCAGTGTTCGTGGCGCGCCTGCGCGTTGGATAGCGATACATCTTGGAGGTGCAGCGGGCGAGCGCGTCGCTAGGCTGGTCCTGAATCGCCTGCCGCAATAGCATAGCCCGGGAGGCTCTTCAGCTGACGCTCAAAGTGCTGCAGCGAGTGTCGCGTGCGTACCAGGTCCTGGCCATGTCTCACCTTCGCCGCGGCGGCATCCGGGGCGCCGAGAAGCTCGCGTAGCCGCGCAACGTAGGCTTCTGGATCGTCTTCCTGGTTGACCGGGTAGCCCGTTTTCTCGCTGACGAGCTCGGGAATGCTTCCCACCGTCGGCGCAACCACGGGCAACCCCAGGGCGATGGCTTCAATCAGCACAATCGGAATGCCATCCCATTTGCTCGTATAGAGAAAAGCTGCGGCGTCGCTCACGGGCAGGCTGGCCATCCCCTCAAACGCGCCCTGGATCGTAACGTTGGGCAGGCTTTGCAGGGCCTCGAGATCACCCGCCGGCACGTCGTTCCACACCGAGCCGAAGACTTCAAAATCGATATCCGGCATGCGGCCGGCTATGGCGGCCAGGAGGCTAGGTCGTTTCTGCCGGCAAAGACGGGCGGCCCTAGGATGCGGGGCCGACCCTTTGCGAAATGAGGCACACGAGGGGGGAGCAGCGTTGGCGTATAGAGCGGCAGGATTCGACGGCGGTCGAAGCCCGTGCGTCGAGCGAGCTCGTCGGCGAAGGTTTTGGAGTCGGTCAGGACCTGGTGCACATATTGTGCGGAGGCCGGGAAATGATCCGCCGCATACCCCACCGGTACATCGAACTCGTTCAGGTCGTCGCAGAACAGCGACGCCACGACGCGCGTCTCCGCTGGCATGCGCTGCCCATGAAGCCTAAGGGCGCGCCAGGCCAGGCCCGAGTTGACGATGTGCAGCACACGCGGCCGCAACCGATCGACCAGCCCGGCAAAGACCTCGGCCTGGTCAATACTGGGCACGCCGTCCAGCTGCTGGCCCAGCTCAATCAGCGCGACCGATTGCGGAACCTGGTCCAGCCACGCCCCCTTTGCGGACTCGGTCGTGAGCAGAACCAGCCGATTTTCGGGCTCCGCTGCCAGCACTCGCAGGTGATAGAGTAGTACGGCGTCGGCTCCGCCGCGCTCCACCCACGGCGCGGCAAAAACGTGTGTGGGGCGAGCGCCGAGCCGCGGCATGATCTCAAGATGGACGGCGTCCGCAATCTCCTCGGGGGACTGCCCAGCAGTCGCCAGCACCATGCCCGCCTGCGAGCCGCGCCCCGGGGACGCGAAAGCGCGGCGCACACGTCCGGCGAGCCTTTGATACGCCGCGCCGGCCTGGGGGCCGAGGAGATGCACGACCCGCGGCAGCGTCCTGCGATAGAGCGTGGCGAGGGTGCCAGTGAGGGTACGCATTTAGAACTCTGCCGATCGACGCCCAGAGCCTAATATCAAGGGCTCGGCAGCAGTCGAACGGCCAATGGCGCGGCAATTGACTTGACCGCCGCTTGTTGCTCCTAAGATACTATAGTTGCTGTATTTTGCGAGCCGAGCAATCGATTTGTCCTCTGTGCAGTCTGTCCCCAACCCGACGCCAAGCATCCCGCGACGGCTGGCAAGAATTGTTCGGCGCCAGTTGCGGTGGCTTGTCGGGTCGGATCGCGATGTGGATCGTTCGCTCTCGGCAATCGGCGACCTCGAGGCCAGGATCGCCTCGCTCAATCAACGCGTGGATCGGCTCGATCGGCACCGCCGTGTCGGCACCGTCATGGACTTCATTGCCAGCTCGACGATTGACGCCGGGCCGCTGGTGTCGGTGATCATGCCGACGCGGAACCGTGTGGATTTTCTGCCGCGTTCGATCGGATCGGTCCTCCGCCAGACCTACGAGAACTGGGAGCTGATCGTTGCCGACGACGGCAGCGAGGATGGCACCCGCAAGTATCTGAGGGACAGCGGCGCGCGTATCCGCGTCGTCTCCTCGCCCGGCCTCGGCGCTGCCGGGGCGCGCAACCGGGCACTGGCAACGGCGCAGGGATCGCTCATCTGCTATCTCGACGACGACAATGTCATGCATCCCGACTGGCTGAAGTCGGTGGTCTGGGCATTCGAGACCTTTCCCCAATGCGACGTGCTCTATGGCGGCATCTGCATCGACGACATCGAGCGTGTGAACAATACCGGGACTGGGGAGCTTCCCGAACTGTTCTTCGAGCCCTACGATCACCTGGCGGTCGCCCGGGACAATGTTGCCGACATGGGTGCGATCGCGCATCGCGCCGGCCTGCCGGAGGCCCAATTCGACGAAACGCTTCGCGAAATGGCGGACTGGGATCTGTTCTTGCGCCTCACCAGGACGAAGCCGCCGCTGTCGCTGCCGGTGTTGGCTCTCTATTACCGCACCGATGCCCCGGCCCGGCTGAGCAACGGGCCAACATTTGCGACCGACAGGGAGCGTGTCAGGGAAAAGAACCGCCGATGAGCGCGCCGAAGGTCATGTTTCTCGGTCTCGATGCCTTCGATCCCGGCATCGCGCGGCAGCTCGCCGCCGGCGGCGTCCTCCCAAACATCAGGACGCTGTTTCAGCGGGGCGGATCGGCGCGCGTCATCAACCCGGTCGGCCTCTATGTGGGCGCCCTGTGGGTGACGTTTGCCACCGGCCAGCGGGCGGACAAGCACGGGTTTCACTGCTGGCTGGAGGTCTCGCCCGAGACCTACGAGCACAACTTTACCAAGCCGCCGCAGATGACCAATCCGTTTTGGCACCGGCTCGGCGATCAAGGGCGGCGCGTTGCGGTCGTCGACGTGCCGCACTCCCGCATCGAGGGTCCGGTCAACGGTATCCAGACCGTCGAGTGGGGGAGTCACGATCGGCATTTCGGCTTTACAACATGGCCCCCCATGCTCGGGCCCGATATCGAATCCCAGTTTGGACTTCACCCGATTTTGGGCATCGATGCCCACGACGTCCGCGAATTCGCCCCCGATGACTACGTGCTTCGTGAGGGCAAATACCGCACGCCCGACGAGGATCGGGGGATGGCCGCCGGGCTCGCTGCCGGCGCCTCGACCAAGGCGCAAATCTCACGCCACCTGTTGAAGCTCGAATCCTGGGATTTGTTCCTCGCTGTCTTTGGAGAGAGCCACTCGATCGGACACCAGCAATGGCACCTCCACGATCCGACCCATCCGCGCTACGACGCGAAAGCGCGGGAGGCGACAGGCGGGGACCCGCTGGTCAAGATTTACAAGGAGCTCGATCGCGGCGTCGGCGAGCTGCTGGCCGAAATCGAGGACCATACCGTCGTCCTGACCCTCTTCAGTCACGGGATGGGGCCGCACTACGACGGCAGCCATCTCCTCGACGAGTTGCTGACGCGCATCGATGCCTTCAACCGGGCGTCTCAGCGGTTCGCGCCAGGACGGGCGCTTCGCAGCGCTGTGGCGCAGGTGCCACTTCGGTTGCGGCAGCAGGCGGTCGCCCGGGCCGTACCGTTCTTGCGGCATCGTGCCGCCTCGCAAGCCCTTCCGTCCGCGGCGGTTTACGCGCTTTCGGCGCAGCGAGCCGCGCAGCGCTATTTCATGGAGCCCAACAACACGGTGGTCGGTGGCGTCCGCTTCAACGTCATCGGCCGGGAAAGTGCCGGCCTGGTCGCGCCCGACGAGGTGCGTGAACTCGCGGTATCGCTGGCCGATGACCTGCAGAGCGTCGTCAATCTCGCGAACGGCCGTCCCGTCGTCAAAGATATCGCCATGGCCAGTGACCACTTCAGCCGCTCGCCGGGCGACACGATGCCGGACATGTTTGTGTTCTGGGACAACTCGGCTTCGATCGAGACCGTCTGGTCGCCGAAGACCGGGACTGTCCACGGCCCCTATGACGATTGGCGCACGGGTGATCACCGCGACACCGGCCTGCTGCTCGCCAGCGGGCCTAACATCCCGAGTGGCGTGCTGCCCGACATCGCCCTCGAGGACTTTGCGCCGACGATCGCGTCGCTCCTCGGCGTGTCTTTGGATGGGGTAGACGGCAAATCCGCCGCCTGGAGCGCTGCCTAAGCGGCGGACCATTTTGAGGCGCTGAACGCTGCCCTCACGCGGCGCCCGCGGGCATTTGAGTTGACCGTGACCGGGGCGGCCACGACGTTCCGGGCTCCTTCCTGCACAAAGGCGTCACCATGCTTCCTCCCGTTGAGACCCTCCGCCGGCCTACGCTCGTCCTCCTCGCCCTTGTCGCCGGGCTCGCGCCTTCCGCGGGCTTTGCCGCGCCGAAACCACCCGTGGTGGTCGAGCTCTTCACCAGCCAGGGGTGCTCGTCCTGCCCGCCGGCCAATGCCAACCTGATCGAGCTCAGCAAGCAGCCCGGCGTGCTGCCGCTGAGCTTTGCGGTGACCTATTGGGACTATCTCGGCTGGAAGGACATTTTCGACCGGCCCGAATACACCGACCGGCAGACCGCCTATGAAGGCCCGCTTGGCCAGGAGGGCCCGTTCACGCCGCAGATGGTGATCAACGGGCGGACCAGCCTTGTCGGCAACCGGCTCGGCGAAGTCGAGCAGGCCGTCGCTGACGCCAAGCCATTGGCCGGCCCGAGCGTTACGCTAAGCGCCGACAAGGTGGCGATCGGTACGGTGGCCGGCGCGACGGGCGCCGATGTCTGGTTGGTCCGCTACGACCCCAAGCTCGTCGAGGTGCCGGTGGGGCGCGGCGAGAACACCGGCCGCACCCTACCCCACACGCATGTCGTCCACGGGCTCGAACGACTCGGCGCATGGAATGGCGCCTCGGAGACCTTCGCGGTCGCGGCGGCGCCCGCCGGCATGAAGACCGCGGTGCTGGTGCAAACGCCGAACGGCGGCCCGATCCTCAGCGCGGCGACGGATTGAGGACGGGAGTAGCCGCGCCCTTCTTTCCTCCCGCGAAGCCAGGGAGGGGGACCGTGCGAAGCATAGTGGAGAGGGCGGCCGCGACCGCCGATGCGTTGGGCCCGCCCCCTTCCGTCGCCTTCGGCGCCACCTTCCCCCGCTATGCGGGAGAAGGAGCCGACGGAGAGGTTGGAGCGCTGGGCGATGCGCGCGTCCTGTCGTGACGCAGAAGCGGCCGAGGATGCTGCGCCCGGCCATGAGACAGCCCGAGAGCACTCAGTGTTCACCGCTTCGCCGCGAGCAGCCTGGCCCGTACTTCCAACGCCAGCAGGCGATAGAGCGCGGCTTTTACGGCACTGACAACGGTCAGCTCGGCAGCGGAGGCCCTCAAGGCGATCGGGCGCGCGCCGCCGGCCGTGGCCGTGCTCGACCTCGAGCGTCCGGAAGCCCTACGAAGCGGAGGCGCTGCTGCGCGAGCTGCTGCGCGCGACGGGCCGGCGTTAGCGACGCGGTGCCCCTACCACTTCACCGTGAAGCCACCCGTTGCGCCAATGCCGTAGCTCTGGCCGAAATGGTCGAGACTGGTGTTGACGGAGGCTTCGCCATGGAGGGCGTATTTGTCGTTGGCCCAGCTGTAGGTGCCGCCGAGGCCGACGCCGCCCCAGAGGGGATCTGCCTTGTTGCTGAAGGCGACGCCCGCCACGCTGGTCGTCGTGGCACCGCCGAAATCGTAGTTGAGGTTGGCGATGCCGTAGGTGTGGGTGTGGCTCTTCGTGTCGTCTGAATCATCGCCGCCCTGGTCGAAATCGGCGGAGAGGCCGAGCCGGCCCTTGAGGCTTTTGGCGAGGTCCGGCGAAACGGCGGCGCCGAAGGAGTCGGTGAAGCCGTTGGCATCGATCGCCGAATAGCTGAGCTGCGCCTGCGGGGTGATCGACCAGTTGGAGTTGAGGCCGATACGCTGGCCGCCTTCGAGCGAAAGCGCGTAGCCCAATGCATTGTTGCCGCCGATGAGCGTCCGGCTGGCGGTGGTCGATCCAAGCGTACTGTCGTACCAGAGCGCCTGTGCCTGGGCGTCGAGGTAGAAGCCGCTCCGTCCGTACCAGGTGAGCGAGGCGCCGGCGCCCGCGCCGCTGCCGCTGATGGTGCCCGCGCCGAACGGCGAGCTCATGTCCGAGGTGATGGTGCCGTACTGGACGGAAATACCGCCGATCAGCCCTCCATCCGCCAGATCGGCCAGCCGGACGTCAGCCCCACCTTGCAGCCGCCAGATGTTGTCGGTGTGGCTCACGCCGGTGGTCGAGGTGCCATCGGCAAAGCTCTGGCGGCTGCCTTCGATGCGCCCCCAGGTGCCGGTGCCCTCGGCGGTCCCATCCGGGCTGCCATCGCTCCAGCTGCGCTGCCCCACCCGCTGTTCGAGCGTCGGCAGTTGGTTGAAGCTTTGGAGGACATTGGCATAGGCCTCGTAAAGCGGCACGCCCGGCTGGTAGAGCGGCGTCGATGGGCCTGACGGCGCCGTCGGAATCAAGTCCGAACGCAGGTACCAGTCGCCGTCGGTCGGATCGCTGATGCCGCCCTGATAGAGGCGATAGGCATAGGCGCCGCCGACGACCGCCTGGTCGCCATCGAACAGATAGTCGCCCTTGAGGGTGAAGGTGCCGTCCGACGCACCGGTGACGTCGACCACCTTGATGCCATCGGTCGTCTGCGCACCTGCCCCGCCAGCATTCGTCACGGCGAGGGTGGTGGTGCCGCCGGTGCTGCCGGTGACCGCGAGGAGATCGGTCGCCGAGGTGTCATCGCCGAGCACCGACTGAATATCGAGCGTGCCGCCGTTGCCGGTGTAGTCGCCGGCAATGGTGAGCGTGCCAATGCCGTCGCCGCCGGGCGAGATCGTGCCGCCCGCCTCGTTGGTGGTAGCCCCGACCGTGCCCGTGCCGGAGAGCATGCCACCGATGACGTCGACCGTGCCGCCGAGGGTGCCGTTGGCTTCGAGGACGCCGCCGGTGATCGTAGTCAGGCCGGTGAAGCCCGACTGGTCGGCGAAGATGGTGTGGCCGGCGACCTGGTTGATGGCGCCGCTGCCATTGATCGTGGGATCGAAGACGTAGCCGTTGTTGGTGTGGTTGAAGTTGATCTCGGCGCTCGCGGCGAGGGTGATCGAGGTGGCGTCGAGCGTTCCAGCGGCCGCGGCGGCCTCGCCCATGGCGCCGCCGATGTTGAGCACCGCAGCGCTGTTGGCGTTGGTGCTGCCCATGATCAGGGTGCCGGCGCCGCTGTTGACGGCGACCTTGCCGCCATCGGCGATGGTCAGCGTGGCCGGCCCTCTGGTGCCCAAGGTAAAAGCCGTTGCGGCGTCGAGCTCCGAGCCCGTGCCGGAGACGAGCGTGTCGAAGCCGCTGGGGGTCGAGCCTGCCGTAGCCGTCGCCTCGCTGATGGTGTTGGCCGTGACATGGCCCCCATCGAGCACGGCGAGCGTGCCGCGCTGCAGGTAGAGGGTGGTGCCCACGATGAACTCCGAACCCGTCCCGGAGACGACGCCATTCACCTTTGCATTCTGCGTAATCAAGCCGACGCCGCCGAAGGTCGCCACGCCGCTGGTGCTGATGAGGCCGCCATCGGTGATGTTGATGGACCCAGTTCCGCTCGCCTCTGAGATGCCGAAGGCGTGGATCGCGGAACCCGCTCCTGTCGCGTTGATCGTGCCGTTGTCGTAGGTCTCGAGGGAGGAGGTCAGGACATTCAGCACACCGCCGTCCTCGACATTGAGCGTGCCGCTGGTCCCGCCGCCGATCACGATGGGGTCGGTGCCGGCGCCGGAGGTCACCACGGTGCCAGTGCCCGCGATGGTCAGCGTCGCCGTATCGCCGGCGCTGCGCCCGATCGACATTTTGGGGGTCGTGCCGCCGGTGGTGGTGTTAAAGCCGATGGTGCTGCCGCCGTCGATCAGCATGGTGCCACCATGAACGCCGATCTGCGTGACGCTGGAGGCCGTTACGCCGTTGATCTCGAGATCGCCGTCGCCGGTCTTGTTGAGAAGCCCGGTGTTGAGAACCCCGCTGCCGAGCACATTGCCGGAAATGCTCAGCTTGACGCCGTCGCCCACGTTGAAAGGCTGGCCGGAGGCAAGCGTCAGCGTGTTCGAGCCGGTGTTGATGGTGACGTTGCTGGTGATCGCCGTCGGCGCGGTGGTGAGGCTGAAGCTGCTGGTCAGCGTGATGGTCGAGCTCGGATCGGACGACGCATTGGCCGCCGCGATGGCGTTGTTGAGCTCGGTCTGGTTGCCGGCGGTGAATGCCGCGGCGCTCGCCGGAGACGCGGCGGCGATGACCGCCGCAGCACAGACGCCGACAAGAAGCTGACCGCGCCCGACGTAGAGCGCCGCGCCCACCGACTGGTGCGCACGGCGACGCGCGGCCCGGCGCGGGCTGCGTGGATTGTAGTTGATGACCATGAAAAGCCCCCTACAGGGGCCCAGCCCCCGATACCCGCAGACACATCAAGGCCAACGCCTTGAGCCGACCAGTCCGCCAATGACGTTGTTCCGCATCGGGGAAGGAACGGGCCGCATCGTCGCCCTTGCCCGTGCTCGGCTCCGGACGGGGCGCTGGCGCCGTCGGACAGTCTGCAAAATGGTCCCGGAGGGACGGACGCACCGGCAGCCGAGGAAGCGAATCAAACCGCCCGCGGCCGGCGTTGCGATACGTAGGACGATAACGCCGGCGGCGATCAACACAAGCGGGTGGGCGGCCCGCTGGTGTGCAAATCGTTACCGGATCGTTTACGGGAGTCGATTATGGCCGGCCGGCCCGATCGGCTATGCGCTGCTTGCCGCTGGCTTCCGCGCCGGCCGGGGCTAGAAGGCCTTGAGGCGATTTCCGGGGCAGAACCGGTTGTTCGTGACGGTGACGCCGTGGCCGCAATCGATCGTCCCCTTGTGCTGGCAATAGGCCATGCAGTTGCCAAAAACCCGCCGCGCCTCCGACTTCGGCCTGACGCTCGCAAACAGCGGCGAGCATTGCGCGTAGCAGGGATCGACGCCGAAACCCGAGCCGTCGGACGTGGTGCTGCCGGCGAAGGCGGCGCCCACCGGCGAGACGGCGATGACCAGGGCGCATGCAACGGCCCAAAGCTTGAGCTTCATCGAGGGATCCTCATTGGGGTTTGCGAGGGGCGGGGGACGCCGGAGGACGAGGCTGCCACAGCACGGCGGTGAGCGCTTCCACCAACTGGTGGAAAGCATGAGGCGATCTCGTTGCCGATGACGGGCGACCGCGTTCTGTCAGCTCAAAAAATGATCCCGCCGCAGCCAAGATTCCCACCAGTTGGTGGATGTGCCGGCCGGCGTTCCGGGTCTTACTCCGGCGGCGGAGGAGCCACTCCTCCGGAGCCAAGCGAAGGAACCCCACGAATGCGCCGACTGGTTGGAATTGCGCTGAGCCTTGCGTGTCTATCGACGCCCGTCTGGGCGGCATCCTTGCCTCTGCGGCCGGGCGGGTATGTGGAGATCGGCACCCGGTGCTCGGACGGCAGCGATGCGAACTCGCTCGACTACCTGCATGGCGTCATCGAGACGGGCGGCATGACCACGCGGGGGCAGCATGTGGTCTCGCAACGGGGGAACACCTTTGTGCTCGCCGCCAAGGTCAGGGACAACCAGGCCGGCACCAGCGAGCTCGACATCGAGACGGTGACGATCCATTCGCCGATGGCCTTCAGGCTGAAGACCAAATACGGCTCCGCCGATTACCGCTGGTGCCACGAGGATAGCGCCCTTTAGGGGATGGAGGCCCGTTTGCCGACCGGCCTCGATCGTACGCTCAGGGCGCTGCTGATCATCGTTGCTGGCACGGCAGCGTCGCTCGCCTGGACCGGGGCGCCGATCACCCTCGAGCATGTTTCGGCCGTTGGCTATGCCTGGGTGGTGGTGGCGCTGGTCGATGCGCCGCTGCTGGCGATGGCCCCGCCGTCGGCCGACGAGGCAGTCGGCGGCCCTGCCGCCAAGCGCCCCCGCTACAAGCGCGACGCCTGGATTGCGATCGCAAGCCTCTTGGTCGCGCACGGGCTCGGCGGGGTAGACGCGCGGTTCGTCTATCCCGACGGCCGGACGGCAGCGGGAGGAACCATACCGCCGCTCCACACAGTCATGGTCGTTATCGCCGTGCTGGCGACACTCAGCTTCCTGGTGTTTTCGGCCCGATGCTGGTTTGCGGGGCGACGGCTCCGATCGAGCCTGCCCGCCTGACCTGCGGCAGCCGGCTGCCGATCTCTCAGGTCGGCGACCAGCCGGCCTGGAACAGCCGCACCAGCTCGATGCGCGTGTGCTTGCCGGTTTTGCTGAAGACCGAGAGGATGTGTGATCGCACCGTGCTCGGCGCAATCGCGAGCTGTTGCGCCGTTTCCCGCGTCGACTTTCCGTCGACGATGAGCTCGAGGACGCGCGTTTCCGCCGGCGTCAGGCCGTGCACGAGGGACAGCGCGTCGGCGGGGAGCGCCAGGGCGCGACCGGGCTCGGCGATGAAGACCGCGGCCACGGCGCGCCGGCCAAAATGGGTTCGCACCGTGCGGCGGCGCAGGGGCAGCACATGGAGCACCAGCGACCTGCCGTCGGCGCGGTTGAGCGGCAGCGCGATACCCTCCGGGCCGAGCTGGTCCTCACGATCGGCGGCGGCGGTGACGGCCGCCTGCAGTTGACCGGGCACCAACTCGCCCCTGACGACGAGCCTGCCGTGCGGCCGCGCCACGAAATCGGCGTCCTCGAACATCGCTGTCGCCGCCGCGTTGGCGAAGGCCACCGAAAGATCGGCTTCGACGATCACGACCGCTCTCGGCGAGGCTTCGAGCGCGGCCTCGAACGTCAGGGCCTCGTTGACCGCGACCTCGAGCAGGCGGCTGATGGTGACGGCGCGCTGGAGATGGGGAGCGAGGAACCTCAGGCCCGCAAGGTGCGCCTCGGCGACCGGATCGACGCTTCCATGGCGGCCGAGCGCCAGCGT
>Ga0068853_100000705_pt1 | contig 23104 bp, 15 predicted proteins | sample KBSCornC32_FD_65655 | JGI IMG/M metagenome (GOLD analysis project Ga0068853, IMG submission 65655) | Corn rhizosphere microbial communities from Kellogg Biological Station, Michigan, USA - KBS Corn C3-2 | ecosystem: Host-associated > Plants > Roots > Rhizosphere > Soil ... | reverse complement strand
AGGCACGTACGACAGTCCTAAACCCGGCTGACTGTAACGCCATCCGTCGTATCCGGCTGAAAAGAACGTGCGGTTCTTGAAGATCGGGCCCGAGATCACTCCGCCAAACTGGTTCTGGCGAAACGGAAGAGGTTTATCGGGTACGCCCTGGCCGGGTGAGCACCTTGCAGTTGTACAAACATCGAAACTGTTTCGGGCGTCGAATGCATCATTTCGCACAAACTCGAACGCCGACCCATGAAAGCTGTTTCCGCCCGATTTGGAAACCATGTTCACGACACCACCCGTCGCGCCGCCAAACTCTGCTTTTGCGTCGTGTCCGACAACCTTGAATTCCTGTATAAGGTCAATATTCGGAATGACGATATAATTTGGCCCGCGAATATTGGTATTGATTATGCCGTCAAAAAAATAAAGCTTTGAGCGGTTTTCCTGTCCGTGAAACGACGCATCGGAAAAGCCCGAACCAGGCAGACCTACGTTACCTTCGACACCGCCGATACTTTTATTTTGCGAAGTCGAGACAGGCGTCACGCCCGGAGTCAGCGTCAGGAGCTGGGTGAAATTGCGGCCGTTCAACGGCAGGTCCTGTACGGCCCGTTCCGAAACCACGGTGCCCAATTCAGTTGTCGAGCTCTGTATCACTTCGGAACCTGCAGATACCTCGACGGTTTCCGCAACGCTTCCCACGGAAAGAGCAATATTTTGGGTGACAGTTTCACTTACGCCAAGTGCAAACGCCCCCGTAACGGTTCGTTTGAAACCAGAAGCTTCGACGCCGACGGTGTAATTCCCGGGCTGTACGTTCACAAAAGTGAAAAAGCCGTCCTGGTTTGACGTAGCCTGGCTCCCGATTTTCGTGGCCTGGTTTATAAGCCTTACCGCGGCTCCGGGAATAGCTGCGCCGGTCGGATCGGTTAACGTGCCGTTGATCGTGCCGGTTGACGTTTGACCAAACAAAATGGAAGACGACAAAAAAAGAAGAAAGATCGTTGAAAACACATTTCGCAAACACATTGTCTTAATCTCCCGGGAGAATCCTAAAAGATGTTTTCTCAGCCTTCACGGTGAAAGCTGAACAAAATCGAAATTCCCCTTTGTTCGGACAAATCGCTTTTTAAACAGCGGTGATCGATCAAACGTGACCGCGCTCACGGTTCCGCACAAAAATGTTGTCCTGCGTAGGCAGTGCGTCGAACTCGATCGCCAAAGTCGTAAGCGGATAATCAGGTGCTTTTTCGGGCAGACCGGTGAATTGGACCCTGTATTCGTCCTGTTTGAAATTAACGTTTTGGCCGGACGCGAGCAGCTTTGCGGACTTTACTTTTGCCTTCATCCCGGCGATTGCAACCATGCTGCCCGGCCACGACTGAATGTGCAGGAACAGCGTGTTTCCTTTTCGGCTAAAGCTGCCAAAGCGGCATCGTGTCGGCTGGCACATATCGGCGCCATAAAGTGCCGAACTGTTGTGGTCCATCCAGTCACCGACGGTCGTTAGTATTTTTACGGATTCCGGAGGGACCGAGCCGTCGGGTCTTGGGCCGATATTAATAAGGTAATTTCCGCCGTCGTGTGCACAGCTTATCAGATTGCGAATGACCTGTTTTGGCGTTTTCCACGCATCGTCGGCCTTTTGGTAGCCCCAACTGTCGTTCATCGTCATGCATGCTTCCCAGGCGGTATCCTTTGCGGCTTCGATACGCTGTTCGGGCGTTGCGAAATCGCCGGGTAGCTTGTTGCGGTTGTTGACGATGATGTCGGGCTGCAGTTCGAACACCATTTTGTTCATCCGTTCGGATTCCCAGCCTTTCACATCAAGCGGCCAAGAAACGTCGTACCAGAGAATGTCCACCTTGCCGTAGTTCGTCATCAATTCGCGCAGGTGCGTATGGATGTATTCGACAAAGCGTTTGCGCGCGGCCTCGTCATTCGCGCAGCGCGCGCCGTCCGGGTGGTGCCAGTCCATCAGCGAATAATAAAAACCGACGCGAAGCCCCTCGGCGCGCGCGGCCTCGACGTATTCCTTAACCAGATCGCGGCCCGCGGCTTGTTTCGGCGCGCAGTAATCGGTCGTTTTTGTATCGAACAGGCAAAAGCCTTCGTGGTGCTTGGTCGTCATCACCATGTAACGCTGTCCAGCGCGCTTTGCAAGGCGCGCCCACTCGCGTGCGGCGTTCGGTTTCGGGTTGAACTGTTTGGCAAGCTTTTCGTATTCCTGCGCGGGAATGCCCTCCATCTCCATCACCCATTCGTGACGGCCAAGCACGCTGTACAAGCCCCAGTGAATGAACATCCCGAATTTGGCCTCGTGCCACCATTTCATCCGGCGTTCGCGGTCGGCTTTTTCGTCAGTGTCTCTCGACGCAGCGGAGGCGATCGGTGGTGTAATGCCCGACGCCGCCACCGCCGCACCGGCACCCAAGAGTTTCAAATAATCCCGTCGTGAAAGTTCGTTCATAAAGTTATCGTATTTTAAATTCAAGGCCGCCCGCGACTGAGCGGCCTTTATAAAAACCAGTGTTAGTGCAGCCATCACCTAAAAAGATCAAAAGTTGATACGAATTGACGCCTGCATCACGCGCGGAGAGCGTGCGTTGGTCGCCGCACCAAACCGCGAGTTTGTCTGCGCAAATTCAACGGTACATATGTTCGTAGCGCTGCACGGGTCCGTCTTTGTGACAGGTCTGGTCGAATGCTGCACTAAGCCGTATGCCACGCCTGAGTCGATGTCGCTAAAGTTAGACGTATTAAAAACGTTATACGTCTCCCAACGCAATTGGATCGAACGCCTTTCACCCCAGCGAAAATCCTTGAACAGGGCTATGTCACTGTTAAAAATATTCGGACGCCGCGCGACGTTCCTGACGCGGTCTCCTATGTCTCCGAGCGCGGTCGGCTTGCTGATGCAGGCGTCCGATAGATATGTCGGCGTACCCTGTGAATCAACCCCGCCCTTCTGATTTGGATCGCAGCTTATGAACGGAAGCGAGTTCAACGAACCGCCGGTAAAATCGGAGATCGGCGTACATGCGTCGTGAGTTGAATTAATCAAGGAACCGACAGGACACGTTTGTCCTACTGAAATGCCGACGGACGTACTGCTGAAACTCGCGGAAATATCCTTCGGCTTACCGGTGGCAAACGAGGTAGTTCCGGATACGATCCAGCCACCGAGGAAGGCTCTGAGGAATCCGCTGCCGGTTTTATTGAACAAAGGAACATCCCATATATAGTTGACCGAAAAGACGTGCCTTTGATCAAAGTCAGACGGGGCCTCATTAAACTTCAAATAATCGCGTCCGCCCAAAGCCGTGCCGGTTGCAAAAACAAGGCCGTCGCGGTCGTCGCTCGTGACATCGGTCGATTTGGACCAGGTGTAGGCAACGCCGTATTGAAAGCCCTGCGCATACCGACGGTTCATCTGCACCTGCAATGAGTCGTATCTTGAGTTACCTGAAAACGTTACATAGTTTATCGTGCCGCCATAACCGAGAAACGGATGAAGAAAATCTTCATTCAAAGCACCTGTCGTGATGTTTGTCGGACTAAGGGCGGTAAACGGATCGCGGTTTTCCGGATGACAAGGAACGTTCAGCTGTGTTGCCAACGTGCAATTTACAAATCGAGCTTCGTCGGGAATTTGATTAATATCCCGCTGTTCACCGAGCCATCGCGCCCTCGACCCGACATAACTCGCCTCAATAACCGTTCCCCAACCAAGCTCGCGCTGGACGCCGACAGAAAAATTATAGATCTCCGGCGTGTGGGTCTGAATTTCCAACCCTCTGACGTTGCCCCATGGGAACAACAGTGCCGATGCCTGGACCTGTTCCAGCAAAGCCGGTAGGTTCTCAACGTTGCCGTTTGTTATGGTCCAGCTTCGCTGTTCCGGCGGATTTTGCGTCAGATCGCCGGTCGTGCCGCCGCCTGCGCGTGGCGTGTGATAAACTCCGAACATTGAGCGAAGCACCGTCCTGCCTTTGCCCGTCAAATCATAAGCAAAACCCACTCGCGGTTCCCAGTCGAACAGTTTGCTAAATTTCCGATATCCTTTTGGAGTGTTTGGATCTTTTGCTAACTGGAGACCGTCAAGCAGGTCGCCGGACCCCGGTATGAATGAGCGAACAAATTTTTTGTCCAAAAGCTGCGTGCCTGGCAAAAGCGCTCCGTTAACTATTTGTCGCGGGTCAACCGCAAATTGGGCGTTTGGTTTTGTCGGGCATGCACTGCCGTCTGCCGGAAGTGCGACCTTGCACCATGGCACGTAGAAAAGGGGTGCCTTTGACGGATCCCACAGCGAAGGGTCAAAGCTCGAACCTATACCGTTCCGCTGATAGAAAGGCGTGTGCCATCCCCACCGCATTCCGTAATTCAGGGTAAGTCGGCGATTAACGTGCCACTGGTCCTGGGCGTACCACTGCAGCATATCCTGTTCGATGTCTGTATGCGGGCGAAATTGATCTTCTGAATAGTTTTGGAAATTTCCGAGCAATGCGTTTGCGTAAGCGAAACCGGTATTTCCGGCTGCGGCATTCCATCCTCCGCTCGTGCTGTTCGTAAAGCTGAACGTGCCGGACCAGTTACTGCCCGCCGCTTCGCTGTTGAGCAGGCGTTCATAGTACATGCCGAATTTCAAACTATGATCGCCGTGCAGAACGGAAAGGTTATCGGAGAACGAAGGCTTTACATAGTCGTTACCGACCGCACCCCAACGTGTCAGCCAATTGATCTGTGCAGGCGTTCCCGGAACGCCGCCAAAACTTGTGACCCTCGGAATAAACTTGAGATCGTTGTTTTCAGGAAAGAGCTGCGGCTCAGAATAATCAACGGTTGAGCGGCTTACAAGCGGCAAGATCGAACCATCGGGGATAAAGCCTTCCGAATCGTGCCGCATGCCAAAATTGAATTCGTTTACAATGCTCTTATTGAATACATGCGCCCAGTTGGCCGACCATCCGCCGTCCTTGTACAGATAATGAGATAAAAGCCCCCACCTGTTCTGATCACCGCTTGGCCATCCGGAAGTTCCAAATCCGACGTTGTCGGATGTAAACCATTGCCGTTTCCAGAAAATGCTGTCGTTGTTCGTAGGTTTGACGTCAAACCGCAAAACCATGCTTCGTTTCGGCACGTTAACGCTTTTTTGTATAACGAAATTGTACTGCGTTGATCCGTTCGAATTTCGTACATCCGCGTTTGGTAATGGAAAGAGATTTAACAGCTCCGCGGTACTCGCATTAAATCGATCTTTCGGAATTATGTTTAGACCGAGCGGATTATCGGGGGTTGCACGTGACGGATCTCTAAAACAGCCGGCATTGCGTGCGTCATCAATTCCGGTACACGTCAATCCCAGTTTGGCAAGATTCGGGTCGGTAATAAAAACTTGTCCGCCACTTGTTGTCAACGATTGAGAAAAATCTCCTGCGCGCTCAAGCGCCGTTGGAACAGTGACCGTCGCAGGATCGGTCGGCGTGATCGTATGCGGCTTTTCATACGAGAAGAAAAAGAACGCTTTGTTTTTCAAAAACATGTGATCGTTTTCGCCAAAACGCAGCAGCGGCAACGGACCGCCGAAATTGAAACCCCAGATGTTATGCCGGTAAAGCGGCTTTTCGAGACCGGTTTGATTTATGAAAAACGGGGTTGCGTTGAGCGCCTCATTGCGAATGAAATAATACGCCGACCCCCTGTATTGCTTGCCGCCGCCTTTTGAAATGAGATTGATTATTGCCCCGCCATTGTTGCCGTATTCGGCGGCGTAATTGTTGCGAAGAATTTTGACCTCGGCGATCGCATCCTGGTTGATCGTCATGCTCATCTTGTTCGAACCGCTTGGCTCACCAGCATTCAAACCGTCAACCGTCGGCACGGTGGATCGCCCTCTGCTTCCCGATATAAACGGGAGATTAGTACCGAAGCCTTCGCCGACGGCCTCGATATCGTCTTCATTGGTCGTTCCTGGGATGAGACGCAGAAGCGAGGTGATGTCGCGGCCCTTGGTCGAGATAAGATCGATCTGGTCAGAGGTGAGCCGGGCTGTCAGATCGCTGCTTTCGAGCTCGACGGTCGCGCCTTCGCTTGCAACAGTAACGACCTCATTGATATTTCCGGCCGTCATGTGCAGCTCGCCGAGCGCCAGGTTTTCGTTCGCGCTCAGGATGGTGTTCGTCCGCTGCAGGGTCTGAAAGCTCTCGCGTTCGATCTTGATCGTATAAGGCCCAGGCTGCACCGTCGTGAACTGAAAACGGCCTTCGTCGTTGGTAACGACGTTACGTTTTGTTCCGTCCTTTTCACTAAGAAGCGTAACGGCCGCACCGGGAATAATACCGCCTGTCGAATCTGTGACCGTTCCGGAAATCGAACCGGTAACGGTCTGCGACACGCCGGAAACCGCCAGCATGACAATAATAAACAGCGCCGCGAACGATCCGCTGCCGAACATTTTGAAACTAGACATCGAAGACCTCCTGAAGGTTGGAAATTTTTAATTTGCCCTAACCAGCCGATCTGATCCGAAGCTGTTGTTTTCGAACAGCAGGCAAGACCGCGGCCCGATCAACTGAATGCGTTGACCGGTAAAATCATTTTGAGAAAGCTGCAAGTATCGTTTGCGTAAAAGAAACGTATAAAGCCCAGATAAAATCTGCCTTTCAACCAATGTCTGCCGGGATTAGAACCCGACTTTTTTCAATAAAAATTGACTTTATTGTTTTGTCCACTTAATTGGTATTACCAATTTAATCAAATTCAGATAAGATCTTTCAATACAAATTTGTGTCTAAAGTTAACAGTCTTTCGACGCTTTGCTTGTTTTCGATAACATGGCCGTCTGCAAAATCGAGAGAGAAATCGCGGATGTGAAAACGGCACGAATCAGTTTATTTTTGTTACCGCTAACAAATTATATTTACCGATAACATTTTTTGCAAGGGCTGTCAAACATTTTTTTGTTTGGTTTTGAAAAACGTAGAAAAAATTCAGAGTTTGGGCGTTTATTTGGAATCCCGCGTTCGAAACTGGTCAATTGCGACGGCGAAGACGATTATTGCACCGATTATGATTTCCTGGACGTAATTTGGCCAGCCCATCTGCTGGCAGCCGTTTCGCAAAAATGCCATGATAAGGGCGCCGATAATGCTGCCTAAAACGCTTCCCTGGCCGCCGTTCAGGCTGCCTCCGCCGATGACCACTGCAGCGATGATATCGAGCTCGGAACCGGCTGCCACGGTTGGGTCGCCCTGCCGCAGCCGCGACATCTGCATTACGCCCGCAAGCCCGAAAAACAGGCCTGCAAGGCTGTAGATCCAGATCCTTAGTCTGCCTGTTGAGATGCCGCATGCGCGAGCCGCTGCCTCATTCGAACCTAGCGCGAATACACGCCGGCCGAATACCGTTCGGCGAAGCACAACCGCCGTCAAAACCGCAAGAATTATCGCGACCCACACACCGATCGAAAGCACGAGCCATGGCGGATCGGGAAATGTAACGACGAGCTCGTTTATCCAGGTAGGAGCAACGTTTACCGGTTCCTGGCCTGCGATCCATTTTGCAATGCCGCGAGCAATTCCAAGTGTTCCGAGCGTTGCAATAAACGGCACGACCCGCAAACCCGTTATCGCCAATGCGTTGAAAAGTCCGACTATGCCGCCGGCCGCCACGCCGGCGCAGACAGCAAATATAGGATCCACACCTGCATTGATACAAAGTGCGGTGACGACGCCGGCGAGTGCGATCACCGAGCCAACTGACAGATCAATGCCGCCGCTGATGATGATGATCGTCATGCCGATCGAACTGATGGCGACGATCACTGTCTGCGACAGCACTATTCGAATATTGAACGGCGACAGGTATTTTTCGGGGCTGCCTGTAAGAATTGAAAACGCGATAATTACAAGCGCAAGGCCAAGGAACGGCCCAAGCACAGTGAGCCATCGCCTGAAAAAACTTTGGACCGGCGCCGCCGGAATGTTTGTTATTTCGTCGCTCATTCGAATCAATTTGCAGTCTGCGTTCCGCTGCCAATAGCGGAACGCATTGCAGATTCCGGCGTCCATTCCGAGATCGGTCGCGCCGCCGTTAGCCGTCCGCGGCTCATAACCGCAAGCCGATCGCACATACCGAAAAGCTCAGGCAGGTAGGAGCTGATAAGGAGTACCGCCTTTCCTTTTTTGGCGCATTCGGCAATGGTCTGATAAACCTGGGCCTTGCTGCCGATATCGATGCCTCGTGTCGGTTCATCAAGCAGCAAAACGTCGGCGTCCTGATAGATCAGTCGAGCGATTGCAACCTTTTGCTGATTTCCGCCGGATAACGCTCCCACTTTTTGTTCTGAGTCCTGCGCTTTGATACCGACGTTGTCGATCAGTTTTTCAGCCTGCTCGGATTGTTTCGTGAGATTTAACCAGCCGTAGCTTGAACACGACGAATAGCGCGTCATCGTCAGATTGTCGCCAATGGAAAGAGCGAGCGCCAGGCCTTCGCTTTTGCGGTCCTCGCTCAGATATCCGATGCCATAGCGGATCCGTCCCGCCGGCGAGCCGCTGGTTGCCGCAAGCATTTTGCCGTTCACTTTGATCGAACCGGACGCTGCCGTTTCGATACAAAAAAGCGCTCGCAGCAGCTCGCTGCGGCCCGAGCCCATCAGGCCGGCGATGCCAAGTATCTCACCTCGTTTCAATTCGAAACCGGCTGATCTGAGACGCGGCGGCGCGGACAATTCGCGAACTTCAAGAACGGTTTCCGTGTATTTGGAATGCTCACGCACGGGAAATAGTCTTTCGACCGAACGACCGACCATATTTGATATGAGGTCGTCGTCCGACACGTCAGCTATCTTTCCGGACGCCACACTTCTACCGTCCCGAAGAACAGTGAAACTATCGGCGATCTCACGTATCTCTTCCAGAAAATGGCTAATGTAAATGATGCTGATACCCGCGGCGCTCAACCTCAAAATCTGTGCAAACAGCCGTCGAACGTCGTCGCGCGGCAGACTGCTAGTCGGTTCGTCCATCAGGATAATTTCCGATTTTGCGGCAATCGCGCGGCAAATTTCGACGACCTGCTGAGCGGCAATTGAAAGCGTTGCGACCTTTGCTTCGACATCGATTTCCGGGTGGTCAAAACTTTCCAGTACCTTTCGTGCTTCGGCGTTCATCGTCTTGCGGTCAAGCCACCCGAAACGTCGCGGTTCGTTGCCCATCAGGATGTTTTCGGCGACGGACAGGTGCGGCGCCAGCAGCAGCTCCTGATGAATCAAAGATATGCCGCTCTTTCGCGAATCAAGCGTGTTGTCCGGCGCATATGGCTTGTTATTCAGCGTCATCGTTCCGCTGTCTGGACGTAATGCCCCGAACAGTATGTTCATCAGCGTACTCTTGCCGGCGCCGTTTTCACCGATCAGCGCGTGAACTTCGCCTTTTTGCAGATCGAGATCGACGCCGTCAAGAGCAGGCGTAGCGCCAAAATGCTTTTTTATGTCGCGAAGGCTTAAAATCGTCATTTTCAGCCGATCCTGGTTGAGTCAATTCGCAAAAATTTTCTATTTCGATCTGTTGACGCGCCCGTTTGCACCGCACGATTCGCGGACGATCAGCGTCGGAGAGAGAATAACCTTTTGATCGGCAGTTTCCTTGCCGTTGCCCTCGATCAGTTGTATAAGGAGCCGCATTGCAGATTGTCCCATTTCGCCACGCGACCAAGACACGGTCGTGAGCGGAACGCGAAGCATATCGCCGTAGTGGATGTTTCCGCCACCGACGATCGCGACCTCTTTGCCGACCTGGATTCCCGCCTCATGCAATGCTTGCATCGCGCCAATAGCCGCCGGGTCGTTTACCGCAAAAATCGCCTTCGGTAAATCGCCATCCTTGATCCACTCGTTCATCACGCGGTAGCCGTCCGATTCCATCAACCCGCAATCCCGCACAAGCGATTTGTTGTAAGGAATATTATGTTTTGCAAGCGCCTGTTTATAGCCCTCAAGCCGCTTTTTACTTGTCGATGTAGTCGTTCCCCGCAGATGCCCGATCTCGCGGTGTCCGAGATTGATCAGGTGCTCAGTTCCTATCAGCCCAACTTCGATATCGTCGGTCGTAACCATCGGGCAGCCGACACTTTCGAGCGTGCGGTCGATGAGGACGATCTTAGTCCCGTCAGCGATCATTTTCTTATAAACGTCGGTTTTTGAACCCGTCGCGCATGTTGCGATGATCAATCCGTCCGTGCGAACGCGCAGGGCCTCGACCTCGCTTACTTCTCTTGCAACGTGCTCCTCGGTATTGCCGATAACGATCTGATAATTAGACGAGCGCGCGACGGCCCCGATGCCGTGCAGGATCTCGGCAAAATATGAGTGCATCAGATCAGGCACGATGACGCCGATCAGGAACGACCGGTTTGTAACCAGAGCACGGGCGAAATGGTTAGGCTGGTAGTTAAGCCGCCGCGAAACTTCCAGAACGCGTTCGCGCGTTTTTGCCTTGACCAGCGGATCGTTGTTGATCGCACGCGAAACAGTCATCTTTGAAATTCCCAATTCGCGGGCTATATCTGCAAGAGTTGCGCTCATACTAAAAATACGGCGAAATGTTACCGCAAACAAAACTTTTTGCCAATATATCGCAATGGTCAGTCGATTTCAGTCGGAACGGCCAGCAGCCTGCATTTCTAAAACCGTGATATTTGACTTGTGAAATTGTAATTTTTATCGGTAACATATGCAAGAACAGTTTTAGGTTAGAAAACAAAAAAACCTCGCTTGGATTTGGACTAGCAAAGAATTGGTAATACCATTTATCGGGAGAATCTAATGAAACCCTTATCGCGATCGTTTGTCCTGGTGGCGTTTGTCCTTTGCTGTTTATTGTTACCGACATCGGCTCAAATTGTTGGATCGGCCAGCGAGGTTTCGCTTTTTCGAAATCTATACAACGTCCGAACATTTGGGGCCAAGGGCGACGGAAAAGCTCTTGACTCACCCGCAATAAACAAGGCAATCGACGCGGCCGCTGCTGCGGGCGGCGGAACGGTTTTTATTCCAGCCGGAACGTATAGAAGCTTTTCAATACGGCTAAAAAGCAATATCACGCTTTATTTCGATCAAGGCTCGACGCTGGTTGCTGCAAGCCCTAACGACGGCGACGGCAAATACGATTCGCCGGAGGCGAACCAGTGGGACAAATATCAGGATTTTGGCCACACACACTGGCACAATAGTTTGATTTGGGGCGAAAACCTGGAAAATATTTCGATCCTTGGACCGGGACTGATCTGGGGAAAGGGATTGGTTCGCGGCGGCAATCAATCGCGAACAAAAGAGCAGAACGACGCGATAAAGGATGTGAAGGTGGACAAAACCGTCGCACCGTTCGGCTACCCGAGCCCGCGCGACGCTGTCGATAGCGGTTGGGGAAATAAATCGATCAGCCTAAAACTCTGCCGCAACGTTATCATTCGCGATGTTTCGATTCTACACGGCGGACATTTTGCGATTCTCGCAACGGGAGTCGATAATCTGACGATCGATAATATAAAGATCGACACGAACCGCGACGGCATCGACATCGATGCGTGTCGGCATGTAAGAATATCGAACACATCGGTCAATTCGCCGTTCGACGACGGCATCTGTCTAAAAAGCTCGTACGCGCTCGGTTTCGCACGTGCGACCGAGAACGTAACGATCACAAACAGCGCCGTCAGCGGCTATGACGAAGGGACGCTGCTCGACGCGACCTACAAACGCGAATACAACAAATACAGCCATAACAGCCCGACCGGCCGCATAAAATTCGGCACCGAATCGAATGGCGGCTTTAAGAACATTACGATCACAAACTGCACGTTCGATTATTCGCGCGGCCTTGCTCTCGAATCGGTTGACGGCGGTCTGCTCGAAGATGTAACGATCAGCAATATCACGATGCGCGATGTTGTCAATTCGCCGATCTTTCTGCGATTAGGCAACCGCAACCGCAATCCGAAGGAAACGCTTGCCACGGGAAAGCTCCGCCGCGTTATCATAAGTAATATCGTCGCCTACAACGCCGACCCGAAATACGCTTCGATAATTTCGGGCGTGCCGGGCAACGATATCGAGGACGTGAGGTTCAGCAACATCCGCATTTATTATCAGGGCGGCGGCACAAAGGAGCAGGCCGCGCTCGTGCCACCCGAAAAAGAGGACGATTATCCAGAACCTGTGATGTTCGGCGAAATGCCCGCGTACGGTTTTTATGTCCGCCACGTTAGGGGACTGACAATGGCCGATGTTGAGGTAAGTTACCTAAAAGACGACGCGCGGCCGCCGTTTGTTCTTGAAGATGTAAAAGGCGCCGATTTTCATCGCGTAAAGGCGCAGCGACTCGGCAGCGGACCAACATTTGTACTAAAAGGCGTTTCAGATTTTAATACCAATCAGGTCTGGCTTGTGCCCGATACGCGGATCGAACAAGCCGCGCAAAAAGATCTCTAATAAGCGTGAAAGTAGCATTATTTGCAACATGTCTGGTTGATCAGCTTTGTCCGCAAGTCGGCGTAAGCACGGTGGAGGTTTTACGCCGTCTCGGCTGCGAGATCGTTTTCGACGAACGTCAAACCTGCTGTGGCCAACCGGCATTTAACACTGGTTACCGCAAAGAAGCAAAAAAGTTCGCAAAGCGGTTTATCGAGATCTTTGAGGAAACTGATGCGGAAGCGATAGTCAGCCCTTCTGGTTCGTGTACGGCGATGGTAAAGCATTTTCACGACCTGTTTCCGAAAGAAGAAAAATGGCGCGAACGTGCGGAAAAGATCGCCGCAAAAACGCATGAATTCACATCGTTCCTCGTTAACGTGCTGAAGGTTGAAAATCTCGAATCGTCATTCGCGGGCCGCGTAACGTGGCACGACGCGTGCCACGGCCTGCGTGAATTGAACCTGCGGGACGAACCGCGAAAATTATTAAAAAATCTGGATGGCGTCCAGTTTGTCGAAATGCCGAATGCTGATGCGTGCTGTGGTTTTGGAGGGACATTTTCGGTAAAATATCCTGAAATCTCCGTCGCAATTCTCGACAAAAAAATAGAAGCCATAGAAAAAACCGGAGCCGACGTTGTCGTCTCATGCGACGCAAGCTGCCTGATGCAGATCGGCGGACGGCTTTCGCGACTTGGATCAAAGGCGAGGCCGATGCACATTGCGGAAGTCCTGGCTTGTCAGAACCGGGAACAGTAGGACCGAGTTTGCCGCCTATGACAAATCTAACCTCAGAAACATTCGACCAAAACGCCCGTGCCGCGCTTCGTGACACGCAACTTCGCGGAGCGCTCGACAATCTGGTCAAAACGTTTGGCGAACGCCGTAAGGAAGTTATAAAAACTGTCGATGACTGGGAAGCCTTGCGAAACCGCGCGCGGCAAATTAAAGACGAAACGCTCGCGCATCTCGACAACTATCTCGAACAATTTACCGGCAATGCCGAAAAAGCCGGAGCGACTATTCACTGGGCACGCGACGGCAAGGAGGTTTGCCGAATAGTTCTTGATTTGATCGACGCTATTGACGCGACAAACGTCGTTAAATCGAAAAGCATGGCGACTGAGGAGATTCACCTTAACCATGCCTTGGAAGCCGAAGGAATCAACCCGATCGAAACGGACCTCGGCGAGTGGATAATCCAGCTTGCTAACGAAACGCCGTCGCATATCGTAGTTCCCGCGATCCACAAAACAAAAGGGCAGATCGCCGCTCTGTTTGTCGAAAAAACGGGTATTGAAAAAACGGACGACGTCGATGTCCTTACAAATACGGCCCGAAAAGTTTTGCGTTCCCGATTTGCCGAGGCCGAAGTAGGCATCAGCGGCGTAAATTTCGGCGTGGCGGAGACCGGAACAATTCTGATCCTCGAAAACGAAGGGAACATTCGGCTCACTACCAGCCTGCCGAAAGTTCACATTGCGCTAATGGGAATCGAAAAGGTCATTCCGAAATTTGCCGATCTAGACGTTTTTCTGAAATTGCTGCCGCGTTCCGGCACAGGCCAGCGATTGACCACGTACCAATCGCTGATAACCGGAACCAAACTTGAGAGAGATGACGAAGGCCCCGACGAGGTACACATAATATTGATGGACAACGGACGGTCACGGATGTTGGCACATCCTGTTACGCGGCAGAGCCTTGCGTGCATCCGTTGCGGCGCGTGCCTGAACGCCTGCCCGGTTTACCAGCAGATCGGCGGACACGCTTATGGTGCGGTTTATCCCGGTCCGATCGGCGCCGTTATAACGCCACAGCTTACCGGCCTTGCCAAAACAAAGCAGCTGCCGTACGCGTCTAGCTTGTGCGGCGCGTGCCGCGAGGTTTGTCCCGTAAAGATCGACATTCCGGCATTGCTGCTGCATCTTCGGGCCGAGATCGTTGACGGCGAGGCGGATGGGATTTCGGCAGAAACACGTGTTAAGAAAAAGTTCGGCGAACGGGCCGTATTCCTGATGTACAGCTTTTTATGGCGGCGGTCAAAACTGTATAACTTTGGAGCAAAACTATCACGATTTTTTCAAAAAGGAGTCGTAAAGGACGGCAAAGCGCGATCTGGTTTTGCAAGCCTCGTTCCGCCGCTCGGCGCATGGACAAAATGGCGTGACGCTCCGCAGGTTGCACCAAGAACCTTCAAGGAGATATGGAAAGAAGATTTGAGCAAAAGAAATGACTAACACCGCGTCCGCAAAAGGAGAAATCCTCGCCTCGATCCGTCAAAATTTGGCGGCGAGCCGGCGGTTCGATACGGTTTACAACGAGCACCATATACCGGCGGATCGCGTCGCTGGTAGTGAACGACATGACGAAGCGATAGGCTTACTCTCCCGATTCAAAAGCAATCTCGACGCAGTCGCGGGCAAGTGCCAGGTCGTGCACAATGATCGGGAAGCGGCTGTGGCAATACAAAACATCGTCGATGATTTGAAGCCCCTAACGATTGCAGTTTCTGATTCAGATATTATCAATGATCTTATCGACCGAATAAACACTGACGCCACGGTGTTAAAAAATGCTTCAAAAGGCGAGTTGTTCGATTGCGATGTAGGCGTCACCACCGCGCAGTGGGCTATGGCAGAAACGGGAACGCTCGTGCTGGAATCAGGTCGCGAACGCAGCCGTCTGACATCGCTGCTTCCGCCGGTTCATATTTGCGTTTTAGATGCGAAAAACATTCGCGGGACTATGGGGGAAATTTTGCAGATCATACAAAACGATCTTAGCCGAACGGTTACGTTTGTCACCGGCCCGTCGCGGACGTCCGACATTGAGCTGACGCTCGCAATTGGCGTACACGGCCCGCGCGAGCTTTACGTAATTGTAATTTCCGATGAAACGAATGCCTAGAAATATGCTCAAAAATGCAGGACAATTTTGCAGTTTTATTTTGATACTGTTCGTTTGCGCGGCATCTCAGGTTAACGCAGCAAACTCGCGCGAGCGCATTTTATTTAACGAAAACTGGCGGTTCCAAAAAGGTGATCCGGCAGGAAAAGAAGGCGTGCTGGCTTACGAAAAGATCAAAGACTGGGTACGGACGAGCGGAAATGAGTACGTCTTAACCTCGAACGCGGCAAAAAGTATCCGGCCTGCCGGCAATATCGGCGAAGATGTTCCCTATACGCGAGAAGATTTCGATGACTCTGTGTGGCGAGTGTTGACTCTGCCGCACGATTGGGGCATTGAAGGGGATTTTCAACAGGACCTGCCTGGCGAAACAGGAAAACTGCCTTGGGCAGGCGTCGGCTGGTATCGAAAGCATTTTAATGTCTCGCCAAACGACAAAGGGCAGCAAATTTATCTCGACATTGACGGGGCGATGGCATACCCGGAGATTTGGCTCAACGGCCAATTCGTCGGCGGATGGACTTACGGCTATTCGTCGTTCCGCCTTGACCTGACGCCGTATGTAAAATATGGCTCAGAAAATGTAATTGTTATCCGGCTTGAAAATCCGCCTGAATCTTCACGGTGGTATCCGGGCAGCGGAATCTATAGAAATATCTGGCTTGTAAAAACCGCGCTGGTACACATCGCGCATTGGGGGACATACATCACCACGCCGGACGTTACCAAAGATTCGGCGCGAGTAAATGTCAAAACGACACTCGAAAACGACTCTTCGGCTGCTACACGTCTAGAGGTAACAGCGTCTATTTTTGCGAATGATGCGAATGGACAAAAAATTGGAAAAGCAATCGTCTCGACCGCGCCGATTGCGGTTGATCTCTCGCCGGAGGCCTCAAAAAATACCGAATTAAATCTTGTTCTAAAGAACCCGCGTCTTTGGAATCTGGAAGCGCCGAATTTATACACGCTCGCCATTAACGTCTCACGCGCCGGCAAATTAATAGACAGCGAAGAAACCAGATTCGGCGTTCGCACTATCAGATTTGACCCAGGAAAAGGCTTTTTTCTAAACGGCAAACACGTCTATATCAAAGGCGTCTGCAATCACGCAGACCTTGGCCCGCTGGGAACAGCAGTAAACGCCCGAGGGCTCGAACGGCAAATTGAATTATTAAAAGAAATGGGGGCGAACGCGATCCGTACAAGTCACAACCCGCCCGCACCTGAGCTTCTCGACCTCTGCGACCGCCTGGGAATGCTCGTCATGGACGAGGGTTTCGATATGTGGGTGCGGGGGAAAAAGAAAAACGACAACCATCTAGTTTTTGCCGATTGGGGAGAAAAGGACTGGCGATCGCAGATCCGTCGCGACCGAAATCATCCGTCCGTTATATTGTGGAGCATCGGGAACGAGATCGGGGAACAGCGAAGACCCGAACTGCACCACGTTGCCGCTGAACTGACGGCAATAGCCCATGAAGAGGACCCGACGCGGCCAACCATCGCAGCATGCAATACTGCCGAGGCGGGCTTTAACGGATTTCAAGAAACCATCGATGTTTTCGGTTACAATTACCGCTACGCGCAATACGCAAAATTTCACGAAGCTAATCCGACCATGCCGCTGCTCGCAAGCGAAACGGCGTCGACCGTAAGCTCGCGTGGCGAATATTTCTTTCCCGTTGAGGACGACAAAAGCAAGGGCCGCGCCGATTTTCAGGTCAGCTCGTATGATCTATATGCGCCCCCTTGGGCCACTCCGCCGGACACCGAGTTTGAGGCCCAGGACCAGAACTCGTTCGTCGCGGGCGAGTTCGTTTGGACGGGGTTCGATTATCTCGGCGAACCAACGCCGTACGGTACCGATACGACAAATCTGTTGAATTTTTCCGATCCGCGGGAGCAGGCGCTAATGGCCGAGGAACTAAAACAGCTCGGCAAGATCACTGTTCCGTCGCGCAGCTCATATTTCGGCATTTTCGATCTGGATGGATTCAAGAAAGACCGGTTCTATATCTACCAGGCGCGGTGGCGGCCCGACTTCCCGATGGCTCACATCTTGCCGCACTGGAACTGGCCCGAACGCGTCGGCAAGGTTACTCCGGTTCACGTTTACACGTCGGGTGACGAAGCCGAGTTGTTTCTGAATGGCCGCTCGCTGGGTCGAAAAAAACGCGACCCGCTTCAGTACCGTTTGCGTTGGGACGATGTCGTTTACGAGCCCGGTGAATTGCGCGTCGTAGCATACAAGAACGGCAAGAAATGGGCCGAAGACGCTGTCCGCACAACCGGAACACCAGCAAGTCTTTCGGTGCAACCCGACCGAAAAAATATTGCGGCCGACGGCAGCGATCTTTCATACATTACCGTCGCGGTAACCGACGCAAATGGCAGGGCGGTTCCACGTACGCACAACCTGATTCGTTTTGAAATTTCCGGCCCGGGCGCGATAGTCGCTGTCGATAACGGTGACGCGACCGACCATACTTCGTTTCAGTCAAAATCGCGAAAGGCTTTCAACGGCCTATGCCTTGTGATCGTCCGTTCGATAAGAAGCAAGAGCGGGCGTGTTACCTTACGCGCCGCATCCGACGGGCTGCGACCGGCTGAAACATTTATCGTTTCGAAATAGATTATGAAAACTTTAGCTTTATTTGCCGTAATTATTTTTGCATTCATATCGACAGCTTCCGCTCAGGTGACTGTCGTCCTCGACGATTATTTCAACCACGAGATCAAAAAGGACAAGAGTGGAAAGGACGTCGTTTTTCATTATAAATGGGATGACACGGCAAACTCGGGTTTTTCTGTCTGGGGCAAAGCGTTTAATGACCTCGGCGCAAAAACCGAAACGCTGACCGCCGAACCGACGGCGACAAACCTGCAAAAGGCAAGCATCTATATCATCGTCGATCCGGACACGCCGCAGGAATCTCCGGACCCGAAGTACGTAAATGCTCAGGATGTAAAAGTCCTCTCGGACTGGGTGAAAAAAGGCGGCGTTCTCGTGCTAATGGGAAATGATGTCGGCAATTGCGAGCTTGATCATTTTAATGATCTGGCAAAAACGTTTGGCGTCGAGTTCAATAAGGACAGCAAGTACCGGGTGACAAACGATAATTACGTAATGGGTAAAATTATGGTTGATGCAAAAAACCCGATCTTAAAAACGGCTCACCAGATCTATCTGAAAGAAATTTCAACATTGAAAGTTTTGCCGCCTGCCCGCACCGTGCTTGAGGCCGATGGCAACAAGATAATGGCGGTCGCAAAGTATGGAAAGGGCATGGTTTTTGTCATAGGCGATCCGTGGCTTTATAACGAATATACGAACGGCCGATTGCCCGCCGAGTTTGAAAATCTGAAAGCCGCAGGTGATCTTTCGCGCTGGCTTATCCATCAGGCAAAGCATAAGTAGCGGCTATCGTGTTTGGTAGCTGCAGTTTTACATTCACTTAATAATTAATGGAGTGTTTTATGGGAAAAACTAGTTTCGTCTTTGTTATATCAGCATTAGTTGTTATTTTTTGCATATCGGCAGCAGCGCAGTCGCGTCAGCCTTCAAAACCGCTAAAGCCGTTCATAGTCAAAACTGCTAAGTCGGTTGACGAACTCGAAAAGACCCTTCGTGTCGGGAACAAAACTGAAGACCTGATCGGCGGCGAGGGAATGCAGCTTCGCGTTGCCATCCAGCATGATAAACTGCGCGAAACCGCTGACGCCGAAGTTCACGACGCTTCCGACGACGTATATTACGTCCTGGACGGCGCGGCAAAATTAACGCTGGGTGGCAGCCTCGAAAATCCGCGTGAGACGACGCCAGGCGAATGGAAAAGCAAGGTCATCACCGGCGGTTCGACATTCGAAATAAAAAAGGGCGATCTGATCATCGTCCCGCGCGGCACGCCGCATCAGCGGACCAGCATAAAGGGAAAGGAATTTTCAATGATCTTGATAAAGATCTTTGCCGAACCATTGAAAGGCAAATAATTGACGACGCTGTTCTTCGACTGTGCGGCAGTATTGTTTTACTATTGGAGGCAAAATGGCGCTAGAGAGAGCGAAAAATTCTAATAGAGCGACGGAGCGAAGCGGCTCGACCACCGAAGAGGTCGTCAATCGCCTCCGCGACATGATCCAGAGCGGTGAGTTGTCCGCAGGCGACCGGCTTCCGCCCGAGCGCGACCTTGCTAAGGTTTTGGGGGTCAGCCGTCCGACGCTTCGTGCCGGCATCCGCTCACTGTCGACCGTTGGCATTTTGCAGTCGCGCCAAGGTGCCGGAACGTTCGTCGCCGAGGCTGAAGCGTCGCCCACGCTTGACGGCAGCGCTCTGCGGCTGCTTTCCGCCCTGCATGGTTTTACATCCGAAGAGATGTTCGAGGCGCGCCTGGCTCTTGAGATGAGCATCGCGGCATTGGCCGCCGAACGCGCGACCAGCGAGCAGATGACGCTCATGGCCGAAGAGATCGCGGCAATGTACGCTTCGCTTGACGACCCGGAACAATACTTGGTTCACGATATGCAGTTTCACCAAGTGGTTGCGGCAGCTTCGGGAAACCGTATTCTCACGTCGCTTATGAATATGGTCGCAAAAATTCTCTTCGACAGTCGTCGCAAGACAGTCAAGAACGCAACCGATCTAAAGGATTCGGTTGGACAGCATCAAAACGTTTATCGTGCGATCCGCGAACGCAGCCCCGAGATGGCCCGAGGCGCAATGCACGAACATTTGGTAAGAACGCAAAAAGCACAGGCGCTTGAGGCGCGCAAAGCGAAAATGAAAACGTAAGAATACGTTCTAGTCGGCTATTATGGCCGGCTCTAAACGCGGCGTAAGAAGCTGCATTATCAGGAGCGCGATCAAATATGCCGAACCGGCAATAACGAATACCGAAAAATACGATCCCGTATAAAAAACTATCAGGCCCACCGTGCTTTGCAGCACAACGCCGCCGAGCGACCCGGCCATACCACCAATGCCGACGACTGAACCGACAGCCTGTTGCGGAAACATATCTGACACCGTGGTAAAGATATTTGCGGACCAACCCTGATGCGCCGCTGCCGCAAGCCCGATCAACAGCACCGCCACCCAAAGGTTTGAAGTCAACGTGGCAAAAACCACCGGAATTACCGCAACCGCGCAGATCAGCATTGCAAGTTTGCGTCCGCCGTTGACGGTCCAACCGCGTTTTATGAGGCTCGACGATAGCCAGCCGCCACCAACTGAACCGATATCGGCAATGACATAAATAACTACAAGGGGCAGTCCGAGCTGCGTTATGTTCAGGCCAAATTTTGTATTCAAAAACGGCGGCAGCCAGAAAAGATATACCCACCAGATCGGGTCGGTCATAAACTTTCCTACCGAAAATGACCACGTTTGCCGATATCCGATCAATCTGCGCCACGGAATTCTTGCCATAGGCCGTTCGTTGTCGGATTTGATATATGCGAGCTCCGATTTTGAAAGGCTCGGATGTTCCTCGGGGCTGCGATAGACGAGCAACCACACCACAAGCCAGATAAACCCGAGAGCGCCGGTTATGATAAACGCCCACTCCCAACCGTAATTAACGGCAATAAACGGCACGCTGAGCGGAGCAAGCACTGCGCCAACATTCGATCCTGCATTAAAAATACCGGTCGCAAGCGCTCGCTCTTTTTTCGGGAACCATTCTGCGACCGTTTTGATCGATGCAGGAAAATTACCGGCTTCGCCCAGGCCCAGCATGAACCGGGCCGCGCCGAACGAAAATGCCGATCGCGCGGCGGCATGTGCCATCGCGGCAAGGCTCCAGAAAGTGACGGAAAAGGAAAACCCTTTTCGGGTACCGAAGCGGTCCATCAGTCTGCCGACCAAAACCATACCGATTGCGTATGAAGCCTGGAACGCGGTGTTTACAAATCCGTACTCAGCTTCGTTCCACCCTATCGTCGCCTTAAAATTAGCGTCTGTCGATAAGATCCCAAGCACTTGTCGGTCGATATAATTGATCGTCGTGGCAAAAAACAGAAGCGCGCATATCACCCATCGGTAATTACCGACGCTCGTCATAACGTTATCGACCGCGGCTGCGACCGAACCGGTTAAAGTCGCCGCTGATTCTTCTGGAGGCGAAACATTCGATTCCGATTTGGGTTCCTCAAAGTCTTCGATTATTTCTGCAACTTCGCTCATAATTACGGCTCCTCTTAGATTGACAGAATGCTCGGGAAGAGATATTCCCGTCCATTTTCGCAAGTTTTGATCTGGGGAAAGCCCGGTGTGGCAGTAACAATTTCAAATCCGTCGGGTGAGACAATGCCGGTTTCCTCAACTTTTGTCCCAGTGATCGACGGGTTCCAGGCAAATGCCTGGTTTGCAAAGACCGTTTCTCCGCTCGTCGGGTGCGCGACCCAATCACGCGTTCTGTAACCGCATGCTCCGCCCTGGTGGTGCTTATTTATTTCGTCCCCGAACCCAAGTTTCTGATAGGTGTCACGGGCAGCTTCATAAAGTTCGGCGCCGGTTTGTCCGGATTGAGTTGCCGCACAAAGACGGGCGTTAACACGTGCCGCCGCTTCGGTCCGCCGCTCAAGATCAGCCGGGATCGCTCCGACGCAAACAATGCGGCTAAGGCTGACGATGAGCCCGTCGCGTTTTGCGCAAACGACAAGCATCAGCAGTTTTTCCCAGTGGTTTTCGGTCGGCACTGGATGCCGAAATCTTTCGAGCCTCGCGTCGGCAGCGACCAGATTTACTACTGCTGCCATATTTCGCTCGGCAAACCCGGACTCCACGCGCACTGCGATCTCAAGCTCGGTCATTCCCGGTTCGATATTTTTTATAACGCATCCTACAGTGACGCCTGCATCGCGGCCCAATGATTTGAATCTATCGACCTCGCTCGACGTCAGACTGTAACGGCATTCGGCGACAAGATTTTCAACTGTCCGGACGTGGCCGTTCAGCGGCGAATCGAGAGCAACCGGGCCGTTTTCCGCCGACAGGTTGTTGGCGATTTTAACAACAGGATTATGGCTTGACCGTTCGTCCTGCCAGACGATCTCGACCGGTTCGAATTCCGCTTCGGAAACTTCTTCCGTTAGCAGGCGCGGCATCTCAACATTGTTTGCGAGGATGTATTTTTTACCGTTTCGCAAAACCAGCAAGGAGCCTGAGCCGCTGTCTCTGCTCAAATCGATGCCGTTACGCCCGCCCGCCGTGAGCCACGCAAAATTATGCTGCGAATTAAGCAGAACGCCGCCCAAGCCTTCGCGAAAAAGCATTTCCCGTAATCGTTCGACTTTTTCTTCAAGCTCTGTGTTCATTGTTGGAGTGAGCTCGTATTTGCTTTAATTGTCTTTGATCCGGACCTCTTCTGGTTTTGGAAAGATCGGTAATAACATAGCAGGGATCTTCTAAGTAAAAACCAAGACCAAAGACCGAAAATCACTATTTATTTTGCATTCTGTACTGCGAATTCCGCACTGCCTATTGATTAACCCCGCTTGCCAGAAATCCGCCGTCAACGACCAAAACCTCGCCGGTGACAAAACTTGCGGCTTCGGATGCAAGAAAAACCGCTGCCCCGGCAAGCTCTTCAACATTTCCGAATCGTCCCATCGGCGTCCGCATCAGGAATTCCTGCCCTCGTGGCGTCTCATCAAGAAGTTTTTCATTTAACGCGGTTCGAAAAACGCCGGGCGCGATCGCATTCACATTTACGCCGTGTTTAGCCCATTC
>Ga0068853_100000702_pt1 | contig 23189 bp, 17 predicted proteins | sample KBSCornC32_FD_65655 | JGI IMG/M metagenome (GOLD analysis project Ga0068853, IMG submission 65655) | Corn rhizosphere microbial communities from Kellogg Biological Station, Michigan, USA - KBS Corn C3-2 | ecosystem: Host-associated > Plants > Roots > Rhizosphere > Soil ... | reverse complement strand
CAGCGATTCGCTGTTCGTCAATGCGTCCACCTGGGGATTGATGCTGACCGGGCACCTGGTCAATCTCGGCGCGGGCGCACGTCGCGACGCCGCCGGCGCATTCAAGCGCCTGATCGCGCGCGTGGGCGAGCCGGTGATCCGGCTCGCCGTGCGCCGCGCCATGCGGATCATGGGCCATCAATTCGTGATGGGCCGCGACATCGAGGAAGCGCTGGATCGCTCGGCCAGGAACGACAACGCGGCCTATCGCTATTCCTACGACATGCTCGGCGAAGCCGCGCTCACCGCCGCCGACGCCGAGCGCTACCATCGTGCCTACAAGGACGCGATCGACGCGCTCGGCCGCCGCGGGCCGTTCGACAGCGTACTCGACGCGCCGTCGATCTCGGTCAAACTGTCGGCGCTGCATCCGCGCTACGAGGTCGCCAAGCGCGCGCGCGTGCACGCCGAGCTCACGCCGAAGCTGCTCGAACTCGCCCAGCTCGCCAAGGCGAACGGCATCGGCATGACCGTCGACGCCGAGGAATCGGACCGCCTCGAACTCTCGCTCGAAGTGATCGGCGCGGTGTTCGCGCACGCCTCGCTCGCGGGCTGGAACGGCTTCGGCCTCGCCGTGCAGGCGTACCAGAAGCGCTGCCCGTTCGTGATCGACTGGCTCGCCGACACCGCGCGCAAGGCCGGTCGCCGCTGGTGCGTGCGCCTGGTCAAGGGCGCGTACTGGGACTCGGAGATCAAGCGCGCGCAGGAACAGGGCCTGTCCGGCTACCCGGTCTACACGCGCAAGCCGAACACCGACGTGTCCTACCTCGCCTGCGCGCGGCGCCTGTTCGCGGCCGGCGCGGAGCTCATCTATCCGCAGTTCGCGACGCACAACGCGCACACGATCGCGGCGATCCACCACTACGCGCAGAAGCGCCCGTTCGAGTTCCAGCGCCTGCACGGCATGGGCGCCGACCTCTACGCGGAAGTCATCGGCGAGAAGCACCTCGACGCTCCGTGCCGCGTGTACGCGCCGGTCGGCAGCCACGAGGACCTGCTGCCGTACCTCGTGCGGCGCCTGCTCGAGAACGGCGCCAACACCTCGTTCGTCAATCGCGTCGTCGACGAGAACGTGTCGATCCGCGACCTCGTCGCCGACCCGTGCGAAACGGTGCGCGCGTTCTCCTCCAAGCCGCACCCGCGCATCCCGCTGCCGGTCGGCCTCTACGGCGGCTCTGCGCTTGCGCAGAGCCCAACCCATGCATCCAGGAAGAATTCCATGGGCGTCAACCTCGCCAACGACAACGAACTCAAGGCCCTCGCCGAAGCCGTCAACGCGCCGCGCGCGCCGTGGACCGCGGCGCCGCTCGTGCCCGGCGCGAAGACCGGCGAAGCGCCGCGCGCGGTGACGAATCCGGGCGATCGCCGCGAAGTCGTCGGCGAGACGCGCAACGCGGACGCCGCGACGATCGAGAAGGCGCTCGCCAACGCGGTCGCCGCGCAGCCCGACTGGGACGCATTGCCGGCCGCGAGCCGCGCCACGATCCTCGAACACGCGGCCGACCTGCTCGAGCAGCGCCGCGGCGAGTTCATCGCGCTGTGCGTGCGCGAGGCGGGCAAGACGATCCCGGCCGCGATCTCCGAAGTGCGCGAGGCGGCCGACATGTGCCGCTACTACGCGGCGCTCTCGCGCAAGCTGTTCGGCACGCCCGAGGCACTGCCCGGCCCGACCGGCGAATCGAACCAGCTGTTCCTGCGCGGCCGCGGCGTATTCGTCTGCATCAGCCCGTGGAACTTCCCGCTCGCGATCTTCATGGGCCAGGTCGCCGCCGGCCTCGCCGCGGGCAACGCGGTGATCGCCAAGCCGGCCGACCAGACCACGCTCGTCGGCTGCGCCGCGGTGAAACTGCTGCACGAAGCCGGCGTACCCGAGGCCGTGCTGCAATTCGTGCCGGCGAAGGGTTCGATGATCGGCAACACGCTGCTGACCAAGCCCGACGTGTCCGGCGTCTGCTTCACCGGCTCGACCGAGACCGCCTGGACGATCAACCGCACGCTCGCCGCGCGCAACGCGCCGATCGCCGCGCTGATCGCCGAAACCGGCGGTCAGAACGCGCTCATCGCCGACTCCTCGGCGCTGCCCGAGCAGCTGGTCAAGGACGTGCTCGCGTCGGCGTTCGACTCGGCCGGCCAGCGCTGCTCGGCCGCGCGCGTTCTGTACGTGCAGGAAGACATCGCCGACAAGGTCATCGCGATGCTCAAGGGCGCGATGGACGAACTCGTCGTCGGCGACCCGGCCAAGCTCTCGACCGACGTCGGCCCGGTCATCGACGAACCGTCGCGCACGTTCCTCGTCGAGCACGCCGCGCGCATGGACCGCGAGGCGAAGAAGATCAACGAGGCCAAGCTCGACGCCGGCGCGGAGCACGGAACGTTCTTCGCGCCGCGCGCGTACGAGATCCCGTCGCTGTCGCTGCTCACCCAGGAAGTGTTCGGCCCGGTGCTGCACGTGCTGCGCTGGAAGGGCAGCGAACTCGACAAGGTCATCGATGCGATCAACGCGACCGGCTTCGGCCTCACGCTCGGCGTGCACAGCCGCATCGACGCGACGATCGAGCACATCGCGCGCCGTGCGAAGGTCGGCAACTGCTACGTCAACCGCAACCAGATCGGTGCAGTGGTCGGCGTGCAACCGTTCGGCGGCGAAGGCCTCAGCGGCACCGGCCCGAAGGCGGGCGGTCCGCACTACCTCGTGCGCTTCGCGACCGAACGCACGCTGACGATCAACACGACCGCCGCGGGCGGCAACGCGTCGCTGCTCACGCTCGGCGAGTGAGGATGCGTCCGCGGGCCGGCGAATGATCGGCCGCGCGTTCGCCTCGGCCCTACTGCAGCGCCCGTCGCCGTACTGCGCGACGGTCCTGCTCGCGCTCGCGGCATCGACTGCGAATGCCGTGCAACCGTCGTCGTTGGCCCGCCTGCAGCACTATCACGATCCCGCGTACATCGGCGGGCTCGACCAGGCCGGCGTCACGCTCGCCGCCGAGCTCGCGCGCGATCTTGGCGCGTCCATCGCCGCCACGAGCACGCCGTGCGACGCGCCCGATCCGCGTGCCGGGCAGCGGCTGCGGGGCGGCGGCAACGGTGAAGGCGATCACTTCGCCCAGGTTCCGCCCGGGCTGCGCGACCTTGCTTTGCTCGCGCGCGACGGCACGCCCGAACAACGGGCCGTCGCGCTGTTCGCCATCGGACTCGTCGGCAACGGAGCGCGCGCCGCCGCACCGTTCATCGAATCGCTGCGCGACCCCTGGAGCCGGACCGCGCTGTCGCGGGTGACCTGCGAGCAGTGGACGGCGGGCGCACTCGCGCGACTGGTGCCACCGGCCGCGATGCCCGCATCGCATCGGGAGAACGGCTGCGACGCCGCCGTCACCACGTGGTTGTGGCGCCAGAGCCTCGACGTGCAGCGGACCTGGCCCGACGACGTCCTCGTGTCGCAATGGGGAGAACTCGTTCAAGGCTGCGCGTCTCCGACGATCCCTGCCGATGAGCTGGCGATATTGCGCCGCCGCCTCGATGACACCTCGGTTTCCCTGTCGCGCAAGGCGCAATGGATGGAGATGCTGCCGCCGGTGGGGCCGCGTGCGGCTTCGCTGGCCGACGTGCTGACCCTGTATGCGCACGCACCCGACGCGCGCGTCGCGTTCGCGGCGCAGCGCGCGCTGGTCGCAACGGGAACGGAAGCCGGCGCACGCGTCTTCGTCGAGTGGCTCGACCACGGGGTTTCCGCGCTGGCCTGGCGCGGCACGCGACAGCTCGCGCCGCATTCGCGCATCGTGCTGCCCGCGCTGGAGCGTGCGCTGGACGGCGCGGACTTCGGCAATCGCGCGGCGGCCGCCGAAGCGATCGGCGCCTTCGGCGACCCTGCCGGCGTGTCCATCCTCGTGCGGCATGCGTTGCGCTCGATCGACTGGCCGACCGCGCAGGCCGCGGTCAATGCCCTCGCCGGATTCGCGGCGACCGACGCCGACGCCAAGGCCGCCTTGCGCGAGGTCGCGTCCGGCTACTGGTCCGGGCGCGTGCGCGAGGTGGCGCGCCTCGCGCTCGCAACCGGCCGTGGCCTCGAAGGTGATCCGTTCGGCTGTGCCCAGACGCCGGAACAGGCGCAAGCCAGGGAAGCGGACGCACGCGTGGGCGACAAGACCGGAATGAGCTGCATCCGGATCTGCTACGGCTGCACGCTCGACCATCGCCTTGCCGAATGCGGCACCGAACATCGCCGTCGCGGTACCTATGCGATCGCGGACGGCCGGCGGATGGACATCCGCTGGAACATGCCGAAGCGGCAACCGCTTCCTCGCGTCTCCGTCGAAGCATTGTCGTCGTGGTGCGCGTCGATGGGATCGACGTCGACGCTGCGCGTCGGTGACGACGGCTGGCTGGTCGGTTGCGACGGTTTCGAGAACGACGGCGCACTCGCGTTCGTTCCCGCCAAGGGCGAGGCGCGCGTCGTGCCGATCGGCGAAATGGGCGTCGTCGCCCTGCTCGAATGGAACCATCGCTATTTCGCCGCGGGGTCGTCGCCGCTCGCATTCGGCGACGCAGGCGCGCTCTACGAACTGGTGCGCCGTGATGCCTCGAACTGGGAGGCGAAGGCCGTCGCAGCACTACCCTCGGTGCCGACGGGCGCCGCAGGGACGCCTGCGGGGCTGGCCTTCGCCGACGAGCGCGGCGCCGTGCTGTTCGATCCCGCTGCGGATGCCCTGCTGCCGTTCGACTGCAAGCGCTGACGGCGCACTCCGGCGGGTGGCACCGGGTTCGCAGCGGCAACTCGACGACATCACCCGTACAGCGCGGCGGCGGGATGCAGCGCTGCGGCGTCGAAGCCGATCTCGGCCGCTTCGATCTCGAAGATGTCGCACGGGCCGTTGCCCGAACTCCGCAGCGTGTGCATGAATTCGGCGTAGCCGAGCCGCTTCGGCAACGCCTTCGACGCGAACGCATTGCACGCGCTCGTCCAGAAGAAGTAGCGCCCGTCGGGTGACAGCGTCGGCGACTATTCGGTGAACTCCGAGTTGAACTTCGGACCGAGGTTCTTCGCGGGCGTCCGGCCGTCGCCGTCGCGGCGGCTCAGGTACAGGTCGCACACGGAAGCAGGCGCTGGTTCATCGGGCCGTCCCTCCCGCGGGCAGCGCGACGCCGAAGCGCCCCGCGCGCGCGAACGCGCGTTCGAGCAAGCCGACGAGGCGTTCGGCGAGGCGTCCGTCGGCGTCGAGGTCGGGATCGAAGATCGTGAGCTCGAGGCCGAGTGCGCGCGGTGAGGCGAGCGCGAGCGCGAGCGAATCCTCGAGTTCGGCGAGGCGCAGGCCGCCCGGATCGGGCGAATCGACCGCGGCCATCACGGCCGGGTCGAGCACGTCGACGTCGACGTGGATCCAGAAACCGCGCAGCGTGTCGCGCACGAGCCGCAGCAACGCTTCGCCCATCGTCGCGGCGACGCCGTTCGCGCGCAGGTGCTCGATCGGCAGGCGCAGGAATGCGGCGCGTTCGAAGCGCTCGGTCTCCACTTCAGCGGGCGTGCCGTGGTCGCGATACGCGTAGGCGACGGTGTCGCCTTCGGCGAAGTACGGCTTGCCGCCGTCGATGCCGACGAGCGCGTCGGGTCCATGGCCGGTCGCGAGCGCGAGGTCCATGCCTGCCGCGGTCAGTGGCCGCGGCACGCGCGGGAAATAAAAGTCGCTGTGGCCGTCGACGAACAGCAGGCCGTGGCGGCCGCGCCGGCGCAGCGCGAGCGCACCGCCGAGCAGCACGCTGCAGTCACCGCCGAGCACGAGCACGAAGCGGCCGTCGTCGAGACTCGCACCGATGCGCTCGGCGAGTCGCGGCGTGTACGCGATCAGCCCGCCGCCGTTGCGATAGCCGGTCGCCGCGTCGACGGCGGGATCGTACGCGGGTGCGACGACGTCGCCGCGGTCGCGCGCGCCGAGCCGCTCGACGACGCCACGCGCGCGCAGCGCCGCAGGCGCGCGGAACGCGCCGGGCAGATGGCCCGGACGCAGCGGCCTGAGGCCGAGGTTCGACGGCGCACCGACGACGTCGATGCCGCGCGGCGCCGCTGCGCGCAGGGACGGCGCGACGGCGCAGGTGCCCGCCGCGAGCAGCGCGCCGAGCATGCGACGGCGCGCGGGATCGGTTCCGGTCGTGCCCATGCTAACCCTCCATACGTGTTTCGGTGGTTATCATGCACCGCGTTTTCAAACCTGTCAAAATGCGTTTACCGGTTATCCATGGAAACCATGAACGCGCAACTCGCCCGCATCGAACGCGTCGGCGGCAGCCTCTGCCTCGATTTCGTCAACACGCGCACCTCGCATTTCGACCCCGCCGCGCGTGAATACCTCGCCGGCTACGCCGACCTGCTCGAATGGCTGCGCGGGTGCGACGACGGCCTCGACGCGCGCACGGCGACGCGCCTCGCCGCGGCGGCCCGCGCGCACCCGCGGCGCGCGGCGACCGTGTTCGCGCGCGCGCGCGATCTGCGCGACCTGCTGCAGCGCGTGTTCGCCGCGCGCGCCGAAGGACGCACGCCTGTACCCGCGGACGTCGACGCGCTGAATCGTGAAGCCGCCACCGCGCTCGCGCACCGGCGCCTCGAACCCGGCGCGCACTGGCACTGGCGCTGGGACGACGACGACGCGCTCGAACGGCCGCTCTGGCAAGTGCTCGCGTCGGCGGTCGATTTGTTGCAGCACGGCGAGCCGGCGCGCCTCAAGCAATGCCCCGCGCCGGACGGCTGCGGCTGGCTGTTCCACGACGGGAGCAAGAACCAGACGCGGCGCTGGTGCAGCATGCGCATGTGCGGCAACGGCGCGAAGGTGCGCCGCTTCCAGCAGCGCCGGCGCGATGCGGGCGGCTGATCGCACGAGGCTTGCGTTCGTCGTGTGCGAAAGCCGCACCAGGCCACGCACGCGGCGGATGACTGCGGGCTTCCTGCCGCGGTCCCCGGACCCGGCTTCGCCGTTCGCGCCTGCGGCGCAGTCGACGCGATACGCGAGCGGCGGCACGCGCTACGCGTGGCGCTCCCACGGCACGAGAAAGCCGTTTGCCGCGCCTGAAAAGCGACAGGCACCCGAAGGTGCCTGCCGGTCCCTCCCCATCCGATGCGCGAGCGTCAGAACACGTATTGCGCCGACACGCCGAGCACGTTGCCTGAACTCTGGAACGCGCCGGTCAGCGAATTGAACGTCGACGTCGTGTGGTCGATCGAACCGTCGTCGACCCACAGGTGGACGAAGCCCGCGTCGAAGCGCCAGTCCGCGTTCGGCTTCCAGCCGACGCCGACCGAGAGCCAGGTGCGGCTGCCGTCCGGCACGCGCGGCGTGCGCGTGACGTCGTTGGTCGGCGTCTCGTCGTAGGCGACGCCGGCGCGCAGCGTCCATTCGTTGTTGAGGCGATACTCGCCGCCGAACGCGTACATCCAGGTGTCGTCCCAGGCGAATTCCTGCGCGCGCGTGAACGGCCCCATCGCCGCGTCGGAGTACTTGATCAGCAACTGCTCGAAGCTCGACCAGTGCGTGTAGCTGATGTCGGCGCCGAAGCTGAGGCGATCGTCGAACGTGTGCCACCAGCTGCCGGTCACGTACCACGGCGTGTCGAACTCGGCCTGGCCCTTCTGGTTGAGGAACGCCCCGCCGAGCAGCGGCAGGATGTTGCTCGGCACCTGGAAGCGCGCGTCGCCTTCGAGCGTGTGGTCGATCTGCGAATGGAAGTTGACGCCGATGCGGTCGCTCGCGGTCGGCTTCCACAGCAGGCCGACCGTGAAGCCGTAGCCCCAGTCGTCGCCCTTGAGGCCGCCGAAGCCGTCGGCTTCCTGCGGCAGCACTGCGCCGTTCGTCGGCGAGGCGAGGATCGTGCCGAAGTCGACGACCTGGGTCAGTTCGGCGCTCGTGCGCTGGGCGATGATGCTGCCGCCGATCGACCACTGGTCGTTGATCTTGAACGAGGTCGCGAAGCTGAGGTCGATCGATTCGAGCTTCGACAGCACGCCCTCGTAGCGCAGGATCGAGCGGTCGTCGTACTCGGTCTCGAAGCCGAACGGTGCGTTGACCGAGGCGCCGATCGTCCACTGGTCGTTGATGCGGTGGGTCAGGTAGATCGCCGGCACCGGCTTGGTCACGCCGCCGTCGCCGCCGTTGTTGCCGGTCAGCGGGCGGCCGAGCAGGTCGGTGCCGCTGCCATGGAATTCGGTCTTGAAATTGATGACGTTGAGGTCGACCTGGATGCAGTTCTCGCTACCGATGTCGCCGATCGCCGCCGCATTGTTCGCGACCATCGAACAGTCGTTCGGCGCGGACGCGCCGCCGGCGTAGGAACGGCCCAGACCCTGGACGCTGTTTTCCTTGAGCTGGAAGCCGCTCGCGAGCGCGTCCTGGCCCGCGAGGGCCGCCGCGAGCGCCAACGGCAGGGCGGCGAACGACGGGACGAGCCTGGTCCGACGGGTCTTGTGCTGCATACGGCACTCCTTGGGGCGAACGGTTTCTTTGCGGGTCTGTAACGAATCCGCAGCGATCTTAACGTCAAGTTCGACGATCTGACCATCGTGCGCTGCCGCAAACGGGGGCGTATGGTCGGCCCGCCGACCCAGGCCGCCCGGCTTTCGTGACGCCGGCCGCGACAGGCGCCGGCGGCGGTCGTTAAGGTGCCCCGACATCGCCCTGCGGAGAATGCGCGTGCGCCTGAAGCACCTCGTCGCCCTGCTGTTCGGCTTCCTGCCATACGTCGGCGTACCGGCGCTCGCGCTCGCCGCGACCACGGTGCGCCTGCCGGGCGCGATGTGCCCCGGCGGCGACGCGATCTTCGACGACGGCTACGAGACGCGCGTGGTGCCGCACGACCCGTCCGGCGGCAGCGGCGGCAGCTATCCCGGCAACATCACGCGCACGATCAGCGTGCCCGGCGTCGGCACGCGCAGCTACTACCTGCGCGTGCCGCCCGGCTACCAGCCGTCGCAGGCGTCACCGCTGCTGCTCGCGCTGCGCGGGCAGTCGCTGCCGACCGCGAGCGGCGCGCAGCAGGCGCGCACGGACTGGTCGAGCTGGGTCGACGCGAAGGGCTTCATCGTGCTCGCACCGATCGGCAATTCGACCCAGGGCGGCTGGGGTGCGGCCGGCGACATCGAGGAGATCAGCGCCGCGCTCGACGACGCGGCCGCCGCGTACAACATCGAACGCAGCCGCATCTACCTCTGGGGCTATTCCGCGGGCGCGCACTACGGCCACGCGATCGCGCTGTCGAACACCGACTATTTCGCCGCCTACGGCGTCAGCGCGGGCTCGCTCGAGCAGTACGCCTGCACCGACTCGGGCACGCCGCCGCCGACCTGCGCGAGCCTGCTCGGCGCCGCGCAGCCGAAGATCCCGGTCGACATCCATCTCGGCAACAGCGATCCGCTCTACACGCAGTACGGCGCCGGCGGCGATCCGCAACGCTTCACGAATGCGGGCTGGGTGCTCGGCGACGATCTCTATTACACGCTGTTCAACGGCGGCCACATCTACACGGTCGCCCACCTCGGCCAGATCTGGGCGCACCTGTGCCCGTTCGCGCTCGGGCCGTGACCGGCGCTACGCGCGCGCGGCCGGATCCTCGCGCGCGAGGTCGGCGATCGCCTCGCGCACGAGCGCGTCGAGGCCGGCGCCGCCCGCGGCCGCGTGCGCGTGGATGCGTCGCCGCATGCGCGGTTCCCAGAAGCGGCGGATGTGCGTCGCGATGCCGGCGACCGCCGCGGCGTGGTCGGGCTCGGCGCGGAAATACGCGCCGATGTCGTTGGCCATCCTCACGAGCTGTTCGAGTCCACTCACGCGCGCACGTCCTCCACACCGCGGATGCGGCCCGCATGCGCGTAGACGACGTGGCTGTCGCCGCGCGCGAAACCGACGAGGGTGAGGCGCGCCTGCGTCGCGAGCTGGATCGCCAGCGCGGTCGGCGCCGAGATCGCCGCGAGTAGGCCTACGCCGAGCGTGGCCGCCTTCTGCACCATCTCGTAGCTCGCACGGCTGGTCACGACGGCGAAGCCGCCGCGCACGTCGAGGCCGCGACGCACGAGCGCACCGAGCAGCTTGTCGAGCGCGTTGTGGCGACCGACGTCCTCGCGCACGAGCACGATCGCGCCGTCGACGCCGGCCCAGCCGGCCGCATGGGTCGCCCCGGTCGCCGCGGCGAGCGGCTGCTGCGCTTGCAGCTGCGCGAGCGCACGTTCGAGCGCGCGCGGGTCGATGCACGGCCCGTCCCCGACGGGCACGGGCTGGCGCAGCGCGTCTTCGAGCGCCTGCGCGCCGCACAGGCCGCAGCCGCTGCGTCCGACCAGGTTGCGCTTGCGCTGCTCGAGCGCGTCGGCGCGCGCGGCGGGCACGCGCAGCTCGAGTTCGATGCCTTCCAGCAACGTGCGCGTCGCGGCGACCTCGAGTTCGGCCGCATCGGCGACGACGGCTTCGCTGAGCGAGAAGCCGAGCGCGAAATCGTCGAGGTCGCGCGGCGTCGCCATCATCACCACGTGCGGCCGGCCGTTGTAGACGAGCGCGACCGGCACTTCCTCGGCGACGCGATCGTCGGTCCGCTCGAGCACGCCGGCGCGCGAGCGCGTCACCGGACGGCGCACCCAGCCCGCGTGCGCGTCGTCGCCCGCGGGTTCTTCAGCGCGGATCGCCGGCGGTCGTCGCATGACGGGCCTGTTCGAGCAATGCGCGCTGCCGCTCGTCCGCGGCGCGGAAGCGCTGTTGCCAGTCGGACGGCTGGCTCACGCGCGTGACCTCGACCGCGGTGACCTTGTACTCGGGGCAGTTCGTCGCCCAGTCCGAGTTCTCGGTCGTGATCACGTTGGCGCCGGAGCCGGGGAAGTGGAACGTCGTGTAGACGACGCCCGCCTGCATGCGGTCGCTGAGCAGCGCGCGCAGCACCGTCTCGCCGGCGCGACTGGCGATGCCGACCCAGTCGCCGTCGCGGATGCCGCGCTGTTCGGCGTCGTGCGGGTGGATCTCGAGGCGGTCCTCGGCGTGCCAGAGGTTGTTCGCGGTGCGGCGCGTCTGCGCGCCGACGTTGTACTGGCTGAGGATGCGCCCGGTGGTGAGCAGGAGCGGGTACTTCGCGGTCACCTTCTCGCTCGTCGGCACGTACTCGGTGAGCATGAAGCGGCCCTTGCCGCGCACGAACGCGTCGACGTGCATGGTCGGGGTGCCGTCCGGATGCTCGGCGTTGCACGGCCACTGGATGCTGCCGAGTTCGTCGATGCGCGCGAAGCTGATGCCGGCGAAGGTCGGCGTGAGGCGCGCGATCTCGTCCATGATCTCGGCCGGATGCGCGTAGTGCATCGGATAGCCGAGCGCGTTCGACAGCCGCTGCGTGACTTCCCAGTCGGCCAGGCCGCCGCGCGGCTCCATCACCTTGCGCACGCGCGACACGCGCCGCTCGGCGTTGGTGAACGTGCCGTCCTTCTCGAGGAAGGTCGAGCCGGGCAGGAACACGTGGGCGAACTTCGCGGTCTCGTTGAGGAACAGGTCCTGCACGACGACGCATTCCATCGCGGTGAGCGCGGCGGTCACGTGCTGCGTGTTCGGGTCCGACTGCGCGATGTCCTCACCCTGGATGTAGAGCCCCTTGAACTCGCCGTCGAGCGCGGCCTCGAACATGTTCGGGATGCGCAGACCGGGCTCGGCCTGCAGCGTCACGCCCCAGGCCTGCTCGAAGGTCGCGCGCACCGCGGCGTCGGCGACGTGCCGGTAGCCGGGGAACTCGTGCGGGAACGAACCCATGTCGCACGAGCCCTGCACGTTGTTCTGGCCGCGCAACGGATTGACGCCGACGCCGACGCGGCCGAGGTTGCCGGTCGCCATCGCGAGGTTGGCGATCGCCATCACCGCGGTCGAACCCTGCGAGTGCTCGGTCACGCCGAGGCCGTAGTAGATCGCCGCGTTGCCGCCGGTCGCGTACAGGCGCGCGGCCGCGCGCACCTCCGCCGCGGGCACGCCGGTGACCGCCTCGAGCGCCTCGGGCGACTGCGCCGGGTCGGCGACGAACGCGCGCCAGCGCGCGAACGAATCGGCCTCGCAGCGCTCGCGCACGAACGCCTCGTCGACGAGTCCCTCGCCGACGACGACGTGGGCGAGCGCGTCGAGCAGCGCGACGTTGGTGCCCGGTCGCAACTGCAGGTGGTGGTCGGCGCGCACGTGCGGCGTGCGCACGAGTTCGATGCGGCGCGGGTCGGCGACGATGAGGCGCGCGCCGCGGCGCAGGCGCCGCTTCATCTGCGACGCGAACACCGGGTGCGCGTCGGTCGGGTTCGCGCCGATCACGAAGATCACGTCGGTCTGCATGACCGAGTCGAAGTCCTGCGTGCCGGCCGATTCGCCGAGCGTGCTCTTGAGCCCGTAGCCGGTCGGCGAATGGCACACGCGCGCGCAGGTGTCGACGTTGTTGCTGCCGAACGCGGCGCGCACGAGCTTCTGCACGAGGTAGGTCTCCTCGTTCGTGCAGCGCGACGAGGTGATGCCGCCGATCGAATCGCGGCCATGGCGCGCCTGGATGCGCCGGAACTCGGCCGCGGCGTGCGCGATCGCCTCGTCCCAACCCACCTCGCGCCACGGATCGGAGATCTTCGCGCGCACCATCGGCGCGAGGATGCGCTCGCGGTGCGTCACGTAGCCGGTCGCGAAACGGCCCTTCACGCAGGAGTGGCCATGGTTCGCATGGCCGTCCTTGTTCGGCACCATGCGAACGAGCCGCTCACCCTGCAATTCGGCGCGGAACGAGCAGCCGACGCCGCAGTAGGCGCAGGTGGTGACGACGCTGCGCGTCGCCTGGCCCTGTTCGAGCAGCGATTTCTCCATCAGCGCGCCGGTCGGGCAGGCCTGCACGCAGGCGCCGCAGGAGACGCAATCGGACTCCATGAACGACTCGCCCTGGCCCGCGACGATCGCCGAGGCGTAGCCGCGCCCCTGCACCGCGAGCGCGAACGTGCCCTGCTGTTCGTCGCAGGCGCGCACGCAGCGCGAGCAGACGATGCACTGCGCGGGGTCGAAGCGGAAGTACGGATTCGACGCGTCGACCGCCGCGTGCAGCGGATTGTCGCTGCCGTCGGCGCGCGCCGCCGCGACGTGGCTCGCTCCGTCGAAGCCGTAACGCACCTCGTCGACGCCGATGCGTTCGGCCATGCGCTGCATCTCGCTGCCGAAGCCGCCGGCGAACGCGTCGAGCGGATGGTCGGAGAGGTAGAGCTCCATCACGCCGCGGCGCAGGCGATCGAGCTTCGCGCCATGCGTCGTCACCTTCATGCCGGCTGCCACCGGCGTCGTGCACGAGGCGGGGAATCCCTTCATGCCTTCGATCTCGACGAGGCACAGGCGACACGACCCGAACGCGTCGAGCAACTCGGTCGCGCACAGTTTCGGGATCTCGATGCCCGCCTCCGCCGCCGCGCGCAGCACCGACGTGCCGGCCGCGGCGCGCACGTCGACGCCGTCGATCGTCAGCGCGACGGTCCCGGTGGATGTCGATTTCGGCGTGCCGAGATCGGTTTCGGCGATGGACAGCATGACGCGACTCCGCTACTGGTCTTCCTGGGAACCGACCTTAAACCTTCCCGCGCGAGGGCGCGAAATCCTCGCCGAAGTGTCGCAACGCGCTGGCCACCGGATCCGGCGTCAGCCCGCCGAGCGCGCACAGCGAACCGTGGCGCATCGTTTCGCACAGGTCGTCGAGCAAGGCGAGGTTCTTCGCGCGCTCGATGCCCGCGCCGATGCGCTCGAGCACTTCGACGCCGCGCGTCGAACCGATCCGGCACGGCGTGCACTTGCCGCAGGATTCGACCGCGCAGAACGCCATCGCGTAACGCGCCTGCTCGAGCATGTCGACGCTGTCGTCGAACGCGACGATGCCGCCGTGGCCGAGCATCGCGCCGATCGCGGCGAACGCCTCGTAGTCGAGCGGCGTGTCGAACTGCGATTCGGGCAGGTACGCGCCGAGCGGGCCGCCGACCTGCACCGCGCGGATCGGCCGCCCGCTGTACGAACCGCCGCCGTAGTCGTAGAGGAGTTCGCGCAGGGTCGTGCCGAACGCCTTTTCGACGAGCCCGGTGCGCTTGAGGTTGCCGGCGAGCTGGATCGGCAGGGTGCCGCGCGAGCGGCCGACGCCGTAGTCGCGGTAGTAGTCGGCGCCGCGATCGAGGATCAGCGGCACCGAGGCGAGCGAGATCACGTTGTTGACGACGGTCGGCCGGCCGAACAGCCCCTTGATCGCGGGCAGCGGCGGCTTGAAGCGCACCTGGCCGCGCTTGCCCTCGAGGCTCTCGAGCAGCGCGGTTTCCTCGCCGCAGATGTAGGCGCCTGCGCCGAGCCGCACTTCGAGGTCGAAGCGGCGGCCGCTGCCGCGGATGTCGGCGCCGAGCCAGCCCGCGGCGTAGGCGTTGGCGATCGCCGCTTCGAGCGCGCGGCGCGCGTGCGGATACTCGCTGCGCAGGTAGATGTAGCCCTGCGTCGCGCCGACCGCGACGCCGGCGATCGTCATGCCTTCGACGAGGCAGAGCGGGTCGCCTTCCATGAGCATGCGGTCGGAGAACGTGCCCGAGTCGCCTTCGTCGGCGTTGCAGACGACGTACTTCGCGGGCGAGCCCGCGCCATCGGCGCTGGCCGGCGCGTCGAGCACGGTCTTCCACTTGATCCCGGTCGGGAACGCGGCACCCCCGCGTCCGCGCAGGCCCGATGCGGTCACCGCGGCGACGATGCCGGCGCCGTCCATGGCGAGCGCGTTGTGCAGGCCGCGGTAGCCGCCGTGCGCGACGTAGTCGGCGACGCTGAGCGGATCGGTCGTGCCGACGCGCGCGAAGCACAGGCGATCCTGGCGCGCGAACCAGTCGAGCGATTCGATCGCACCGACGCGCGCCGGATGCGCACCCGCGTTGCCGAAGCCGGCATCGAACAGGCCCGCGACCTCGCCCGCCGCTACGGGCCCGTAGCCGACGCGCGTTGCCGTGCCGCCAGCGACGACCTCGACTTCGACGAGCGGCTCGAGCCAGAACAATCCACGCGAACCGGTGCGCACGAGATCGATCGCGATGCCGCGCTCGCGCGCGACGACCTCGATCGCGCGCGCGGTCGCCTCGGCGCCGAGCGCGAGCGCGCTCGCGTCGCGCGACACGTACACGCGCAGTGGCGGTGCGACGACGCTCACCGGCGCATTTCCGCGACGAGCGCGTCGAACGCGGCCGGCGTCACGCGCGCGTGCAGTTCGTCCTCGTCGACGAGCAGCGACGGGCCGCAGCCGCAGTTGCCGAGGCAGTACGCGGGTTCGAGCGTGACCGCGCCGTCGGCGGACGTGCCGTGCCAGTCGACGCCGAGCGTGCGCAGCGCGTGCGCTTCGAGCGCACGCGCGCCGAGCGCCTGGCAGGCCTCGGCACGACACAGGCGCACGACGTGGCGCCCCGGCGGCGTGTTGCGGAAGTGGTGGTAGAAGCTGACGACGCCGTGCACCTCGGCGCGACCGAGGTCGAGCGCGCGCGCGACGGTCGGCAACGCCGCGGGCGGCACCCAGCCGAGCGCGTCCTGGATGCCGTGCAGGATCGGCAGCAGTGCGCCGGGCCGGGCGCGGTGCAGCGCGAGCACGGCGTCGACCGCGGCGCGCTGGCCGAGCGTCATGTCGCCGTCATGCGGGGACGGATCGTGCGGTGGTTGCGGCGTGTCGCCCATGGGTGGTGCGCGGCAGCGTGCAGCCGCGGCGCGAAAATCCGGTTCGGACCCCGACTCTGCACCACGACGCCGGCCGCTGCAACCACGCCGGCCACTCGCCGCGACACGCAACTGCCACGCGCCTGACGCGCACGCGCAACGCGCGCGCCATCGCAGCTTCATGCGCCACCGTGAAGCTGCGCACCGCCATATCGGACCCTGGTGGGCGCATGCGCAACGCACCGCGCGGCGACGGCTGGTCGCGGCGACAGTTCATCCTCCGCGGCGCGGCGACGTTCGGCGTCGCCGGCTTCGGCCTCGGCGGCGGCCTGTTCGCACGACCGCGCTTCGACGCCTATCCGTTCTCGCTCGGTGTCGCCTCGGGCGACCCGTCCGCGGACGGCTTCGTGCTGTGGACGCGCATCGCGACCGCGCAGTCCGACGCCGCGTTCCTGCCGATGCAGGGCTACGAGGTCGAATGGATCGTCGCCGAGGACGAACGTCTGCGCCGCGTCGTGCGCAGCGGTCGCGGCGTCGCGCGCGCCGACGCGGCGCATGCGCTGCACGTCGAACTCGACGGCCTCGCACCCGACCGCTGGTACTGGTACCAGTTCCGCTGCGGCGACGCCGCGAGCCCGGTCGGCCGCACGCGCACGCTGCCCGCCGCGGGTGCGTCGGTCGCGCGCCTGCGCCTCGCGCTCGCCTCGTGCCAGCACTACGAGCACGGCTACTACGCCGCCTACCGGCACATGCTCGGCGACGACCTCGACCTCGTCGTGCATGTCGGCGACTACATCTACGAAGGTTCGTGGGGACCGCAGGTGCGTCGCCACGAGTCCGCCGAAGGCGCATCGACGCTCGCGGGCTACCGCAACCGCCACGCCTGCTACAAGCGCGACCCCGACCTGCAGCGCGCGCACGCCGCCTATCCGTGGCTCGTCACCTGGGACGACCACGAAGTCTCCAACGACTACGCCGGCCTCGTCTCCGCCTACGGCGAGCCTGCGCCGGCGTTCGCCGCGCGCCGTGCCGCCGCGTACCAGGCGTGGTGCGAACACATGCCGCTGCGTGCGCGCTCGCGCGCGACCCTGCGCATGTACCGCCGCTTCGCCTTCGGCGACCTCGCTGCGATCAACCTGCTCGACGACCGCCAGTACCGCGCCGCGCACGCATGCGCGGAGCGCGGCGAGATGATCGACGCCGGTACCTGCGCGGAACTCGGTTCGCCCGAGCGCAGCTTGCTCGGCACTGCGCAGCAACGCTGGCTCGACGCCGGCCTCGCGCGCGGCGACGCGCGCTGGAACGTGGTCGCGCAGCAGACGCTCGTCGCGCCGTTCGTCTCGCGCGACGAGGCCGGCGCAGCACGCGTCTGGGCCGACGGCTGGGACGGCTATCCGGCCGCGCGCGCGCGCCTGCTCGGCCACGTCGCCGAGCGGCGCATCCCGAACGTCGTCACGCTCGGCGGCGACGTGCACGCGTTCTACGCCTGCGACCTCAAGGCCGACTTCGCCGACCCGGACAGCGCGACGGTCGCGACCGAGTTCGTCGGCACCTCGATCAGCTCGCAGGGCGACGACCACGACGCACGCGTGCGCGATCTCGACCTCAACCCGCACGTGCGCGCCTACGACGGCCGCCGGCGCGGCTACCTGCGCTGCGACATCGGCCACGACGCGTGGCGCAGCGACTTCGTCGCGCTCGACGACGCGACCGACCCGCGCAGCGCCGCCCGCAGCATGCGCACGTTCCACGTCGAGAACGGTCGCGCCGGCGTGCAGGCCTGAGCGCGCGATGCACGTCGTCGACCTCACCCTGTTCTTCGCCCCGCACAGCGGCGGGGTGAAGCGCTACCTGCTCGCCAAGCGCGCGTTCCTCGCCGCGCAACGCGACGTGCGCCACACCCTCGTCGTGCCCGGACCGCGCACCGCGGCGAACGCACCCGGCCTGATCGAGCTGGCGAGCCCGCGTATCCCGTTCGGCGCGGGCTACCGCGTGCCGCTGCGCCTGCGCGAATGGACGGCGACGCTGCGCGAGCTGCGCCCCGACGTGATCGAGGCGGCCGATCCCTATCACCTCGCCTGGCTCGCGCTGCGCGTCGCCGACCGCCTCGGCGTCGCCGCGACCGCGTTCGCGCATTCGGACCTCGCGCGCCTGCTCGGCGACCGCGTCGCGCCCGCACTCGGTCGCGCCGCGAGCGCGTACCTGCGCAACCTTTACCGGCGCTTCGACTGCGTGTTCGCGCCGAGCCGGCTCATCGCCGAGCGCCTCGGCGACCTCGGCGTCGAGCGCATCGCGCTGCAACCGCTCGGCGTCGACGGCCGCGTGTTCCATCCGTGCCGGGCCGACCCCGGCCTGCGCGCGCAGCTCGGCCTCGATGCCGACGCGCGCGTGCTCGTGTTCGCCGGCCGGCTCGCCGCCGAGAAGAACGTGCCGCTGCTGCTCGACGCGTTCGCGCGGCTCGGCGCGCCGTACCACCTGCTGCTCGTCGGCGGCGAGCGCGAGCAGCGCCTCGCGCCGCACGCGACGATGCTGCCCTACCAGCAGGACGGCACGCGGCTCGCGCGCCTGCTCGCCAGCGCCGACGCGCTCGTGCACGCGGGCCGCCACGAGACGTTCGGCCTCGTCGTGATCGAGGCGATGGCCTGCGCGCGCCCGGTCGTCGCGCTCGGCGGCGGCGCGATCGACGAACTCGTCGACGCCTCGGTCGGCGTCGTCGCCGCACGCGCCGATGCGGCCGCGCTCGCCGACGCGGTGCGCACGCTGTACGTGCGCGACCGCGCCGCGATGAGCGCACTCGCGCGCCATCGCGTCGCGCGCGACTACCTGTGGGAGCGCACCTTGCCGCGCCAGCTCGCGCGTTACGCGGAACTCGTGCGCGCGCCGTGCGCGCGCGACGACGCGGTCGCGGAGGCCGCGTGACGCCGCGCCTGTGCATCGCGATCCACGACGTCGCGCCGGCGACCTGGCCCGCATGCGAGCGCCTGCTCGCGCTCGTCGACGCGATCGGCGCGCCGCCGCTCACGCTGCTGGTCGTGCCCGACTGGCACCGGTGCGGCCCGATCGACGCCGATCCCGCGTTCCGCCGCGCGATCGACGCGCGCGTCGCGCGCGGCGACGAACTCGCGCTGCACGGCCTCGTGCATCTCGACGAGGCGGGACCGCCGCACGGCGTGCTCGACCGGCTGCGCCGGCGCGTGCTGACCGCGGGTGAAGGCGAGTTCGCCGCGCTCGACGAAGCGGAAGCTTCCGCGCGGATCGACGCCGGGCTGCATCGCTTCGCGCGATGCGGCTGGAGCGCGCAGGGTTTCGTCCCACCCGCGTGGCTGGCCGGCGACGGCGCGCGCACGGCGCTCGCACGCACGGCACTGCGCTGGACCAGCACGCACGGCACGCTCGAAGACGTCCGGCGGCGCTGGCGCCTCGCCGCGCCCGCGCTCGGTGCGTCCGCCCGTTCGTCGTGGCGTCGGCGCGCGAGCCGCTCCTGGCTACCGCTCGCCGCGCGCGCGTGGCAGGCGGCACCGTTGCTGCGCGTCGCGCTGCATCCGGCCGATGCCGCGCACGCGGGCCTGCTCGACGGCTGGCGGCGCGTGCTGGCCGCGCTGCTCGCACGGCGCGAAGCGCTGACGAAATCGGCCGCGATCGCGCACGCTGGCGTCGCCTGCGAGATTGCCGCGCGTCGCGTCGTCGCGCTGCCGACGCGCGGATCGGCCTGACGTGCGCTCGGTGCATCGGCCGCTGCTGCTCGCGCTCGCGCTGCTCGCGACGCTCGCGGTGCCGCTGCTGCTCGGTGGCCGCGCCGCGCTCGCCGCGTTGCGCGAGGTGCCGGCCAGCGCGCTCGCGACGATCCTCGGCGTGACGCTGTTCGGCTGGCTCGCGCGCGCGGCCAAGCTCGCCATGCTCGCGCACGGGGTCGGCCTCCGCTTGCGTCCGCTGCAATCGCTGCTCGTCTCGCTCGCGACCGACTTCGGTTTCCTCGCGACGCCCGGCGGGCTCGGCGGCTACGCGGCGAACGTGCTGTTGCTGCGCCGCGCCGGGGCGACGACGAGCGCGGCGACCGCGGTCGCCGCCGCCGACCAGATCGTCGATGCCCTGTTCTTCGCGATCGCACTGCCGCTCGCTGCGTGCGCGGCGCTGCGCTCCGCGCTGCCCGAGCTCATGCTGCGCGCCGCGTTCGCGGGCGGCGGCGTGCTCTGCGCGGGCGCGTTGCTCGCTTTCGTGCTGCGCCGCCCGCTGCTGCGCGCGGCCGCGCACCGCGCTGAAAGCCATCGCGACGGCCGCGTCGCGCGCGCGTACTCGCTGTTCGCGCAGGCGCTGCAGGACACTGCGCGCCTGCTGCACGGCGACGCGCGCGCGACGCTTGCGCTCGCCGTGTTGACGACCGTGCAATGGACGACGCGCTACGGCGTGCTCTGGCTCGCGCTCGGTGCGTTCGGCCATGCCGTGCCCTATGCGGTGACCCTGCTCGCACAAGGCGTCGTCATGCACGTCGCGCAATGGACCGGCCTGCCGTCCGGTGCGGGCGGCGCCGAGTTCGGCCTCGCCGCCGCGCTCGCGCCGTGGCTCACGCCCGCGCAGCTCGCGCCCGCCGCGCTGGTGTGGCGCGGTGCGACCTTGCACCTCGCCCTGCTCGCGGGCGGCTTCGCACTGCTGCACCTGGTGCGCGCGAAGGACCTGCCCGGCGCGCGGCCCGCGGTCGCGCCCGAAGGCGCCTGATCAACGGCCGTCGTCGTCCTGCGCGAGGCGACGGCACAGCGCCGCGGTCGCCTCGTCGACGGGGAAGCAGGTTTCGATGTGCAGTTCCTCGATGGTGACGTCGCGCGGCGTGCCGAACGTCGTGATCGCCGAGAAGAAATGCAGCTCCGTGTCGTCGCGACGCAGCACCGTGGTCAGCAGCGGCGACGGTGCGCGCTCGGGTTCGCGCCGACGCCAGCGCGCGGGCACGCCGGGATAGGCGAGGATTTCCTCGAGCAGCGCCCGCGCGGTCTCGTCGTGCGGCGCCGAGGCGACGACGCCGTGCAGGTGGCGGATGAGGTCGCCGGCGACCTCCTCCCAGTTGGCGATCGCCGCGCGCAGGTCGGCCGGATCGAATACCGCGCGCAGCATGTTCGCGTGCATGCCGTCGCGTCCGAGCACGAAGCGGTTCACGCGCGTGGCGGCACGGTTCGCCATCAGCACGTTCCAATGGCGGTCGAGCACGAACGCGGGATACGGCTCCTGCTGCGCGACGATGAACTCGATCGCGCGGCGCACCTGCGCCATCTCCGGCGTGGCGAGCGCGGTCTCCGGATACTTCGGCGCGAAGCCCGCCGCGACCAGCAGCGCGTTGCGTTCGCGCAGCGGCATGTCGAGCACGTCGGCGAGGCGCGCGACCATCTCGCGGCTCGGCTGCGCCTTGCCGGTCTCGACGCAACTGAGATGGCGCGCCGACACCCCTGCCTCGAGCGCGAGGTCGAGCTGGCTCAGGCGGCGCGTCGCGCGCCATTCGCGCAGCAACACGCCGACGTGCGCGGGCGTGCGCGTGCCGGGGACGGGTTTCGCGGCGAGCGCCGTTGCGGACATGTGCGCAGCATACGGACGCGAGGTCGGCGTCGCCATGACCTGCGAGGTCATGCGCGCATGACCCGTGGCGTCATTGATGGTCGGCGCGCGTGCGTCGACGATGCAGCACCCTTGACCGTGGAGCATCGCCATGAACCGTCGCCGCTTCCTCGCCACCACTGCCACCGCGCTCGCCGCGGCCCCGTTCGCGGGCTGCCTCGCACCGGTCCCGCACGCGCGAACGCGCGCGGGTGCCGCCGGCGAGGGCCCGATCGACGCGCCCGCGTTCCATGCGATGCGCCGCTGGCAGGTGACGCCGCAGGGTCGCGTCGCCTACGTCGAGCGCGGTCGCGGCGACGTCGCGCTGTTCCTGCACGGCTTCCCGCTCAACGGGTTCCAGTGGCGCGGCGCGCTCGAGCGCCTGTCGGACCGGCGCCGCTGCATCGCACCCGACTTCCTCGGCCTCGGCTACAGCGAAGTCGCGCCCGGCCAGGCGGTCACGCCGGATGCGCAGGTCGCGATGCTCGTCGCGTTCCTCGACGCACAGTCGATCCGTGCGGTCGATCTCGTCGCCAACGACAGCGGCGGTGCGGTCGCGCAGCTGTTCATGACGCGCCATGCGGAACGCGTGCGCAGCCTGCTGCTGACCAACTGCGACGTCGAGACCGACAGCCCGCCGCCGGCCGTGCTGCCCGTGATCGAACTCGCGCGCGCCGGCCGCTTCGCCGACGAATGGCTCGCGCCGTGGATCGCCGACAAGGCGCTCGCGCGTTCGCCGACGGGCCTCGGCGGCCTCTGCTACGCCGATCCCTCCCATCCCGACGACGCAGCCGTCGACACCTACATCGGCCCGCTCGTCGCCTCGCCCGAGCGCAAGGCGCTGACGAATGCGTACGCGATCGGCCTTGCGCCGAATCCTCTCGCGGGCATCGAGGCTGCGCTGCGCCGCAGCCGCGTGCCGACGCGCATCGTCTGGGGCATGGCCGACACGATCTTCTCGACGCAGGATCCCGACTACCTCGACCGCACGCTCGGTGCGTCGCGCGGCGTGCGTCGCGTACCGGACGCGAAGCTGTTCTGGCCCGAGGAGTTTCCCGACATCGTCGCGGGAGAGGCGCGTGCGTTGTGGTCGGGTGCTCATGCGTGATATCCGCGGCCGGGTCGCCCACACCATGGCGAACCGGTTCGCGCACAGGTGCGCTCTGAAGATGAGCCGCTCGCGCGAGATGGGCTCAGTAGTCGATCTCGCACGTGCAGTCGAAACTCGCCTGGTCCGCACCGACGACGCCGTTGTAGCGCGACGTGCCATGCGCGTGGGCGTACTTGCCGGTGCCGCCGGTGATCGTGAGCGTGCCCTCGTTGGTCGCGTCCGCGGCCCCCGGCTCGCTGCCGCGCGCGTTGTGCCGCCCATTGAATTCGATCGTCACGCTGTCCCCGCCGGGGAGACGCCAGATCGCGTAGCCGTGGTGCGAGCCGGCACCGGCGACGGAATCCGTATGCGTGAAATTCGTCGCCTGCGCGCCGTCGAAGTCCTTGATCGGGCTGCCCAGGCGATACGCGTAGATGCGCTGTCCGATCTCGTGCATCGGCTTGTCGCCGACGAGGGCAGTCGTCTTGCTGATGTCGTCGAGGCCGCGCACGCCGTGGATCTTCAGGATTTCATGGTGCGTCGCCGGCGTCGACGCGGTCGCGGGTGAGGACGTCGCCTTCGGTTTCGGCGCGGCGACGCAGCCGCAGCTCCAGGCAACGAGGACAAGTGACGACAGCAGGACGACGACACGGTTCATGACGCTACTCCTGTTCGCTGGTGGAAGGACACGCGCTCGAACTCAGTCGCCGGCACCGCCGATCGTGCGCGCCGCCGCCGCGATCTCCGCGTCGGGCAGGTCGGCGAGCACGCGGTGCAGGCGGCGCCGCTCGTCGTAGGCGCCGTCTTCGCGGCGCACCGCGACCGGCGGC
>Ga0068853_100000701_pt1 | contig 23195 bp, 23 predicted proteins | sample KBSCornC32_FD_65655 | JGI IMG/M metagenome (GOLD analysis project Ga0068853, IMG submission 65655) | Corn rhizosphere microbial communities from Kellogg Biological Station, Michigan, USA - KBS Corn C3-2 | ecosystem: Host-associated > Plants > Roots > Rhizosphere > Soil ... | reverse complement strand
CGTCGCCGGTTTCGATCATCGGTACGCGGCCATTCGGATTCTTGGCCAGATATTCCGGAGTGCGCGTCGCGCCGTGCGCGCTGTCGGTCTCGATCCAGCGATAGTCGCGTCCTTCGACACGACCGAGATGGCCGAGCAGCATGCGTAGCTTGTGGCAATTGCCGGAAGGCGAATAGCCGTGGACGGTGATCATGCCCCTGTTCCTCGCGCACGCCGCGCCAACCACTCCGCGCGGCTCTGTCCCCAGATATCGATCGGCACATCCTCGTGCGGTGGCGGCAACTTGCCCGGCCCGCGATTGCGCGAGCCGAGCCGGCCGGCGAGCGTCTGCGAGGCATGGTTCTCCGGCGCGATCGAATGGATCACTTCGCTCCAGCCGAGGTTCGCGAACGCCCAGTCGATCGCCGCGGTCGCCGCCTCGGTCGCATAACCCCTGCCCCACGACGAGCGATGGAAGGCCCAGCCGATTTCCGTGCCGGGCCAGCCTTCCGGCTGCCACGGTCCGGCCTGGCCAAGCCAGCGCCCGCTCGCCTTCTCCACCACGGAGAACATCGCATAGCCCTGCACCGCCCACGCACCCGGCATCTGCAGGAACTTGCGCCACGCGGGAGCACGCAGGAGGGCGCCGCCGATATGGCGCGCGGCCTCTTCATCGGCATGCAGCTCGGCGTATCCCTCGAAGTCCTCGATGCGCGGCAGGCGCAGGATCAACCGTTCGGTTTCGATATGCGGTTCACTCACTGGCTCAACTCCCGCTTGGTGCGTGCACGGCCGATTGCGTCGATGCATCGGCAGCACCGGTATACGAACACGAAGGCAGGATGCGCTGGATCTGCGGGTAGTCATCGCTTTCGCAACGCCACTGGATACCCATCGCATTCGCGTGTTCGAGTTGCGGGGTCAGGCTGATTCGTCCGCCGTCGACACCGGATGATGCGTCGAATACCAGCTGGATCGCGCCGTCCTGCACGCTCGCGGCGCGCAAGGACTTGCCCCGGTATTCGTTCGGCGCAGGCAAGCCCGCTTCGGCATTCGAAGCAGGCAACTTCGACGTGGTCATGTAGTACTCGGCGATCGCCGTGCGCATAGCGGAAGCGACGACGAAATCGCTGCGCATGTCGACGTACGCTTCGCGCTCCGCCGCGTCCGCCTCGGTTTGTGCCTTCGCCTCGTCGAGCGTCTTGCGGATCTGTTCCTGCTGTTTCGCGACCTGCTGCACCTGTCGACGCGTTGCTTCGCTCTCGACGCGCACATTCGACAGCAAGGCATCCTGATCCTTGCGTGTCACCAGCTGGTGATACGCAAGCAGCGCCCCCACTACCGCGAGCAGTGCGCTCGCGAACATCACCACCGCATTGCGCATGCGAACCCCGACGCGACAATCAGAACGCGTTGATACCCGTCACTTCGCGACCGACCACGAGCTGGTGCACGGTCTCGGTTCCTTCATAGGTGATGACCGACTCGAGGTTCAGCGCATGGCGAATCGGGCAATGCTCGGTCGTGATGCCGGCGCCGCCGAGGATGTCGCGCGCTTCGCGCGCGATGTCGATCGCCATGCGGCAGTTGTTCCACTTCGCCAGGCTGACCTGGGTCGGCTGCATCCTGCCGGCGTCCTTGAGGCGACCGAGCTGCAGCGACAGCAGCTGCGCCATCGTGATCCGGCGCGCCATGTCGGCGAGCTTGAGCTGCACCGCCTGGTTCGCTGCGAGCGGGCGCTTGAACAGGATGCGGTTCTTGGAGTATTCGGCGACCTCGGTGAGACACGCGATCGCGGCGCCGATCGGGCCCCAGGTGATGCCGTAGCGCGCCTGGGTCAGGCAGCCGAGCGGACCCTTGAGGCCTTTCACGTTCGGCAAACGGTTCGCTTCCGGCACGCGCACGTTGTCGAAGAACAGCGCCGACGTCACCGACGCGCGCAGACTCATCTTCTTGTGGATTTCCTGCGCGCTGAACCCGGGCATGCCCTTTTCGACGACGAAGCCCTGGATGCCTTCATCGGTCTGCGCCCACACGACCGCGATGTGCGCGAGGTTGCCGTTGGTGATCCACATCTTGGCGCCGTTGAGGATCCAGTCGGCGCCGTCCTTCTTCGCGTTCGTCTTCATGTTGGCCGGATCGGAACCACCATGCGGTTCGGTGAGGCCGAAGCAGCCGATCACCTTGCCCGCAGCCATGTCCGGCAGCCAGCGCTTGCGCTGTTCTTCGCTGCCGTACGCGTAGATCGGATACATGCACAGCGAACTTTGCACCGAGGCGAAGCTGCGGATGCCGGAATCACCGCGCTCGAGTTCCTGGCAGACGAGGCCATAGCTGACCCCATTCATGCCGGCACAGCCGTATTCGACCGGCAGCGACGAGCCGAGCAGGCCGAGTTCGGCCATCTCCGGGATCAGTTCGGTCGGGAAGCGCGCCTTGTCGAAGCAGTCGCCGATGATCGGCAGCACACGTTCATCGGTGAAGCGGGCGACGGTGTCCTGCACCATGCGCTCCTCGTCGGAGAGCAGCGAGCGGACGTCGTAGAGATCGGTCGGGTTGAGCGGAGTGGCGGGCATGGGAAGGGATCCGGGCGCGGCAAAGCGGCGTATTGTAGCCGGCCCCCGCGTGCGCGGCCATGCACGACCGCTCGCATGCTCCAGTTCGGGCCAGCTGCCCTATGCTTGACTCCCCTCGCCAGTCGCCTCCCATGCGCGTCCCCGTCCTCACCTACCATTCCAACAACATCAGCGGCAACGACTACGCCAGCAACGACCATGTCGCGCTGGCCGAGGATCTGCGCACGATCCAACGCCTGGGACTGCGCATCATCCCGCTGGCACGGGTCGTCGACGTGCTGCTCGGCGAAGTGCCGGAATCAGCGGTCGAGCGATCGGTAGCGCTGAGTTTCGACGACGGCTCATGGTTCGACTGGCACGACCTCGACCACCCGACCTGCGGCCCGCAGCGCGCATTCGCCGGCATCCTGCGCGATTTCGTGGCCGGTACAGGCGCCATGGCGCACGCGACGAGCTTCGTGATCGTCTCGCCCGATGCGCGCGCGACGCTCGACCGGACCTGCCTCGCCGACCGCGGCTGGTGGGGCGACGACTGGTGGCGACCGGCGCAGGACGAGGGACTGCTCGCGATCGAAAGCCACAGCTGGGACCACAACCATCACACGTTGCCCCGCACGGCACAGCGCGACCAACGCAAGGGCACCTTCCTCACGATCGACAGCCATGCCGACGCCGACGCGGAGATCCGCCAGGCGACCGATTGGCTCGATGCTCACCTCGCACCGGTTCGCGCCACGCTGTTCGCCTACCCCTATGGGCAGACGAATGCCTATCTCACCGAGGACTATCTGCCGCGCCGCGTCGCCGAGCATCGCCTGCGCGCCGCCTTCGGCACCGACCCTTCGCCGATCCACGCCGGATCGCCACGCTGGAACCTGCCGCGCTTCGTCGCCGGGCAGCATTGGGCGAGTGCCGCCGGGCTTGAGACCCTGCTCCGGGAAACCATCCGCTGAACGTCACGGTCCAGCGGAACATGAATCTGCGGCAAGCGTCGCACCCATTGCGAACAACCTGAGAGACCGCCGCAACCCTGCCTGCACTGGACATCGCAACGGTTCCCCGCGAGGCTTCGCCGAACCCGATCTGCAGCATGAGCCCCCGTTTCATGGAAAAAAACGCGATCCACATCCTGCCGGACTCGCTCCGGTCGTTCCTCACGATCAGCGAAGTCGACGACGCGGATTTCCTCGTCGCCGATCTGTTCCGCCGCAAGTTCGCCTCGCCTCCCCCGGACTCCGGCCGCCATCTGGTCGCGTTGTACCGCGATCCGCGAGGCGTGATCCGGCTCGCGGGGTATTCGCACATGCGGCCGTTCGGAGACGTCTATCTCTCGGGCGGCTCCTGCAGCAACGGCGAAACCGTCCGCGCCATGGACGCGTCGCATCGCGGTGCGATCCAGGCCGCAGGAGGCATCTGGTACCTCGTGCTCAAATACGCATTCGCGCGCTATGCCGACTGCTGCGATGCGTTCTTCGGCCATTGCGGCGATGCGCGCGCGCTCGAGGTGGCCACTGCTGCCGGCTTCGTCGACGCTGGCCATCAGCACCTGATCGCGCATTGGCACAAACCGCTGCATGAAAATATCCGCCGCGCACTGGTGGCGAAAGTGCACGCGCTCGGACCGTTCTGACTCAGCCGCGCGGCACGTGCCCGGTCGCGACGTGTTGCCGCGCCGACTCCACGTTCGCCGGCGAGTCATCGAAGAAGATGTCGGCACCGAACTTGCGCCGGAACAGCTCGTCGAAGAACGGACGGGCGTCGTCGAGCTCGGTGATCGTGATGAAACCGCCCAGTGATGCCGGCAGCGTGTAATGCATGCGAGATGCCTCGATCGATCAATGTGCGCTGGGCGCGAACCCGCTCCTGCAGCAGTGCTGGTACAGGCGTTCACCTTCCGTCCGCGCCTGCTCGACCTGTTGCGGCGTGAGCGACCGGGACGCCAGCCCGCTCATCAGCGTACTCATGCCCCTCGTATCCTCACCCGCGTTGGCGCGGCTCCAAGCATAGGCATGGGCGTAGGATTGCACGAGATCGCGGGGCAGCAGGTTGCCTTCCTCGGAGTAACCATAGGCGGCGCCGGCGATCGCCTCGGAATCGCCGGACTCAACCAGACGCGCCAACTCCGTTCTCTCGAGTTCGCGCAGCGCCGCGATCTGGTCCGCATTGCGCACCAGTTCGGCGCCCTCCGTGCTGAACTGGCCGACTCCGCTAACCGCCACGATCATCCCCCGATCGTGTCGCTGCAATGCCAGGCGCACCCACGCGAATCGGCCTTCGACTTGATCGGGCGTCAACGCGAGGCACCGCTCGCGCTGGGCAAGGCGTTGCTGCAAGACGCGTTGATGCCAGTCCTCGTCGATCACGAACTGCGGCTCCGGCTTCCACTCGGGATGTTCACTGGATATTCGCTGCTGGATCTCGAGCTGATGCTGGAATTCGCCGTCAACCTGTTCGCGGATCTCCCGCTCGCCGCGGTCGTCGAACCGAGCGCATGTCTGCAGGCGCTCGAAAAGCAGATGGGTGGCAGTGGCGTCGCCATTGCCGGCACGCCGTTCGACTTCGGGCAGAGCGTCGATGAAGGCGCGACCATCGAGATCCTTGATGTTCGTTGGAAGCGTCGCGGCGGGTCTCGCGACCGATGAAGACCGGTCGCGTACCGAACCGCCGTCCACCACGACCGGCGTTGCCGGCGGCGGCACGGGCACGGATCGCTGCGCAAGGCGATAGCCCAGCGCCAGTGCGAGAACGAACGCGACGGCGATGATGCCAAGGGGGCGGATTCTGCCGCGCATCATCGCTTAGCCACCGCACAGCATTGTTCGTACAGTTGCACGCCGAGCTGCTCCGCTTGCGCGCGCTGCGCCGGATCGAGTCGTGAACCGAGATCACTCAGCTCGCGGGCCAGCCATGTTTGCGTGTCAGGGCCGGCGAAGACCCGGCCCAGGCCGTAGTCGATCCAGGGCACCGCGTCGATCGCCTGGGTCGGCGCTTGCGCGGCAGCGAAGAAATACGCGTAGGCACCGAAGAAATCGGGCTCGGCGAAATAGCCGATCTTGAGCAGCGAACCGATGGCCGCCAGCGCGCGCCAATCACCACGCGCACGCGCACGTTGCAGGGCGACGACGGCGATGTCCTTGCGATGACCGATCTCGTTCAGATCGACCAGTGATACTTGAGCCAGCGCGGGATGCCAGTAACCGACCTCTGCGTCCGGCTCGCCGAGCTCCGCAGCCTGCTCGTACCACTTGAACCAGTCCGCCGCGTCGGCATGGGCTATACCCGTGCAATCGGACGCGAGTTCGTGTTGAGCGGTGAGCTCCTGGCCATAGACGGCCGCCGGGTCGACCTTGGATTCTTCCAGCTTCACCCCAAGGCGCGCCGCATGGTCTTTCAGTTGTCCCGCCAGCTCTTCCCCGAAGTTGAGGCCACCGGCAACCTGATCCAGGGTCTTCTTCTCGAGCTCCGCCTCGTTGGCGGCCGGCGTGAAAAATTGACAACGTCGATAGCCGTCTGCGAGACGACGGGCGGCCTGGGCATCGCCCGTTTGCACGCGTCGCTTGAGTTCTTCGACCGTACCGACGAACGGACCCGGCGGAAGCGCCGAAGTCGACGAAGCGGGCGCATTTGCACGCGTCGTCACGTGTTTCGCCGCGATCATCCGCCATCCGTCGCGCACAACCGGGGGCCGGGCGTCGGCAACCGATGCCGGCGATTGGTGGAGCGGGAGCGACGAAGGCGGCTTGCCAAGTCGATAGCCGATCAGCGTCGCACCGACGATCGCCGCGATGGCCGTGAAAACGCGCACTGCAGATGCGTTCATTCTTCGGTACCGCGCCGGCCGCGCGGCACGTGGCCGGTCGCAACGTGCTGGCGTGCCGACTCCACGTTCGCCGGCGAGTCGTCGAAGAAGATGTCGGCACCGAACGCCTCGAGGAACGGGCCTTTCGGGCGCCCGCCGAGGAACAACGCCTCGTCGATGCGCACGCCCCACTTGCGCAGGGTCAGGATCACGCGCTTGTGTGCCGGCGCGGAGCGCGCCGTGACCAGGGCGGTGCGGATCGGCGCGTCCTCGCTCGGAAAAGCGTCCTGCAGGCGGTGCAGCGCATCGAGGAAGCCGCGGAACGGTCCGCCGGACAGCGGTTCGGCTGCGCGCTCAGTCTCATGGCGGTGGAACGCATCGATGCCGCCCTGCTCGCTGACCTGCTCGGACTCGTCGCCGAACAGCACCGCATCGCCATCGAACGCGATGCGCAACTGGTCGGACTGCCGTTGCGGTGCCTTCGAAGGCAGGATCGTCGCCGCGGCGACGCCCGACCTCAATGCCTGCGCGACGCTGTCGGGATTCGCGGAAAGGAACAGGTCGGCGTCGAACGCATGCACGTACGGCGAGGTCGGCGCGCCGCGCGTGAATGCGGCGCGCACGATGTCAAGGCCGTAGTGCTCGATCGAGTTGAAGATACGCAGGCCGGTGTCGGCTGAATTGCGCGACAGCAGGATCACCTCGACGCGCGGCGCCTGAGGATTGGCGCGATTGAGGTGCAGCAGCTTCTGCACCAGTGGAAACGCGATGCCGGGTGCGAGCAGATCGTTCTCGCGCGCGATCTGGTGCAGGGCGAACGCATCGACACCTTCGCGCTCGAACAGCTCGTGGCTGTCGCCGAGATCGAATAGTGCGCGCGAGGAAATCGCGACGACGAGTGCCTTGTCCTCGCCGTCATTCGCGCTGGCGCTCTTCTCGGCAGATCGTGGATCCATCGCATCCATTCTCGAACGGGTGTTTGTTTTGCAGCCAGGCCCGGCTCCAAGGCAACAGCATAGGCGTATTCCGCGTGATGCTGTCCACTTCCTCTTACAGGCTGCGACCGTCGAACCGCTGGATCTCGAGCGTGTGCGGATCGACGCCCTCGAGGCAGCGCACGTTGATCGCGAACGTCGGGTTGCCGCCCTTGTCGGCGCCGCGGCCGAACGGCGAGATGCCGCAGGCCGGGCAGAACTGGTGGCGGATGCGATGGGTATTGAAGGTGTAGGTCGACAGGTCCGCTTCCGGCGTGTGCAGGTGCATCTGCGCCGCCGGCACGAACGTCAGCAGGTGGCCCTTGCGGCTGCAGATCGAGCAGTTGCACTCGATCACCGTGCCGATCTCGGTGTCGACGTCGAATGCGATGCGACCGCAATGACATCCGCCTTTGTAGTTCATGCTGGACTCCGCTGGTTTTGCAGGATACCGGGTCGGCGCGCGCCGCGTTGCCGCAGGCGCGCTCACATCGAGATCGAAGGTTGCAGCAGCTGGCGCAGGAATGCCCCGAGCACACGTGGTTCGACGAGCGCGGTGACGACGATGCCGTACAACGCTCCCCACAGGTGCGCGCTGTGGTTGATGCGATCGGCGCGCTGGCGATCCATGTAGACCGTATAGGCGAGGTAGAGCACCGCATAGACGACCGCAGGCACCGGCACGACGAACACGTAGATCGTCGCCCATGGCCGCAGCAGGATGAATGCGAACAGCGCCGCCGACACGGCCCCGGAAGCGCCGAGGCTGCGGTAGCCGGCGTCGTCGCGGTGGCGCTGCCAGCTCGGCAGCGACGAGACGACGAGGCCGCCGACGTAGAACAGCAGGTAGCCGATCTCGCCGACTTTCGCGGCATAGAACTGTTCGATCAGGCCGCCGAAGAAATACAGCGTGATCATGTTGAACAGCAGGTGCTGCCCGTCGGCGTGGATCAGGCCACAGCTTGCGAGGCGCCAGTACTCGCGCCCACGCGTGATCGCCGGCGGCCACAGGATCAGGCGGTCGATGAGGCGCGGATTGGAAAACCCGGCGAAGGACACCACGCAGGTGACCGCGATGATGGCCAGGTTGACGAAGGTGGCGCTCAGCATTGCGATTCCGGATTCGGTGGGCGAACGCGAACGATATGCTGCACAAGCAGCGCAGGACAAGCGTCCGTTGCATGTCCGCCGCAGCAGCGTGCGTCGCGCACGCAGGTATCATCACCGACCATTCCCGCACCACGGCATACTCATGATCCGGTCGTCCCGTTTCCTGCAGCTCGACGTCTTCCCTGCGCGTCCCGGCGGCGGCAATCCACTCGGCGTCGTGCTCGATGCGGGCGACTGGAGCGATGCGCGGATGCAGCGTTTCGCGACCTGGGCCGATCTCGTCGAAACGACCTATGTGCTGCCTCCGACCGTACCGGAAGCGAGCTATCGCCTGCGCATCTTCACGCCGCAACGCGAAATACCGTTCGCCGGGCATCCGACCATCGGCAGCGCCCATGCGGTACTCGAGTCTGGCATCGCGACGCCTCGCAACGGCGTACTCATGCAGGAGTGCGCGGCCGGCCTGCTGCCTATCCGGGTCGAGAACGGCACGCCACGGCAGTTGTGCGTGCGCGCACCCGCTGCACACGTCGTGCGCGAAGGCGGCGCGGAGCTCGCATCGATCCTGCGCGGCGTCTCGCAAGGCGCTTTGCCGCCGGCCTTCGTCGAAGGCGGCCGCCGTTGGTGGGTCGCGGAGTTCGCGAGCGAGGACGCATTGCGCGGATGGCATCCGGATCATGCGGCGATCGCGGCACTCGCACATGCGACGGATAGCCTCGGCCTGTGCATCTTCGCGCGCTGCCGGCAGCGCGACTACGACCTCGCGGTGCGCGCGTTCCCGGCCGGTGTCGGTATCGTCGAGGACCCCGCTTCGGGCGCCGCGAACGGCCTGATCGCCGCATTGATCGCGGAACGCGAACCGGGCGGCGTGCTGGCACGCGGCTATCGCGTCAGCCAGGGACGCGAGATCGGCCGCGACGCGGCGTTGCTGGTGCGGATCGAGGATGGCGACGTGTGGGTCGGCGGGGCCACCGACACGGTCGTGGCGGGTGAATTGCGGTGGGGGGAGCTGGATTGACCTGTGCATTTGCCAATGCAGGAGCACCCTTCGCAGAGCACCTCGTCGAATGCGGCCAGCGTGGGGTGCCATTGCTCCCTGCATGGCCGGCCCACGAGGATGCGGGAAGTGTTCGCGGATGCCGGAGCATGCGCGGACCGGCGGACCGACCATAAAAAAGCCCCGGGTGTTTCCACCCGGGGCTTTGAGATCACTTCGCGGCTGCGAGCGTGATCAGATCACCTGGACCTGATCGGCCTGCATGCCCTTCTGACCCTGCACGGCGACGAAGCTGACGCGCTGGCCTTCCTGCAGCGACTTGAAGCCGGTGCCCTGGATCGCGCGGAAGTGCACGAACAGGTCCGGGCCGCTCTCCGGGGTAATGAAACCGAAACCCTTGGCATCATTGAACCACTTGACGGTACCGGTCTGACGATTCGACATCTGATAACTCCTGAAAACACTTGGTGACATCACGGCAGTGGAACATTCCACCGTCGAGACTGGGTTGCTGGGAGCTAGCGAGGCGAAACGATGAGCGGATCGTCTGAGGATCAACTGCATCAAGGCCACGATTCACAGTGACCCTAGCAAACACAGTGCGAACCACTATACGCGCAATTGTATGGAAACGCTAATTTCCTGTTACCTGACCGTTTTCGCGGGTCCCCCCCCTGTTCCGGCCCGGCAGGCTGCCGGGAACGGCCTGCGGAAGCGGAATTCGGCTGCGGCCAGCCCTCGCCTTGCCCGGACTTTTCCTTAAAGTCGGCCCGCCACGACGTTCACGCTGAGGGCGATGATGATCATGTTGAACACGAACGCCACGACGCCATGGACGAGGACGGTGCGGCGGATCGAGCGGCTGGTGATCTGCACGTCGGAGACCTGGAAGGTCATGCCCACGACGATCGCGAAGTAGACGAAATCCCAATAGTCGGGGTCGTCGCCACCAGGAAATTCGAGCCCGCCTCGCCGCTGGCGGCGGGCGTCGTCGCCATAGAACTGATGCGCGTAGTGCAGCGCGAACAAGGTATTCATGAACAGCCACGACAGCAGCAGGGCTGCGACGCAGATCGCGAGTTCCGTCAGCCCCCCACCCTTGCCGGCGTGCAGCTCGAGACCCAGCGCGACCAGGGTCACGATCGAAACGGAAACACCGCTCCACAGCCGCACGTGGCGGCCGGGGTCCTCCATGCGCGCACGCGTGCGGATCGATTCGCTGCTGCCGGTGCGTGCGAACAAGTGCGCGATCGCCGCCAGAAACGCGGCAGCGGCAATGGCGAACGCATACACGACCGATTGCGCGATGCCCAGGCCGGAAGCGAGGCATGCCACCACGCCGGCGATGAACAACAGCGTCGACAATGCGAAACGCGGCTGGCTGCCGACCCAGCGCGTCCATCGCCGTGTTCGCCGATCCGGCCCGGCTGCGGCACTCACGGCATCTCCTAGCTAGCGGCCCGGCCGATGCCGCCCGGTTCGACCAGGCGGCACGGTACTCAGGCGGTCTTCTTGGCCACGGCCTTCTTGACCGGCGCGGCTTTCTTCACGGCCGGCTTGGCGGCACTCTTCGCGGCCGGCTTGGCGGCACCCGCAACAGCCTTGTCCGCATGCGGACGCACGTTGCCATAGCTGCGGATCGCGATCTTGCCCTTGCGGGTCTTGCGGTCGCCCTTGCCCATGATGACTCCTGTAACGATTCGGTAAACGGGCGCGCAGGATAGCAGTCCGTGGTGGGCGCGCAAGCGCGCAACCTGCCGGAGCAGCGGATTTGCCTCAGTGGCGATGCTCCGGACAGGGTGCGGACGCGCAGTCGCCGACTTCGATCTGAACCGTGGCATGGATGATCCCGAAGCGCTCGCGCAGCACCCGTTGCACGGCGGCGATCGCGCCATCCGGTTCGATGCCGGCGTCGAGACGGGCGTGCAGGGTCGCCATCGCGCTGCCGCCGGCGAGCTCCCACACATGCACATGGTGCACGCCGCCCACGCCAATGCCGGCTTCCTCGACCGTGCTGGCGACGATCGCCATGTCGACGCCGCTCGGCGCCCCTTCGAGCAGGATGTGCCCGGACTTGCGCAGAAGCTGCCACGCGTTGCCGAGGATCAGCAACGAGACGAAGACCGAAATCGAGGGATCGGCCCAGTTCCATCCGAACTGCCGTATCAACAACGCCGCGACCACGGCGCCGACCGAGCCGAGCAGATCGCCCAGCACGTGCAGGCGCGCGCTCGCGGTATTGACGTCGTGTTCGTCGTGGTCATGCAGCACGCGCAGCACGAGCAGGTTGACCAGCAAGCCTGCCACGGCGACCGCGAGCATCATGCCGCCGAGGATCGCGCTCGGCGCCATGAAACGAGCGATCGCCTCGAACACGATCCAGCCGACGAGGACGAACTGCGCCAACGCATTGGTGTAGCCGACCAGGACTTCGAGCCGCGCATAACCGAAACTGCGGCGCGCATCCGCTGGCCGCTGCGCGAATCGCGCACCGAGCCACGCGAACAGCAGCGCCAATGCATCGACCAGCATGTGGCCGGCGTCGGCGAGCAGCGCGAGCGAGCCCGAAAGCCAGCCGCCCGCCGCTTCCGCGAACAGGGTAGCGAGGGTCAGGCAGAATGCGATGAGCAGCCGACGCTCGCGCACGGATGCCGGTGATGCATGTGCATGGTGAACGTGCGAGTGGTGATCGTGGCTCATTGCGGCACGAAGGGTGGAGACGCTTCGATCCTAGGCGCAGCGCGCGCGGTTACACAATCACGCGCCGGAAGGTCAATGGCCGCAGGCAGCGTCGTGCACATGCCTGTGCGCGAGACGCAGATTCGCAAGGTGCGAAAGAGCAACCAGGGTTCCACCGAGGCTGACCAGCAACGCATGCGCGAGCGGCTGGCCCTCGATGTCGATCACGATGCCGGCCAGCAACAGCGCGACCCCCGGTGCGAGGAACCAGAATGCGCGGAAGCGCCGATGCCGGCGAAAGCCGATCGCAAGCGACGCCAGCGCAAGCACGCTCGCGAATGCGATGAACGCGCGCTCGAACGCGTGGTTGGCAAGGAAACCAAGGCCGAGCGCCGGCAGCGCCGCAATGACGAGCGGCAACGCGGCGCAGTGCAACGCACACAGGAGTGACGCGGTGGCGCCGAACCGATCCGCGAAGCGCACATGAAATGGACTGGGCTTGAACTCGGGCACCGGGACAGCACTCGCAGGTTGGCTACATTGTAACGCTGTTGGCAAGGTCTCCAACCATGGAGATGCCGTTCGACTCGCACAAGGCTTTGGCATGAACACGTGACTTCTGGCCTGTTTGCGCGATCTGATTGTTACTATATAACATATCAACTCCGCAGCCAACAGGATCGATACGATGCCACTCGACCGCCTCGCCACAGCCATCTGCGCCAGCCTCGCCGTGTTCGCATTCACGACGGTTCAAGCCGGCGCGGCCGACGACGTCTCCGGAGCCGCCGAAACGCAGAACGACCCGCAGGCCGCGGAACTCAGCGGAGCGAAGCCGAAAGTCGACCGCGACAAGGCCAGCCAGTTGGCGACGGTCGTGGTGAACTCCATTCCGGGACAGCAGGACGCGAACCGCGTCATCACCCCGGTGAGCGTCCTGTCGGGTGTCGCACTGGATGATGCGCGCGCCGGCACGATCGGGCAGACGGTCTCGAACGTACCGGGCGTGCAGACCACATCGTTCGGCCAGGGCGTCGGTCGGCCGGTGATCCGCGGGTTCGACGGGCCGCGTGTCTCGGTGCTGAGCGACGGACTCGGCTCCGAGGACGTTTCCAACGTCAGCCAGGACCATGCCGTCACGGTCGAGCCGTTTCTCGCCGACCAGATCGAGATATTGAAAGGGCCATCCACCCTGCTCTACGGATCCGGGGCGATCGGCGGCGTGGTCAACGTGATCGACGGGCGCATCCCGACGAGCGCGCCCGCGAACGGATTCAGTGGCCGCATGCAGGTCGGCTACGACAGCGTGTCGAGCGGAAACTCGGAGGCATTCCGCGTCGACACGGGCGGCGACGGCTTCGCCCTGCATGCGGATGGATTGAACCGACGCGACCACGATTACGACATCCCGGGCGAGACGCTACCGAACAGCTACGTCCACACCAATGCCGGTGCCGTCGGCGGATCGTGGCTCGGCGACTGGGGTTACCTCGGCCTGTCGGTTTCGCGCTATCTCGACGACTACGGCAATCCGGCCGAGCCGGGCGATGGCGAAGAACCGCCGGTTCACCTGCAAATGGCGCAGACACGCTATGACATGAAGGGTGCGATCAACGCACCGTTCGGCGGCATCGAGAAGGCGGAGTTCAGCCTCGGCCACACCGACTACCAGCACGTCGAGTTCAATGGCGACATACCGGGAACCACGTTCACGAACACGGCGAACGAAGGTCGTGTGCTGCTCACGCATGCGCCGATCGCCGGCTGGTTCGGTGCATTCGGCGTGCAGGCTTTCCATCGCGACTTCGCCGCGGTCGGAGATGAAACCTTCGTGCCACCGACATCGACGAAGGGAATCGGCCTGTTCGCGACGGAACGACGCGGCTTCGGTCCGCTCGATCTCGACCTCGGCGCGCGCATGGACCAGCAGAGCAGTTCGCCGCAAGGCGGCGATCAGCGCGACTTCCACCCGTACAGCCTGTCCGCCGGACTCGCATGGCACCTCGACGACGCATGGCACCTGACCCTGAACCTCGATCGCGCGCAGCGCGCGCCGGCCGAAGAAGAGTTGTTCGCGAACGGTCCGCACGATGCATCGTCGACGTTCGAGATCGGCAATCCGTTGCTGGACAAGGAAACCGCGAACCAGGCCGAACTCGGCCTGCACTTCCACGGCGATCGCGTCGAAGCGAAAATCGCGGCCTACGCGAACCGCTACGACGACTTCATCTATCTCGCCGATACCGGCCTGGTCGAGGATGGCCTTCCCGTGCGCGACTGGTCGCAGGCGGATGCGCGATTCCACGGCGGCGAGGCCGAAGCGACGTTCCACCTCGCCGCGAACGCGAGCGGCCACTATGACCTGCGCGTGTGGGGCGACACGGTGCGCGCGACGTTGAAGGACGGCGGCAACCTGCCGCGCATTCCGTCCGCGCGGTTCGGCAACGAGGTGTCGTGGCGCAGCGACGCCTGGCGCGCGAGCCTCGGCGCGATACGCTACTTCAGCCAGGACGACAACGCCGAGTTCGAGACGCGCACTGCCGGCTTCACGCTGGTCAATGCGCATATCGCGTGGAGCTTCCTCGACGACGAGCGCAGCCACTGGGAGGCGTTCCTCGACGGCAACAATCTCGCCAACCAGACCGCGCGGCTGTCGACGTCCCTGATCAAGGACGCAGCGCCGTTGCCGGGCCGCAATGTCACATTGGGTGTACGCGGGCTGTTCTGAGCATCCTCGGCGCGAGGGAAGCAACCGCAACCCTTCGCGTCTCCCTGCTGCTGTAACGCAGCATGACAAGCAGGTATCCCGCGTCGCATGATGTAAACGTTTACATCCGAGGGCGTGGGGCAATGGGCGTAACCATCAAGGACGTCGCGCGGGCGGCCGGGGTATCGGTCGCGTCGGTTTCGCGCGCACTCAACGGACACGAGAACGTCACCGACGTCACCCGCAAGCGCATCGTCGAGGTCGCCGCGCGCCTGCGCTACATGCCGAACGATGCAGCGCGCAGCCTCATCACGCGCCGTACCCACACGATCGGCGCGATCCTGCCCGACCTGCATGGCGAATTCTTCTCCGAACTCATTCGCGGCATCGATCTTGCGGCACGCACGCGCGGCCTGCACCTGCTCGTATCGAGTTCGCACGGCGACGCCGACGAGGCAGCCGCCGCCCTGCGCTCGATGCAGGGGCGTGTCGACGGCCTGTTGATCATGTCGCCGCATGCCGATGCAGGACTTCTGGAAGCCAACCTGCCCGACTCGCTGCCCGCCGTCATCATGAATGCGAGCGCCGGGCACTCGCGCTACCCGACGCTCAGCATCGACAACCACGGTGGTGCGTTGGCGATGACGCACCACCTCATCGCGTGTGGACATCGGCGTATCGCGTTCATTGCCGGGCCGAAGGGAAACCTCGATGCCGACGAGCGCTTGCGTGGCTACCACGACGCTCTTGCCGCCGCGGGCCTCGCCCACGAAGCGATGGTGCTTGCCGGCGAGTTCACCGAAGAGTCCGGCTACGCCGCCGGACACGAGTTGTACGACTGCGCACAGCGCCCCGATGCGGTGTTCGCCGCGAACGACATGATGGCCATCGGCTGCCTGTTCGCACTCACCGAGCGCGACCTGGTCATCCCGATCGACATCGCCATTGCCGGCTTCGACGACATCCCGATTGCACGCTACGTCACGCCGCCGCTGACCACCGTGCGCGTGCGCATCGCCGATCTCGGACGCAGCGCACTGATACGCCTCGTCGCCGAGATGGAAGCCGCGGGTTCGTCTGCAGCGGCGCCGCAGATACTTCCGTGCGAGATCGTGGTACGCACCTCGTGCGGGCAGTCGTTCGGCCCCTCACACCGTTCCGAAACCACCAACCGTTCGCCGATCGCAGAGCCGATCGACATGCCTGGGAGAGAGACATGAGAACACCGATGCTGAAGAAGACGCTGTTGTCCGCGATGGTCGCCGCGACCATCGTCGCGATGAGTGCGATGCCGATGATGGTGTCCGCGCAGTCGACCGATGCCGGCCTGCGCGGCAAGGCGCCGGCGAGCAGCGACGTCACCGCGACGAACATCGCGACCGGAACGACACGCCACACGAAGTCCGGCGCGGACGGCAGCTATTCGCTGCTCGGCCTGCCACCCGGCACCTATCGCGTCGATGCCGGACCCGGCACCGAGAAGACCGTGACGCTGACCGTCGCCTCGACGGCGACGCTCGATCTCGCAGCCGGTGCGACCGCCGCGCCTGGAACGACCGTGCTCGAGGGTGTGACCGTAACTGCGCCGTCGCTGGTCGAGGTCAAGACCTCGGAAATCGGCACCAACATTTCGACCAAGCAGATCGAGGCTTTGCCGCAGAACTCGCGCAACTTCCTCGCTTTCGCCGACATCGTCCCCGGCGTCCAGTTCGTCACCAAGAGCGATGGCTCGAGCGCGCTCAAGAGCGGCGCGCAGAACTCCAACGGCGTGAACGTCTACATCGACGGCGTCGGTCAGAAGAACTACGTGCTCAAGGGCGGCGTCAGCGGCCAGGACTCGACCCGCGGCAACCCGTTCCCGCAGTCGGCCATCGCCGAATACAAGGTGATCTCGTCGAACTACAAGGCGGAATTCGACCAGATCAGCAGCGCTGCGATCACCGCGGTAACGAAGTCGGGCACGAACGAATTCCATGGCGACGTGTTCATGGATTACAGCAACCAGGACCTTCGTGCGGAGACGCCGTCGGAACATCGCGACAAGGATAAGGCCCGGACCACCGACAAGCAGTACGGCGCAAGCCTGGGTGGCCCGATCATCCAGGACCTGCTGCAATTCTTCGTAGCGTACGAGGCGAAAGACATCCTCGCTCCGAAGGAAGTCAAGCTTGGCAACCTGCCAGATGGTTCCTTGCCGTTGCCGCCTGGACTCACGAGTCTGATCGGCACCAAGAGTGCCCCATTCAACGAGGACCTGTATTTCGGCAAGCTGACCTGGACACCCGGTACGCAGCATCTGTTCGAGCTCACGGGCAAGTATCGCCGGGAATCGGAAATCGGCGGCGTCGGCGATGGTCCGAACACGGCGTCGTTCGGCAGCAACAAGACCAATGACGAAAAACGCGTCGACCTGCGTTACCAGTACAACGCCGACACATGGCTCAACGACGCTCACCTCACCTACGAAGACCAGTCGTGGAATCCGAAGGCGATCACCAACGCACCTGGCTACCGTCTCGAATCGCCGATTGATCGAAGCGCGATCCTCAATACCGGTGGCGGCGAGGACTTCCAGGACAAGGGTCAGAACGGCTACTCGTTCCAGGACGACCTGACGTACACCGGGTTCACGTTCGCCGGTTCGCACGTGATGAAGGCGGGCGTCAAATACAAGAAGATCGACGTCAACTCGTTCCAGCAGCAACCGTACAATCCGCAATATTTCTACGATGTCACCGAAAGCCTCACGGTACCCAACCGCGTCACGTTCGGCGAACCGGTGCCAGGAAACGGCAGTCCCGACATCACGTCCAGCAACAAGCAGTTCGGCATTTATCTGCAGGACGACTGGGACGTCACCGACAAGCTGCAGCTGAACCTGGGCCTGCGCTGGGATTACGAGGAGACACCGAGCTATCTCGACTACGTGACGCCGGCAGGGCTGGTCGATGCGCTGCACGGCTGGCAGAACATCCAGCACACCGACTACAACATCGACAACTACATCAGCAACGGCCACAACCGCGACGCGTTCAAGGATGCGTGGCAACCGCGCGTCGGCTTCTCCTACGACCTCGATGCCGACGAGCAGCACGTGATCTTCGGCGGTGCCGGTCGTGCCTACGATCGCAACCTGTTCGACTATCTCGCGCTCGAGCGTTCATCAGCCGCGTTTCCCGGCTATGAATTCGCCTTCAACACGCCTCAGCATCCCTGCGATGTCGGCAACGGAACGTGCCTCGCCTGGGATCCTTCCTACTTCGATCCGGCCAACCTCGCCGCACTGGTCGCCGCGAATCCGAATCTCGGCGGTGAAGTCAACCTCATCAACAACAACCTCAAGACGCCCTATTCCGACCAGTTCAGCCTCGGCATGCGCAACAATTTCGGAATCTGGCGGACATCGGCCACGATCGTGCACATCGACAGTCACGACGGCATCGTCTTCACGTTGGGCAATCGTTATCCGGATGGTGGCTTCCGCGGCGTTCCCGGCGCGACCTGGGGCAGTCAGCCATGGAACTTCCCGATTCCCGGCTACGGACGCCTTATCCTGGCCGACAACGGCATCGAGACGCGGCTCAACTCGCTGCTGCTCTCACTCGAAAAGCCGTACACGCGCGACTCGGGCTGGGGCGTCACATTCGCCTACACCTTCAGCGATGCGCGCGAGAATCGCCCGAACGCCGGCGACGGGGACGAGCACTATGTATTCGACTATCCGAACGTGGACCAGGTCGGCTGGCACCGCTCGGTCGGCGTCGCGCGCCATCGCCTCGTCATGACCGGCATCCTCGACGGCCCGTGGGGAGTGACCTATTCGGCAAAGGCGACGGTCGCAACCCCGGAGGCGCAGGATGCGACGAATTGCCATAACACATCCGACTTCGACCACTGCTTCTTCGATCCGTACACGCCGGACAAGACGGTCGGCTTCAAGCAGTTCGACATCGCCGCATCGAAGGAATGGAACCTCGACGACAAGATGGTGCTGCACTTCCGCGTCGACGTGCTGAACCTGTTCAACACGCACAACTGGACCGACTACGACAACTGGCGCGGTGGCCCGAGCGACACGAACCCGACCTTCGGAACGATCAACGGGCTCGGCGTGGAATTCCCGACGCGCACGATCAAGGTGTCCGGAAGGGTGAGTTTCTGATCAACAGGCGCCACCGGTTTCGCATGCACGGTGGCGCCCTTTCCTTCCAGACCCGATGGAGCCGCATTGACGACTGCCACCTGCCGCAGACTCGTTTACATCACCCTCGCGTTGTCATTGTGCGTGGCGACACCCGCTGTCGCACGCTCCACGCAGACGAGCGCGTACGATGCGCTGCCGCGCGCCGATCGCACCCTGGTCGATGACGTCGAGAAACGCACGTTCGAATTCTTCCGCGACAGCACCAATGCCGCGAACGGCCAGGTACCCGACCACTGGCCGGACGACCACAGCGGAGACTATTTCTCGTCGATCGCCGCGGTCGGTTTCGGCCTGACCGCCTATGGCATCGGTGCCGAGCGTGGCTGGATGAAACGCCCGGAAGCCGTACGCCGCACGCTCGCGACATTGCGCTTCTTCCACGACGCGCCACAAGGCGAACAGACCGACGCAACCGGCCATCACGGCTTCTTCTACCACTTCCTCGACATGCAGAGCGGGCGCCGCTATCACGCGGCGAAATGGGTCGAGTTGTCGACGATCGACACGACCCTGCTGCTCGGCGGCGTGCTGTTCAGCCAGTCGTACTACGATCGCGACACGAAGGACGAAAAGGAAATCCGCCGGCTCGCCGAGGAGATCTACGCGCGCGTCGACTGGAACTGGGCTTCGCCGCGCGCGCCACTGGTCGCGATGGGCTGGACGCCGGAGGCCGGCTTCATCCATGTCGACTGGCATGGCTACGACGAAGCGATGCTGCTGTACGTGCTCGCCCTCGGTTCTTCCACGCATCCGATCGACGCGTCGGCATGGAAAGCCTGGACCGAAACCTACGACCACACCTGGGGCAGTTTCCAGGGCCAGGAGCACCTCGGATTCGCGCCGCTGTTCGGCCACCAGTACAGCCACGTCTGGATCGATTTCCGCGGCATCCAGGACGACTACATGCGCGGCCGCGGCATCGACTATTTCGCGAACAGCCAGCGTGCCACGCTCGCGCAACGCGAATACGCAATCCACAACCCGATGCAATGGAACGACTACGGCAAGGACGTGTGGGGCCTGACCGCGTGCAACGGTCCGCGCGCGAACCCCGTGCCCGGCGAGCCGGACCGCTACGCCAGCGACGCGAAGACCTTCCACGGCTACATCGCCCGCGGCGCCGGCCTCGTCGGCACGATCGACGACGGCACGATCGCGCCGACCGCCGCGGCCTCGTCGATCGCGTTCACGCCGGAAATCGCGATCACGGCGATGCGCGAGATGGCGCAGCGCTACGGCGAGCATGTCTACACGCGCTACGGCTTCGTCGACGCGTTCAACCCGAGCTTCACGTTCACCGATCGCCCGCTGCGCACCGGGCGCGTGCTGCCCGACATCGGCTGGGTCGATACACTCTATCTCGGCATCGACCAGGGACCGATCGTCGCAATGGCCGAGAACTTCCGCAGCGAGCTCGTCTGGAACGTGATGAAAAAGAATCCGCACATCCGGCGCGGCCTCGAACGCGCAGGGTTCAAGGGCGGCTGGCTCGAGTCGAAGCCGCGCGAAGCGAAGGCGGTGCGGAAGACATCGCGGTGACGCGACCGCCGCACCCACGCGCAAGACGGTGGCGGGCGGCGATGCTCTTCTCGCTGCTGGCCTGCGCCGGGTGCAGCGAGGCGGGTTCCGATCGCGTCGTGCTGAAGATGTGGGCGATCGGGCGCGAGGCAGAAGTCGCTCCGGCGCTGCTGCAGGATTTCGAGACGATGCATCCGGGCATCCATGTCGAAGTCCAGGCCCTGCCGCTGACCGCCGCGCACGAGAAGTTGCTCACCGCGTTCGCCGGTGATGCCCTGCCCGACCTCGCCCAGCTGGGCAATACCTGGCTGCCCGAACTCGCCACGCTCGGCGCACTGGAACCGTTGCAGTCACGCGTCGATGCCTCCGACGTGATCCGCGCGGACGACTACTTCAAGGGCATCTGGGACACGAACCTCGTGGATGGCCGCCTGTACGGCGTGCCGTGGTACGTCGACACGCGCCTCGTGTTCTATCGCACCGACCTGCTCGCGGCCGCCGGGTTCGCCGCGCCGCCGCGCGACTGGACGGAATGGCAGCGCCAGCTCGCCGCGGTGAAACGGCTGGCCGGGCCGGACAAGTACGCGATCCTGCTGCCGCTCAACGAATTCGAGTTGCTCGTCAACCTCGCCGTGCAGCAACCCGATCCGCTGCTGCGCGACGATGGCAAGCACGGAAACTTCGAGAGCCCGGGCTTCCGGCGCGCGTTCGCCTACTACGTGAACATGTTCGGCGAAGACTGGGCACCGCGCATGAGCGACACGCAGATCTCCAACGTCTGGGACGAGTTCGCGAACGGCTTCTACGCGTTCTACATCACCGGCCCCTGGAACGTCGGCGAATTCAAGCGACGCCTGCCCGCACGCGTGCAGGATGATTGGGCGACCGCGCCCCTGCCCGGTCCCGACGGGCCCGGCGCCGCGATCGGCGGCGGCAGCAGCCTCGTCATGTTCGAAAGCTCGCGCCACAAGCCCGAGGTCTGGCAACTCATCGAGTACCTGTCCGCGCCCGCACAACAGGTGCGCCTGCACGAACTCTGCGGCGACCTGCCGGCGCGGCGCAGTGCATGGCAGGCGCCCGCACTCGCCGACGACGTCCAGGCACGCGCGTTCCGCGACCAGCTCGAACGCGTCGTGCCACCACCGAAAGTGCCCGAGTGGGAGCGCATTGCACAGGAGATCAGGCTCGCCGCCGAGCGCGCGGTGCGCGGCCGGCAACCGATCGACCCGGTGCTGCACGAGCTCGATGCGCGCGTCGATGCGATCCTCGAGAAGCGACGCTGGATGCTTGCGCGACGCGAGTCCGGCCAGTGAACGAACGGCGCGCCGCCTGGTTGCTCGCGACGCCCGCGCTGCTCGTGATCGGCGTGTTCTTCGCCCTGCCCGTGCTCGCCGCGTTCGCTTTGAGCCTCACGGACTTCGACCTGTACGCGCTGGCCGACCTGCACAACCTGCGCTTCGTCGGCCTCGCCAACTATCTCGACATCCTGCAGACACCCCTGTTCTGGAAGTCGCTGCTGAACACGCTCTACTTCGTCGGCGTCGGCGTGCCCCTGTCGATCGCCGCTTCGCTCGGCGCCGCCTTGCTGCTCGATTCGAAGCTGGCGCGCTTCAAGGGGTTCTTCCGCACCGCGCTGTTCACGCCGGTGGTCACGACCGTCGTTGCCGTGGCGGTGATCTGGCGCTACCTGCTGCACACGCGCTATGGCCTCATCAACTACACGCTCGCGCATTTCGGCATCGCGCCGATCGACTGGCTCGGCGATCCGCACTGGTCGATGCCCGCGATCATCCTGTTCGCGGTGTGGAAGAACTTCGGCTACAACATGATCATCCTGCTCGCCGCCCTGCAGGGCATACCCGGCGAGCTGTACGAAGCGGCGCGCATCGACGGTGCGTCGCGACTGCAGCAGTTCCGCCACGTCACCCTGCCGATGCTGCGGCCCGCGCTCGTGCTGGTTTCGATCATCACGGTGGCCGGCTATTTCCAGTTGTTCGCCGAGCCTTACGTGATGACGCGCGGCGATCCGCTGCAGAGTACCGTCAGCGTGCTGTACTTCATGTACGAGGAAGGCTTCAAATGGTGGAGCCTCGGGCGTGCCTCCGCGATCGCATTCCTGCTGTTCGCGATCATCCTCGCCGCGACCGGCCTCTTGCTGCGTCTCGCACGACGCGGGGAAGCCGCATGAATGCTCGACTCGCCGGCGTGATCGTCAACGGCCTGTTGCTCGGCCTCGCCGCGATCGCGCTGTTCCCGCTGTTGTGGATGCTGTCGGTCTCGCTCATGCATCCGGGCGAAGCGAGCACGTTCCCGCCGCCCGTGCTGCCTGCGCAGGCGACCCTTGGCAACTACCGCGAGTTGTTCGAACGCGCCGGCATGGGACGCTACCTCGCCAACAGCCTGCTCGTCGCGGCCGCGACGACCGTACTTTCACTCGCCTGCAACCTTGCCGCGGGCTATGCGTTCGCGAAGCTGCGCTTCAACGGTCGCGAACGACTGTTCCGATGGCTGCTCGGTGCCTTGCTGATTCCGGTACAGGTAACGATGATCCCGCTGTTCCTGCTCATGAAGCAGCTGCATCTGGTCAACAGCTACGGCGGCGTCATCGTGCCCGCACTCGCCAGCGTGTTCGGCATCTACCTCGTGCGCCAG
>Ga0068853_100000700_pt1 | contig 23196 bp, 16 predicted proteins | sample KBSCornC32_FD_65655 | JGI IMG/M metagenome (GOLD analysis project Ga0068853, IMG submission 65655) | Corn rhizosphere microbial communities from Kellogg Biological Station, Michigan, USA - KBS Corn C3-2 | ecosystem: Host-associated > Plants > Roots > Rhizosphere > Soil ... | reverse complement strand
CGGACCGGGCCGGCAACCGCTGGGGGATGCGGGGGAAAGGCGGTCTGCTGGCCGGAGCCCTGCTGCTGGAAGGATTGGGGCTCATCGCCTTTGCCCACGCGCCGAGCTTCGCGATCGCGATCGGCTTCATGATCACGTTCGCCCTTTTCTTAAAAATGGCCAATGGCGCCGTATACGGGATCGTTCCCTTTATCAATGAAAAGAACGTCGGCCTTATCAGCGGGGTCGTCGGGGCAGGGGGTAACCTGGGGGGGATGCTGTTCGGCTTTCTGTTCAAGTCGTCTACCATCACCTATGGGCAAGCCTTCACCTATATCGGGACAACTGTAGTGATCATCGCAGCGCTGGTATCCCTGACCCGGTTCAGGAAGGCGGATGCCGGATTGGACGGCCGCCCGGCGCCGGCTACGGCTTAACTATTTTGAATATTTATGTCTGTCAACCCTCGTCATTCGGAACGTTTTTCTTCCACCTGCTGCTATTGCGGCGTAGGCTGCGGGGTCACTGTCTACAAGGACAAGAAGGGCCGTATATCTGTAGAAGGCAGCGCCGACTATCCAGTGAATAAAGGCATGCTTTGCAGCAAGGGGCTCAACCTGCACCATACGGCCAATGACCGCAGCGACCGGCTGCTCTTTCCGCAGATGCGTCCGGCGAGGCATATGCCCCTGCAGCGGGTGGGTTGGGATGAGGCGCTCGACCGGGCGGCAGCGGTCTTCCAGTCACTTATCACCCGGTACGGACCCGATTCCGTGGGGTTTTATATCTCGGGTCAGTGTCTAACGGAGGAATACTATGTGGTGAACCGGCTGATGAAGGGATTCATCGGCAGCAACAATATCGACAGCAATTCCCGCCTTTGCATGAGCAGCGCCGTGGCGGCGCATAAGCTGGCATTTGGCGAGGACAGCGTGCCGGTCAGCTATGAGGACATCGAGCTGGCCGACTGCTTTTTTGTGACGGGCGCCAATCCCGCCTGGTGTCACCCCATCCTCTGGAGAAGGATAGAAGCCCACAAGGCTGCTAATCCCGATGTTCGGATCATCGTCGCCGATCCACGCCGCACCGACAGCTGCGCAGTCGCCGATCTGCACCTTCCCCTCAACCCGGGAACGGATATGACGCTGCACTATGCGATCGGAAGGATACTCATCGAAGCCGGCAGTTTTAGCCCCGAGTTCATCCGCGACCACACAGAAAAATATGAGGCCTACCGGAGCAGGGTGTTCGAACGGACCGTTGAAGAATCTGCCGTCATCTGCGGTCTGTCTGTCGACGATATCCGCCAGGCCGCCGCGTGGATCGGCGACGCCAATGCCTACATCAGCCTGTGGACGATGGGCCTGAACCAGAGCGTCAGCGGTGTGAACAAGGTGCTTTCGCTCATCGACCTGCATCTGCTGACGGGGCAGATAGGCCGTCCGGGCGCGGGACCTTTTTCTCTGACCGGGCAGCCCAATGCGATGGGTGGCCGCGAGACGGGAGGGCTGTCCAATCTGCTGCCCGCGCATCGCGATCTGTCGAATCCGGAGCACAGGAAGGCCGTGCAGGACTTCTGGGGCTGCGGGCCGCTGGCAGAGAAGCCGGGGCTGACGGCGACAGAGATGTTCGAGGCCATGGCTGATGGGCGGTTGAAGGCCATCTGGATCATGGGAACCAATCCGCTGGTCAGCCTTCCCGATATCCGCAAGGCGGAGGAGGCCCTGAAGAAGGCCCGCTTTGTCGTCGTGCAGGATATCAGCAACAAACCGGAGACACTCGCTTTTGCAGACCTGATACTTCCCGCAGCCACCTGGGCGGAAAAGACGGGGACGATGACGAATTCGGAACGCCGGATATCCCTGCTGGACAAGGTGCTCGACCCTCCCGGCGAAGCGCTGCCGGACTCGGTCATCCTCAGCCGGCTGGCGCAGAAGATGGGCTTTCCCGGTTTCGACTACGACGGGCCTGCGGAGATATTCCGTGAACACGCGCTGCTGACCGCGGGTACGTCCATCGATATCAGCGGTCTCGACTATGAAGTGCTTCGCCGCCGCCGGTCGGTGCAGTGGCCCTATCCCGCGGGCAGCGACGGGGCGGGAACGCCGAGGCTGTTCCAGGACAAGAAATTCCATACGGCCTCCGGTAGGGCCGTATTCCACGCCGCGGAAGACGGACTGCGCAGCGAACTTCCGGACCCGGACTTTCCGCTCATACTAACGACGGGGCGTATCCGCGATCAGTGGCATACGATGACCCGGACGGGAAAAGTGAACCGCCTCAAGCAGCATATCCCGCAGTCTTTTCTCGAGATGCATCCTTTTGATGCCCGGGCGCAGGGTCTGGAAGACGGCGAGATAGTCGTGGTACGGTCGCGGCGGGGAGAGGTGAGGGTGCCGGTCAGACTGACGGAAACGGTGAAGAAGAATACGGTATTCCTGCCCATGCACTGGGGGAAAATATTAGGCAGCGACCTCAACAGGGCGAACAATGTGACGAACAACCTGGTGGACCCCGTCTCGAAAGAGCCGGATTTTAAGTTCTGCGCGGTTGCGGTCGAACGATACAGGAAGAGAAAAGAAACGATCGTGATCGTGGGGGCGGGGGCGGGGGCGCACGGCTTCGTTCGCAGCTACCGCGAACTCAACCGGGAGGACGATATCGTCATCTTCAGCAGGGAGAACCTCCCTTTCTACAATCGCGTCCAGCTGCCCGACTATATCAGCGGCACGCAGACCTGGCAGGACCTGGTACGCATGGAGGACGAAGAAGAGACGGACATGGCCATCGACCTGCGCCGGGGCGTCAGCATCGAACGCATCGACCGGGCCGGGAAATACGTCGTGGACTCGACGGGCGCGGTAACGCACTATGACCGGCTGATCCTGTCCACGGGCAGCCGCGCCGCGCTGCCGAAGAATCTGCCCGCGCTGGACGGCATCTTCACCCTGCGCAGCCGGATGGACGCCGATAACTTCCGGCAGCGGGTACCCGAAAACGGGCATATCGTCGTTGTCGGGGGCGGGCTGCTTGGTCTGGAGCTCGCCGCTTCCCTGCGGGAAATGGATATCCGGGTCTCTATCGTCCACCGCAGCTCGCGCTTCCTGGACCGGCAGCTGGACAGCCTCGGCAGCCAGCTGCTGCACGAAGAGATCGTCGACCTGGGCTGCGAGGTCTACTATTCGGACGAGGTCCAGCTGTTCTATGGACAGTCTAAACTCACGGGGATACGCCTCCGCAGCGGCCGCGTGCTGGAATGCGACCTGCTGGTCTTTGCCATCGGCACGGTGCCGAATATCGAGATCGCGAAGGCGGCGGGCCTTGAAATTCGCCGGGGCGTCGTCGTCAACGGACGTCTGCAGACCAGCGACCCGGATATCCACGCTATCGGAGAGATCGCGGAGTACAACGGCAACTGCTTTGGCTTTACGGCCGCCGCCGAACAGCAGGCCGCAGTGCTGGCCCGCTATCTGCACGGTGACATTGCCAGCCACTACAAAGGCACGGTGCCGATGAACATCATCAAGATCCATGGTTTCGACCTCTGCAGCATCGGTCTGCCCGAGAGCCCCAATACGCGGGAATACGAAGAGATCGTCTTTATCGACAAGGCAAGACGATACTATAAGAAATGCATTATCCATCAGGACCGGCTGGTCGGGGCGATTCTCATCGGCGACAAGGAAGAGTTTCGCCAGTTCAGGGAGTGGATCACGGATGGTATCGAGCTCAGCGACAAACGGCTGAGCCTGCTGCGCAGCGGCGCGCGCGCGGAACCCGTGCTGGGCAAGCTGGTCTGCAGCTGCAACAACGTGGGACGGGGCAATCTGGAAAAGAAGATCAGGGAAGGCTGCGGCGACATGGCGGCTCTGTCTGCGGCTACGGGCGCGGGCACGGGCTGCGGCAGCTGCCGGCCCGAGATAAAAAAAATACTGGAAGAATGTTCCGTAAAAATCATCTCGTAAAAATTAATCTGCCAGGCGGCATCATCGCCCCGGGAGACCTCTACACCATCGTGGAGGCGGCAGACCGCGCCCGGGTCAGCGAATGCTGTTTTGGCGCGCGGCAGCAGCTGTACTGCAAGGTGAGCGACGTCCACAGCGAAGCGTTTTTCCGCGAGCTGGAGCAGGCCGGTATATTCTATGAATCGGGCAGCGACCTGCATCCCAATATCATCAGTTCTTATGTGACGGAGGCCGTTTTCAGCCGGTCTGCCTGGGTCAGCGAGGGTCTTTACAAGGATATCCTCGGCGGTTTCGATTTCCGCCCCCGGCTAAAGATCAATCTGGTGGAGAGCAGCCAGAGCCTGATCCCCTTTTTTACCGGGCATCTCAACTTTATCAGTTCGGAGATCAACAACCACTGGCATCTCTTTATCCGCCGGCCGGGGACCAACGATCTTTATGCCTGGAAAGCAGCTGTCTACTCGCCGGATATTCCGCGTATCAGTAGGTTGATAGAAGACTATTTTATGGGAGGGGCCGCGCCGTCCGGCGGCGCCTGGGGAGAGCAGCTTTACACTGCCATCCAGTCCACTTTCTCCGAAGCGCCCATCCCTCCGCCGCTGGAGCTGGCTCCCTTTACTGTCCCCTACTACGAAGGTTTCAACCGCTATGGCAATAAGAGCTGGCTCGGCATCTACCGGCGGGAAGAGCTGTTCCCGCTGGATTTCCTAAAGGCCGTCTGTCTGGTCTGTCTCCGGACCAAGATCGGCCAGCTCTATACCACGCCGTGGAAATCCCTGCTGGTGAAGGGTATCGAGGATCAGGACCTCCCGCTATGGGAATTTGCGCTCGGCAGGCACCGCATCAATGTGCGTCATGCCTCCGGAGAGCTCAACTGGCAGATGGAGGACTTTTGTCCCGAGGGCCTCCGGCTCAAACGCTACCTTGTCAGACAGTTCGACCAGGACGATATCCGCACCGAAGGACTGACCTTTGCGATCAAGACCCGGAAAGGGTCGGGTCTGTCGGGATCGATCATTATCCGCAAACAGGAGGGCATCCGGCCAGGCCAGCTGAAGCTGCTGGACCGCTATGAGATACAGCACACCCAGGGCTTTGACCCTCACTCCAAAGAATATATCGTCTTCCGGAAGGACCTGGAAAAGGAAAACCTTTTCCCCTATCTCGTGTCCCTTTGTAAAGAATTCTACCGGCTGCAGAACGAAAAATCGAGTTTCCCGATGGGGGCAAATGCCCTTTCCGGCGTCGTGTCCCCGCCTTCTGAACGTCAGCTGTACCGCTGCAGCCACTGTCTGACCTGTTTCGACGGGCAATACGGGGATCCGGAGGGGGGAATAGCCGCAGGCACAAGCTTTGAATCGATAGCTTCCACCTACACCTGCGGCGTGTGCGGGGCGCCGGGGACCGACTACATTCCCATTGAGAAATCCCCCGTAACTGTCGTACCTTTATAGAACCTAGTCGATAAATAAATGACCGTCATTGCCGATAAATATGGAAGGAGTTTCAGTACCCTGAGGGTAAGCCTGCTGCATCACTGTAACCTGGGTTGTGTGTATTGTGTCTCAGGAGATAACGAGTTGAAGCAGGCCAACGTCTCCGGAAAGAGCGATACGCTGGCTCCCGACCGGCTGCTGGCGATGATCGGCAGGCTGCACGGCCAGCTGCAGCTGAAGACAATACGACTCACGGGCGGGGAGCCCCTGCTCTATCCGGGACTGGTGGACCTGATCCGCGGCATAAAGGCGATCGGCATTCCCAGGATAAAGTTGACTACCAATGGGTTTCTGCTGGAGCGTCTGGCGCTTCCCCTCAAAGAGGCGGGGATGGATTCGATCAATGTCTCGCTGGACGCGGTCGACGAGGACGTGTTCTTTGCGATGAGCAGGCGCCATTCTGCCGACCGCATCGTCCGGGGGATCGACGCGGCTCTGGCTGCCGGTCTCAACGTGAAGCTGAATACGGTGGCTATGAAGGGGATCAACGATTCACAGCTGCTTCCGCTGGCAGAGTTCGCCGCGGAGAGGGGCCTGAAGATCCGCTATCTCGAAGTGATGGCGATGGGACATTTATTTGCGCAGGCCGATCGTCACCTGCTGACCCGGGATGAGATACTGGAGATATTATCGCGCAGGTATGTCCTGACGCCGCTGGACAGGGAGGCTTCGGCCACTGCCCGCTACTGGCAGGCGGAGGGAGGTCCGGTCGTCGGCATCATCGCCAATGAGAGCGAGCCCTTTTGCAAAGATTGCGACCGGCTTCGGCTGGACAGCGGCGGGAATATCTACGGCTGTCTGAGCAGCAACCATCCGATAGCGCTGAGCCTGGAAGAGACCGAGGCGGAATGGGGACAAAAGCTGCAGCAGGCGATGGCGCAGAAGCAGCTGGTTCGGTTTACGGGCAGCGACCTGAGCATGTTGAGAATAGGAGGCTAGACCTTGTGGCCTTTTGGCGGGATAAAACAAAAAAGCATGAAAATTCACGTCTACGCAGGCCTGAAGGACTATTTTCAGCCTGAATTCGAGCTCCGGGAGGAAATAGCCAATACGGACGAGCTGAGAGCCGTCCTTGTAAAGATCAACGGCAACGCAGGGCCGCTGTTGTCCACCTGCCGTTTTGCCGTCGAAGAAGGGTTTATCGATAAGAATTTCAAACTGAACGCGCATGACACCGTCGTCATCATACCCCCCAGCAGCGGAGGTTAAAGGTTTTCCGCAGGAAACCGCGGCCGCCGCGGTGCCCACTCAAGCCGCGGTCATCCCCGCCCTTTCGGCCGACCCGCTGGATATTGTCGGGTTGCTATCCGGCGCTCACCATCCGGGCGCGGGCGCTGTCGTCCTGTTCAGCGGCGAGGTCCGCGACAGCAACAGGGGACAGGCCGTTCTCGGTCTCGAATACGAGGCCTATGCGCCGATGGCCGAAAAATTGATCGCAGAAATATTGGCGGAGGCGAAGGCAAATTGGAAATTACATATTGCCGTAGCGCAGCACCGCGTCGGCAAGGTAGCCGTCGGAGACAGCGCCGTCGTCGTCATCACCGCCTCGGCCCACCGCAGCGAAGCCTATGCCGCCAACCGGCATATCATCGACCGCATCAAGCACGAAGCCCCCATCTGGAAGTGCGAGCACTACGCCGACGGAACGAAAGAATGGGGCAACAACTGCAACTGCCACTCCGTGACCGGAGACATCCATAAACATATTTACGAGAGCGGCCAACACCCATGAAGCCCACGATAACCATCGAATATTGTCCGCAGTGCGGTTGGATGCTCAGGGCCGCCTATATGGCCCAGGAACTGCTGACAACCTTTGTGAACGACGTCCACGCCGTAACCCTCCAGCCTGCGACGCTGGCCGGTACCTATATCATTTCCATCGACGGCGACGTCCTTTTTGACCGCCGCAGGGAAGGCCGGTTCCCGGAGACCAAAGAGCTGAAGCAACTGGTCAGGGACAGGGTCAACCCCACGAAAAGTCTGGGACATTCCGATAAAAAGCCCTAACCATGTCTGTTATATCCGGGAATAACGCTTCGTCACGGCCCCTCCTCGGCCTCGTGCTCTGTGGCGGCGAAAGCCGGCGGATGGGTCAGGACAAGGGTCTGATGCTGAAGGACGGCGTTCCCTGGGCGCTGCATATGGGACAGAAGATGGCAAGGCTGGGTATTCCCGTCGTATATTCCGTCAATTCGGGTCAGCGGATCGCCTACAGTGCTATTTTCTCCGAAGACCGGATGATCGTCGATGCGACCGGCCTCGCCGGCCCGCTGAACGGCCTTTTCACCGCGCACCGCCGTTATCCCGACCGCGATATCGTTCTTCTCGCCTGCGACATGCTGGATATGGATATTGCGACGCTGGAAGCGATAGTCGGAGCTTACGCCGCAGATAAGGCAGAAACTCCTTTCGAAGAAAAAGGTTACGAGTTTTATGCCTACGAGGAAGGTGCGTGGCTTCAGCCTTTTGGCGCGATATATACGGCTGCCGGACTCGGCAGGGTAGGGGCGCCTGCAGACGGGCGGCTGCAGAGTCTGCTGCGGGCGGGACGGACCAGGCGACTGATCGCGACCGGCGGCCCGGCGTTCAACAACTACAATACGCTCCCAAAATAAAAAGGCCGGCTCAGAAGAGCCGGCCGGTCAGCACTATCAACATGGATCAATAACCGTCGTTCTGTTTGAGATTCGGGTTCTTGTCCGTATCATACTTCGGAATGGGCAATACCCTGTAGTTGGAGCCCCAGCCCTGCAAGGGGACCGTACTGTGCGCTGGCAGGTCCATCTTGTTACGCTCGAATTCCAGCGAGCCCTGACCTTCGAAGGCCAGTTCGATCCTTCTTTCTCTTATGATGAGATTGATGAGGTCCTGCTGAGTCAGGGGGGCAATGGGCGCCGCATTTGCTCTTGTCCTGATCTGGTTGACCAGGGAGACCGCAGTCGCGTCGACCGTACCGTTGGCCAGTTTGGCCAGGGCTTCCGCCTTGGACAAAATTACTTCCGCATAGCGTAATGCCGGAACGAAGTCGGTTGTAAGCCCCGTATATTTCCTCGTCCAGTAGGCCTTGTTGGATATCTCCATCAGCGAGTCGCCGCCGAAGCCGCGATATCTGCGGTCTACGGTCGTGTCCATCAGGTTGATGAAATCGGTGCTGATAGAAATATCACCCCTTGCCCTGGGGCCGTAGTGCTGACCAAGGGAGTTGTTGGTATTGGGGTTGTCGGCGCCGCTCATGGCTACGGAGAAAATGGATTCCGCCGTGGTGTAGGGCGGGCGGAATGCTGCTATCGGATTGTTGGCATTCAGCGCATACTTGTTCATACCGATCACCGCATCCGCATATTGGTTGGCCTTCGTCCAGTCGCCCTTATAGAGGTAAAGACGCATCAGCAGCGCTCTTGCCGCCCCTTTTGTAGCCCGTGCTACATTGGTGAAGGCGTCTCCGCCCGGGGCGGGCAGTTTGGCTTCTGCATCAAGCAGGTCCGCTTCTATCTGCGCATATACGTCTTTTACGGACGCGCGGGCGATGGCGTTGGAAGGAGAAAAGGGATCTGTTGCGGCAGCCAAAACCAGCGGTACACCAGGATGTGAAGCGTCTGCTGTAAAGTTATAGGGCTGGGCCCACAGATTAACCAGATAAAAGTACACCAGTGACCGGATGAATTTGGCTTCGCCGATGTACTGGTTGGCTTTGTCGGCGGATACGAGACCCGCATTGGGCGTGAATCCCGCGAGGAAAAGGTTGGCCTGATAGATGGTACGGTATGCACCCTGCCAGGCTGCACCAATGGTCCCGTCGCTGGAATTGGCGCTGCTATAAAAGCCCATATTGCCGAAATAGCTGCTGGGAATGGCGTCGAGACCGCGGATATCCGCATAGATCAGGACACGGCCGCCGAAGAAGTTAGAATTCTGCAGCGCGTCATACATGCCGACAGATGATTTCTCGATCCTGTCAGGCGTGCTGAATGCCTGGTCCGCGGAAATGGCGTTCTGCGGGTCTTTGAACAGATCGGACTTCTTGCAGGCCGAAAACGCAGCGCCGGCGATAAGACAACTGAATGCTATATTCTTAATTTTCATTTTTACTTGAATTAAATGATGATTAGAAACCCAGGTTTACACCGACGGTAAATATCCTCGGCTGCGGCGTGGCGCGGGAGTCTACACCTACCTGGATATTACCATTATTGGTGGAGGTGTTCTGTACGGTACCTGCCGTGCTTACTTCTGGATCCAGACCGGAATATTTCGTAATTACGAACGGGTTGAACGCCTGGGCGTATACGCGGATATTTTCAAAGCCGATAGCGGTCAGCATCTTTTTGGGAACGTTGTACCCGACGGTGATCGTCCTGAACCGGATAAAATCGCCCTTCTCAAGCCAGCGCGTAGAGGCCTGGTTACCGGTATTGTCGCTGCCCAGCCATAGTTTGGGAACATTGGTCACCTGTCCCGCAGTCGTCCACCTATTCAGGATATCCGTGAAATTGTTGCTGAACTGATTGGTCATCATACCGGCCTTCGAGCTGTTGTAGATATAGTTGCCGCCGGAGTACGATATCGAAACATTCAGGTCGAAACCCTTATAGCTGAATGTATTGTCCCAACCACCGTAATAGGTGGGCAGACCGGCCCTCGACTGATAGACAAAGTCCGAACCGCTAAGCGCCGATACGGGTTTTCCCTTGTCGTCAGTCCAGATCTGCGTTCCCGTCGCGCCATAGTTGTACTGCCTGATGCTGCCGTCCTTGGCAAACCAGCGCGGGTTGCCCGTTTGCGGGTCTACACCGGCCCAGTTGGGCAGATAGAAAGTACCCAGCCTTTTGCCGACGCTGGCCACAGATTGACCAAACACGATGTCGGCATTGTTATTGGAAGGTACCAGTCCTGTCACCTTGTTCCAGATCCGGGTAAAATTGATAGACGTTGTCCAGGTAAAATCCCTCGTGGATACCACCGTGCTTCCGACCGTCAGTTCGATACCCCTGTTATACATTCCACCGATATTCGTAGAGATGCTTGAGCTGGGTATACCGACGGTATACAGCGTCGGCGCAGAAAGGATAAGCTGGTCGATCTTGTTGTTGAAATAGTCGATCGTAACCGTGAGCTTGCCTTTCAGCATCGATGCGTCAAAGCCGATGTCGGTCTTTTTCGAGCTTTCCCATCTCAGATTGGGGTTGCCGGCCTGAGTGATACCGAGGCCGTTGAGGCTGGTGTAGGCAGCGCCCCCATAGAGCGTGCGCGCAGCAAAGTCGCCGATGATCGAGGAGTTCCCGACCGTGCCATAGCTGCCGCGGACCTTTAAGTAATTAAGCCAGGTAATGTCCTGGAGGAAGTCCTCCTTTGTCACTTCCCATCCGGCGCTTACGCTCGGGAAGTTGCCGAACTGGTAGTTGGTACCGAATGCCGAATAGCCGTCCCTCCGGAAGGATCCTTCGATAAAGTACTTACCGGCGAAAGAATAATTCGCACGACCGAAGTAAGAGATCATGCCGTTGGAACTAAGATTGCCGCCTGTGTTGTCGAGGATGGTCGTCGTACCGGGCAGCGTATTCGTGTAGGCGCCGTCGACGATATGATCGAAGAAAGGATCGGTGAAGTTGTTGGCTCCGGTGTACTGCGTGAAGGACTTATTCCGCTGGTATTCCGTTCCTGCGGTAAGGCCGATCTTGTGTACGCCCGCGATGGTTCTTTCATAGCTGGCGTAGTTCTGCCATACCCACTGGTCGAATTCCCGGCGTTGTTCCTGGAGCAGACCACCATAGGAATAGCCCAGGCCATTGACAAGAGGCGAACTGTACTGATCTTCGAAGTTTGTGATATACTGCGTCCCGAATTTCGAGGTCAGGCTAAGGCCTGCGATCGGAGTGATCGTTCCATAAATATTGGCACGCATATCCTGCGCCGTGTTGTTATTCCGCTGCAGGTTGATCTGCGGCAGGACATTCACGTAGTAAGAAGCTCCCGGCAGATAGTTGACGCCACCGATAGTGGTTACGTTGTTCCCATTGCCCAGCAGACCGTTCGCCGTCAGATTGTAACCTGTGGCATTCTTGGGGTCATAGGGAGACACATTGGGTTCGGACTGCCAGCCGGAGATCGTCGTACCGGCAATATATGCGTCCGTAAGAACGCCCTGGTTGAGTGTCCTGGCAAAGCTCAACTGGATCCCGGCCTTGAACCACGTCTTCGGAGTGAAGTCCATGTTCAGGCGTCCCTGTCCGGAGGTAAGCTTGTTGCCGATCGTGATACCTTCCTGGGTCAGGTATCGTGCTGATCCATATACAGACAGCTTGTCTGCACCGCCGGAAAAGGAGATCGAATTGTCATAGCTCTGCCCCGTACGATAGATCACGTCCATCCAGTTGGTATTGTCGTTCTGTCCGTCTCCGTTGACGTCGCTGGTCTTAGCCATACTTGCAGCAGGAGACCCTGCGCCAAAACGGTTGGAGCCTTTTTCGTTCGTTATCGTGATGAACTGGTCTGCATTCAGCAGCGAAGGCAGCTTTCGCGCTCTGGCCCAGCCGGTTTTGGAATCGACCGACACCTTTGTCGCGCCCTTACGACCTTTCTTAGTGGTGATCAGGATCACTCCGTTGCTGGCGCGGCTGCCGTAAATGGATGCGGCGCCGGCATCCTTCAGGACATCGATGGACTCGATGTCGTTAGGATTGAGCAGCTGCAGGGGATCGAACCTGGTCCCGTTGCCGCTGTTGAAGCCGTTCAGGTTGTAGGAGTTGGCGTTCTGAGGAATGCCGTCGATGACGACCAGGGGCTGCGAACCGGAAGAGATCGAGTTGATACCGCGCACACGGATAGCGGTACGGTCTGCGAGAACGCCGCTGCCCAGCGATATCTGTACGCCGGCGACCTTTCCCGCCAGCGCCTGGTCGACAGAAACGACGGGTTCGGAAACGATCTTTTCGCCTTTGACCTTGGAAATGGCGCCTGTGTTCTCCCTTACCGCCTTGAAGCCGTAACCAACTACAACCACTTCCTCCAGGTTCTTGTTGGCGGTCTTTAGAACGACATTCGCTGTGGAGAGCTTTGCGATCTCGAGTTCCTGGGTCTCAAACCCGACCCCGGAGACGAGCAGCCTTTTGGCGCTGGCAGGCACCACGATGCTGAATCCTCCGTCCGATGCGGACGAGGTCCCGGCTGAAGAGCCTTTGATCGTGATGCTGGCCCCAAAGACGGGGCCGCCTTTTTCATCGGTGACCCTTCCCGTGACTGTACGCTGCTGGGCGAACAGATGCGCGGAAAGCAAAAACAGTCCTGCAATTAATAGCAGTTTTCGCATGTTGATAGTGTTTTGATTTGAAGGAATAGAGAAAAGGTGCCCGCGCATGTATTGGAAGGCCAATGCACGCGTGCGGCTGTTAGCAAGCGCTAACAAATACCGTTATGCGGATTATCCGGTTACCCGGGTTGTGTCGTTAAATTAGTATGTTGATGAAGAGGAGGAGGCAGTCCATGAAATGGAGCTGTAGCCAGCGATAGGAGCAGCTGTGCCATGTGTAGTGGTGTTTTGGTTAGTTAACAATGAAAGCATAGCGAATGTAAGAATTTAATTAAATAAAAAAAAATCTTCGCTAAATAACGCTAAAAAGCCCCCGCAGTTAAAATGCGGGGGCTTTTTTGAATATTCTGAAAAATTGGTGGCCTACTTCAACTTATTCTGCAGGTTCTGGTCGATCGCGTCGAGGAACTCTTCCGTGTACAGGAAATGTTTGCCGTGTTCTACCTTGTTGCCATGAACGCAGATGGCCAGGTCCTTGGTCATCTTGCCGCCTTCAACGGTTTCGATACAAACGGCTTCCAGTGCATTGGCAAAGTCGATCAGATCCTGGTTGCCGTCGAGCTTACCGCGGAACGCGAGGCCACGGGTCCATGCGAAGATGCTGGCGATAGGGTTGGTGGAAGTGGGCTTGCCGGCCTGATGGTCGCGGTAGTGGCGGGTTACGGTGCCGTGTGCGGCCTCGGCTTCCATTATCTTCCCGTCGGGGGTGATCAGCACCGAGGTCATCAGACCCAGCGAGCCGAAGCCCTGCGCTACAGAGTCGCTCTGTACGTCGCCGTCATAGTTCTTACAGGCCCAGACGAAATTGCCGTTCCATTTCAACGCGCTGGCGACCATGTCATCGATCAGACGATGTTCGTATACGATGCCTGCCGCTTCGAATTTCTGTTTGAACTCGGCCTTGTAGATATCTTCAAAGATGTCTTTGAAACGGCCATCGTATTTCTTGAGGATCGTATTCTTCGTAGACAGGTAGAGCGGCCATTTTTTGCTGAGCGCCATATTGAAGCAGCTTCTTGCAAAGCCTTTGATGGACTCGTCCGTATTGTACATGGACAGCGCAACGCCGTCGCCCTTGAAATTGAAAACTTCGAATGTCTGTGGAGCGCTTCCGTCCTCGGGTGTGAAGGTCATGGTCAGCTTGCCTTTTCCCTTGATGACGGTGTCCGTTGCGCGATACTGGTCGCCGAAGGCGTGACGGCCAACGATGATAGGAGCCGTCCAGTTGGTGACCAGGCGGGGCACATTTTGCATGACGATCGGCTCGCGGAAGACCGTGCCGTCCAGAATATTGCGGATCGTCCCGTTGGGGCTCTTCCACATTTGTTTCAGATTGAATTCTTTTACGCGTGCTTCGTCAGGAGTGATCGTGGCGCACTTGATGCCCACGCCATATTGTTTGATGGCATTGGCTGCGTCGATCGTTACCTGGTCGTCCGTCTTGTCGCGGTACTCGACACCCAGGTCATAGTATTTGATGTCAATGTCGAGGTAAGGCAGGATCAGCTTGTCTTTAATAAATTTCCAGATTATCCTGGTCATTTCATCCCCATCCAGTTCAACTACCGGATTTGCTACTTTGATTTTTTTGGCCATATTTCTGCTTGTTTACTTTCAAAAACTTACAAACGTAAGGGATAATGCCCAGATTTCACTCCCCCGCGGCAGGGTTTTTTTAGCAACTATCCTGCTTCCTGGGCAGGATGGTTAAAAATTTTTAGTATGTTTTAGTATGTTTGTAGCACCTATGTTAGACATGTTACGCCAATATGTGTCGGGATACGTAGCACTGACCAATGAAGAATTTACTTTTTTGGCGGAGAAGATTGTGGTCAGAAGCTTTGACAGGCGTCAGCAGCTGGTCAGCGTCGGAGACGTCGAGCAGCATATGAACTTTTTGGTCAGGGGGCTGGCGCGGATGTATTTCATAAAGGGGAGGACGGAAGTCATCACCAATATCGCGAAAGAAGGAGAGCTGATCAGCTCGTCCGCCTCCTTTCTGTCCGGAGATCCCTCCTGCTATTTTATAGAAACGCTCGAGCCTGCGATGATGCTCTCCATAACCCGTGAACACCTCGACAGTCTCTACCGGCAGAGTCCTTCGGTGGAGCGGCTGGGCCGGCTGATCACGACGCAATTCGTACTCCAAAAAGAAGAGTGGGAACTGGAATGTATGCGTCTGGATACAAAGGAACGTTTTTTGCGGTTTGTAGAGAACAATCCTGACCTTCTGCAACGGGTACCGCAGAAATATCTGGCCTCCTATCTCAATATGAAACCCGAGACCTTCAGCCGCCTGAAGCACCTCCTCAGAAAACGCCCGGGCGCGATCAAATCGTTCCAGCCATGACAAGGAGCAATAATTTTCATAAGACCGCGCTCGAGAGGCTGCACCACTATCTGTCGGGCTATTCTCCGCTGACGAAACCGGAGTTTATGCTGCTGCTGCCGTTCATCGAGATCCGGGAATTCGATAAAAAGGTCAAAGTGATCCGCGAAGGGGAGACCGAACGGTATCTGAACATCGTTGCACGCGGCCTGGCGCGTAAATACCTCCCGCTGCGGAATAATGACGACGTGACCATTCAACTCGCGACCGAAGGGCATATCATCCATTCGGAACTGTCCTTCCACAACCGGCTGCCGTCCAGATCGGTCGTGGAAACGATCGAGCCTACCGTCTTCTTCTCGATCTCCTACGACAGCCTGCAGGAGTTGTATGAAAAATTTCCCGGTTTCGAGCGGATGGGCCGGCTATTGATTTCCGAGCTTTTTGTCAAGAAAGACCGGCGCTATTTCGATCAGCTGAACAAGAGCACGCGCGAACGATTCCTCGACTATGTCAGTACGCATCCCCAGATGATGCAGCGGGTGCCCCAGAAGTATCTCGCCTCTTTTCTGAATATCAAGCCCGAGACCTTCAGCCGGCTGAAGCATTTGATAAAGGCAAAGAGGTAGGGCTACAGGCTGACGACGAGGACGGGTATCTTCAATTCATGTCTCACTGCATTCACCGTCTCCCCATAGATAAAATCTTTTAGTCCGCGGTGTCCGTGCGAGCCGATCACGAGCATATCTGCTCCATGTTCCTTAACCAGCCGGGCTATCTCCTGGCTGCGGTGGCGGAATCCGAGGCCTGTATGGGTCTGAATGCCTCTCTGTTGCAGCAGCAGCTGGTATTGGTCCAGGCGCTGCTGGTCCTGACGCGTCTCGAAGTCGTCGCTTTCTTTCCCAAGCATGCGGGCCGAAGCGCTTTCCACCACGTGGATCAGCAGATACCGGGCAGCGCTTCCTCCCTGACCTACTGCATAGGCCAGCAGCTTCTGGTCGTGCTCGCTAAAGTCCAGGGCGACGGCGATATGGCGGAAGGTAGGCGCCGTCCAGTCGTTCCAGCTGTCGGCCTGCGGATGTACCCGCAGCTGTGCGTGACGGATGCGGCGGGAGACCCAGGGATGCAGGGTGATATAGCCCAGCAGGAGAATGGCCCCGAGCGCGGCCAGGGCGATCAGGATCTTCACAATGTCGTGGCCCGGCGCCGCCATAAAGGGCGCCGCCTCTTGTATTACCAGCTTCACATTGAGGTAGACGAGCAGGGCGGCAGCTGCCCAGGCAAGGGTGCGGATCACCGGGCTGGCGGTAAATTCACCCATCGTGCTGCGGTCGCTGACGAAATGTATCAGCGGGATGACGGCAAAACCGAGCTGGACGCTGAGGAAGACCTGGCTCAGCACGAGGAGGTTGTCCACTTCATTCTCACCGAATATCAGAATGACGATGACGGCGGGTATGATGGCCAGCAGCCGGGTCAGCAGTCGCCTCACCCAGGGATTGATCCGCAGCTGCAGATAGCCTTCCATAACGATCTGACCCGCGAGGGTGCCGGTAAGCGTCGAACTCTGACCGGCTGCGATAAGGGCGATGGCGAACAGTTTGGGCGCCAGCTGGGTTCCCAGCATCGGCAACAGCCGGTAAGCATCCCGTATGCTGGCGACGTTCGTATTGCCCGTTTTGAAAAAGACGGTAGCCGCCAGTATCAGGATCGCCGCATTCACGAAAAAGGCGAGGTTGAGCGCAACCGCACTGTCCAGGAAGTTGATCTTTAGGGCCTTGCGTACGTGTTCGGCGCCGGGTTTGATCTTTCTGGTCTGCACCAGCGCGGAGTGCAGATAAAGATTGTGGGGCATGACCGTCGCGCCGATGATGCCGATGGCGATATAGAGCGCTTCCTTACCCTGGAGCCTGGGAACAAATCCCGTGGCGATGTCTTTCAGCGCTGGCCGGGCCAGCAGTATCTCTATGAGAAAGGAGCCCCCCACCACGGCGATCAGTCCGATCACAAAGGCCTCCATCCGGCGCATACCCAGCCGCTGCAGGAACAGCAGCAGGAAGGTGTCGAGCACGGTTATACAAACGCCGTATACGAGGGGAAGGCCGGTCAGCAGCTGAATGCCGATGGCCATGCCGAGGACTTCCGCCAGATCACAGGCCGCGATAGCGATCTCCGCCAGGACGTAGAGAGGGATATTGATATAGGCAGGGTACACTTCCCGGTTGGCCTGGGCAAGGTCCCGTCCGCGGACGATACCGAGACGGGCGGAGAGGTTTTGCAACAGGATGGCGATGCCATTGCTCATCAGCAGCACCCAGATCAGGGAATAGCCAAACTGGCTGCCGCCCGCAAGATCGGTCGCCCAGTTGCCGGGGTCCATATAGCCCACGCTCACGAGATAGGCCGGTCCGAAGAATACAAACAGTTGTCTCCACCACGGACCTTTCCGGGTGGTCGTATCGATAGTGCCGTGCACTTCGCTGAGGCTAACGTTTTTCTGCCAGTGGTTCGTCATCTTTTACCAGTACATTTTTTGCCAGCTGGGCGCTGATCGTCACCGGTGCCCGGTTACGGATCTTTACTTCCAGGGATTCGTCAAAAGGGAATTTCTTTTTTATCTCGAGCCGGGTGCCCAGCCGGATATGATTGTGCTGCAGTATTTCCAGCATCTCCGAGGTCTGGGTGGCGATACCAGAAACCTGCACCTCCTTGTTGAGGGGCAGCTCCGCCAGACATATCTGCCGCCGGGTATGGATGCGGCCCTGACTGTCGGGGATGGGATCACCGTGCGGATCGGTATCGGGATGACCGAGGAAAGCATCCAGCCGGTCAACCAGCTTTTTGCTGCTGATATGTTCCAGTTCTTCAGCGATCTCGTGCACTTCCTCCCAGCCGAACTGCAGCTTTTCCACCAGGAAATATTCCCAGAGGCGGTGCTTACGGATGATCTGCACCGCGGCCCTTTTGCCCTCGCCGCTAAGCTTGAAACCCTTATAGCGCTCGTAGATCAGCAGCTTCTGGTCTTTCAGCTTTTTTAGCATGTCCGTTACGGATGCCGGACGGGTCTGCAAGACCGCCGCCAGCTCGTTAGTCGTAACGAGGCCTTTCTCCTGCTGCAGGTGAAAGATGGCTTTGAGATGGTTCTCTTTGCTGACCGATATCATGGTGTGCGTAAACCGGACGGAGTCCGTTTTGGTTTGTCGAAAAATAAATTTAGACAAATCTAAATTAAATTTTTGGAAAAAATGACCCGGCCCGGCCCAATCTTTGCCCTGAATGTTTACTTTTAGACCGGGAACCGGAAGGGTTCCGAAACATGGAGCTATGAATAAATACCTGTTGCTGATCGTCTTGTTGGTGTTATTCTTCTCGTGCAAAAGCAAAAAGGCGTCCCTGGCTGAGAACGATGAGGAGGTTGGCATCCCTGAGTTCCTGGAACTGGTCTCTCCCCTCAAATTACCCTATCTGGTCACCGATACGATATTCCGGCATAAAGAGCCGGCCGCATCCGTCATCAACAACAAGCTCTTTTCGCGTCTTATTCCCGACTCCGTGCTGACGCGCTGGTTTGGAAAAGAGGCCCATCCCCATCTCTATGCCGTGGGCAAGATCAAGGTGCCCAAACAGGAGACCTACCTGTTCGTAAAAGGTACGACTAAGGACAGGCGGATACTCTATGTCCTTTGTTTTGACAAGAACAACCATTTCTCTGCCGGCAGACCCGTCCTCTACTCCGACAACGAACCCGGGGTCACGGGCATGGCGGGGATGGACAATAAGTATACGCTCACGGTCTCCCATCAGCGAAAGGTCAACGGCCAGCTGCTGTATAAGAGGGACGCCTATATCTTTAGTGAAGAAAGCGGTTTTGTGCTCATCCTGACGGAATCCAACGAATCCAAACCCAAAATACCCCCGATCTTTAATCCCATCGATACCCTGCCCCGCAAGCATAAGTTCTCCGGCGACTATGCGCAGAACCGGCGGAATATCGTCGCCATCCGCGATGGTAGGGACGCTACCCGGATACTGTTCTTTATCCATTTTGAAAAGGACGATGCGACCTGCAATGGCGAGCTGAAAGGCGAGGCCAAATTCGTATCTCCCGGTGTTGCACGCTACAAGTCCTATTCCGACCCTTGTGCGATCGAATTTAGTTTTGGCGCCAGCGGGGTCACGCTGAAAGAGTTGGGCGGCTGTGGCGTTCACCGGGATATAAAGTGCTTTTTTGAAGGCTTTTTCGAGCGCCGGAAAGGGGAGACAAAGCCAAAGCCGGGTCCCAAACAGGCGATAAAGACCAGCAAGGCCTAAAGAAGGCCCCTGGTGAATGCCAATCATCGTTGGACAATTGGAAAACGTATTATACGTTATATTGCGTAGTTTTTACATATAGATTAATTAATATTTGGATTTGTTATGAGTTTTAAAAATTATGTTGTGCCTTACGCTGTGGACGAGAGGTATTCGAAGAAGGTCGCTTATTTTTCGATGGAATTTGCCGTGCACCAGCCTTTGAAGATATACAGCGGCGGTCTCGGCTTTTTGGCAGGATCGCATCTGCGCAGCGCCTACGAATTGCGCCAGAACATGATCAATATAGGGATCCTTTGGAAATATGGCTACTATGACCAGGCCCGCAACCAGGACCAGACCCTGCAGGTCACCTGGATGGAAAAACAATACAGCTTTCTGGAAGATACGGGGATCAAGTTTCAGGTGACCATTCACGACCATCCCGTGTGGGTCAAGGTCTTTTATCTCAACCCGGAAACGTTCAAAAGCGCGCCCCTCTTTCTGATGAGCACCGACGTGCCCGAGAATGACTATGTTTCGCAGACCATTACCCACCGTCTGTATGACGCCAACGTCGCGACCAAAGTAGCGCAGTTCATCCTGCTCGGGGTAGGAGGGGCGCAGCTGGTCGAAGAGCTCGGCTTCAAACCCGAACTCTATCATCTCAACGAGGCCCACGCCATCAGCAGCGCGTTCTGGCTCTACAAAAAATACAACCACAATCTCGAAGAGGTCCGCAAGCGGATGGTATTCACGACGCATACTCCCGAAGAGGCCGGCAACGAGAAACACGATATCTATCTCTGTCATAAGATGAGCTATTTCTGCGGCCTGTCGGTCGACGAGGTAAAGAAGCTCACCGGTCTGGAAGACGACGCGTTCAATCACTCGCTGGTGGCGCTGCGGTTCGCGCATCTTGCCAATGGCGTGTCCCAGCTGCACGGCAATGTGTCGCGCGCGATGTGGAGCAAATACAAGGATATCTGTCCCATCGTCTCGATCACCAACGCGCAGAACTGGCGCTACTGGGCCGACAAGGAACTCTACCGGAAAATGGAAGAAGGCAATGACTACTGGTGGGACGACCGCAAGAAATATATGAAGAAAAGAAGCTTCGAGATCGTCGCCGACCAGACCGGGAAGGTCTTCGATCAAAATGTCTTCACTATCGTATGGGCGCGTCGTTTTGCCGGCTATAAACGAGCAAGTTTCCTCACGAGGGACATGGACCGGTTCAACCGGCTGGTAAACGATACAAAATATCCCGTCCAGATCATCTGGGCCGGGAAGCCTTACCCGATGGACTATCCCGCGATCAATGAATTCAATCATCTCGTCCACCTGAGCAAGAACTACAAGAACGTCGCCGTGGTTATCGGTTATGAGATGTCCCTTTCCAAACGCCTCAAACAGGCGGCAGACTGCTGGCTCAACAACCCCCGCGTGCCGCGCGAGGCTTCCGGCACCAGCGGCATGACCGCTGCCATGAACGGCGCCGTCAATTTCTCTACCGACGACGGTTGGATACCCGAGTTCATCAACCACGGCAACAACGGCTTCGTCGTCCCTAAAGCAGACTACGCCAATATGCACGTCGAACAGCAGGACGACTACGATTTCGAAAAACTATACCACATACTTCAGCACGAAATACTGCCGCTCTATTACGAGAAATACGACACCTGGCGCCAGATTGCCAAGAACGGCATGCGCGACGTCAGGTACCAGTTCGACGCCGGTCGCATGGCGCACGAATACTACGAGTTGCTGTACAAGTAAATACTTAGTCGCCGGTTTTGTTAGTATTTCACTCCGGAAATTAGTAGTAACAGCTTGCTAAAATCTCGCGTGGGTTTAGGTTATATTTAGTACGGAAACATAATTAACCAAAACTATTCACATGAGAAAACTTCTGCTTTTGGCAGGTAGCATGCTGTTGCTATCTGTGAGTCTTCTTGCACAGAACCGAACGATCACAGGAAAGATCCTGGACCCTGAAGGAAAACCCATCCCAAATGCCACCATTCTGGTAAAGGGGTCAAAGACGGGCACCAGCTCGCAGTCCGACGGTAGTTTCTCCATTACTATTCCAGCCAACACGAAGGCGCTTGTTATTTCAGCCATCGGTATGACCGCACAGGAGGTGGACGTGACGGCCCGTTCGGCGGTTACGGTCTCTCTCGTGGGCGCCGACAAGACCCTTTCCGAGGTCGTGGTCACTTCCCTGGGCATCGTGAGGGACAAGCGGTCGCTGGGTTACGCCACGCAGAAACTCGGCGGCGATCAGCTGGCGGACAAAGGCTCGGTCAATCTTGTCAACGCACTGGAAGGCAAGGTATCCGGAGTAAATATCACCGGCGCCAGCGGCAGCGCGGGCGCGTCGGTCAACATCAATATCCGCGGCATTACGTCCTTCACCCGCAGCAACCAGCCGCTGTTCGTCGTGGATGGTATTCCCATCAGTAATGACGTGGACCGCACCAACGGCGGCCCCAACGGGACCCTCGGTGACAATCAGCCCGCCAATCGCGCGCTGGACATCGACCTCAACAACGTCGAGTCCGTCAACATCCTCAAGGGCCCCGCCGCGGCTGTTCTTTATGGTTCGCGTGCCGCCGCCGGTGCAATTATCATTACCACGAAGAAGGGTGGGGCAGGTGGCCGGACCGATATCATCGCCAGCACTTCCTACAGCCGGCAGAACGCCGAAGGTCTTCCCAAAACGCAGAATCAGTACGGCCAGGGCACCAATGGGGTATACAACCCGATATCCGGCAACTCCTGGGGGCCAAAATTCGGCACTACTCCGACGGTAGCGAATGGTCTTCTAGTCGGCGGACAGCCGGTGCCCTACCAGGCCTATCCGGATAATATCAACGATTTCTGGCAGACCGGAAATATATCGGACAACAGCCTGCTGATCAGCGGAGGCGACGCCAAACAAAACTTTACCCTGTCCGGCGGCTATCTCACACAGAACGGGATACTGCCCAATACCTCGCTGAAACGGGCCGACGTAAAATTCGGCGGCAACACGGTATTCCGCAACAAGATCCATCTCGGCGGCTCCATTACCTTCACCAATACACTGCAGAACGGTATCCTCGGAGGCAACGGCGCCAGCGCGCTGGCCGTCGTCCTGGGACTGGCCCGAAGCATCGACCTCACGGGTTTTAAGACGAAGCACACCTATCAAAACCCAGACGGCTCCAACAACTGGCCCATCACCGGCCAGGACAATCCTTATTTCGACGCCTACAACGACCCCCTGACCAGCAGTCTGACCCGCACCCTCGGGCAGGCGACACTGGGATACGATCTTGCTCCATGGCTGAACGTCAGCTACCGGTTAGGGATAGATGCATATACCGACCGGAGGAAGCAGGTATTTGCCATTACCTCCGCCCGCGTGCCCGCCGGACAGGACCTGGAAAGCACGATCTTCCGCAGCGAGCTCAACGGCGACCTGATCGTCACCGCCCATAAGAATGACATGTTCATTAAAGACCTCAGCGTTTCGGCGCTGCTGGGGCAGAACATCAACCAGCGCCGCAGCCAGACCGTGACGGTGCAGGCCGACCAGATCTCCATACCGGGATTCTTCAACGTCAGCACCGGAGCCAACTTCAACATCGGCTCGACGGAGGTCACGAACCTACAGCGCCTGCTGGGGTATTACGGTCAATTGTCCTTCGCCTACAGTAACTATTTGTTTCTTGAGCTGACCGGCAGGGTCGATCAGAGCTCGACGCTGCCTACGGTTAAGAATACGTTCTTTTATCCATCCGTCAACGCCGGTTTTGTATTTACCGACGCCTTCAAGAT
>Ga0068853_100000699_pt1 | contig 23220 bp, 22 predicted proteins | sample KBSCornC32_FD_65655 | JGI IMG/M metagenome (GOLD analysis project Ga0068853, IMG submission 65655) | Corn rhizosphere microbial communities from Kellogg Biological Station, Michigan, USA - KBS Corn C3-2 | ecosystem: Host-associated > Plants > Roots > Rhizosphere > Soil ... | reverse complement strand
TGCCTTAATCCTTCAGCTCTCGGCCAAGTATCTCGGCCTCTCCGACCCGCATCGCCCAGACCGCATCGCGGCGTACAATGCGCCAGCCTTCGACATGGCGTTCCCAACGATCGATGTACTCTCCGTTCGAGTCCTGCACGGGTCCTTGCGGGTCGTCCGGCCGTTGATGCCGGGCCATCACATATGAACGGCTGACCGCGTTGTCGCCGTCCACATTCACCAGGATGCTGCCAATCAAATGTTGGGTGTTGCCGCATGTATCGAGGAAGCTCGACATCCACTGGCGAAGCGTATTCAGACCCTGTTGCTCGCCACCCAGTCCATAATCGAAGGAAACGTCCTCGGCGAATATTTCGCTGGCATCGGCCCAACGCTTATCGTCGATCATCCTCGCAAACAGACCAAGCCCTTGGACGATCGCCCGCTCGTCGAGCAACATTTGCAGGTCCGACATTTTCCTCTCCAATTCAGGCGCTACGCGGCGTAAAACACCACGCCGACTTTGAATGTCAGGAACTTAAAGGGCTCGCTGACGTGGTCAACGGTCAACCATGCCGTATCAAATAATCCCAGACGCTGATGGTCCGAAGGGGCAGGAGGAGATTTCGTCTCTGTATGCCCTGGGCCCTCAGCCCTTCACGGCGGAGTCAATCACCTGATCGAGATAAGCGCCATAACCTTGCGCTTCCATGTCGTCGCGACGAACAAATCGCAGTGAGGCCGAGTTGATGCAGTAGCGCAATCCACCCCGGTCGGTCGGGCCATCTTCGAATACATGGCCAAGATGGCTGTCGCCATTCGCCGAGCGGACCTCGGTTCGGATCATGCCATGGCTGGTGTCGCGCAGCTCAGCAACGTTGGCCGGCTCGATGGGCCTGGGGAAGCTCGGCCAGCCGCAACCCGATTCATATTTATCGCTCGATGCGAACAAAGGTTCGCCCGAAACGATATCGACATAAATTCCGGGTTCCTTGTTGTTCAGATATTCGCCGGTGCCCGGCCGCTCGGTGCCGCTCCGCTGGGTTACTCGATATTGCTCCGGGGTCAGCGCAGCCACGGCTTCGTCCGTCTTGCGGTAGTCGGTCATGGCAAATCTCCTTCGCGCAACGATGTGGGTCCGCTTGTGCGCATTATCCAGACAGCGATCAGGCAAAGGGCGACAACCAGTGCGAACGGCCGAAGAATATCGCCATCCAGCTGTGCCGCAATTGCGCCGCCGGTCACGCTTGTCCAGAACAGCGCGGGCGTCCACAGGCAGCCGGTGAGCATGATCATCGCGAGGCAGCGAATGAAGTCCAGCTTCAGGAAACCGCTCCCGAAATAGACCGGAAGCCGCATCCCCGGCACGAACCGCGCCAAGGCCACCATCCCTATCGCCGATTGATCGAGACGGGCAATTGCGCGGCAAACCGCCGATCTTTGCAAGGTCGCCCTGCCCCAGCGGCTGTCGCTGGCATAGCGGCCCGCAAGGTGCAGCATGATATCGCCGAAGATCGTGCCCGCCAGCAGCGCGCCCAAAGCGGGGACCGGCGCGAGAATCGCCCGCGAAACCAGCAGACCGACCAACACCGCCGTCGCATCCTCGGCGAGCAAGCTCGCGAGGAAGATCGTGACTCCTGTGGTGAACGGATCATCCGCGCCGCCCCTGACCAAATCCGCTATGGTGCCGAAATCCACGCCCTGTCTCCTTTCGGGGCAAGGCATGGCAAAGCAGCGGCGCGCACGGAAATAGCTTTGACGTATCGTTATGATGACGGACCGGCATTTCAGTTCGCCGCGCTGCTCTCCGAAAAGCATCCCCGACATCAACGGAGGATGCAGCCATGGTCAAGAACTACGCGCCGATAGCGCTCACGCTCTACATCGCGTTCGTCTTCATCCAGTCGCTTTTCTTCAAGTTCACCAACGCGCCGGAAACCCAGTATATTTTCGGCACGCTTGATGCGTGGGCGGGCGGTCTCGGCTTTCCCGGCCTGTTCGCGCCAAACGGCATTTTCTCGCAATATGTGATCGGCAGCGCGGAGCTCGTCGCTTCGATCATATTGCTGGCGGCGCTGCTGCCGGGCCTGCATTGGCTGCGCGCGATCGGCGCGGTGGTCTCACTTGGGGTCATCTCAGGCGCAATCCTGTTCCACCTGTTCACACCGCTCGGCGTCTCGGTGCTCAATGCCGACGGCACGCGCGACGGCGGGCTCTTGTTCAGCCTCGCCTGCGGCGTGTGGGTCTCGGCCGCCATCCTGCTGTTCATGAGCCGGCAGACCGTCCTCGGCTGGCTTCCGGCGGGGAGTGCGGCGGCATGACCGACGGTCTCGAAATCGCGGTCACCACCCGCTCGCTCGCGGCCGTCCAGGCCATCCATCGCTTCGGGGCCGAGCTGCTGAGCCATGGTTGCCACGCCAACGTGATCTTCGAGGCGCTTGCCCATGATCCCGATTGCGCGCTGGCGCAGGCTTATGCCGCCGCGCTGTTCCTCACCCAGATGACACGCGAGGGCCATGTCCAGGCGGCGCCCAGGCTCGCCGCGGCGGATAGGCTCGCACGCCACGCGACGATCCGCGAACGCCAGATCATCGCGGCGATCGGGCAATGGGCGCAGGGCGACATGCCCGCAGCCACCCGCCTGCTCCAGGATGTCGTCCGTGAATATCCGCACGATCTCGTGAGCGCCAAGCTGTGCCAGATCCTCCAGCTGAGCGTTGGTGACGTAACGGGCATGGTCCGCACCGCATCGATCGCGACCATGGCCGATCCGGACGGCTACGCCTCGGGCCTGCTCGCCTTTGCCGTCGAGCAGGCTGGGGACGCCGATCGCGCCGAACGGCTTGCCTATCAGGCGCTCGATCGCAATCCGCTCGCCGATCCCTGGGCGCAGCACGCGTTGGCGCATGTCCATGCCGCGCGCGAGGATTGGGTGAAGGGCCGCGCCTTCCTGCGCGCGCACACCGCAAGCTGGAACCGCTGCTCATCCTTCATGCTGACCCACAACTGGTGGCATCTGGCGCTGTTCGCGATCGAGCTTGGCGATCCTGATGAGGCTTTGCGGCTGTTCGACAATCAGGTCTGGGGCGTCCGCAAACAACATTGCCAGGATCAGATCAACGCCATCTCGCTGCTCGCCCGGCTGGAAACGCAAGGGATTGATGCTGGTGCCCGCTGGCAGGATATCGCCGATCATGTCACGCCCCATGTCGAGGACCGGCTCAGCCCGTTCCTCGACCTTCACTATCTCTATGCCCTCGCCAGAGCCGGACACGACGAGATGGCGGACGAATTGCAATCAGAACTCGCAGAACGATCAGGTCGCGCACCGAGGGGCTTGCTTGCGCGAGGCATCGTCGCTCATGCGCGCGGCCAATGGCGCGAAGCGGCGGCCGCGATCGGGCAGGCGCGCGGAGCCCTCATCTCCCTCGGCGGAAGCCAGATGCAGCGCGCGCTTTTCGAAGAGATGTTCCGTCACAGCCTGTCGCGCAGCGGCGTCGGCGAGCCGAGGGCGCGGGCTTATGCGTGACGTCCCCGGCACGCGCCAAGCACTGCCTCCGTTCGACCAGTCAGCGCCCGCATTGTCGTGGTTCGAATTCTGGCCGGCCTGGCTGTTCTACCTGCCAATGTGGCTGTGGATCGGCTGGCTCGCGTTCCGCCATCGCGGCGTGCGTTTGCCGTTGCTCGCCAATCCGCGCTTTCCGGCGGGTGGGCTGGTGGGCGAATCCAAGCGCGAGATCTTCGCCCAGCTTCGTGGCGAGGAATGCGCGACGCTCGCGCCCTACGCGGTGCTCTTCCGATCGGGGTCGGCCGCGACGCAGCTTGTTGATGCCGAGATACGCATGAAACGGGCCGGCTTCACCTATCCCGCGGTGGCCAAGCCCGACATGGGCTGTCGCGGCGCGGGCGTCCGTCCCGTCCGGGATGCACGCGAATTGCTTGCCTATCTCGCTGCCTTTCCGAAGAGACAATGCCTCATCATCCAGGAGATGGCGCAGGCCGAAGGCGAGGCTGGCATCTTCTACATCCGCAAGCCCGGCGCAAAACAGGGCGAGATCTTTTCGCTCACGCTCAAATATTTCCCGCACATCCTCGGGGACGGTATTCGCACGATCGAGCAACTTATCCGTGGCGATGCGCGCGCTGCGAGGATCGCGCACCTCTATTTGCCGCGCTTCGCCGGCCGCCTTGATGACGTCCCGGCGTCGGGCGAGGCCATCCGGCTCGTTTTTGCCGGCAACCACTGTCGTGGAGCGATCTTTCGCGACGGCAGGCGCTGGATCACCGAGGCAATGCGCGCGCGCTTCGATCGCATCGCCGATTGCATCCCCGATTTCCATTTCGGCCGCTTCGACATCCGCTTCGCTGATTTCGGGGCCCTGCGCCGGGGCGAGGATTTCACCATCGTCGAATTCAACGGCGCCGGCGCCGAGGCGACTCACATCTGGGACAGCCGCATGACGCTGACGGGCGCATGGCGCACGCTGATGCACCAATATGCGATGCTGTTCGAGATCGGCGCCGCCAATCGCGCCCGCGGCCATCGGCCCGAAAGCCTGTGGCGCGTTTTCCGACGCTGGCGGGGTGAAAAACGGGCGAGCCTGCGCTATCCGCCGACGGCGTGACGCTGCCCCTTCCTCTTGATTGGCAAACGGCCGGCATCGGCCCCGGCCCCGATGTGCCGCCTGAATATCGGGTGACGCGCGACAACTGGCGACTCTATCCCTTCTCACGCTGGGCCTTCCAGCATACGTGCGAACTGGTGCCCTCGCGCGCCATACCGCCGAGCCGGACTCCACGCCCGCTCGCCGAAGCGCCGATGGATCTGAGCGGACTTGTCTTCGATGATGGCGAGGGCAACCGGATCGGCTGGCCGGAATTCCTTGAGCTTACATACACTGACGCGCTGCTGATCCTCAGCAATGACCGCATCGCCTACGAATATTATGGCAACGGAATGACGGCCGCGAAGCCACACATGCTCTTTTCCATCACCAAATCGATCGTGGGCCTTTTGGCCGAGCAGCTGATCGGCGAAGGCATTATCGATCCCAAGACCGTGGTCGCCGATTGCATGCCTGAACTCGCCGTTAGCGGCTTCGCGAAGGCGAGCTTGCGCCACCTGCTCGACATGACCGATGGGGCTGACTTCGACGAGAATTACGACGATCCCGAAGCCGAGGTGCATCTTTATTCAGCCGCCTACTGGAGGCCCGAGCGCGGCCTGAGCGGGGTTGCGGGCGCCCTCCCAAAACTGATCCGTCGTGCCCACGGCCCGGGCGAGGCTTTCCTTTACCGAACGCCCGTCGCTGACGTGGCTGGGCTGATGCTCCGCCGCCTCACCGGCCAGCCGCTCGCGAAGCTGGTCAGCGAACTGGTCTGGCAGCCGGCCGGCTGTTGCGATGATGCATATATGCTGCTCGATACAGCGGGGATGGAGATCGCGGGCACCGGGCTCAATGCCACTCTCCGCGATCTCGCCCGCTTTTCTGTCTGGCTGCAGGAGCCCGAGCAGGCGCCGATGCTTGCCCGTCTTGTTACGGGTGGCGACAGGCAACTTTTTGCCCGCTCGCGTTATGCGGATCGAGTGGAACGATCGTATCGCAGCTTCTGGTGGATCGGCCATGAACCCACGCCCTCGCTCGCCGCGCTGGGCGTGTTTGGACAAAGGCTCTATATCGAGCCGGAGCGACAATTCGCCCTGATCCGGGTGGGATCACATCCGGTTGCGAGCAATCTCTACACCGACGCCATCCACCGCAATGCCATTGCGGCGGTCAGGGATCATCTCACCTGATCAATCCGCCGCCGGCGTATGCACCATCTCGCCGCCCATCGCCTCATGCAGCACGAAACCTTCTAATGGATCTACGTCTTCGCGCCACGGCGTGCGATCAAGTGTGCGCATGGTGTGATCATATCCCGCCTGCCAGCGCTGGCGGATGCCCGATGGGCTGAAGTCCACGTCCTTGCTGTGATCCTCATAGTCGAGCACTGGCGCCAGCAGCCGGATCACGTGCATTCTCGTCGGGCAGCCATAGGCGGCGAGACTGCGCACGTCGGCATTGCGAGCGCGATCCTCGGGGATCATCAGCGAAAGCTCGGTGATGATGTGGCGCAGCTTGTGGATCTGCCGCTGGCGCTTGATGTGGCTTGCCGCGCGGCTTGAGTACTGGACGTCCTTCTGCCGGTTCATCACGTCCCAGATCGACTGCGGCTCCGGTCCGTGCGGGTTCCAGATGTGAACGGCATAGACCATCGAATTGCGGCGCGGATTGTCGTCGAACACCACCTCGACCGGGGTGTTCGATAGAATGCCGCCATCCCAATAAAGTTCGTCGTCGATCCGCACCGCCGGAAAGGCCGGCGGTAGCGCCCCGGATGCCAGGACATGCCGAATGTCGAGCGGCGTATCGCGGGAATCGAAATAGACCATCTCGCTGGTCTGTACGTTGCACGCGCCCACGGTCAGGCGCGTCCACCCGGCATTGACCTTCTCGAAATCGATCAGGTCGGCCAGCGTCTCGCGCAGCGGATCGACGGAATAATAGGCGGCCCCTTCTGCACCGAGTGTGGTGTGCGGGCTCAAGAAAGCAAGGCCGTTGGGCTTGAAGAAGGCCGGTATGCCCGATGCGATCGCGCTGAATGTCCGCAGCGGCGTCGACATCATCGCTGGCAGCATGTCGTCGAAGAAATGACCATGCTCGACCCGCTTCCAGAAAGCACGCAGCTTATCCATCCGCTCGGACGGCGCATTGCCCGCGATGATCGCAGCGTTGATCGCGCCGATCGAGGTGCCGACCACCCAATCGGGCTCGATGCCCGCCTGGTGCAGCGCCTCATAGACGCCGACCTGATAGGCGCCCAGCGCACCACCGCCCTGCAATACCAGCACCTGCTGGCCCAGAGCGTGCAATTCCTTCTTGATGATCTCCTTCATGGGTCCGGTCCTTTCAGGTTGTAGAGGTGGCGTCGCCGGTGATGAGCCGCGCGCCGCGTTCGAAGGTGAGGTAGTTCCACAGCCAGCTCGCCCCGACCGCGAAGCGGTTGCGGAAGCCAACCAGGAAGAAGATGTGCGCCATGCACCACAGCAGCCAGGCGGTGATCCCTGACAGCTTAAGGCGCCCGAAATCGATCACCGCGCGGTGCCGACCGATCGTGGCAAGGTTGCCGTAATCGCGATACCGGAAGGGCGCGGGAGCCTGACCATGCAGGAATCGCATTATCGTGAGCGCTGCATGCCGGCCCTGCTGCTTGGCGACCGGCGCCACGCCGGGAAGCGGTTTTCCATCGGCACCCGGGCAAGATGCCGTGTCTCCAATCGCGAAAACCCGGTCCATGCCCGGCACGCGGAGGTCGTTGTCGACGATGACCCGGCCTGCCCGATCGCATTCGGTCCGCAGCCAGTTCGCCGCCGGCGAAGCGCGCACGCCTGCCGCCCAGATCGTCGTATCGGCTGGAACAAAACGGTTGCCTATGCTGACGCCATCGGCCGTAACATCGCTGACCGGCTGTCCGAGCACTACCTCGACACCCAGACCTTCGATTGCCCGGCGCGCCTTTTCAGAAAGCACCGGCGGGAAGGTCGGCAATAGCCGTTCGCCCGCTTCAATCAGTACCACGCGCGAGCAATGCGGGGTGATGTGTCGGAAGTCTTTCGATACCGAACGCCGCGCCAATTCGGCGATCGCGCCCGCCATCTCGATTCCGGTCGGCCCGCCGCCAATGACAACGAAGGTCAGCAGCGCCTGCCGCCGGTCGCGATCCTCCTCGGTTTCCGCTCGTTCGAGTGCGAGCAACACGTTGCGTCGGATCGCGGTCGCATCGTCGAGCGTCTTGAGGCCGGGTGCGTACTCGGCCCATTCGTCACGCCCAAAATAGCTGTGCCGCGCACCCGTCGCGAGAATCAGCCAATCGTAGGGCAGCGGCCTGGCATCCGCGAGCCGTACTTCGCGTGTCGCCGAATCCACGCCCTCAACACGATCCAGCAGCACGCGCGTGTTGAGGTTGTCCTTGACGATCGCCCGGATCGGTGCGGCGATATCGGCAGGCGACAGCCCAGCGGTCGCGACCTGATAAAGCAGCGGCTGGAACAGATGGTGGTTGCGCTGATCGACGATGGTGACCTCGACCGGTGCGTTACGTAGCGCCTGCGCCGCTGCCAGCCCGCCGAACCCCGCGCCGACGATCACCACCCGCGGGCGCTGCTCAGTCATAACATCCCGCTTCGCGAAGCTCCGCGAGCACGCCTCGGGGTTTGTCCTTACCGAAGCGTAGGCTCAAGATCGGTCGCCTCCCCGCCTTGCGCTCGGTTTGAATGACCTGCCGTGCACCCGGCCCTGCGAAGAAGGCTGCCAGAGCGGGCATGAGCGACGTGTGCATCATCGTATTTCTCCTCATTGTGCGGTCCAGCCGCCATCCATCGGCAGCGCTGTTCCGGTGATCGATTTGCCGCCTTCGCCGCAGAGGAAGACGGTGAGCGCACCCAACTCATCGACTTCGGCGAAGCGCTTGCTTGGCTGGGCGGCGAGCAGCACGTCCTGGATCACCTGATCGCGGGTAATGCCGCGCGCCCTGGCGGTATCGCCGATCTGGTTCTCGACCAGCGGCGTCCAGACATAGCCGGGGCAGATCGCGTTGCAGGTGACGTTGTGCCGAGCGCCTTCCAGTGCCACCACCTTGGTCAGCCCGACGACACCGTGCTTGGCGGCGACATAGGCACCCTTGAAGGGTGAGGCGACGAGGCCGTGCGCCGACGCAATGTTGACGATCCGGCCCCAGCCGGCTTCCTTCATCATGCCGAAGGCGGCGCGCGTGGTGTGGAAGGCCGCCGAGAGATTGAGCGCGATGATCGCGTCCCATTTCTCGATCGGGAAGTCCTCGATCGGGCTGACATGCTGGATACCCGCATTGTTGACGAGGATATCGACCCGGCCGAAACCCTGCGCCGTCTCCTCGACCAACATGCGCGCACCGTCGGGATCGAGCAGGTTGGCGGGATTATAGACAATCCGTGACCCGCTCTCCTTCTCCAGTTCGGCGCAGGTGAAGTCGATCTGCGTGGGATCGCCCAAGCCATTGACGACCACATCGGCGCCGGCCGCAGCAAGCGCGCGAGCGATGCCGAGCCCGATGCCACTGGTCGATCCGGTGATGATCGCGACACGGCCCGAAAGCTCGGGCGCGACGCTGAACTGTTCGATGGGCTGGATAGTCATGGGGTCCTTCTCCTGAAGCTGATGGGCTCAGGATGACGGGGCCGCCTTTCGATCTGAAATGCCGTTCGTGCATCGAAACAATGCAGTCATCCGATTATCGCGGAAGAGCGGGCGATCGTAGTTTCCGGATCGTCACGAGGCTCGGACGGCGGCGATCCCGACCCCCCACGCTCTCGCAACCCTCGCCCGGCTCCGGGCCTCGTGACCCCCATTCACGTCACGCAAAGGATCTGGATATGAACGTTTCGAACATGCTTCGCCTCGCGGCCGCCACCGCCGCTTTTGCTACCGCTGCGCCCGCTTTCGCCGGCAGCTGCCCGCAAGGTCAGGAAAAGGCCAATCCGCTTGCCGGCGCGCCGACAATGCCATCGATGGTGACTGACGATGTGATCGGCTCGGTCGATCTCGCCAAGGAGATCGATGTCGCCAATCGCGACCTGCGCCTGCGCCGGCTGGTGCTTCAACCCGGCGGCATCGTGCCGCTGCACAGCCATGCCGGCCGCCCCGCGCTGATCATTACCGTCAAGGGTGAGGTGAGCGAGTATCGCAGCAGCTGCGCCGTGCCGATCGTCCACAAGGCGGGCGAAGTTTCGATGGAATCGGGCGGCATTTCGCACTGGTGGAAGAACACCGGCAAGGTTCCCGCCGAGTTGCTCTCGGCCGACGTCAAGGCGCGCGACTAGGACACCACCGGTAGCGGCCAGCCCCCAGCCGCTTATGCCGGTGTCCACGGCGTGGCGCTCCCCTCGAGAGGATGCGGGGCGTCACGCCGACCCTCCAGGAAATCATGCCATGTCGGAACGCTATCACCGCGGTGTCGAAATTCTGCAACAAATCGGCCTTAGCGGCCGGGATGCGGCGGCCAACCGGGTTGCCGAGTTAGCGCCCGACTTCGCGCGCATGGCGATCGAGTTTCCCTATGGCGATCTCTGGTCCCGGTACGAACTCGACACGCCAACCCGTGAACTTGGCGCCATCGCTGCGCTGGCTGCGCTCGGCAACGCAATCCCGCAGTTACGGGCTCATGTGTCGGCGGCACTCAACGCAGGCTGCACGCGCGTCCAGATCGTCGAGATCCTGATGCAGACTTCCATTTTTGCAGGGTTTCCCGCCGCGCTCAACGCGATCGAACAGTGCGCCGATCTGCTCTCCGACGGCAGCGATTGCGATGATTGTCAGGCTACTCGCGCAAAAGCCGACCAGTCATGATGGCGGGACTCCTTCACGAACGCCCCCACCGCCGGCGAATGCGGCCTGCCCCGTACCGTCGCAAGATAGATTGTCCGCGAATAGCCCGGCTCGATCAGCGGCCGCACCACCAGATCCTGGTCGATCACGCAATATTGCGGGAAGAAACCGAAGCCGAGTCCGGCCTTGATCATCCCCTGGACCCAATCATCCCGCGTGGAGCTGAAAACCTTGCGGGTGGAGACGCCACGCCGCATGAAATCCTCGGTCACGATCTGGAAGACCTCGCAATTCGAGCGGCCGACATAGGGTTCGCCATTGAGATCGGCGACCGTGATCGCACTCTTGGCGCAAAGCCGGTGATTGGGCGGCAACACGATCACGAAGGGCTCCTCGAAGATCGGCACCTGATGCAGCGTATCGGGCAGTTCCTCGGGAATGCCGATGATGCCGATTTCGAGATCGCCTTTCTCCAGCTTCTCGATCATCGCCGGAGCGCCACCATCCGCCACCGAAACCTCGACATCGGGATGCTGCGCCTGGAAGCGCACCAGCAGATCGGCGATGATCTGCGGCCCGATCGTGCACATCGCGCCGATCGTAAGCGTGACATTCTCCAGCTTCTTCGCCGCCTTCGCTGCCTGCCGCGCAGCCTGCGCAGAGGCATGCACCGTCTCCAGATAGGGCATCATCATTCGCCCCAGCTCGGACAGATGCGTATTGTTGCGCTCTCGGTTGAACAGCGGCCCGCCAAGCTCATGCTCGAGCTGCTGGATCGCCCGGGTCAGCGCCGGCTGACTGACGTTGCACTGCTCCGCCGCGCGCGTGAAATTGAGCGTCTGCGCCAACGCCATGAAATAGCGGACCTGCTGCATTTCCATCGGCGTGCCCTCCGAACGACGACGCGGGCATGCTTATTACTATCCCTCAACGAAACGCGCCAGCCGCGCGTGCATCCCCCGGAGATTGCATGATGCTCAAGCTCGCCGAACCCTCACCCCCTCGCGATCTCTCAGTCCGGCTCGCCAGAAACGATGCCGATATCGTTGCCGCGCAGAAGCTGCGCTGGGATGTGTTCTATGGCGACTTGGGGGCTATCGCAGACGAACGCCTGAACACGCTCGGCCTGGATTGCGATCCCTATGACACGGTGTGCGATCATCTGCTGGTCGAGGATCGGGCGGGCGGGGAGCCCATCGTAGTCGGCACCTATCGCCTGCTCCGCCAAAGCGTCGCGGCTCGCCATCACGGCTTCTACACGACCGGAGAATTCGATCTTGATGGCTTCCTCGCTTCAGCTGACGCGGACCGCGAGTTGCTGGAGCTGGGCCGATCCTGCGTCGCCCCCGCCTATCGCGATGCGGGGACCATCCAGCTCCTCTGGCGCGGTATCGCGCAATATCTGATGGCCCACGGCATCGGCCGCATGTTCGGCTGTGCGAGCTTCGCAGGCATGGACCCGCAAGCACACGCGGCCCCGCTCTCCTACCTCTTCCACCACCATCTCGCACCCGCCCCGCTACGGGTCAGCGCGCTCGCTGGCCGTCGTATCGACATGGCGATGCTCCCAGTCGGCGGCTACGATCCGCGCCAGGCAATGCGTCTGCTTCCGCCCCTGATCAAAGGCTATCTCCGCGTGGGTGCGGCGGTCGGCGACGGTGCCGTGATCGATCGCCAGTTCAATACCGTCGATGTCTTCATGGTTATGCCGGTCGAGGCAATCGCCCAGCGCTACATGAGCCGCTTCGGAGCGGCGGCCTAGGGGCCAGCTGACGGCTGTCGCCACCCCGGCGGTCGCAAGTGATTCACAGCGACCACAAACACTTTCCTACAACCATGTAGTTATGCCAGCGTTGCCCCGCCTTTGGTGCTTTGAAATGGGGAAATAAAAGCGTTCTCGCATTTTTCTATATGCGCGATGCGCGATGTTTATGAAGTTGCAGGCTGCATTAAGTCACAAGTAATTGATTTAACTTACAGAAGGTGCATCAGCATCCCCTTGGGAGGCCGTGACTTTCGGCAGGATCATCGCTGCGGCAATGGTAATGCACATCGTCAGGAAGGCGATCCACGCGAAGGGATGCAGCAAGGGCAGGCCGATAAGGATCAGACCGTCATTGCCGCCGGGAATCAGGCTGCTGCCAATCCCCATCAGCGCGCCGCCCGTGAAACAGCGCGCCAGTCCGGCGAAGGTCGGAACGACCCAGGCCAATCGCCCCGCCGTCCAGCCACCAACAAGCGCGCCGGTGAGCAGCGCCAGTAGGAGCATGGCGCGAGATCCGAGCATCGTCGCCATGCCGTGTGCAATCTGGGCGAGTACATCGGTATAGGCCCAGGCACCGACGGTCAGCAGCATGATGACGAAGGTGATGCCGATCAGTGCGGTGGCGAGATGCGGTGACCAGATATGAGCGGCAAAGGCACGCCGTCGCCACGCTGATCCGGCCCGCCACAGCCGCCAGAGCGCGAACAGCCCGAGCGGCAGCACGAGAAGGTGCGGCATGGCGAGCACGAGGGATTGCGTATCGAGCCGGACTTTCGTCGTCACGCCGGTCACCGCGATCGCCCAGCACCCGGCGAGGAAGCCCACCGGCGTCATCAGATAGGCCCATTCCCCCGATCCAATGCGCGCGACCGATCCGAATACGCAGGCCCGGTTCACATAGGCGCCATAGCCGAGCAGCATCCCGCCAGGTATCGTCCAGCTTGTCACGGCATAGCCTGCGGGTTGCATCGGCAGGACGCCGAACCATGCTGCCAGGATCAGGCCGCCTGTGACCCAGATCGAGGCCTCGACGATTGCGATCAGCCGGGTAGCGCGGCGGTGGCGAACGATCTCGTCGACTGCCGCCACCGTGCAGGTCGCACCGCGCTGGATCGCATAACCCATCAAGCCGGCGCAGATCAGCGCGATGCTGAAGCTGGCCAGACCGTATGCCTGGCCCGCGGTCACTTGGTTGCGACCGATGCGATCGAGGCGGCGACCTCACTCGCCATCTTGAGCTGCGCAGGCCGGTCCTTGATGCGATAGCGATCGGCGATGAAGCGGAAGTCGGTCCAGGCAATCCAGACAGTGCCGTCATCCGCCTGCGTCACAAGCATCCGCACAGGCCAATCGAGCCCTGCATAAGGGTTGGAAGTAAGGAACTGAACGCCGAGCGGCGGATTGCCGAAGAGTATCAGCGTTGAGCGCCCAACCTTTATCCCAGCCTCGGCACCGAGTGCGGTCTGGTCGATTTCGTCGAAGAAGCGGATCCCTTTGGCGGCGACGTCAGCCTTGATCCTGTCGACGGTGTCGTCGAAGCCATATGCACTTTTCAGCCTGATAATGCCCTCGGCTGGCGCCGAATGTGCAACATAGGCCACCGGATTGGCCGGTGTGATGGGCGTGACCGGGAAAATGCCATTTACCGCGATGGCCGCAACGAGGAGTTTCATCGAAATGTCCTTTCTGCATCAGCCCGTTCTTGAGGCGTGACGAAGAGATACGGCCGCGAGATTGAAGGCGGAAATCCTAGTTCATCATGGTTTTCATACCCTGGGATCATGGTAAGGCATCCAATCGGACTAAGAGTCTGGTTCGAAATTAATCTGCCTGACTTGAGAGCCTTGCGATACGGCGGGTGAGGAGTTGGACGGAGGTGGCGAACAGCCATGCGGTGGCTGATGCGATGGGAGACGGGAAGAACGGCATCAGGCTCTCAGGGAACGGGAAACGGCAATCACCGTTGTTGCGTCGATCTCAAACGGGAGGCGCCGATGTTCGAAAGCTGGTTCCGTCTGGTTGCGGCTAGTGCGGAAATGGCCAGGGCGGCGATCCACACCGGCGAAGCTGTGGTGGCGGCTGACCGCGTGATCCGCAGCCGATCGACAACGATCGCGGATGCATTCGACCACCCGTTTGGCGCTGATTATGCTGAATTGGCGAGGCTGGTTCCCGAGAAGATCCTGGCTTCGACGCGGGCCGCTGGCGATGTTGCCGTGGAAACGCTTGCGATCTGGTCGGCCGCTGGGCGCGCGTGGCAATCGCCGGCATTCAGCCGAACGACCGAGCTCATGACACGCACGATGGGGCTCTACGCAATCGGTCTGAAACCCTTCCACACCGCAGTTACCGGCAACGATCGCCGACTGCATAGGAAGGCGCGGAAGAGGGCCTGACAGTCAGCTTTCCAAGGTGGCCATCAGGCGGTAGCCGACCCCTGTTTCGGTGACGATGAGCCTAGGCTCACTAGGGTCGACCTCAAGCTTCTGACGAAGCAGCGTGATGTAGGTTCGCAGATTCTGCCCGTCCGCCGCCGGATCGTTCCATCCGGCGAGCAGCAGCTGGCGCCGGGTAACGACCTGGCCCGCATGGCGACACAGCGCTTCCAGCAGCGCGAATTCCTTCGGCGAGAGCTTCACATCCTCGTCCATGAACTGGACGCGATGCGTTGCGAAATCCACCTTGAGTTCACGCGATCGGAAGCTTTGCGCCGGTGCGGCGCTTTGTGACCGGCGGAGCGCGGCGCGTATCCGTGCCAGCAGTTCGTCTACGTTGAAGGGCTTGTTGAGATAATCATCGGCCCCGCCATCCAGCGCGGCGACCTTCTCGGTTTCCTGATGGCGCGCGGAAAGCACGATGATCGAACGGCAATTGAACGCGCGCAGGTTGGCAATGATCTCCTTGCCGTCCGCGTCGGGCAGGCCAAGGTCGAGCAGGGCGACGTCATAGGCGGTCTGGCGAGCGCGGCGCAGCGCCTCGGCCGCGCTCGCGGCTGTGGTGACGCTATAATGCTGCGCGCCCAGCACCGGCTTGAGCGTCTGGGCGATCGCGGGTTCGTCGTCGATGATCAGAATCTGGTCAGCCATCGACTTCGATTTCCCCGATTTGCTGAGATAATGGAAGCGTAATCGTGATTTCCAGTCCCGGTCCGCCGGCGTGGGGGCTACGTCCGGCGATCGTTCCCCCAAATGCCTCGACGAACCCCTTCGCGATGAACAGGCCAAGACCCTGGCCATTGGTGTGCTTCGAATGGGGGCTTCGGAAGAAGGGTTCGAAAATATGGTCGATGCTTTCACCTGAAACGCCGCGGCCATTGTCGCGGATCACGATATTCGCATCGCCGGAGTCCGCCGTAACCCTGATCAGGATCTCGCAGCCGGGCGCCGTGTAGGAAAATGCGTTTTCGAGGATGTTGAACAGCACCTGTTCCAGCATCGCCGGATTGGCCATGACGATCACGGGCTGGCTGGGCCAATCCTTGCTGATCACATGATCCGGTCCGGTTGCTCTTGCCGAGGCGAGCGCCTTGCCGAGCAGCTCGGTGACGTCAGCGGGTTCCATCTGCGCGGCCGCGACGCCGCCCTGCAGGCGTCCGAAGCTCAGCAGTTTCGCGGTGAATTGATCGAGGCGCGCGCATTGATGCTCGATGACCTCCAGCATCTCGGTGCGCGTCTCGACGGGCATGTCATCGCTGAAGCGCTTCAGGCCAGTGGCCGATGCGGCGATCGCTGCGATCGGCGTGCGCAGGTCATGAGACAGGGATGAAAGTATCGTGGTCTTGAGATCCTCGGACTGCTGCCGCGCCTGCATTTCCGCACGGTTCTCCAGCAAGCCGCAGCGATCGACCGCCATCGAGAGAAGATCCACGAAGGCCGGCAGATCGACGTCCTGCACGGTGAAGCGCCGCCCTGTCTTGGGTGCATCCGGATCGGCGGCCATGGCCATGTCCACCACGCGCTGCAGGCCGCTCCGCGACGGCTCCTCCATATTATCATCGACGTACGGGGCGATGTAGTAGCGGATGACGTGATCCGACAGGGTGACATGCAGCGCCTGTGCGATATCCTCGATCCGCACCGCTTTCTGCAGCTTGCTGCTGAATTCGAGCAGCAAGTCGAGCTGACGGCGTGCCTCCTCCGCCAGCTCCGCGCGATCCTTGAGCCGGCCAGCCAGTGTGCCGGAAAGCAGTGCCGCGAAGTTGAACCCGAACAGCGGCACGTAGAATTCCAGGCTGACGTCGCTGTCCTGCAGGCCAGGGTTCCGGATGATGCCGCTGTAGACCAACGATGCGACAATCCCGGCGATCAGCCCGGCGCGCAGGCCGCGTGTCGCACCGATCACCATCACGCCGATCAGATAGACGAGGGCAGCGGTGATCGGCCGTTCGGTGGCGTGCGCGGCATAGGATGCCACCGACACGGCGATAAAGAACAGGATGACGCTCGCCCTGGACCGTTTCCAGGCCCTCGAAAGCCTCTTGGTCGGGATCACGCGATTGCTCAAAAATTTCTGTCCATATGTGCTTTTCGCGCTGACTCCTGCCATTCACGTCGCTGGCTGTCATCTCCCATTTTCAGCTGCGGAGTTCCGGATTTCAGCGCGCGAGCAAGGCGCGCGCCTGGCTGGCGATCTGGGCAAGCATGGCAGGGCTTGGCGATGCTGATGTTTGCGCCCGCTGGATGAGGCCGCGAAACTGGGCGATGTTGGCGGCATGATCCGCAAGCCAGCGTTCGACGTGCGCAACGGGATCGCCGGCCGGCAGGCGGGCAAGGAAGTCCAGCCGAAGCTGCTCGAAATCCCGCGCGAGCCCCGCCATCAGCAACCGTTCCCAGGCATCGACGGGTATGTAGCGGCTGACCGCGCCCCGTGCCCAATCGAGCGCGAGCGCTTCGCCCAGGCGGACATAGGCATGGCTCGCCGCAAGCGCATCGCCGCCGGTGGCATGTGCGAGCATGGCATTGCCGATGACGCCGTCCAGCTCATCGAGGCGGGTGATCTGCCCGACAAGCACTGTGTCGGCGCCGGTGGCTTCAAGTCTGGCCCGCAAGGTTTCAGAGGCAAGCTTCGCTTCGTTCTTGAGCAGCGAGGGAAGCGCCGCTTCGAGTTTCGATACGCCGGCCTGCAGCATCTCCACGATTCCGCTCGGTTCGATGCGGCCGCCGGTGGCGCGCAACAGATCGGACATGTGCCGCCTCATCGCGACGGCGGCGGCCAGGAACAGCTCAAGCTTGCCGTCTTCGGATGCGGAGGCGTTTTCGATGGCGCTCCAGATCGCCTCGACGCCGAAAATCTGGTCGACCGTGACGTAAGCGGCGGAAAGCTGTGCAAGATCGACCGCTTCCTCCTCGGCAAGCTCGAACGGGATCACGATGCCCAGGCGGTTGATGATCCGGTTGGCGAGCTTGGTGGCGATGATCTGCCCGCGCAGCCGGTGCTCGGCGATCGCCTTGCCGAAGCGTTCGCGCATCGCGGGCGGGAAGGCGTTGACGAGCAGCGGTTCGAGCAGCGCATCCTTGGCGAGATCGGATTGCTCGATAGCGGCCTGCAGGGCGAGCTTGGAATGGGAAAGCAGCACCGCCAGCTCGGGCCGCGTCAGTCCGCGCCCGTCCTGCGCGCGCCGATTGAGCATGTCGTTGGCCGCGAGTCCCTCGACCGCGCGGTTTAGCCGGCCCTGCGTCTCGAGCATCTCGATCACGCGGATATGGCTCGGCAATGCCGCAGCGGCATTCCGTTCGCTCAGCGACAGCGCGAGCGTCTGGAGTCGGTTGTCCTCAAGCACCAGTTCCGCGACATCATCGGTCATGTCCTTGAGGAATGCGTTGCGATCCTCGAACGCAAGGCGGCCCTCGATCATCTCGCGGTTGAGCGGGATCTTGATGTTGACCTCATTGTCGGAGCAATCGACGCCGGCTGAATTGTCGATGAAGTCAGTGTTGATCCGCCCGCCCCTGGCCGCGAAGGCGATGCGCCCGGCTTGCGTGACGCCCAGGTTGGCGCCCTCGCCGATCACCTTGGCACGAATGTCCTCGCCGTTCACACGGTGCGCGTCGTTCGCGGTATCGCCGACCTGCGAATTGGCCTCGCTGGACGCCTTCACATAAGTGCCGATTCCGCCGAACCAGATCAGGTCGACCTGGCTCTTGAGGATCGCCGTGATCAGCGCGGAGGGATCGAGTCCCTCGTCCGGGACGCCGAGCATCGCCTTGACCTGGTCAGAAAGCGGGATCGTCTTCTGGGACCGGGGAAAGACGCCGCCGCCTCTGGAGATCAGCTTCTCGTCATAATCCGCCCATGACGAGCGGGGCAACGCGAACAGGCGGGCACGTTCCTTCCAGCTCTTCGCGGGATCCGGATCGGGATCGAGGAAGATGTGCCGGTGATCGAACGCGGCCACGACCTTCAGCGTCCTGGACAGCAGCATGCCGTTGCCGAACACATCGCCGGACATGTCGCCGCAGCCCGCGACACGGACGGTCTGCGCCTGCACGTCGACGCCCATCTCCGCGAAATGGCGCTGGACCGAGATCCAGGCGCCGCGCGCGGTGATTCCCATCGCCTTATGGTCATAGCCCTGGCTGCCGCCGCTGGCGAACGCGTCGCCCAGCCAGAAGCCGCGGGAGGTTGCGATCTCGTTGGCGACGTCGGAGAAGGTCGCGGTGCCCTTGTCGGCCGCCACCACGAAATAGGGATCGGCATCGTCGCGGATCGATACGCCCTCGGGGTGGACGACCTTGTTGTCGACGATGTTATCCGTCACCGAAAGCAGCGCGCGGATGAAGACGCGATAGCTCTCGGTGCCTTCGGCCAGCCATGCATCGCGGTTCAGCTGCGGCGGCAGTTGCTTCGGATAGAAGCCGCCCTTGGCGCCGGTCGGTACGATCACGGCGTTCTTGACGACCTGGGCCTTCATCAGGCCGAGGATCTCGGTGCGGAAATCGTCGCGCCGGTCGGACCAGCGCAGGCCGCCGCGCGCGACCGGCCCGCCGCGCAGATGGATGCCTTCCACGCGCTGGCTGTATACCCAGATCTCGCGCCACGGCACTGGCGCGGGCAAGCCGGGCACGCTGCCGCTGTCGATCTTGAACGCAAATGCTTCGGCGCCCGCCGGGCCGAACACATTGGTACGCAAAGTCGCTTTCACCAACGACCGCAGCCAGCGGAGGATGCGGTCCTCATCAATGGCGTTGACCGCCGCAAGCGCCGTATCAATCGAGTCTTCCGCGGCTGCCGCCGCCTTAGGGCTGGCATGGGCGGGATCGTGCAGCGCCCGGAACAGGGTGATGATGGCACGCGCGGCTTGCGGGCTGTGCTTCAGCGCGTCGACGACGGTTTGTAGGCCATAAGCCAGCCCCGCTTGCCGCATGTAGCGGAACCAGGCCCGGAACAGCACGACCTCGAAGGAATCGAGTTCGGCCGTCGCCATGAGCTGGTTGAAGCCGTCATTCTCGGCCTTGCCCTCCAGGACATCGGTAAGCGCCTCTTCGATCAGCGCCGATCGGGCGAGGAGACGATCAGCCACCGCGCCGGATTCCACGCTGACCATGAATTCGTAGATCTGCGCTTCGACATGCGCTGAAAGCCGCGTCGGCACTTCCTTGAGCGCGCTGAAGCCGAAATTTTCGAGCACGGGTACGACTTCGGACAGCATCACGAGGCCGTGGCGATAGATTTTAAGCCGCAGCGTCTCGGAACGATCAGTCGGTGCGCGATACAGGCGCGCGGCGCGGTCTTCCGGTCCCGACAGCGTCGCGAGGCTCAGGATGTCACGCGCCGCTTCCCGCGGGAAATAACGCTCGCGATAGGCGGGCGGGAACGCTGCCGCCCAGCTCAGCGCCAGTCGTGTCGCACGGGTTGCGGAAAGCTGCTCGGCAAGGGCCGCTTCCACCGCCGGGGCCCAGCCGCGCAGCATTTCGCTGATCTGCTTGTCCAGCGGGGCTTCATCGGGGATCTTGCCCTTGTCGCCAAGATCGAGGGTAAAGCGCAGCAACGACAGGTCGCCGTCACCCAGCTCCATCGACCAGGAGGAAATGGGGGAGCGAGCGGCATGCCCCAGCATCTCACCGATCAGCCGCCGGCGCGCGGTGGACAGTTCCTCGCGCGGAATCCAGACGAACGCAAAGAGATGGCTTTGAAGCGCATCGGGCACCAGCATCAGGTGGGGGCGTGGCCGATCGGCGAGGGACATCGCACTGAACGCCAGCTCTTCCAGCCTCAGCGGATCGAAGCCGATCAGGAGATCATGCGGCAGCGACGTCAGCGCATGATGCAACGCCTTGCCGGCATGGCCGGAGGGATCGAAGCCATATTTGTCCTCAAGCGCGGCCAACCGCGCCCGGAGCACCGGCACCTTGTCCGGCGGAGCGTTGAGCGCAGCGCTCGTCCAGAGCCCGGCATGGACCGAAAGGGCGACGACCGCGCCATTCCTGCGGATCGGCACGATGATCAAATCCATCGTCACCCGGCGATGGACCGTCGCGATCCGGCAGGATTTGGTAACGAGCGGCGCGTCCCGCCCATCGGCGAACCACGCGAAGGCGGCGCCGCGCTCGCGATCCGACCAGAGCGGGCTGTCGTCCGTCCGCAGCAGGCCGAGCGGTTCGGACAGTCCGCCATCCTCCGCCTCCAGGCGATGCCCGAGCAGGGTGAAATTCCTGTCGAGGAACCAGCGCAAAAGCGCCGCACCCTCGCCATCTGGGAGCGTGTCGGCATCCGCCTTGACGGTCTGCCGCATCGCCTGCCAGTCGGCGACCGCGGCATGGACGTCGGCCAGCGCGCTGGCGATGTCCCGCAAAAGCGTCTGGCGGATGCGGGCGTCGGCGCGCTCGATTTCCAGATAGATGATCGATTCCCGGCGTTCACCGCTGCTCGACGCCGGCAGGATCGCGGTCAGCACGCCTTCGCCGTTCCGCCGCACCGACACCACCGGATGCAGCAGCCGGTGGATGTCGAGGCCATGCGCCGCCACCGCCTGCGCGATCGAATCCACGAGGAACGGCATGTCGTCGTTGATCGCCGCGAGCCGCATCCGGCGGCGCCCTTCGACGTTTAGGCCCGAGGAGATCAGGCGCAGCGCCGGCTCGCCCGGCTGACGCTCGCGGGCCGTGTCGGTCACGAACGTGACGATCCTGTCGAGATCCTCGTCGGAAAGCCCTTCGACCTCACCGGGCAGGGCATTTTCGATCAGGGCTTCGCGCAGCGCGGCAGCGATCCTCTGATCGGCCTTGTCGGCTGTGAATGTACCGCGGACATTCATTCTCGCTCTCCTTCGGCCCGCCCTGTTTTCGGCGGTCTATAGGCTTCGTCGGCGGATGAAGCCAGAGCGCGGAGGATGCCCGAAGACTATTTCAGTTGTCTTGCGGCCCTGGCCAGCTGAGCGGCATCGGCTTCGGCCAGGCTGACGACCGCAAAGCTGCCATCCTTTTCGCGCCTGGCGATCAGGCTGACGAATTCGCTGGTCACGCCGTCGAGGACGAGCGACGCGATCCGTGGGGCTGAGTCGAGCCGCGCTTTGGCTTCCACGCGGATATCCGGACGCGCCGCCGGGCGGCGCAGCAGGCGTTCGGTCTGGACCATGCCCTTGAGGCCGCCGTCGAAACCTTCGAGGAAGGTGGGCAGCTTGCCCGCGGGCAGCTTCTGCCGCGTCGCATAGCTCAGTACCGCCGCATATTCGGCAAGCCGGGTCTTGTCGTAGGTCGCGCCGAAGATGAGCTTCACGACCGGGGTCATCGGTGCGCGATTCTGAGCCTTCAGGCCTGCGTCCTCGAGAATCTCGGTATAGGCTGCGATATCCTCGGCCGCGGCCAGCGCGAAATCATAGGCCTGGCCAAGCGCGGCATAGAGCGCGGCGCGGCTACGCTGTTCGCTGAAGCCAAGCGCATCGGCCGATTCCCGCGCAATCGCGAGGCGGTCGTAAAGGCCCGAGGCCGGTGTCAGCAGTCCTTCGGTTTCGAACACCAGCGGCTCGAGCGCGGGAGGGGCGAACTGGGCCAGTGCCTCGGTCTGGTGCGGCATGCCCGGGCTGTCGGCCCAGATGGGCGCGGCGGGCAGCGGTGCTGGCGGTTCGGCCAGGACGTCGGCCACGGCGCGGCGAACATCCTCGTCGACCTCAACCTCCACCACGTCCTTCCAGTTGATCACGCCATAGATGAAGTCGATCTCGTCGCCGTTCGACGTGAAGGGCATCAGGATTCCGCGATACATGGTCGGCGTATCGCGATGGCTGACATATTCGGCCTCGAAGCCGATCGGCGCGCGGTTGGCGATGATTTCCAGATAATGGTCGGTCAGCCGCGAAAGCACGGAGCGCGGCGGCACGTCGGCTATCGCATGGACATCGCCGGCAAGGCTCCCTTCCTGGCGCAGCGCATTGCCCAGATAGAGGATGGCGGCATTGTCGGGCCCGCTGGTGAAATCGAGCAGCACGCTGTGCGGGCCGAAATCGGGATGGGCGGGATCGAGATCGTCGATCGCGGGATAGGGGCGGCTGTCGAGCAGCGACACCCAATAATTATAGGCGCGGACATGCATGCGGCGTTCGTCGGCACCGATCATGGGCGGCGCCTCGATGGCCGGTTCCTCGCTGGCGGGGAACTCCTGATCGATGCCGCGATCGTTGATAAAGGGATGCGTGTCGTCCATGCGCCTTGGGTCCTGCGGCCGCGTCTCGGCCCCTCGAGCGGCCATATTGCGCGCGGGATGGTTTACGTTCGGTTAAATCAGAGGCGCAGATAAGCGGCGACGGACCTTCCCTTCGCGCTTGTTTTAACCCCGCCCTGCTGTTAAGGCCGCCGCCGTTCCGGAGCCGCTTTAGCTCAGCCGGTAGAGCACATCATTCGTAATGATGGGGTCAGGTGTTCGAGTCACCTAAGCGGCACCACCTTCCTAGAGGACTTTCAGCAGGGAAAACGGAGGGAGCCTACGGAAGGGCCTTCCACGTGGGAGCGGCGCGTGGGTCCGGCGTGGGGCGGTTGTAGGACGGAAGGACCAGGCCGAAGGTGTGCTGCTGAACTAGCAGATCTTGGGCGTGCAGCAGCTAGTCTGAGGCTTGCACCAATTGCTTGACCGTTCGTA
>Ga0068853_100000698_pt1 | contig 23225 bp, 14 predicted proteins | sample KBSCornC32_FD_65655 | JGI IMG/M metagenome (GOLD analysis project Ga0068853, IMG submission 65655) | Corn rhizosphere microbial communities from Kellogg Biological Station, Michigan, USA - KBS Corn C3-2 | ecosystem: Host-associated > Plants > Roots > Rhizosphere > Soil ... | reverse complement strand
ATCGATGCGCTGAAGACGCCGCCGCTGACTGGCTTCTGCGCAGCCGCCATCACCTCGGCGTCGGTTGACGAGAGATCCCGCGCAAAGACATCGTGGAACTTCTCCCGATCGACATAAAGGAATCCCGCCACATCCGGCTTCAGCGCGGTGTCGAGCGGGGACGGATACTGCTTTCCGAAGGCGGCGATGGCCTCACCAGCGTCGGGCGCGAAGGCCGCGAGGTAGACCAGGGCCTTGACGTTGGCGTTGCCGGCCGCCGCCTCGGTGATCACGGCTCCCCCATAGGAGTGCCCGACCACCACGACCGGATCGGACTGGGCGTCGATGACCCGCTTGGTCGTCTCCACGTCGGCCGCGAAGGAAGAGAGCGGATTCTGTACGGCGATGACGCCGTAACCGTCGCGTTCGAGGAGGGGGATCACGCGCTGCCAGCCGGTACCGTCGGCGAACGCCCCGTGGACGAGGACGATCGTCGTCCGGCGGGCCGGTCTGCCTGCGCCCTCGTTGCGCCCCCTCGCCTCGGCGTCGGGCGCCACCCGAAACAGGGCGGCCGAGCCCTCGAAGGCGGCCACCAGCAGGCAGGCGAACAAGAGGCGCTGAGTTCGGTTCTGAGTCATGGAGCTCTCCCGGTCGAGTGGTGAAAAGCGAACCTCGCCCGCGCCGATGACGCGGCCGAAGACGAGCACGAGCAGGAGATAGGCTGGCCATGAAGCGCGAGCCATTAGACCAAGGTGTCGTGCGACGCTGGTATGGCCGGCCCCGGCTGCTCGATTTGCGCCGAGCTCATTGGCCACGTTATGCGTTTGAAATGTTCGGAATGCTCGAACGCACCCGGTGGCTCGCGTTCCTCGCCCTTTCAGGCCTCGTCATTGCCGGGTGCGGCGCCTCCGGTGGTGGAAAAGGGGGTAACGGCGGCGGACGGACGGGCGCGGCGGGAGGGGGCTCCCCCGACGGGGGCGGGCGCGGCGGCAGCTTGCCCGGCGGGCAAGCGAACGGCGGGAGCCCGGGCAGCGGAGGGCGCGGGAGCGGGGGCACCGCCGGCGGAGGCGGAGGCGGAGGAGATGGCGGAGCGGGCGGCTCGGCCAGCGGCGGCGGCTCTGCGACCGGCGGCGCGGGAGGAGGCGGCGGCGCTGGGCAGGGCGCGGCGGGCGCGACAGGCAGCGGCGGCGCAGGCGCCTTCGCCGGCGCAAACGGCGGGAGCGCGGGCGCAGCCGCCGCCGGCGGCGGTGCGGCGGGCGGGCGTGGCACCGGCGGCATCGGCGGCGCCGGCGCAGGGGGAAGGGGCGGCGCGGGCGCGCTCGCGCGCGGGTTCACCGAGTTCTCGATCCCGACGCCCGACAGCTCGCCCACGGCCATCGCCAGCGCCCCGACCGCGCTGTGGTTCGTCGAGTCCGCGAGCAACAAGATCGGTCGCTTGACGGTCGACGGGACCACCTTCACCGAGTTCCCCGTGCCCACGCCCGACGCGGGTCTGGCCGGGATCGCCTACGGCCCGGACGGCAACGTCTGGTTCACGGAGGGTCGAGCCAATAAGCTGGGGATGGTGACGCCCACCGGCGCGTTCACCGAGTATCCCATCCCGACCAGCAACAGCGGAGCCACGACGGTGTTCCGCGCCGAGCCCTGCGTGTGGTTCGCCGAGACGGAGGGCAACAAGCTCGGCCGCATCTGTCCGCCCCTCACGACGATCACCGAGTTTCCGCTCCTCGCCGCCAACAGCAAGCCCGTGGGCATCACGCGCGGATTCGACGGAAACATCTGGTTCACCGAGGTCAACCGCGACAAGATCGCTCGGATCTACCCGGACGGCCTGATCCTCGAGGAGCCGGCCCCGACGGGTGCCGGCCCGTACGGTCTCGTGACGTACAGCGGCGCGCTCTGGTTCACGGAGCTTCACGCCAATGCGGTGGGGGCTGGTCCGGGTTCGGCGGCGAACCGACGGAGCACCCGATCCCCACCGCGGCGGCGGCGGCGCTGGCGATCACCGCGGGGCCGGGCGGCCCGTGGCTCACCGAGACCGACGGCAACAAGATCGCCCGGATCACCGTGTCCCCCTACGTGTCGATCACCGAGTACCCCGTACCGACGCCGAGCTCGAAGCCGTCGGGCATCTGCGAGGGACCGGACCACAACGTCTGGTTCACCGAGGCCGCCGCCGGAAAGATCGCCCGCTACGTTCCGTGACGGGGCGCACTCGGTGGCGGCCAGGGACAAATGCAAATAACATCCTCGTCCATGCGCCACCCCACGCGAGCCTCGATGAGATCCCCGATCCGCCAGCGGTGGCTGGTGCTGGCGCTGGCCGCGGGTGCAGCGCTCGCGAGCGCGGGGAGCTGCTCGTCGACGAAGGATTCTCCCGGCCCCGACGCCGGTGCGGCGGGCGCGGGCGGGGCGACGACCGGCGGGGGCGGAGGCGGCGCGACTGTCGCCGGCGCGGCCGGCAGCGCCGGCACACCAGGTCCGGGGAGCGCCGGCGCCACGGGCGTTGCCGGTCGAACAGGAGCGGGAGGCGGCGCAGGCGGAGGCGGAGGCGGCGCGGCCGGCAGCGGCGGCGCGGGCGGCAGCGGCGGCGCGGGCGGCGCGACCGTGGTCCGGGCCACCTGCATGGGCCTCGCCGTCGACAGCCGCACACCGGGAGCCATCGCCAACCCGGAAGACTTCTCGCCCAACCTCGAAACGGGCGCGCGCGATCAGCACACGCTGTCGATGGGACGCGCCGACATGGTCCGGCGGGTCCTCAGCTACGAGACCGCCGGCGCCGCCGATCACACGCACGTCGTCGCATTCACGGACGCCGAGCTGAACACGCTCCTCGGCGGCGGCACCGTGACCGTGATGACCCAGGGGCCTCCCTCGAACGCCGCGACCGGACACGTCCACGTCGTCGTCGTCTCGTCATGCGGCGCCACCCAGGGGTTCGGAGGCGCCGCGGGCCTCAGCAAATGAAGGGTTGATCCGCTCGCCTCGCGGGGCGGCGTCATCCTCCGCGGGCGACGCCCTCGACCCAGCGGACGAAGCACGCGTGATCGAGGGGGTCGAGGGACTTGGCGCCGCCGCCCACGACCGGCATGGGCGCCCCGCAGACGGCGCCACCGGCCGTGACCTTTCTAATGATCAGGCTCTCGGCGGGGCGAGCCGCATCGATCAGCTTCGGCTCGTCCGCGCAGTAGCCGTCGGGGCGCGGCTCCGCGGCGCGCAGGCGGGCGGCGGCCGTGGCCGCGTCGGCGACGGCGAAGGCGCCGGTCGGCGAGCCGGGGCCGTGACAGGCGCCCGATCCGCAGGCGTCGACGAGGAACCTCCCCGGCGAGAAGGAGGCGCACGCGCGGGGCGACGCCGCGACGGGAGGCCGAGGCGTGACGTAGTCGTTCGAGCTCGCGAGCGGTGTCGGCACGTCGCGAACCACCGGCGCGCCCGGCTGCCGGAAGGACTCGCTCTGCAGCAGCCGCTCGAGCCAGTCGCCGAGGGTCGGCTCGTTCCCGGCCGCCGGCTTCGCGCCGGTGCTCAGGTCATCGACGAGTCGCCGATCGGCCGATCGCTTCAAGGGGAGCACCGCCCGCGCGAGCACATACGTCGCCAGCTTCTGGGCCGCGCAAGCTTCGAAGCGCCCCGTGCCCAGGATCCAGCGGGCGAGCTCCCGGGGGCCCTCGACGGATTGCCCCGCCACCGAGACGGGCGCGTGCGGCCCGCGCGAGGCAGAGCGCCCCAGCCCGTCGAACATCCACAGCGCGGCCCCGATCGTCTCGAGCTGGCGGTGGCAGGCCCAGCAGGGCCCATCCTCGGTGCGCGTCGCCAGCATGGCGGGCTCCGGCGGTCGCCTGGTGGTCGCCGCCAGGTGGGGATCGAGGAGCGGGTGGTCCTGCCACAGCGCGAGCGGGTAGATGGCCGCGAGCGGGAAGCTGCGGCACAGGAACGCCGATTGAACGACCAGCCCGCGCCCCAGCCAGCTCTCGTCACCGCCGCCGCGGATCTCGGTCGAGATCGCGCCCAGCAGCGCCGCTGACGTCAGCAGCCCGCCCGGCTCGGACAGGAGCTCGGGGACGGGCGCCCCGCCGGACACGCTCTTCTCGAGGATGCGCGCGGCGGCCTCGACGGACGCATCGAGCCGCCTGGGATCCGAGACGAGGCGGCGCTCGGCGAGCGAGGGCCGGAACAGCGGTGGGCGATCGAGGCGCAGCCACTGGCGCGCGAGCTCGCGGGCGAAGCGGGCGAAGCGCGGATCGGACCTCATGCGCGCGATCTCGGCGCGCAGCAGGGCCGGATCATCCAGGGCGCCCGACTCCGCGTGCCGCAGCAGCGTCAGGTCGGGCACCGAGCTCCAGAGCACGAGGGCCAGCCGATTGGCCAGCCGCCGCCGCGCGGGCTGGCCGGTGGCCTGCCTGCGCGGGACCGCTTCTCCCGACGGTGGCCCCGGGTGCTCGCGGCCCGCCGCGTCCGCGGCGCGCTCCAGCTCCAGCTGCAAAACGAAGAAGCGCTCGTCGTCGAGCAGACGCTCGACCGCCGCGCGGAGCATGGCGCGCGCGCCTTCGGCCGCGTGCGGGCGGGCCACCTGCTCGAGCTCGTCGAGGGCGCCCGGATCCAGCGTGCGCCAGAGGCGGGCCGCCGGATCGGCCAGCCGCGCGCGCACACATTCCATGGCCGGCGCCCCGGCGCTCCGGCACGTCGCCGCCAGGCGCGCGGAGATCGTGTCGGCCAGCCCGTGCACGATCCTGCGATAGGGGCCGCGGAACGCGTCGGAGCGATCGAGCTGCCGCCCGACCAGAATGTCCGGGACATCTCCGATGCTCGCGGAAGGCCATGGCAACGATCGCAACGGCGACGCGTCCACCTCGAAGACGTCCCCGACCGCGTAGGCCAGCTCGAACCGTGTCAGGCGGCGATCCGGGGATCCGCGCGGCGCGTCCCGGGCGTCGTCGCCGCCGCCGTCGAGCGCGAGGGATTGCGCCACCCCCGGACCGGCTGCCCGCAGAGCCGCCCCATCGCTCGCCCCGCGCGCCGGTGAGCCGAGGGGAACGGGCGGTGCCTGGGCCGGCGTCCGCTCTCGCGCCTGCGAGCAGCCTCCGGCCGCGCACCCCGCCCACGCGAAGATCGCGACGAGCACGGGGCCGAAGCACGCCTCGACGCGCCTCACGCTCGCCCGACGTCGCGCCGCCGGATCTCCCGAGCCGGCAGGCTGCTGCCCGGCCATTGCGTGAGCCGCCCGGAGCGGGGCCATGCCGCATCTTATTCAGAATCAGCCCCGCGCGCCGGATTCCTCATCGAGACTGACCCGAAGATGGAGCGACTCGTGGCCGAGGGACGCCACGTCACCCGCGTGCTCACGGCCGGCCTGCCTCTCCGTCTCCTTCGGTTGTTCGGCCATCAGGTGGAGCGGCTCTGCAGCAGCGGCCGGCGCCACCGGTGCCCTTCGTCCGAAGCCGCGTCCGGCGGCGAGCTGGCGGGAGCGCCAGATCGTGTACAGCACCGGGATGACCTCGAGGGTGAGGAACGCGCTCGTCGCCAGACCCCCGATCATCGGCGCCGCGACGCGCTTCATGATCTCGGAGCCGGCGCCCTCGGCCCACAGCAGGGGCAGCAGGGCCGCGGCCATGGTCACGATCGTCATCAGCTTGGGGCGCAGGCGCTGCACGGTCCCCTCGGCGTGCGCCGCCACGATGTCGGCGCGGGTCCGCAAGGTGCCCGCGCGCACGCGGCGGAAGAAGGCGTCGTCGATGTAGACCACCATGACGACGCCCGTCTGCATCGCCAGCCCCACGACCGACAAGAGCCCCACCCACACGGGCGCGGACAGGTGATAGCCGAGCGCGTACAGCGTCCAGATGCTGCCCACCAGCGCGAACGGCACCGACACCAGCACGATCAGCGCCTCGGTCAAGCTGCGAAACTGCAAGAAGAGCAACCCGAGCATCAACAGCGCGACGAGCGGCACGATGACGTGAAGGCGCCGCTGGCCCGCGGTGAGCAGCTCGTACTGTCCCGTCCACTCCAGCCGCTCGCCGGCGGACGCACGGAGCGTCGGCCCCGCGTCCGCCTCGACCTCGCGGCGGGCGTTCGCGACGTACCCTTCGATGTCGGTGCCGTCCTCCAGGTCGACGTAGACGTAGCCGGAGAGCTCGCCGCTCTCGGCGCGCAACATGGCGGGCTCCGTCCTCCACACGGACCGCCCCAGCAGCGCCAGCGGGACGGGCTGTCCCGCGCCGTCGCGTCCCGCCCGGACGGTGGCGTCGCGGACCAGGTCCTGACGCTGTTTCACCAGCCAGGGCGCTGACAGCGACAGACGGACCCGCAATGGCCTCGAAGCCGCGGCCGTCGAACCGTCGGGAGCCGCCAGCTCCCCCATGTCGCCGCCCGCCAGGACCAGGTCGGCGACGGCGCGCGCCGTGGCCGGATCGACGCCGTGCCGAGCGAGCGCGTCGCGGTCCAGCTCGAAGCGCGGGCGGGTCTCGCCGCCCAGCCCCTCGTAGACCGCGCTGCGCGTGCCCGGAACGTGGGAGACGGCGGCTTGCACCGCCCCGCCGATCTCGTCCAGGCGCGCCGGCGTGTGGGCCACGACCCGGATCCCGACGGGGGTGCGCACGCCCGTCGCCATCATGTCGATGCGCGCGCGCACGGGCGCCGTCCAGGCGTTGGTCCATCCCGGAACGCGCACGCTCCGGTCCAGGCTGTCGATCAGCTCCGCCGTCGTCATCGCGCGACGCTCGGGCCACAGCAGGCCGAGGACCCGCCTGACGGGACGCGGGGCCCACCGCGAGTACCAGCGCGGCTGCTCGACGCGGGGCCATTCGGAGCGCGGCTTCAACCTGATCGTCGTCTCGGCCATCGACAGCGGTGCCGGATCGGTCGCCGTATCGGCCCGGCCGATCTTGCCGTACACGGCGTCGATGCCGGGGTGCTTGGCGATCCGGCGATCCTGCGCCGCCAGCTCGAATGGCGCGTCGTCGTGATTGAGGCCGGGCGCGGTGGTGGGCATGTAAAGGAGATCGCCTTCATTCAGGCGCGGCAGGAACTCGCTGCCCAGCCGGCTCACGATGGGCAGGCACGACAGGGCCGCCAGACCCGCGGTCACCAGCGTCAGCGCCGGCCGTCGAAGCGCGAAGTGGACGAACGGCCGATATCCGCGGACCAGCACGCGGGTCAGCGGGTTGGCGAGCTCGGGTCGAATGTGGCCCCACAGCAGCCGGTCCCGCAGCGCCGGCGCGACGGTCAGCGTGACGACGGCCGCCAGGAGGATGACCAGGGTCTTGGTGATCGCCAGCGGGCGCAGCAGGCGGCCCGTCTCGCCGCCGAACGCGAACACCGGGACGAACGCCAGCGCCGCGATGACCAGCGACGTGAGGATCGCGGGCGCGAAGGCCCCCGCCGCCTCGACCAGCCGGCGCCGCCGCCGGCTGGCGCCCACGGGTCCGACGGCAGGATCCGTCTCCAACCGCCGGTGGCACGCCTCCAGCGCCACCAGCTCGGCGTCGACAGCCATCCCGAGCGCGATCGCGATCCCCCCCAGGCTCATGACGGTGGCGGGGATGCCGAAGAGACGCATGGCCGCGAACGTGAGCAGCACCACCAGCGGCAACGTCACCATCGGGACCAGGGCGCTGCGTCCGTGAAGCAAGAAGAGCAACACCACCAGGGCGACGACCGCGACCTCCTCGCCCACGGCGCGCAGCAGCGTCTTCTCGACCCTCCCGGCCAGCTCCGAACGATCGTAGAGCACGCCCAGCCGCGCCATGCCCGGGATCTCCTTGCGATGGCGCTCGATGACCTCCTTGACCCGCGCGATGACCGCGGTGGGATCGGCGCCGCGCTTCGCGACCACGATTCCGACCACGATCGGCCACACGCCGTTCACGTCCGCGGCGCCGGTCGACATCGCGGGCTGGACGCTGACGCGCGTCAGCCTGCCGAGCACCGGATCGTGTTCGAGGTCGTGCGGGGTCGTCGGACGGGGCGCGCGGCCGAGCTTCGCCCGCAGCGCGGTGGCGACGTCCGAGAACGCGGCGCCGGCGGCCCGCAGCTCGGCGTCGGTGGTCTGGACGACCACCTCTTCACGATCACCCCCGAGCGTCGCCACCTCGGCCACGCCCGCGATCCCGATCAGCGCGGGGCGCAGGACATTGTCCTGGAACTCGCGCAGCGGGCGGATGTCCGCGCCCGGCCCCCGGTGCTTGGCCTCGCCCATCGGCATCGGCTTCTTGCCCTCGGGGGGACGCAGGGCGTATTGCAACACCCAGCCGGTCGCCGACGCCTCGGGTCCGACCTGGACGTGGAGGGCGGCGGGCAGCCGCGGGCGGAGCGCGTCGATCCGGCGGACGATCTCGGCGCGCCCGGCCGGCAGCGCCGCCGCCGACACGAACCCCACGTCGACGTAGGCCATGTCGGCCATCGATGACCCGCGCACGGCCTTCGAGCCCGGTAGCCCCTCGAGCGCGCCCGTGATCACCTGGGTCACCTGCGACGCGACCTCGGGCGCGGAGTGGCCCATCCACTCGGCGACGAGCACCAGCTGAGGATCCGAGAGATCGGGGATCGCGTCGCGCGCGAGGCCCCGTTGCGACCCGTAACCTGCGGCCGCGGTCAGCGCCGCGGCGGCCAGGACGACGTAGGGGCGCCGCGCGCAGGCGCCGACGATGCGAGTGATCATGGCAGTGCCCTCCAGCCGAAGCGCCGGCCAGCGTCCAGCGCGAACGTGTGCAAGGCCACGACCCACTCGTCCTCCTGCAAGCCGGAGATGACGGAGGCGTAGCCATAAACGATGCTGCCGACCTCGATGCGGCGCTTGGTCAGCGTGTGCCGTTCGTTGGTGGCGACCAGGACGTAGGGCCCCTCGGGTGACCGCAAGATGGCGCCTTCCCGGACGACCAGATCTCGGCGCAGGCGCGTGGCGAACTTCACCGAGCCGCTCCCCTTCGCGGGCAACGTCACCCCGGGCGCGGCGTGGAAGTGGACGCGCACCGTCGATTCGTCCCACGGCTCCGGCGGCTCACTCCCTGCCCGCACCACCATGCCGGGGCCGGGCGCGGCCAGCGACCAGAACTGGCCCTCTTCGCCGGGGACCAACAGCTTGGCTTGATCGCGAAAGACGAGCGCGACACCGGCGGTGTCGGTCTCGGCCCAGGCAGAAGAACGCATCTCCTGCGACGTCTCGAAGCGTTTGACCCGCGACACGGCGTCGAAGGCGCGCAGCTCCTTCTCCACCGTCGCGAGCTGCAGCGAGGCCGGCTCCGCCGTCGCGGCATTCGCGATCGGCTCCAGCGCCATGCGGCAGATCGGACAATCACCAGGAGACGACGACGTCACCTCCCGATGCATCGGACAGACATAAGATGGCCGCGCCGCCGCGCCCGCCGCCGCAGGGCCGTTGCCGACCCTGTGAGCGACCAGCGCAGCGACCAGGCCGCCCGCGGCGATCGTCACCAGCAACAAGCGCGTGGTGACGATCGCCGCGGTGGAAGGTGACCCGTGGATCACGCGGCCTCCTCTCCTAGAGCACCAGCTCCCAGAACGCCGGGTTCGGCGGGCTGTTCGCCGTGGTGGCCTGGTGCGCCTGCAGCGCGCGGTAGACGTGACCGCTGAAGAACACGCGATCACCGACGGCGTACGGGATCTGGACCGCCCAGTCGCCGTTCTGGTTGTTGACGCGGTTCCACAGGTCGGGCCGCGTGGGCGGCGGCTGGCCCGCCACCGAGGTGTGGGCGACCTTCGCCTCGTAGTCGACCCCGTTGTAGTCGACGATGCCGCGGTCGACGCCCGGGTTGCCGCGGAACGCGACCGGATAGGACACCCCCGGCTGCCAGATCGGGATGACCGTCAGCGGTCGCATCATCTCGTTGTCCTCGTGCTCCACCAGGTGGCAGTGCCAGACGTAGCCGATGCCGAAGATCGGGTTGATCGGGAAGGTGTTGGTCCCGACCGGCACGTTGGCCGGCGTGGGCGACTGGATCGCCCAGCGGACCCGGATGCGCGTCACGTGGTCGGTCGGCGTGAACACCGTGTCCTTCCAGCCGTTGTCCTCCGGATGCGGGGGCTCCGGCGGTCCGGTGAAGAAGGCCTCTGGCGCCAGCTTCAGCGTCGGGTGATCGAACGGCGGATTTCCGTTCGCCGCGGTCCAGGCCGCCAGGTAGGCCGGCCGATCGAAGGGCGTCCGGTCGATCACCTGGAACTGGATCAGGTGGATGTGCTTGTTGTGATCCAGCGGCGTGAGGTTGATGAAGTTCCATTCCTCGGTGGCGCCGATGGTCGGGAGCTCCGTGGTCAGCTCGTGGAAGAGCTGGCCGTCGAGCTCGGCCTGAAGGACGCGGCCCTGATCATCGACCTCGACGTTCTGGATGAGGAGGCGCCGCGGACGATCAGGCGTCAGCGACGGGACCTGTAGCCCCAGGTCGGTCGGGACCGGCTTGGGCGGCACCGCGACGCTGTCGACCACCGTGAACTGCATGACGGTCCCGTCCGTGTTGGGATCCGGCAGCGGGCCGACCGGCTGAGGAGCCCGGGCGGTGTTCTGCAGGACGATCTTCGTCCCGACCGGGATGTTCGAGAAGTCGATGAGGACTTCGTTGCGCTCCGTGACGCCCTGCTGCCACGAGGTGACCGTCTCGGCCGTGTTCTTGTAGCCGCCGTCGGTGCCGATGATCCGGACCGGCATGCCGTTCGACAGGCTGAACCGATAGAAGCGCTGGTTGGCCGAGTTGAGGATCTTGAAGCGATACAGGTGGCGCTTGACGTCCAGGTTCGGCCACACCTTGCCGTTGACGACGTTGGTGTTGCCGTTGACGATCAACATCCAGTACGGATTGACGTCGGGGTTCGCGCCCAGCGTGCCGGGGGGCTGATCCTCCGCCTGCGGGTAGAAGACGCTGCCGTCGGTGCGGAACGAGCGATCCTGGACGATCAGGTCGTGCTCGAACTCGCCCTCCGGGAGCACCGTCGTCGGCGTGATCGTGATGCCCCCGATCTTGTCGAGCAGGTAGGTGCCGGTGGCGTTGAACGGTACGTTGACCGTGACGCGCACGTTGAAGTCCGGGCACGAGCTGCCCACGGAGGTGCGCACCGCCGCGGGCACCGGGAAGGTGAGCGTGCTGAACGCGTTGGTCGGCTTGCCGGTCAGCTCCACCTGGGACAGGAAGGCGTTGTTCACGCCCTTGCTCGGGCAGTCCACGTACATCTGCACGGCGCCGAACCAGGAGGGGTTGGGCTGCTGCGAGGGGAGGAAGAAGTCGAGCGTGATGCTGGTGGGCAACCCGGCGGTCAGGTTGAACTCGCGGCCGCGCAGCTCGACGAAGTTCTTCGCGTTGAGCGACAGCGAGAACCGACCCTGGTGGCGGTTGGTGCTGATGCCCGGCTGAATGGCGGCCACCGTCGACGTCCAGTCGTTCGGATCCTCGAAGCCGAGGATGTCTTCATTGCCGTGGCGGTCGAGCGGCTCGCCGGTCGGATCGCGCAGGATCGCGAAGCCGGACAGCCCGAACCCGACGTCCAGGCGGGTCACGCCGAACGCGTGGTCGTGGTACCAGAACGGCGCCGACTGGTTGCTGTTCGGTCGCTCGTAGTCGTTCGATACGAACTCCGGGCCCACCCTGGTGTCGTTCATGGTGAACCAGGTGTCGGGCGTGCCGTCGAATTCGGGCTTCACCTCGAGACCGTGCGAGTGCGTCGTGTGCACGATGGGCGACTGCGCCTGCGGGTACCCGGGCGGGTACGGCAGGAACGGCGGCGTCGGCTTGGGGAAGTTGTTGGGGTTCGCCCAGTCGAGCGTCGGATCGACCGGTCCGAGGTGCTCGCCCTCCAGCTCGTTGACATAGGTGGTGACGTCGCGGTCCAGTCGGATCTGCTCGAACTTCGGTCCGGGCGAGGTCCGAACGAAGGCCGTCGGTCCGGTGGTCTTGTAGGGGTCGAGCGTCGGCTGCGGCTGGCCGTTGGCGTCGTACCGCACGAACACGTTGCCGCCGTACCCGAACAGCGGCGTGGACGGGAAGCCGGCCGGCAGCTCCTGCTCGTTGAACTTGGCGACCCGCACCGTGTACCGCCGCCGCCCCTGCGCGTCGCGCCCGAACGCGTACGTGAAGAAGCGCGGTAGCTGGTTCTGGAACCTCGGGATCTGCGTGGCTGGCAAGAGGGGCGCCAGGCCGTCTCCCCCCGCCCCGCCAGCTCCCCCGGAGCCCGTGCTGCCGCCGGTGTTGCCACCGGAGCCGGCGCCAGTGCCGCCGGTGCCGCCGCTGCCGAAGCTGGTCGTCGTCACCGCGCCCTGGCGCGCCTCGGACGCAGGTTCGTCCGGCTCCGTTTGTCCGCACGATGCTGCCCCCAGCAGGACCAGCACCGTTGCGGCGCTTCCGCCTCGCGTCCTTCCGTTGCTTCTTTTCCGCATGACCTCACTCCTTTTCCGGGACCTGATCACCGGCCGCGCAAACGTGCACGCCGACGATCGGGCGGAGCAACAATGGGCCTGGCGCAAAAACAACAACAGTCCATGAATATTGGACACAGCGCTGTCCCGCGTTCCGGGACGCATCGAACAACGAGCAACGCTCAACCATTTCGCCTCGACGCAAACGGGTTGGCATGGCTGAAAGCGGCCTTCGCGACGGCCTTCGTTCTTTCGACCTTCGGACCATCGGGGACCACGTCATTGCCACCTGCCCCCGCCAGGAAGCGGTGAAAGTCCGTGATGACGTCCCACTTGTGAAAGCCCGACGCCTTCTTGGCCATCCTCCGCCAATGCTCGTAAACGGTCGCCTCCGAGCATCCGAAGGCGTCGGCCATCTCCTTGTCGTTGCTGCCGCCCAGATAAAGCGCGAGCACGCGCTCCTGGCGCGGGCTCAAAGCGCGGTGGACGCAATAGGCGCGGAAGGCCTGATCGAGGTGATGTCGCCATCCTGGCGCGGCCGCGCTCGAGCCGTGGGCGGCGCCCCCGACCTGCGCAGAGAGCCGCGACGCGATATCGGCGAACGCCCGGGGGTCGAATCGCTCGTTCGGCGACGGGACCACCAGCACGACCGAGGGGATCTGGTCGGCCGACCGCTTGGTCAAGGCGTCCAGATCGGCGACCGTCCGCACCCACTCCACTGCGACTGTCGCTCGTTGTAGGGCCCGAACATACGATCGCCCCGCTGAGCGATCGGGCATGAGCAACAAGACCCGTCGCGCGACGATGGCGGGGGTCGGGAGGGAACTTTGGCCCATCGGGGTGTTCTTTCCGAAAGGCCCTGCGAGCGCCTTCCTAGAGAGGGATCCGCACGAGGGTGCACGCAGCACCTCGGGGGCATCCTCGCAGAAGGCACATCGCAACGGACTAGGTGCTTCCTTGATATTCGGCCGTACCGAAGCGATTCGACGGCAGTGCGTCGATCAATCGCCCGGCCCCCGCCACCGCGCCGCGATCGCGATTTCAGTAGCCGGCAACTATGCCGATTAATTGGTCATGGCGGCCCCCTCCCTGGACCCGCACCTCACCGAGGACCCCCTCTCGTTCCGCTCCGTCGCCGACCAATGTTCGGCGGGAATCATGATTCAGCGCGACGAGAAGCTCGTTTACGCGAACCGGTCGGCCCTCGATTGCCTGGGCCTCGACTCCATCGCGCAGGTTCCGGACAAGGCCCTCGCCCACCTCTTCGATACCCAGAGCTACGAGACGCTCCGGCCCAGCTTGCACAAGGTCGTCCCCGACGACGACCAGATGTTCATGGGCGACCTCAAGCTGCGGCGCCGCGACGGCGAGCTGGTCGAGGCCGAGGTGTATCACGTCGGCCTGGCCGCGGGTTCGAGCGGGGCCAGCCTGATCAACTTCCGCGACGTGACCATGCTGCGAAAGATGGAGGTGGATCTCCGTCAGGCCCAGAAGCTCGAGTCGGTGGGCCGCCTGGCGGCCGGGGTGGCTCACGAGATCAACACCCCGATCCAGTTCGTCAGCGACAGCGTTCACTTCATCCGCGACGCGGCGACCGACCTGACCGGCCTGATCGTCAAGTACCAGGCCGTCCTTCGGGCGGTGGTCGCCGGCGGGCCCTGCGAGCAGGAGGCCGCGGAGGCCACCGATCACGAGTCGGCCATCGAGGTCGGGTATCTCCTCGAGAACCTCCCTCCTGCCCTGGACAGGGCCCTCGAGGGCCTGAGCCGTGTGGCCACCATCGTCCGCTCCCTCAAGGAGTTCGCGCATCCCGACCAGAAGGAGATGGCCGCGATCGACCTGAACCAGGCCATCACCAGCACCCTCACCATCGCGCGCAACGAGTACAAGTACCTGGCCAACGTCGAGACCGAGCTGGGCGACGTGCCGCCCGTCAAATGCCATGGCGGCGACGTCAATCAGGTCATCCTGAACCTGGTCGTCAACGCCGCGCACGCCATCGGGGACGTCGTGCAAGGCACCGAGACGCTCGGCCGCATCCGGGTCCGCTCTTGGCACGAGCGGGACAGCGCCTTCATCTCGATCAGCGACACGGGGGGCGGGATCCCCGCCGAGATCCGCAACCGCGTCTACGACCCGTTCTTCACGACCAAGCCGGTCGGCAAGGGCACGGGCCAGGGGCTCGCCATCGCGCGATCGGTCATCGAGAAGCACGGCGGCGACCTGACGTTCGAGACGGAGATGGGCGTGGGCACGACCTTCCTCATTCGCCTCCCGTTGGACGGAGGCCCGCGAGGCCGCTCGCCCGCCGCCCTGGCCTGACGCTCCTTCGGCGCTCGCGGGGGCGAGCCCCTCGGCCAGCGTTCGTCACTCTCGTACGATGTCGCCGTCCGTGACGTGCCAGAAGCGGACGAGGCCCTGCGCGACGTCGCCGTCGGTGTCGAAGTCGATGGAGCCGGAGATGCCGCGGTAGTTGACCTTGACGCCGTCCGCGACCGCGCGAAGGCCGGATTCCAGCTCGCGCCAGGTCACGGTCTGGCCCGCCGGGGCCGACACCGATCGAACCGACGCGGCCAGCTCGGCGCCGCTGGGGAGCCGCCCGAGGTGCTGGTAGGACTCGGTCAGCGCCAGCGCCAGCACCGCCGCGCTGTCGTAATAGAAGTTCGCCCCCAGCGAGGGCGCGCCCAGGTGAAACCGAGCCTCGTAGAGGTCGGCGAACTCGGTGAAGTCCGCGGTCAGGGCCGGCGAGATCCCCGCCATCCCGTCCAGGTAACCGCGCGGGGTGTTGAGGACGAACTCCTCCGAGTCGAGGCTGGGCGCGAAATACCAGGGGCCCGCGTACCCGGTCGCCGCCATCTGCTGCACCGCCAGCGCCCCGGTGCCGGGGTAGGCGATCAACACCAGCGCCTTGGGCGGTCCGTTGGGGAACGTCAGAGACGAGATGTTCGCGGGCAAGGGCCGGCTGTCCACCACCTGTCCGCCCAGCGACACGAGCTTCTTCTGCAGCAAGGACGCGAACGTCGCCCCGTAGCTGTCGTCGACGTACAGCACCGACGCCGTCCGGCGCCCGTCGCGAACCATCCGGTTCGCCAGCTCGGAGGCGACCAGCTTGGCCGACGCGAAGATCCGAAACCAGAGCGACGGCTCGGCTCCGCCCTCGGCGCGCGCCGTGATGCCGCCCGAGATCATCACGGCCCGCTCGTCGCCGAGCGTCGGCGCGAGCTCCCGGGCCAGGACCGGCTCCTCGGGACCGATGAGGGCCGCGATGCCGCGCCCGAACAGACGATCGGCGCTGGAGTGGCCGCGCTCGATGCTGGAGTGGGTGTCTTCGACGTCGATGATGAGCGGCCGCCCCGCCACGCCGCCGGCTCGATTGGCCGCCTCGACGGCGAGCCGGATGCCTCGCTCCAGGCTGGGCCCCGACGCGGCGAGGTCCCCCGTATAGGGGAGCAGCGCCCCGACGTGAATCCCCTCCTGGGCCGCGGGTGGATCGTCGTTCAAGCAGCCGGCCATCGCCACCATTCCGGCGGCGGCGGCCGTCGCGAGCGCCCACCCGCGAGCGCCCCGCTTCATTGCAAGTGCGCCTGGTAGGCCGCGATCGAAGGCGCCAGCCCGAGGTCGGTGGTGATCTCCTGGAACGCGGCGGCGGTGTCATCCATCGCCTGCTGCGGCGTCTTCAGGCTGAGCGCGACGTTCTTGAGCTCCGCCTCCAGCGCGTCTCCGTACCGGAACGAGCCCGGAATCCGGATGTCGATGACCCGGTTTGGGTGGTTGGTCGTGTCGAGGATGGTCTGGACGTACTCCTGTGCATCACCCAGGCCCCACCCCTTCGATTGCCAGTAGGTCAGGTTGGTCGAGTGGCTGGTGCGCCAGGGCTGGTAGCCGCCCGACGGATCGGCCACCGTCTCCAGAGAGACCTGCGGGCTGACGAAGTAGCGCATGAACTGCCAGCCGAGATCCTTCTTCTTGCTGGTCGACGCCATGAAGAGCGCCCAACCGTTGAACTGGTGCATGGGCGCATAGTGAGTCTCGGCGGTGGGGGCCCAGATGCCCGTTTGCCAGTTGTAGTACTCCATCGATCCGGGAGCCATCGCGAAGCCTACCTTCCCCTGGACCACCGACTCGGCCCGGAACGCCGCCGGTCCGATGTCACCCCAGTCGATGGCCATCAGCGCGCGGCCGCGGATGAACTGATCGATGACCGCCTCTCGGCGCAGCAGACCGTCGGGGCCGTCGGATTCGCCGTACGACTGCAGGCAACAGTCGATCATTTGCTTCCACTCCGTGATGCCACGGACGAACCCCGGCGTGTTCACGAGCGGCGTCATGTCGGGCCTGAACAGAATCAGGCCGTTCGACGGGGCCACGCCGACCGGCATGACCGTGTAGGGCGTCGTCCAGGCCAGCGCGTAGTAGTGGCTCTGGCCGAAGCCGGCGTCGCTGGTGACGAAGCTGGTCTCGTTCGTGATGTCGGGGTTCCAGTCCTTGCCCTGGAAGAACTTCGCCACCTCGAGCATCTCCGTGAGCGTGCGCGGCGGCGTCGGGAGCTCCTTGTGCGTCGGATTGGAAAGATCGTTGCGGAACAGCTCCCGCCAGACGGGATCGTTGAAGACGTCCTTGCGATAAAAGAAGAACATGTTGTCGTTGTCGACCAGCAGGCTGTACGTCTTGCCACCGAACGAGTTCTTCTTCCGCACGCCGTCGGGGATGTCCGCATACGCCAGCTCCGGGTCGGCAGCGTCGGCGGCGATATAGGCGTCGAGGGGATCGGCATACCCGAGGTTCACGAAGTCGGCGACCCACAGGTTCCCCGACAGGTACACGTCGAAGTCTGCCGAGCCGGCCTTGGCCTTGCTCTCGAGGGTCGGCTGCAAATTCTGGAACGCCGGCTCCCCGATGACGTTCACCTTGACGCCGGTCGTGGCCTGAAATGCCGCCGCCGCGATGTCGATCCCACCGCGAATCTGGGGCTGACCGAAGGTGTAGACGTTCAGCTCGGTGGCGGTGGGCGGAGGCAGCTTGTTGTCCGATGAGCTGCCGCACGCACCCAGGCCGAACGTCGTGGCGAGAAGAAGCGAGCGAAGGCGTGTCATTGCCCGCGTCAATCGGCGGCTGGTCCGCGGACCTGAAGAGTCATTTGCGGGCTCGCCTGGCCGCGTCGTCACTCGAGCGGCCGGTCCACACGATTGAGCGCGTCGGGTCGAAGGCCGAAGCGCGCGCGGGCCTGGGCCACGTCCAGCACGGAGATGGTCGAGAGCGGCAGCTCGACGGGATGTCGGTCGATCCGCCATTCATCCTCCGCCAGGTCCAGGATCAGGTTGGCGGTCTGGGTGCCGAGGGCGGCGTGGTCGGGTAACACGGCGAAGGTGCCGAAGGGCGCGTCGGGGTTCACGAGGGGCGCCGCCCCGACGATCACGGGCAGACCGACCGAATCGAGGACCGGCGTCCAGGCATCTCGCAGGAAGGGGCCGTCCCGGAGCAGGCGGTTGTCGTTCAGGACCCAGAAGGCGTCGACGTGATGGACCTCGCGCAGCGAGCGCAGCGCGAGCCGCACGTCCGCGATCGTCGGCTGCTCCGCCGCGATCTCGACGGGCACGATGTCGATCTGCTCCTTGGCGGCGAGCACCCGCTGGCGCTCGATGAACGGGCGAGAGTAGCGGCTGTGCAGCACGCCCACCCGCGTGATGGGGGCGGCCAAGATGGCCCGCAGCCCGACGAACGCGGTGACGCCCGGGACCTCGTAGGCGATCCCCGTCGCGCGGGCCAGCTCGTGTCGGATGTCCTCGAGGAACGAGGTCATGACGATGATGGCTGGCGGGAAGGTCGCGCCCGGGCGCGCGCGCTGGTATTCGCGGTAAAGCCGGACGGTGGCGTTGTTCATGAGGACCAGGCAGGCCGGCGCCTGCTGGGCGATGGCGGCGGCGAGGTCGGCGACCGGCGTGCTCGGCTCGACGGTCAGCGTCGCCACGTCGAACGTCTTTCCGATCTCCGCCACCAGCGCTTGCCGGGTCGCCTGGAACGAGACGGCGGCAGGCATGGCGACGAGGACCAGCGGCATGCCCGCGCGACGCGGTGGATCGAGGATGGGCTGCGCGGCCGCCACCTCCGCCGCGCGGTCGGCCGGCCGCACCAGAGCACAGCCGAAAGGAAGCGCCAGCGACGCCGCCGCGAGGACGGCCCACCGGCGCGCTGCCCCGAACCCGAGCGGCCTCATCGCTCCCTCCACGACTCGACCCCCATCAGCTGGTTCGTGGCGGCGTCGAGCCGCTGGATACCGCGCACCACCGCCGCGCGCGACGACGGCGCCAGCACCGCCACCGCGGGTCGACCCACGACGACGTCCGGCAGGGCGCGAACCTGCAACGAGAGCCGGCTGCGCTCGGTGAACGATTTGACGATCCGGGCGGGGACCAGGATCGCGTCGGCCGCGGCGAACTGAAGCAGCGACAGCAGATCCTCCAGCTTCGTGACCAGCTTGAGGTGGGCGTCGGGGGCCTTCAGCAACGCGAGCACGAACGTCTGGGTATCCGTCCGGCCGAGCAGGTCGACCACCCCGATGGTACGGCCGGCCAGCGACCCGGCCAGCGGGCTGCCAACCGACATGAGGACGTAGGGCTCGACGTCCCGACCCTGCCCGATGCCCCTCAGGGCCGCCGAGAGCTTCCGGGCTTCCAGCAACGGCTGCAGCGCCAGGACGGCGTCGGGGGGGCGGCCCGAGAGCGCCTGCTCGAAGTCCCTGAACCTTCCGAAGACCGTGACGCTGAGGTCGGGCAGGCTCCCCTGCAGCGCCTTCTCGAGGACCGTGGACTTCACGTCGGTGTGCAGGAACACGTACAGGGTCGGGCGCCCTTCGGCGCCGACGGAGCCCGACCACGAGAGGCCGAGCGCCACGGTCAACGACATGGCCAGCGTCCACCGCCGCCGGGTGAACGCCGGAGTCCTGTCGGGTCGGCAAAGGTGGTTGGACGGCAACGGGGCGATATCTCGGCGGGCCATGGCGCGCGCTTGAAGGGCATATCGTCGATCGAGAGAACGGGGATGGGGAGAGTCTCGTTAAAGACATGTCACCGAATTGCCGACCCCAGGGGCCTGACGGCGATGCGAAGGGACCGGGTGAGCTCCTCGATTGAACAAGGCCTGGCCGTGCGGGGGCTTTGGCGAGGACGATGATGGGCGCCTCCAGACACGCCGCCATCACGACGGCTCGTGCCCTCGTGCTGTTGCTCTCGGTCGCGTCGGCGGCCGAGGCCGCGGGCGACGCCGGTGCCGCCGATGCGGCGACGCCAGAGGTCCCCGCAGCGCCCGCACCGGCGGCACACGGCGCGGACGCAGGCGCCGCGGCCGGGCCCGCCGCGTCCGCGTCCGACCCCGCCCGCACGCCGGCGCCCGAACCGGAGCCCTCTCCGCCGCCTCCGTCATCGGCCGAGGCCTCGTCCCCGTCCGAGGCCGCCACCACCGCGGAGGTGTTACAGCATCCGACGGAGGCGAACCCGCTGGACGAGCTGGACCTGGCCGGCCTGCTCGAGAACGTGGTCGTGACAGCGACCAAGTCCGAGCTGCGCGAGGACGAGGCCCCCGCGATCACCACCGTGATCCGGCGCGAGGAGATGCGCCGCTGGGGCTATCAGTCGGTGGAAGACGTCCTCGAGCACGTGGCCGGAATCTACGTCATCGACGATCACATCCTCCCCAACGTCGGGATCCGCGGGGTCTCGGGCGGCCTGCGCTCCGAGAGCGGCCTCGTCAAGGTCATGATCGACGGGCGGTCGGTGGCGTTTCGATCGACCTCCGGCAACTGGCTGGGCGTCGAGCTGATTCCGCTCTCGGCCATCCAGCAGATCGAGATCATCCGCGGGCCCGCGTCGGCCCTCTACGGCGCCGACGCCTTTCTGGGCGTCATCAACATCGTCACGCGCCGCCCGGACCAGATGGAAGGCGGCGACGCCACGATCACGGCCAACCGACAGCGGCAGTCGCTCGGCTGGGACGTGGACGTCGGCGCAGCCGCCAGCGCCGCCGCGGGTCGACTGCAGTTCCTCGGGTCCTTCCGGAGCGTCGACGAGGATCGGTCCGGCCTGCGCCTGCCGGCCGGCTCACCCAACCCGGTCCTTCCTCCCTATGCGAGCGCCGACCGCGAAGCGCGCGACCTGACGCTGCGCTCGCGCGTCGGGTTCGGCAAGCTGTCGTACCGCCTGGGACCGCGCGCCTACGCCGCCGTGACCGGCTACTTCTCGGGCATCGATCGCGGCGCCGAGTTCGCCGACTGGGGGCAGCTCAGCCACGGGCTGGACGCCGCGGGACATCTGAACGGCACCACCATCTCGCTGCGGCACGGCTTCGGCGCGCTGGAGCTCGGGGCGCAACCGACCCGCACCCTGGACCTTCGCCTGAGCGGCATGTACTTCCAGGGCGGCCCCACCGCGCGCGATCGGATCGACATCAACAGCGACGTCTACTACGCCCGGCGCGAGTTCGGGTACCGCGGGTTCGACGCGGCGGCCGAGGCCAACTGGCGGCCTCGCCCGTCGATCACGGCCCTGGCAGGGGCAGAGATGATCTCGGACTACGAGACGCTGCCGGTCATCTACCGCGTGACCAAGTCCGCCTTCGGCGACACGCCCGCCGGCGACGCCCGGCCCGACACGGAGGCCGCCGGGCGGGTCAAGCTTTCGAACCTCGGCGCGCACGGCCTGGTGGTGTGGACCCCCCGGCGCTGGCTGAACGTGACCGCCGGGGCGCGGTACGACTACCACAACATCTACGGCGGCCGGCCGAGCGCGCGCGTCGGCGGCGTCGTCAGCCTGACGCCGTGGCTTCATTTCAAGCTGCTCTACGGCAGCGCGTTCAAGGCGCCGTCGCCCCAGCTCCTCTACGGTTCGCCCATCACGATCGGCGACATCAGCGGCAACCCCAAATTGAAGCCCAGCTACGTCCACACCGTCGAGGGGCAGCTGGTCTATCGCCCAAACGCCTACCTGGTCGCCACGACGGGCCTGGCGGTCAGCGACGTGCTCGACCAGGCGGCGTTCGCGCAGGTCGGCGTGAACCAGGTGGCGCAGAACGTCTCGCAGGTGAAGTCGCTGTCATGGGAGTCCGAGCTGCGCTTCGACTATCGGCGCCAGCTCACCGGCTACGCCAACCTGTCGGTCAACCGCACGCGGCGCAAGCTGGACGACGGGGGCTACGTCGCTCGCCTCACCGACTACCCGAACATCGCGTACCCGACGCTGGTCGGGCACCTGGGAGCGGGGGTGCCGCTCCCTCTCCTGCCGCTGCGGTTGACCGTCGAGGGCTCCTTCGTGTCGGCCCGGCCCTCGAGCGAGACCAACACGCTGGCGGCCGGGGGCCGCTACGACCTGCCGGCCTACGTCCTGCTGGGCGCCAGCTTGCGAACCACCAGCCTCGAGATCCTGCCCGGGCGCGACACCTCCGTGGCGCTCATCGTACGGAACCTGCTCGGAACCACGGTCGTGGACCCCGGCTTCGCGGGCGTCGACTACCCGCGTCTGGGACGGACCATCCTCGCCACCCTCAACCAGCAGTTTTGAGGGAGCGGCGCCGCCCGAACCCGCCCGCAGCCCGCGGATGTGCGGTTCGGCCCGCGTCAAAACGTCTCAAGTTCCGGGTCGCTCCTTCCGTGTGACAGGAGGTGGTGGGGACCGTCCCAAAAAGCCTGCGGCGCAAGCTGCTCCGAACGATGGTGGGCCTGCTCGCCGTCATCTGCAGCGTCACGCTGGTCGTGGTGGCGGCCCTGAACTTTCTCACCTCGCGAGCCACGCTGGCGACGATGGAGGCGCGCCTGCGGGAGAACATCGCCCGCCAAGGGAGCCAGCTGGTCGGCCTGCAAGCGCTCGCCCTGCGCGACCTGGTCGCCGACAATGCCTTCGGCGACGTCGCCCGGCTGGTGGAGCGGACCACCCAGCAGAACGACGACCTGGTCTATGGTCTCTTCCTCGATAGCGAGCTCACCCCCTGGGCCTACTCCTGGCGCGAGGTCGATCCGAAGAGCGCGCCCAAGTGGGACCAGCTCGGCATCGACACCTCCCGCCTGAACAGGGCCGGTGTCAGCTCGACCACGAAGCCCATCTACGGCCAGATGGTGTTCGAGTTCGCCACCCCGGTCGTCGACGACAAGGGCGTGTTCCTGGGCTCGCTCCGCTACGGCGTTTCGGATCGCGCGCTCAAGGCCGCGCTGGCGGCCACCCAGGCGGCCGCGCGCCGGGCGCTGGCGACCGAGCTGGCGCTGCTCATGACCCTGGGCGTCCTGACCATCGCGATAGGCGTGGTGCTGAGCCGCCGCGCGGCCGCGCGCATCACCAGCCCGGTGACCGCGTTGACCGAGGCCGCCAACGCGTTCGGCGCCGGGCGCCGCGACGTTCGGGTCGACATCACCAGCGAGGACGAGCTGCAGGTGCTGGGGGTCGCGTTCAACAAGATGGTCGGGGAGTTGCAGGTTCACACCGATCGCCTGCAGGAGATGAACCGCGACCTCGAGAACAAGGTCGCCGCCCGGACCGCCCAGCTGGCCGGTCGCAACCGGGACATGCGGCTCGTGCTGGACAACGTCGAGCAGGGGCTGATCACCCTGTCGGCCGCGGGCCAGATGGCCGACGAACGATCGCGAATGGTCGCGCGCTGGTTCGGCGAATGCCCCCCGGGCGCCCGCTTCACCGACTACATCTCCGCGTCCGATCCGGCGTTCGCCGAGATGTTTCAGCTCGGCTTCGACGCGCTCCTCGAGGGGACGCTGCCGCGCGAGCTCTGCCTCGACCAGCTCCCGGGTCGGATCCGGAGCGGCGGGCGAGAGTTCGCGTGCACGTATCGCCCGCTCGGCGAGGGCGAGGCGATGGACGGGCTGCTGATCGTGATCGACGACGTGACCGCCGAGCTT
>Ga0068853_100000696_pt1 | contig 23230 bp, 21 predicted proteins | sample KBSCornC32_FD_65655 | JGI IMG/M metagenome (GOLD analysis project Ga0068853, IMG submission 65655) | Corn rhizosphere microbial communities from Kellogg Biological Station, Michigan, USA - KBS Corn C3-2 | ecosystem: Host-associated > Plants > Roots > Rhizosphere > Soil ... | reverse complement strand
ATTTCATCTCGCGATCCTGCAGGGTCACGTCGAAGCCGCGCAGCGCGCACCACGCGGCGATGTCGCCGCCCATGACGCCGGCGCCGACGACGTGCACGTGCTTGATGCCGTGTTCGGCGCCACCGCCGAGTCCTTTCAGGCGCTCCTGCAGGAAGAACACGCGGATGAGGTTGTGCGCGGTCGGCGTCGCGGCGAGCTTGGCGACCGCGCGCGCCTCGAGCTTGAGGCGCTGCACGAGGCTCGAGCCGCCGCGGCGCCAGGTTTCGATCAGCGCGAACGGCGCCGGGTAGTGTTCCTTGCGCACCTTCGCCGCGGTCTGCTTGACGAGGATCGGCGCGAGCACCTGCCGCACCGGCCAGAGGTTGGTCGACCACGCGGTCGCGCGCTGCGCGAGCGGGCGGCTGCGCGGATGGCGGATGAGTTCCTTCGCCGCTTCGACGAGCAGCTCGGGCGAGGTCAGCGCATCGACGAGGCCGAGCGCCTTGGCGTTCTCGGCCGACGCGTTGCGGCCGGTGAGCATGAGTTCGAGCGCGGCCGGCGCGCCGATCAGGCGCGGCAGGCGCGCCGACCCGCCCCAGCCCGGGAAGATGCCGAGCTTGACTTCCGGCAGCGCGATGCGCGTCGAGGCGTCGCGCGAGGCGACGCGGTAGCGGCAGGCGAGCGAGAGTTCGGTGCCGCCGCCCATGCAGACGCCGTGGATCGCCGCGACGGTCGGGCAGGGCAGCCGGCCCAGGCGCAGGAAGATGCGCTGGCCGTTCTCGAGCGCGTCCTGCACCGTGCCGTTCTTCTCGAAGCTCTCGAATTCCTTGATGTCGGCGCCGACGATGAAGCCGTTCGCCTTGCCCGAGCGGACGATCACGCCCTTCGGCGGCTCGATCGCGAGGCGTTCGACGATCTCGGACAGCTCGTCGAGCACCGCGCGCGAGAGCGCGTTGACCGAGCTGCCGGCACGGTCCAGCGTCAGCACCACGATGCCGTCGGCGTCGCTGGCCGTCTGCCAATGCTGGAAACGCAGGCCTTCGAACATGACCGGCTCCGGGAGCGTGCTGGGGGACGGCTATAATCCGGGCAAGCCGTGCGTCGGGTCAATGCAGTACCGGCAAGGAGTTGCGGAACACACTTGCGGTACGATCGCAGCAGGGAGCGGCCGCGGACACCGCATCGGCCGGATCGCCTCGTGCGCAGCCGGGGCGGCGTACGCCGGACGCGTCTTCAGGGGAGCGTGTGATCGACAACAAAGCTGAATTGCCGGTCATCCAGAAGCTGCTCGACCGCATCGTGCAGTCGGCGCAGCACATCGTGGCCCTGCAGACGTCGAGCGTCGCGGACACGGTGGCGCAGATGCGCGTGCTGGCGATGCGCGGCGGCACGTCGATCTACGCCTGGGATCCGGACGGCGGCCTCGCCTCGCTGCGCGAGAGCGGCATGCACGTGCCCGGCTCCAAGCGCATGTCCGACGCACTGCGCTACGTGCTGCAGAGCATGCACTTCGGCATCTACCTCTTCGTCGACTACGAGTCGCACCTCAAGCCCGCGGACGTGCTGCTGCTGCGACGCATTTCGCGCACGCCGACCAGCAACGAGCGCAAACTCGTGTTCGTCAGCGGCCGCGGCGAGTTGCCGGAGGAACTGGACGGGATGTACGACCGCCTCGCGGTGGAGAGCGAGTTGCACCGCCAGCTGCGCTTGCGCGACGGGCGCTGGGTCACATGAGCAACCCGGCCCCCGAAGCGCGTGGCGGGGCACTGATCGTCGCGGCCGATCGCGAAGACCGGCGCGTGCTGTTCGACGCGCTCGACGCGCAGGCGTTCGAGGAAATCTATTCGGCCAGGGACATCGAGCAGGCGCGCGGTTTCCTCGTGCCCGATCTCGACATCGACCTCGTGCTGCTGGAGTTCGGCGAGGATCCGGCCGAAGCGCTCACCTTCTGCGACGAACTGCGCAAGCACGCGCGGCACGACCTGCCGGTCATCGGCATCCTCGGCAGCCGCGGCGGCAGCTGGCGCGACGGTCGCCTGCCGGCCGGGCTCATCGAGTGGATCGCACGGCCGGTCAAGCCCGACGACGCGCTCGCGCGGATCAAGGTCGCGCTCGCCGCGCGCAGCGCCGGCACCGTGCGCAGCCAGCACGCGACCGGCGGCGAGCGCTACCAGTTCGCGTTCGACGGCAGCCTCGACGAACTGGCGATCGTCGACCCGGCGAGCGGGCGCATCCTCGAGGTCAATGCGACGTTCGTGCAGCGTTCCGGCTATCCGCGCGCGCAGATACTGGCCGGCCGCATCGACGGCTTCGATCTGGTGCTGACCGCCGAGCGGCGCGAGGAGATCGCGCGCAAGCTCGAGCGTGACGGCAGCGTGCACGTGCGTGCGCGCAAGCCGCGCGCCGACGGCGGCAGCTATCCGGTCGACCTGCACGTGCGCCTCGCGGTGCAGGAGGGACGCGTCGTCCACTTCTACCTGTTCCGCGAGATCGAGGAACTGAGCCGCCACCAGGAGGCGCTCGTCGCGCTGCTGCGCATGGCGCAGGGCGGGTCGCACGACCCGGCGGAAACCACGCTGCGCTGCCTGGTCGACTGGCTCGCACTCGACTACGCGGTGTTCGTCGAGGCGCCGGCGGAACAGGCGCCGGAGCCGCAGGCGCTCGCCGTGTTCCGCCGCATGGAGGACAGCGAGGGTCCCGACCCGCTGCGCGAGGTGAACCTGCGCCACGTGCTCGACGGCAACGAGATCCTGCAGGCGTCCGGCGCGTGGCGCAGTCCCGGCGCGGATGCGTCCGTGCGCGAACATCGCTACGAATGCGTGATCGGCCTGCCGCTGTACGGCGAACGCCAGACCTGCCTCGGCGCACTCATGATGGCGCGCCATGACCCGCTCGTGCTCGACGCCGCGGTGATCGCCGGCGTGCGCGTGGTCGCCCATTCGCTCGCGAGCGAACTCGACTTGCGCCACGCGCGTGCGCAGGGACGCGCGATCGGCTTGCGCGACCCGCTGACCGGGCTGCCGAACCGCCTGCTGTTCAACGACCGCCTGAACTCCGCGATCAGCGAGGCGCACCGCACGAGCGAGATGTTCGCGGTCGTGTTCGTCGACCTCGACCGCTTCAAGAACATCAACGATTCGCTCGGCCACGCGGTCGGCGACCAGGTGCTCGCCGCGGTCGCCAAGCGCCTGCGTGCGAGCGTGCGCAGTTCCGACACGGTCGCGCGCTACGCCGGCGACGAGTTCACGTTGATCCTGCGCCACATCGTGCAGCGCGAGGACGTCGTGCGCATCGCCGAGAAGATCGTCCGCGCGATGGAGGCGCCGCTGCAGCTGACCGGCGGGCTCGAGCTGAGCATGACCGCGTCGCTCGGCCTCAGCTTCTACCCGGACGACGCGACCGACGCCGAGCGCCTGCTCAAGCACGCCGACGTCGCGATGTATTCGGCCAAGGGCATGGGGCGCAACAACTTCCAGGCCTACGTGGCGGTGCCCGAGGAGTCGCACCAGCAGCGCCTCGCGCTCGAGGCGAAGCTGCGCCAGGCCGAGCGCAACGGCGAGCTGCGCGTGTTCTACCAGCCGCAGCTCGACGGGCAGACCGAAGACATCGTCGGCATGGAGGCGCTGATCCGCTGGGAGCACCCCGAACTCGGCATGATCAGCCCCGGCTTCTTCATCCCGTTGGCCGAGGAGTCGGGACTGATCATCCCGATCGGCGAGTGGATCCTGCGCGCGGCCTGCCGTGACACGCACCGCTGGCAGGTGCAGCACGGCCTGCCGTTGCGCATCGGCGTGAACCTGTCGCCTCTGCAGCTGCGCCAGCCCAACCTCGTCCAGGTCGTCGCCGACGTGCTCAAGGAAACCGGGCTCGATCCGCACCTGCTCGACCTCGAGGTGACCGAGAGCATCAACGTGAAGTCGATCCCGAACCTGCTCGAGACGCTGCACGGCCTGCGTGGCCTCGGTTGCGGCATCTCGATCGACGATTTCGGCACCGGGCAGTCCTCGCTCGACTACATCAAGCGTTTCCCGGCCGACCGCATCAAGATCGACCAGGCCTTCGTGCGCAACATCGGCGTCGATCCCGACGACGAGGCGATCGTGCGCGCGACGATCTCGATGGCGCACAATCTCAACCGCGAGGTCGTTGCCGAAGGCGTCGAGATCGAGCAGCATCTGGATTTCCTCCGCGCCGAGGGGTGCGAGGTGCTGCAAGGGTTCCTGTTCTGCCGGCCGCTGCCCGCGGCCAGCTTCGAGGCCCTGCTGCAGGAACGTGCCCGGCTCCTCGGCCGGGTTGCGGTGCCGACCGCGCGCGCCTGAGGTCGCGGCGGCGGAACTATTCGCGCCGGACGTGGTCGAGGTGGTATGCCCGAACGCGCCGGCAAACAGGGAGTAAGGCCCGGATGGGCGAAAGCGACTCGGATCAGGCGCTCGTCGAACGCGTCCAGAATGGCGACAAGCGCGCGTTCGACCTTCTGGTCAGGAAGTACCAGCACAAGCTGGTCAGCGTCATTTCCCGCTATGTCAACGACTGGAGCGAATGCCAGGACGTGGCGCAGGAGGCGTTCGTGCGCGCGTATCGGGCGATCGGCTCGTTCCGCGGCGACGCCCAGTTCTACACGTGGATCTATCGCATCGCGATCAATACCGCCAAGAATTGGCTCGTCTCGCAGGGACGGCGCCCGCCGACCGAGGACGTGGCGGTCGAGGACGCGGTCCAGTACGACGGCGCGGCGCGCCTGCACGAATCGGCCACGCCCGAACGTGAACTCATGCGCCAGGAAATTGAACGAACCGTGTTCGCCACGGTCGAACAGTTGCCGGAAGAGCTGCGCACGGCGATCACGCTGCGCGAGGTCGACGGTTTGAGTTACGAGGAAATCGCGGAAGCGATGAATTGCCCGATCGGTACGGTCAGGTCGCGCATCTTCCGAGCCCGCGAAGCGATCGACGAGCAATTGCGTCCGTTGTTGTCGGAGGAAAACAGAGCCTCATGAACGAGCACATCGACGAACAGTTGTCGGCCCTGATGGACGGCGAGCTCGAACGCGACCAGACGCGCTTCGTGCTGCGTCGGATTTCGGCCGACAGTGCGCTGCCACTGCGTTGGGAGCGTTACCACATCACGCGCCAGACTCTGCGCCGGCAGGACATCGTCGTGCTGCGCCACGGCTTCGCCGATGGCGTGATGGCGCGGCTGGAGGCCGAGACGGCAGTGCGCGCCCATGCCGGCGGCCAATGGCTGCGCTGGGGTGCGGGCGGTGCGATCGCCGCCTCGGTCGCGGTCGCGGCGCTCGTCATGACGCGCCCGGCCTCGACGCCGGGCGAGACGTCGGCCGTCGCGAGCACGCGTTCGGCGACGCTGTCGGGGCCGACGATCGCCGCCGCTCCGGCCGCGGCGAGCACGGCCCCCGCGGTCACCGGCTTGCCCGACGTGCGTCCGCCGCTGCTGTTGCCGAACGCCCCCGCGGACGCATCGCCCGTGAGCTTCGGTGGCGAAGGCGGCCAGGTCGTCGTGCTGGATCCGCGCCTGCAGTCCTACCTCGTGCGCCATTACCAGTCCGTCGGACCGGGCGGGCAGTCCGGCTTCGTGCCGTACGTGCTGCTCGCGACCCCGCAGAATCCCGGCGATGCCGCGCAGCCGGGCACGGCAGGCGCGCAGAACCGTTGAGTCGAAGCCTCGGGACGGAGCACGGTCCGGCGCCATGGTCGACCAAGGCCAGCGCGTGACGACCGTCCGTTCGTTGCCGATGGCCTTCCTCGTCGCGCTCGGTTTCGCCGCCGGCGTGGCGCGCGGGGAAGAGCCGGCGCCGCCGCAGGCGCTCGTGCGGATGTACGACGCGATCCGCCGCCTCGACTACCAGGGTTCGTTCGTGTATGCGCGCGGCGCCCAGGTCGATGCGCTGCGCATCTTCCATGCCGGCGGCATCGCCGAGCGCGAGCGGCTGGTCGGGTTGAACGGTGCGCGCAGCGAAGTCGTGCGCGACGGTGCGACCGTCACCTGCATGCAGGGCGCGGCGCCGACGATGCTGTTCCGCAGCTCGGGCACGCACCTGCTGCCGCTGCTGCCGGACGTCGGCGCGGCGGCGACCGGACGCTACTACGCGGTGGTCGCAGCGGGGGCCGATCGTGTCGCGGGTTACCAGGCGCATCGCATCGACGTCGTCCCGCGCGACGGCTACCGCTACGGTTACCGGCTCTGGCTCGAGGACGACAGCGGCTTTCCGCTGCGCTCGGCGGTGATCGACGCGAACCATCGGTCGCTCGAGGAATACATGTTCGTGACCCTCGACATCGGCGCCAGGCCGCGCGACAGCGATCTCGCGGCGAGCGCGGGGACGACGGTCGCGGCGCCCGCGGACGAACCAACGCTCGGCGCGCCACGCTGGCGCGTCGGCGACCCGCCGCCCGGATTCGTGTTGAGCCGCACGCACGCGCAGGCCGGCGGTGCCGAGCACCAGCTGTACACCGACGGCGTCGCCAACGTGTCGATCTACATCGAGCCTGCCGGCGGCGGCGCGCGCGCCGACCAGCGCCTCAGCCGTGGCATGCTCGGCATCTATTCGCACGAGGCCGGCAACGTGCGTTTCACCGCGATCGGCGACGTGCCGCGCATCACGCTCGAGCGCATGGTGCGCTCGTTGCAGCCGGTCGCGCCGGCGCGCTGAAGCGATGCTGAAAACGCGGCCGGTCGCGCCGGAACTTTGGCGCGCCGCACGCGTCAATAGCGGAAATCGGCTGCCCCTCCAGGGGCACCGGAATCGAATTCCCAGGAGGCAATTGACACCATGACGATGATTTCAAGGAGTGAACGACGCTCCCTGTCGCGCTGGGCCGTGGCGCCGCTGCTCGTGTTCGCGTTCGCCGCGAACGTGCCGGCGGTCGAGCTGCCCGATTTCTCGGGCCTGGTCGAACGCTACGGCCCGGCCGTGGTCAACGTGCAGGCGAGCGGCAACCCGGACGCGCAGGCGCAGGACCCGTCGAACGACCAGCAGGACGTGCCGGAGATCTTCAAGCGCTTCTTCGGGCCGATGCCGCAGCCGCGCGAGCGCGGCATGCGCGTGTCGATGGGCTCGGGTTTCATCATCTCGCAGGACGGCTACGTGCTGACCAACAACCACGTCGTCGACGGTGCCGACGAAGTGACCGTGCGCCTGTCCGACCGGCGCGAGCTCGACGCGAAGGTGGTCGGCACCGACGCGCAGTACGACATCGCGCTGCTCAAGCTCAACGCGACCGACCTCCCGGTGGTCAGCCTCGGCGATTCCAAGGTCGTCAAGGCCGGCCAGTGGGTCGTCGCGATCGGCTCGCCGTTCGGCTTCGACCACTCGGTCACCGCCGGCATCATCAGCGCAGTCGGTCGCCAGTTCGGCGGTGCCGACCAGCAGTACGTGCCGTTCATCCAGACCGACGTGCCGATCAACCGCGGCAATTCCGGCGGGCCGTTGTTCAACCTGAGCGGCCAGGTGGTCGGCATCAACTCGCAGATCTTCTCGAACACCGGCGGCTTCATGGGCGTGTCGTTCGCCATTCCGATCGACATCGCGATGAACGCGGTCGAGCAGATCAAGGCGACCGGTCGCGTGAGCCGCGGCATGATCGGCGTGCAGATCCAGAACGTCGACCGCGAGCAGGCGAAGGCTCTCGGCCTGCCGCGCAGCGGCGGCGCGCTCGTCAACAAGGTCACGCCGGGCAGTTCGGCCGACAAGGCGGGCGTGCAGGTCGGTGACGTCATCCTCGGTTTCGCCGGCCACGAGATCGCGATGTCGGCGGACCTGCCGCCACTGGTCGGATCGAGCAAGCCGGGCAGCAAGGCGGACCTGTCGGTCTGGCGCGAAGGCAAGACCCTGACGATCCCCGTCACGGTCGGCGAACTGCCGGCGGACAAGGAGGCGCTCGCGGGCGCGCGCAGCACCGCCCCCGCGGCGGCGGCCGGCAATCCGCTCGGCATCGTCGTCGAGGACCTCACGGCCGACCAGCGCAAGCAGCTCGGCATCACCGACGGCCAGGGCGTCGTCGTCACGCGCATCACCGGCAACGCCGCGCGGCGCGCGGCGCTCGAGCCGGGCGACGTGATCCTCATGGTCGGCCGCAAGCCGGTGAAATCGGTCGGCGACTTCAATGCGAGCCTGAAGGACGCCAAGCCCGGTGAATCGGTGATGCTGCTCGTGCGTCGCGACGAGCAGACGCAGTTCCTCGCGCTGACGGTACCGACGCCCGGCAAGGGCTGAGCACGTTCGACCGCTCCACCACGGACGGGGCCGCACGGCCCCGTCCGCACGTCCGGACTTGGGACCCGGATCGCGGCGGGACGCGGGGGGAGACTTTCTGCGATAATCCGGCTCTTGTGCCGATCGCTCGCCCGCAGCCGCAATCCGAATGCAACACATCCGCAATTTCTCGATCATCGCCCATGTCGACCACGGCAAGTCCACGCTCGCGGACCGCATCATCCAGCTCTGTGGAGGACTGACCGAGCGCGAGATGGAAGCGCAGGTGCTCGACAACAATCCGATCGAGCGTGAGCGCGGCATCACGATCAAGGCACAGTCCGTCTCTCTGCCGTACAAGGCGAAGGACGGCAACACCTACCAGCTCAACTTCATCGACACGCCGGGCCACGTCGACTTCAGCTACGAGGTCAGCCGCTCGCTCGCCGCGTGCGAAGGCGCGCTGCTCGTCGTCGACGCGGCCCAGGGCGTCGAGGCGCAGTCGGTCGCGAACTGCTACACCGCGGTCGAGATGGGGCTCGAGGTCGTGCCGGTGCTCAACAAGATCGACCTGCCGACCGCCGACATCGACAAGGTGAAGGAGGAGATCGAAGCGGTCATCGGCATCGACGCGACCGACGCGATCGCGATCAGTGCAAAGACCGGCCTCAACGTCGGCGACGTGCTCGAGGCGATCGTCGCGCGCATCCCGGCGCCGAAACCGCTCGACACCGACCGCCTGCAGGCGCTCATCATCGATTCGTGGTTCGACAACTACCTCGGCGTCGTCTCGCTCGTGCGCGTGATGCAGGGCGAGATCCTGCCGGGCGACAAGCTGCTCGTGATGTCGACCGGGCGCAGCCACGAGGTCGACCAGGTCGGCGTGTTCACGCCCAAGCGCCTGGTCAAGGACGCGCTGCGCGCTGGCGAGGTCGGTTGGGTCACTGCGTCGATCAAGGACGTGCACGGCGCGCCGGTCGGCGACACGCTGACCCAGGCCGGCAAGCCGGCCGGGAAGCCGCTGCCGGGGTTCCGCGAGATGCAGCCGCGCGTGTTCGCCGGCCTGTTCCCGACCGCCGCGGACGACTACCCGAAGCTGCGCGAGGCGCTCGAGAAGCTCAAGCTCAACGACGCCGCGCTGCGCTTCGAGCCGGAGAATTCCGAAGCGATGGGCTTCGGCTTCCGTTGCGGCTTCCTCGGCCTGCTGCACATGGAGATCATCCAGGAACGCCTCGAGCGCGAGTACGACCTCGATCTCGTGACGACCGCGCCGACCGTGATCTACGAGGTGCTGAAGACCGATGGCTCGATCCTGTCGCTGGACAATCCGGCGAAGCTGCCTCCGACGCAGTACGTGGAAGAGGTCCGCGAGCCGATCATCGTCGCCAACATCCTCACGCCACCCGACCACATCGGCAACGTGATCAAGCTGTGCGAGGAAAAGCGCGGCATCCAGCGCGCGATCCACTACATGGCGAGCCAGGTGCAGATCAGCTACGAGCTGCCGCTGGCCGAGGTCGTGCTCGACTTCTTCGACAAGCTGAAGTCGGTCTCGCGCGGCTACGCCTCGATGGAATACCACTTCGAGCGCTTCCAGGCCGGCCCGCTCGTGCGCGTCGACGTCCTCATCAACGGCGACCGCGTCGATGCGCTGAGCCTGATCCTGCACCGTTCCAGCGCGGATCGGCGCGGGCGCGAGCTGGTCGAGAAGATGAAGGAGCTGATCCCGCGCCAGCAGTTCGACGTGGCGATCCAGGCGGCGATCGGCGCGCAGATCATCGCGCGTTCGACCGTGAAGGCGCTGCGCAAGAACGTGCTCGCCAAGTGCTACGGCGGCGACGTCACGCGCAAGCGCAAGCTGCTGGAGAAGCAGAAGGAAGGCAAGAAGCGCATGAAGCAGGTGGGCAGTGTGGAGATTCCGCAGGAAGCCTTCCTCGCCGTTCTGCAGATGGACAAATAGAAACGCCAGGATTGGAGATTCGGGATTCGGGATTCGCCAGGCTCGCCTCGTCGAATTCCGAATCCCGAATCCCGCATCCCGGCTCCGAAGGAGCCCCAGATGGATTTCGATTTCGCATTGCTGCTCGTCGTGTTGACCGCCGTGACCGGTGTGGTCTGGCTGTTCGACTGGCTGCTGCTCGCGCGGCGCCGCGCCCACCGCGCCGAGGCGATCAAGGCGATGACCGCGTTGACCGAAGAGGAGCGCGAGGCACGTGCGCGCACTGCGCTGCAGGAGTCGGTACCGGTCGAGTACGCGCGCTCGTTCTTCCCGGTGCTGCTGGTGATCCTGCTGTTCCGCTCGTTCATCGCCGAGCCGTTCAAGATCCCCTCAGGCTCGATGATGCCGACCCTTCTGGTCGGCGATTTCATCCTCGTGAACAAGTTCGCATACGGCTTGCGCCTGCCGGTGTTGAATACGAAGATCCTGGATGTCGGCGAACCCAAGCGTGGCGACGTCTTCGTGTTCCGCTACCCGCAGAACCCGAAAGAGGACTACATCAAGCGCGTGATCGGCCTTCCGGGTGACGAAATCACCTATCGCAACAAGGTGTTGTCGGTAAACGGCAAGCCGGTCGAGGAGACCGACCTCGGTGCCTACACCGGCCCGACCGAGCCGGGGCGCCGCAGGGACGATGCGCAGGTGAAGCGCGAGAATCTCGAGGGCGTCGAGCACCGTATCCTCGAGATCCCGCAAGCCTGGAGCGCGAAGGAAGGGACCTGGGTCGTGCCCGCTGGACACTATTTCGCGATGGGCGACAATCGCGACAACAGTGCCGACAGCCGCTTCTGGGGCTTCGTCCCGGAGGCGAACCTGGTCGGCAAGGCATTCGTGATCTGGATGAACTTCGACGGCCTCAGCCGCATCGGCACGATGATCAAGTAGAGTCGGTTTCCGCAACACTGGGCGCGATCGCGCAAGGGGAGGGCAGATGAGCATGCAGCATCGAAAAGCCAGGGGCATCACGCTGATCGGATTCGCAATCTTGCTTTGCGTCGCGGGCTTCTTCGCTTATCTGGCGATGCGACTGATCCCCGCGTACACGGAGTACTACGGCGTAGTGAAGTCGATGGAGCTGGAGCGCAAGGAGGCAGGCGCCGCGAACAAGTCGCTCGACGAAATCAGACGCGAACTCAATTTCAAGTTCACGACGCAATACGTCGATGAGAGGAACGTGCCGCCGCAGTCGATCACGCTCAAGCGTGAAGGTGGCGCGTCGACGTTGCGGGTCAACTACGAACGCCGCGTACCGTTCATGTACAACATCGACCTGCTGCTGACGTTCGACAAGTCGATGAGCATGACCGGGGCCGGTGAATAGACATCTGCTGCTGGGACACGATTTCGTCGACACGACGTTGCTCGAGCGTGCGCTCACGCACCGCAGCGCGGGTCACGAGAACAACGAACGCCTCGAGTTCCTCGGCGACGCGCTGCTCAACCTGCTCGTCGCCGAACTCGTGTACGAGTTGCATCCGCGCGCGACCGAGGGCGAGATGACGCGCTTGCGCGCGGCACTCGTCAACGGCTCGGCGCTGGCCGAGATGGCGCGGGCCGAGGAACTCGGCGATCGCCTCCATCTCGGCGCGGGCGAGCTCAAGAGCGGCGGTTTCCGCCGCGACTCCATTCTCGCCGACGCAATCGAGGCGGTGATCGCCGCGATCTACCTGGATGCGGGATGGGCCAGCTGCCGCGACTGCGTGCGCCGCCTGTTCGCCGCGCGCGTCGAGGCGGGGGCGCACACGCCGAAGGACGCCAAGACACGCCTGCAGGAATTCCTGCAGGCACACAACCTGCCGTTGCCGGCCTACGAACTCGTCGCCGCGCAAGGCGAGGACCATGCGCGCGTGTTCGAAGTGAGCTGCACGATCGACGCGCTGTCGATTCGCACCGGCGGGACCGGTTCGAGCCGCCGCGCGGCCGAGCAGGTCGCCGCGGAGCAGGCGTTCGAGGCGGCCATCGCGAGAACCGGAACATGAATACCGCAACGACCCCCCACCGCTTCGGGCGCGTCGCGCTCGTCGGTCGGCCCAACGTCGGCAAGTCCACGCTGCTCAATGCGATCCTCGGCACCAAGCTCAGCATCGTCACGCCCAAGCCGCAGACGACGCGACACCGCATCCTCGGCGTCGAAACGCGCGACGACGCGCAGATCGTGTTCATCGACACGCCCGGCCTGCATCACGGCGGCAAGCGCGCGCTGAACCGCCAGCTCAATCGCGTCGCGCGCCAGGTGCCCGAGGAGGCCGACCTGCTCGTGCACGTGATCGACGGCGTTCGCTGGCGCGACGAGGACGAGGCGGTCTGGCAGCTCGTCTCGAAGCAGTCGGTGCCGTGCCTGCTCGTCGTCAACAAGGTCGACAAGCTCGCCGACAAGAAGGCGCTGCTGCCGTTCGCGGCCGAGGTCACGCGCGAGCGTCGCTACGCGGCGGTGCATTTCCTGGCCGCCCGACGCGGCGATGGCGTGCCGGCCTTGCTCGACGAGATCGTCGCCCTGCTGCCGGAAGGGCCGGCCGAGTTTCCCGCCGACGAATTCACCGATCGCAGCGAACGCTTCCTCGCCGCCGAACTCGTGCGCGAGCAGCTCATGCTGCAGCTCGCCGCCGAACTGCCCTACGCGGCGGCGGTCGAGATCGAACGGTTCGAGGACACGCCCGAGCTGACCCGCATCGGCGCGGTGATCTGGGTCGAGCGCGAAGGGCAGAAGGGCATCGTCATCGGTGCCGGCGGCGCCCAGCTCAAGAAGATCGGCAGCGCGGCGCGACGCACGATGGAGCGCGTGTTCGACCGCAAGGTGTTCCTCGAAGTCTGGGTGCGCGTGCGCGAGTCGTGGAGCGACGATGCCGCGGCGCTCAAGCAGTTCGGCTACAGCGAGTAGCCGCCGCCCACGCGGATGCGCGTAGACCAGCAGCCGGGCTACATCCTGCACGCGCGGCCGTACCGCGAGACGTCGCTGCTGCTCGAGGTATTCAGCCGCGACCACGGCCGCGTCGGCCTCGTCGCGCGCGGCGTGCGGCGCGAACGCAGCCGCCTGCCGCGCGGCGTCCTGCAGCCGTTGCAGCCGCTGTTGTTCGACTGGATCGCACGGGGTGAACTCGGTGCGCTGGTCGCGGCGGAAATCGCCAGCGCGCCGTTCGCGCTGGCTGGCGACCTGCTGTTCTCGGCGATGTACGTCAACGAACTCGTGTCGCGCCTGTGCGCGCGCAACGATGCGCATCCACTCGCCTTCGCCGCGTACGCGCAGTGCCTCGACCGCCTGGCCGGCGACGAGCCGGCCGGCTGGACGCTGCGTCGTTTCGAACGTGAACTGCTCGCCGACCTCGGCTACGCGTTGCTGCTCGATCGCGACGCGGCCGACGCTGCGCTGCTGCCGGAGCAGGACTATGCCTACGACCCGGAATCCGGTGCGCGTACGTGGACAGCGGGCGACGGTCGCATGCCCCGCGTATCCGGCGCCGCGTTGCTCGCCCTCGGCGCCGACCGGACGCCGGATGCCGCGCAGCTGGCGCAGTTGCGGCGGCTCATGCGCAGCGTGATCCGCCATCATCTCGGCGGTGAGCTCAACGCCTGGACATGGGCGCGACCCGCGGCGCCGCCGGCGTCAGGCTGACAGGCGCCGGCGCGCGCGCTCGCCGGCGGCGAGGAAATCCGCCACGCCCTGCGCCGGCCATGCCGCGCCGTCGAGCAGGCTGCGCAGGCGCGCCGACGCGGCGACGAGCGCCGGAACACCGCAGAAACCCGCCGACGCGTCGAGGCGATGCAGGCGATCGCGCAGCGCCTCGCGGTCGTCACGCGCCGCGAACGCTTCCATTTCCGCGGGCAATGCTTCGAGCTCGCCGACGAACAATCCGCGCAGCGCGGCGACGATAGCCTCGTCGCCGCCGGCCGCGCGACGGGCCTGCTCGTCGTCGAGCGCGTCGTCGTCGTGCGGGTCGACGTCGCGAACCGCGTGAACGGACGCATCGCGTCGTGACGGCGTCGCGGCGAAGGCGGTGCCGGCCGGCAGGTGGCGCGCGACCACTTCACGCAGCGTGTCGATGCGCAGCGGCTTGGGCAGTACCGCGGCGAAGCCGCACTCGCGCAGGGCGGCGGCAGTCGCGGCACCGTCGTCCGCGGTCGTCGCGAGCGCGATCGCGTGCCGCGACGGACCCTCGTCCGCGCGGATGCGCGCGAGTGCCGCCGCACCGTCGAGGCCGGGCATGCGCGCATCCAGCAGCAACAGGTCGAAGGCCGACTCGTTCGCGCGTCGCACCGCCGCGAGCCCGTCGACCGCTTCGCCGACGTCGGCACCCGCGTCGGCGAGGGCGTCGGCGAGGAAACGCAGGCTCAGCGGGTTGTCGTCGGCGACGAGGATGCGTGGTGCATTCACGGGACTGCTGTATCTGCGGCGATGAGGCAGAATGGACGGCGATGCGCCGCCCGTCAACGCAGACGCTGCTGATCCCGCTGCTCGCCGCCGCGTTCGCGCCGGCGGCGACCGCGCGCAGCTTGTCGGTCGACGTGGTGCGCGCGGCCAATGCGCACGTCGACGCGCGCGGCGTGCACCTGCGCCTCGCGCCGGGCGCCGCGGGAGACGCGCTGACGCTGGTCGTCGACGAGTTGCACAGCGCCCCGCTCGGGCTCGACGGTCGCCTCGCATGGTCGTGCACGCTGCAGCGCGGCGGCGACGACGGATCCGCGTGTGCCGGCCCCGTGACCCTGCATTCCACGCACGACGAGGCGCGCGCCGACCTGCGCGTGCGCGTCACGCGCGCGCAGGTCGAGCTCGCGCTCGTGCAGGGCGAACGCAGCGTCGCGCTCGACCTCCCGCTCGGTGGTGACGTCGCCGCGGTTGCGCGCCTGCAGCGCGTGCCGGCGGCGTGGCTGCAGGCGCCGCTCGCGACGGCGTGGAAAGGCGGCGAACTGCGCGCAGGCACGTTCGACGCACAGGCCCGCTGGCGCAACGACGGTGGGGTCGAAGCGACGTACGCGGCCGACGGCGTCCAGTTCAACACGTTCGACGGCAGCTTTGCCGGCGACGGCCTTGCGCTGCGCGGCACGCTCGCGAGCACGGCGAGCGCGCAGGCGCGTCGCGTCACGGCCGACCTGCAGGCCAGTGGCGGCAAGCTGCAGGCGGGCACGATGCGCTTCGCGTTCCCGCCGACGCCGGTTGGCGTGGCGCTCGACGCGCGCGTCGGGAACGACGGCCGCTGGGCGGTCGACCGCTTCGCCTGGCACGATCCGGAAGCCCTCGAATTCGAAGCACGCGGCGAGTTCGAGCCGGCCGCGACCGTGCCGCTGCGTGCGCTCTCGGTGACCGCCGCGCGGCTGGTGTTCCCTGCGGCCAAGCAACGTTATGCTGCGGGCCTCTTTGCCGCTCACGGTCTCGGCGACCTCGTGCTCGACGGCAGCGTGACCGGCAGCGTCGACGTCGATGCGGATGGATTGCAGCGCATCACGCTCGCGACCGAGGCCCTGGACCTGCGCGACCCCGCGCACGCGCTCGTACTCGACGGCCTCGCCGGCAGCGTCGACTGGAGCGCGCGCGGGGCAGGTGAGCCGACCCCGCTCGCATGGCGCAAGGCGCGCATCGGCGACGTCGCGATCGGCCCGGCGCGATCGCGCTGGCAGTCGCGCGACGGTTCAGTCGTGCTGCTCGGCGCGCTGCGCGCGAAACTGCTCGGCGGCACGCTCGAGCTCGGGCAGACCGTACTGCATCCGTTCGCCGACGCCGGCGAGCGCGTGCGCACGCGTTTCGGCCTCGACGGCCTCGGCTACGACGGTGCCGACGGCACCCTCGCGGCCGCGCACGTCGGCGCCGACGGCGAACTGCGCGTCGATGTCGATGCGGGCGAGCCGCGCATCCGGCTCGACGCGCGCCTGCGCGGTGGCGAGGCGCTCGTCGGCGCGTTCTACGTGAAGCTGCCGGAACAACCGGTTTCCGTCGTGGCCGACGTCGCGGCGGGCACGGATCGCTGGCGCCTCGAACGGCTCGAGTGGAACGACCCGGATGTGCTCGCCTTCAGCGCGAGCGGGGAGTACGTGCCGCTGGGCATACCGTCCGTGCAAGCCTTGCGCTTCGACCTGCGCGAAGCGCGCCTCGCGCCCGCGCTGCAGCGTTATGCGCAGAGCTGGCTCGCGACGCGCGGCTACGCCGAACTCGCGGCGAGCGGCCGCATCGAAGGCCAGCTCGAACTCGACCAGGGCAAGCCGCGGCGATTCGCGGTCGCCGCGCACGACGTGTCGGTGCGCGACGGCGGCGGCCGCTTCGCGGTGGACGGCCTCGACGGTGCGATCGATTGGGATCTCACGCAGGATCGGCCGGCGACCACGTTCGGCTGGCGCTCGCTCGAGCTGTTCCGCCTGCCGTTCGGCGTCGCGCGCGCACGGCTCGCATCGCGCGATGGCACGATCACGCTCGCCGAACCGCTCGCGGTCGACGTGCTCGGCGGCCAGCTGCGGCTCGAACGCTTCACCGCGCAACCGCGCTCGCCGCGCGGCGACCGCTACGCCGGTTCGTTCGCGCTCGGCGGCATCGAGATGGCGAGCCTGTCGGACGCCTTCGGCTGGCCGCGATTTCCGGGCAAGCTTTCCGGCGGTATTCCGCAGATCGAATTCGTCGGCGAGCGCATCGAGTTCCGCGGCGGCCTCGACCTGTACGCGTTCGACGGCCATCTCGGCCTCAGTGGCCTCGCGCTCGAACGTCCGTTCGGCGTCGCGCCGTCGCTGTCGGCCGACGCGCACTTCGAGAACCTCGACCTCGAACAGGTCACCAGTGCGTTCTCGTTCGGCGGCATGAGCGGGCGCCTGTTCGGCACGATCGGCGGCGTGCGCCTGGTCGACTGGAGCCCGGTCGCGTTCGATGCATGGCTGCGCACGGACGGCGGCGGTCGCATGAGCTACAAGGCGGTCGACGATCTCACCGCGATCGGCGGCGGTGGCGGGCTGTCGTCCAACCTGCAGACGATGGCGCTGAAGATCTTCGATACGTTCGGCTATCGCCGGCTCGGCATCCGCTGCATCCTGCGCGACGACGTCTGCGCGATGGGTGGCATCGATCCGATCCCGCCGGCGCCCGCCGCCGCCGGCGTCGATTCATCGACCGCCGGCTACACTATCGTCGAAGGATCGGGCCTGCCGCGCATCACGATCGTCGGCCACCGTCGCCGGGTGGACTGGCCGACGCTCGTACGGCGCCTCGTCGAAGCCACGCGCGGCAGCGGTCCGGTCATCGAGTGATCGAGCGTCCGCCACTGGAGAAGCACCGATGCGCCACGTCCTCAGCTGGTCCGTCCTCGCCGCCGCGCTCGCGCTGCCGGCCGCCTGCGTCACGATCAACGTCTATTTCCCGGAAGCCGCCGCGCAGAAGGCGGCCGAGCAGTTCGTCGACAAGGTGATCGGGCCCGCCGCGGAACAGGTGCAGCCGCCGGCCGAGCCACCGCCGGGTCATTCGCCCGGCGCGATGCTGCTCGATCTCGTCGTGCCGAGCGCGCACGCGCAAGGCGCGGACATCACGATCCAGACGCCGCAGATCCAGGCGATCCAGGCGCGCATGCGCCAGCGCTTCGCTTCGACGCTCGCGAAGTACTGCGCGAGCGGCGCGGTCGGCTTCACGCGCGACGGCCTCGTCGCGCTGCGCGACGCCGCGAGCGTGCCGCTGCCCGAGCGCGCCGCGGTCACGGCTGCGGTCGCCGACGAGAACCGCGACCGCCAGGCGGTGTACCGCGAGATCGCGCTCGCCAACGGCCATGCCGAGTGGGAAGGGCAGATCCGCGACACGTTCGCCAAGCAGTGGATCCAGCAGGCGAGGCCGGGCTGGTATTATCAGGACCCTTCCGGCGCCTGGAAGCAGAAATAGCCGGCGCCGCCACCCGCATCAGTCACGCGCCCGCCTCGACGGCGGGCGCTTCGTTTGGACCCCATGCAGAACCACGACGTCGAGATCACCGACCTTTCCCACGACGGCCGCGGCGTCGCCCGCATCGACGGCAAGACCGTGTTCGTCGCGGGAGCGCTGCCGGGCGAGCGCGTGCGGCTTGGCCGCGTGCAGCGCCACCGCAACTACGACGAGGCCAAGGTCGAGGAGATCCTCGTGCGGTCGCCGCAGCGGATCGAACCGCGCTGTGCGCATTTCGGTACCTGCAGCGGCTGCAGCCTGCAGCACCTTTCGCCCGAGGCACAGATCGCCGCGAAGCAACACGTGCTGGTCGAGAATTTCGAGCGCATCGGCAAGGTATCGCCCGAGCGCTGGCTCGAGCCGCTGACCGGCGAACCGTGGGGCTATCGCCGCAAGGGCCGCCTTTCGGTCAAGTGGGTTGCGAAGAAGGACAAGGCGCTGGTCGGTTTCCGCGAGGACAATCCGCGCTTCGTCGCCGACCTCGCGCACTGCCACACGCTGCTGCCCGAAGTCGGCGAACGCCTCGCCGACCTCGGCGCGCTGGTCGGCGCGCTCGATGCGCGCGCGGAGATCGCGCAGATCGAGATCGCCGCGGGCGACGACGCGGTCGCGCTGACGTTCCGCAACCTGCGCCCGCTGTCGGACGGCGACCGTGCCGCGCTGGTCGCGTTCGGCCGGCATCACGGCCTCGCGATCCTGCTGCAGCCGGGTGGACCGGACAGCGTGACACCGCTGTGGCCCGAGAACGTGTCGCTGTCGTTCCGCATCCCGGCGTCCGACATCGACATCGCATTCCGCCCGCTCGACTTCATCCAGGTCAACGCGGGCATGAACCAGCGCATGATCGCGCGGACGCTCGAACTGCTCGACTTGCGCGCGGGCGACCGCGTGCTCGACCTGTTCTGCGGCCTCGGCAACTTCACCTTGCCGATCGCCCGCATCGCCGCCGAGGTCGTCGGCGTCGAAGGCGAAGCCGCGCTCGTCGCGCGTTCGCGCGAGAACGCCGTGCGCAACGGCATCGCCAACGCCGAGTTCCATGCCGCCGACCTCGCCGCGGACCAGCGCGGCACGGGCTGGGCGCAGGCGCGCTACGACAAGCTGCTGCTCGACCCGCCGCGCTCGGGCGCGGCCGCCGTGCTCGACTACCTGCCGCGCAAGGGCACCGATCGCGTCGTCTACGTGTCCTGCCACCCGGGGTCGCTCGCGCGCGACGCCGGCACGCTCGTCACGCAGCATGGTTTCAAGCTCGTCGCCGCGGGCGTGATGGACATGTTCCCGCACACCGCCCACGTCGAGTCGATCGCGCTGTTCGAACGCTGAGCGAGCAGAAGCTTTCGACACGAAGGACACGAAGAAGGGCAGCGAGGAAAAATCTTTTGCTTCACTCCGTGTCCTTCGTGTTTCAACCTTTCCCGCTTTGGCCCTGACAGATGGCAACCGAAATCGAACGGAAGTTCCTCGTCGACGGCGCCGCGTGGCGCGAAGGCGTCTCGCGCAGCGAGCCGATGCGGCAGGGCTACCTCGCGGGACCGCCGGCGGCTCGCTGCTCGGTGCGCGTGCGCATCGAAGGCGAACACGCATTCCTCAACATCAAGTCGGCGACGGCGGGCGTGCAGCGTGACGAATACGAGTACGCAGTTCCCGTCGACGACGCGCGGCGCATGCTTGCGACGCTCGCCGGCGATCTCGTCGAGAAGGTGCGCCACCACGTCGTCGTCGACGGCCACCTGTTCGAGATCGACGAGTTCGGCGGCGCCAACACGGGCCTGGTCGTCGCGGAAATCGAACTCGACGCCGTCGATGCGCCGTTCCCGCGACCGCCCTGGCTCGGGCGCGAAGTGAGCCACCTCGCGCGCTACTACAACCTCCATCTCGCGACGCATCCGTATGCGCGCTGGAGCGAGGCCGAGCGCAACGCCGACGACGCGGCCTGATACGATCCACGCCATGCTCATCATCGGACTTCCCGGCAAGACCCTCACCGACGCCGACCGGCGCCAGCTCGCTGCACCGCAGGTCAGCGGCGTGATCCTGTTCTCGCGCAACTTCGCCAGCCGCGACCAGGTCGTCGACCTCATCGACGACATCCGCGTCGAGCGCCCCGAGCCGTTCCTCGTCTGCGTCGACCAGGAAGGCGGACCGGTGCAGCGTTTCCGCGACGGCTTCACGCGCCTGCCGGCGCTCGCGCGCATCGGCGAACTGTACGGGCACGATGCCGCGGCGGCGATCCGCGCGGCCGAAGAACACGCCTGGCTCATGGCGAGCGAGATGCGCGCGATCGGCATCGACCTCAGTTTCGCGCCGGTGGTCGATCTCGCACGCGGCAATCGCGCGGTCGGTGAACGCGCGTTCCATGCCGATCCGCAGATCACCTCCGAGCTTTCGCAGGCGTACCTGCGCGGCATGCGCCTCGCCGGCATGGCGGCGACGATCAAGCATTTCCCCGGGCACGGCACGGTGGCCGAGGACACGCACTTCGACGCGGCGGTCGATCCGCGCCCGCTCGACGAACTGCTCGCGACCGACCTCGTGCCGTTCGCCGATGCGATCGCGAGCGGGGCCGAGGCGGTCATGATGGCGCACGTCACGTATCCCGCGGTCGATGCGCGCGCGGCCGGCTATTCGCGCGCGTGGATCGAAGACGTGCTGCGCGGTGAGCTCGGCTTTCGTGGCAGCGTGATCGGCGACGACATCGGCATGGCTGCGGCGGAGCAGGTCGGCAGCATCGCCGCGCGCATCGAAGCCCACCTGCTCGCGGGATGCGACCTGCTGCTCGCCTGCAGCCCGGCGATCGTCGACGAGTCGATCGCCGCGAGCGCGCACGCGCCGCCGTGCGACGCCGGTCGCGTCGCCGCGTTGCAGGGTGCGGTCGCGCAGACCTGGGACGCGCTCGTGAGCAACCCGCAGCGCGACGCTTTCATCGCGCGCCTCGCCGAACTCGACGGCGCCGGACGGACCACGACATGAGCACAGCCAACCTCGCCGACGCGCTCGCGCGCGCCGACCTCGTCCACGAGCACGCCACGCTCGCCGCCGCGATCGAACGCGTCGGCCGGGAGATCGACGCCACGCTCGACGGCACGCCTGCGGTCTTCCTCACCGTCATGCAGGGCGCGCTCGCGTTCGCGGGCCAGCTCGCGACGGCGATCCGGGCGCCGCTCGCGTTCGACTACGTGCATGCGACGCGCTACCGCGGCGCGACCAGCGGCGGCGCGCTGCTGTGGATCAAGCAGCCGGCGATCTCGCTCGCCGGCGCGACCGTGCTGCTCGTCGACGACATCCTCGACGAGGGCCACACGCTGAAGGCGATCCGCGATTTCTGCCTCGAGCAGGGCGCCGCGCGGGTGCTGCTCGTCGTGCTCTGCGAGAAGCGCCACGGTCGCGGCGCCGGCCTGCGCGCCGACTTCGTCGGCGTCGAGGTGCCCGACCGCTACGTGTTCGGCTACGGCATGGACTATCACGAACAGGGCCGCAACCTCGCGGCGATCTACGCGGTGGACGCATGAGCCGGCACATCGACCTCGCCCTGATCGGCGGCACCGGCCTGTACCGCTTCCCCGGTCTCGAAGCGGCCGAACGCCATGCGGTCGACACGCCGTACGGGCATCCATCCGACAGCGTCGTCGTCGGCCGGCTCGGTGGCAAGCGCGTCGCGTTCCTCGCGCGCCACGGCGAATCGCACACGATCCCGCCGCATCGCGTGAACTACCGCGCGAACGTCTGGGCGCTGCACCACCTCGGCGCGCGCCGGGTGATCGGCGTGAACGCGGTCGGCGGCATCCGCGCCGACATGGGGCCGCGCGTGGTCGCGCTGCCCGACCAGATCATCGACTACACGAGCGAGCGCCTGACCAGTTTCTGCGACGTCGCCGGTGCCGAGGTCAAGCACATCGATTTCAGCGAGCCGTACACGGCCGCGCTCCGCAAGGACCTGCTCGCTGCGGCGACGCGGGTCGGCGTCGCCGTCGTCGACGGCGGTTGCTACGGCGCGACGCAGGGGCCTCGCCTCGAGACGCGCGCCGAGATCACGCGCATGCGCCGCGACGGCTGCGATCTCGTCGGCATGACCGGCATGCCCGAGGCTGCGCTCGCGCGCGAACTCGAACTCGAGTACGCGTGCATCGCGCTGGTCGCGAACTGGGCAGCGGGCTGCGGCGACGAAGCCGAGATCAGTCTGCCCGAGATCTTCGCCAACCTCGAAGCCGCGACCGCGGCGGTACCGCGTGTCGTGACCGCGATGCTCGACTGACGGTCGAAACAAGAACTTTCGACGCGAAGCACGCGGAGCACACGGAGAAGGCAGCAGAGGAATCTCCCGGACTCCCTTCGTGTGCTCCGTGTGCTTCGTGTTTCAGGCTTTCTGCGCCGCATCGATCATAGGGTGACCCGAACGCCCATGGCGTCCGGGACTTGCGCACTGCAACTTGATTCGATCCGTTAAGCAATTGTTATACTCGGGACGCACCTGTGCGTTGCGCCGAGGGGAGGGCAGCGCTGCATGGGGTGCGATCCAATCAGCGAGAGGCATCGATGCTTACCGGTACAGTGAAGTGGTTCAACGACGCGAAGGGCTTCGGCTTCATCGCGCCCGAGGACGGCGGGGAGGACGTGTTCGTTCACTACTCGGCCATCAATTCGCAGGGCTTTCGCACGCTGCAACAGGGGCAGCGCGTCAATTTCGAGATCGTGCAGGGGCCGAAGGGGTCCCAGGCATCGGGCGTGCAGCCGGTCAAGTAGCGCTCCGGAAGCAACGCGAACGAAGCCCCGCAATCGCGGGGCTTTTTTTTTGCGATCCTCCCTGATCGCTCCACGTCCCAGCGTGTCGCGACCACGGTCCAATCCGCCGCGATGGACGCCAGAGCGGCCATCCATGGCCGCGCTTCTCATCAACCGCTCGCGGGCAACATCACGTTGTCGAAACGCGCAATCGCCAATGCGCCCCGATCAAATGCGCGAACTCGTCGGCGTGCGTGCGCGCATCGCAGAGCGCGGCCAGCATGCGTTCGCGCAGCGCGGCGCGCGCGCCGCGCAGCGCATCGACGCCGGCCGCCGCGCGGGCCGCGCAGGCGACGTAGCCGTCCGTGTCGGCCGCAATCCAGTCGGCGACGCCGAGTCGATGCAACAGGCTCGCACTTTGCCGGCCGACGTAAGTGCGGCCTTCGAGCGT